>Ga0210247_100372_pt1 | contig 42027 bp, 23 predicted proteins | sample ChrtobMetP3_16mM_FD_155449 | JGI IMG/M metagenome (GOLD analysis project Ga0210247, IMG submission 155449) | Chrysochromulina tobin associated microbial communities from unialgal haptophyte culture, Seattle, Washington, United States - P3_16mM | ecosystem: Host-associated > Algae > Haptophytes >... | reverse complement strand
TCCCAAGCATGACAATTGGCAGCCGCATCGAGCTCCCGAGCCTCGACAGCCTCTCGAGAAGCCTGCTTCATCTGGTGCTTGCTGTCAACCGGCGCATCCCCTCGTACCATGCGAACCGCCACCCGAACCTCGTGCCTTCCTTTTTCGAGCCCGTGAAGACGGCGAAGGTCGGCACCGCGGCAAACGGCGACACCACGGTGGAGGCTGTGGTGCTCGAAGGGCAGCACAGCCTCCGTGATCTGCCGTGGTCGACAGAGAGCGCACTCAGCCGTGATCTGCCATGGTCTGCGCCTAGGCGACGGCTGAGCTGGCAATGCATCGCCGCTGTGAATGGCGAGGTTGGGTCAAACCCATCCGCAGCGAGTGTCACGTTCGTCCAAGTCACGACGGTGGTCACCACCACAGACCAGGGTCGGTTCGCAGCGCTGCTCTCGATGCTGGCCATGCCCGCGGCCAATGGCACCGGCACCCGCCAGAACGCCATCACCAACGCCGCCGGTCAGTCGCTCACGCAATGTGACAATGCATGGCTCGAAGGCACTCAGCGGCAGGTCATCCCGGCACCCGCTCCTCCACCACCGCGACCCAATGCGGCCCTCGGCGGCTTGCGCCTCGAGGACTTTGTCAATGTCACAAACCCAGGCATGGCAGCCCTTGGTGCGCTCATGGCCCAGTCTGCCGGCACCATCCAGTCCGCTGTGGGGGCGTCCGTTGGCGTGTCCGCCGCCGCGTCCGCTGCCGGAGGCGGCGGAGCGTCAGGAGCGGGCAATGCAGTGCGAGGGGCACAGCGGCTCGCGTACTACACGAAGCTTGGGCCGCCTAACCCTGATGGTGACGATGGCGGCGGCGGCGGCTTCACGACGGGTCGGTTGGGCTTCAGCAAGCGTAGACCTGCGTCACCGCCGCCACCGCCCACGTACCAGGTGGTGATCGGCTTCGTTGCTGCGGAGCCGATCGAGGCCTTCACAAATGCCCGGCTGGCCAACATCTCGACCTCGGTCGCCACCAAATCGGGCGTGGACCCCAGCCAGGTCACCACGGTTGCCTATGCCGCGTCCACACCGGGACAGCTCGTGAGCAGGGCGCTCTCTGAAGTGCTCGCCAGCAACGCCGACTCCTCTGAGGGCGCCGTCGGGGCTGCTCGGGTCGAGATCACCATCGTCACCACGGATTCGTCTGCGAGTGCCGCCGTCGAGGAGTCCTTGAGCGCCTCCGTCTTCGCGGACGCGAACGCGACGAGCGAGTTCCTCAACCTCCAAGTGACGAGCGTGCCTGACATCGCCGCGGAGACGGTCACTAATGAGGATGAACAAGGGGTTGCACAAGAGAACGTCAGCCTGATGCTCGGAGGCGCATTGGTTGATACTATCACCTCTGTGGGAGCTATCTTTTGTCTCATCACGGCCATCCACTACGCGATCCTCCTCTGGTGGTACATGTATGCCAACCGCAAGTACTATGCCTACCACGCAGCTCAGCGGGCGCAGGAGGAGGCGGAGGAGGCGGCGGCAACGCCGCAGGAGAGGAAGGCCAAGGCGCAGCTCATGGCTAAGGCGCGCAGAATCTTCGACCAGTTTGATCAGGACGGAAGCGGCTTCGTTTCGACGAGTGAAGTATCGAGAATGGTCAAGATTCTCAAGCTGGGCCTGACGAGATCACAGGTCAAGGAGATGGTGAGCGCCGCAGACTTGGATATGAGCGGCCAGATGGAGTTCGAGGAGTTTGTAGACTTCGTCAAAAGCTACAAGGGCAGCAGCAGCCTCTTCCAGCGCCTCTGGCTCTTCGGTCACCTCGGCCGTGCTGGCCGCACCGTCATCCTACCCAGACGCTCTCGCGTCGCCCCAAGCGCCGAGCCGCTGTCCGATCAAACGAGGATGGCCAGATTGGTATCGCCCGAGATTGGTATCACCCCAGCTGTTAATGCCAACGCCTTCTCGTCGTCGCCTATGCCCTCACCGGAGCTCCTCCCTTGGACGATCTCGGAGCCTATCTCGGAGCCTATCTCATCGGAGCTCCTTCCTTGGACGACGGCGAGCGCAGAGGATTCAGAGCACACAGAGGCTCTTCACGCCGACGCCGAACCTCCTCCCACGACGACTCCAGCGCCGCTGGCATCGCCGCCCGCATCGCCGCCCGCATCGCCGCCGATGACGACGACGACATTTACCTCGTCTCGTATCCCCTTCCGGAAGCCGCTGCTGCTGTCGACGATGGGGGAGGCTCCTCCCAACGTGCCCATAGCATCGCTGTCGATGATGGGGGAGGCTCCTGCCAATGCGCCCATACAAACCCCGTCGACGGTGGGAGAGGCTCCTCCCAACTTGCCCATTCCACCACCGACAATGGCTCCTCTCGGAAGACGAGCACTGCGACGAGAGCACGCGGCTGCTCGCGCGGCTGCAAAGTCGGCGCCGGCGGCATTACCGCCGGCCGCACCGATGAAGCCCAAGCCGCTACCCAAGCCCCTCAGGGTCCCTAAATTCCGAAAGTTGCCGGCGATGCTCCGAGTGCCCAACGTGCAAAACATTCTCGGCGTCACCTTCGCGGCGGCCCTCATCAACGTCTCGACCGCTGCCATTGGCGCACAGATTGGTGTCGAGTATGCCTTCAGTGAAGAGGAACAATGGCACTACATCCTCGCTTGGGTTGTCTTCATCTTCACCATGCTCTGGTTCGTACATCAGGTCTGGCGGCTCGAGAAGTTGCGGCGGCTGCACATGTCCATGATCTGGTCTGACGCAGATCCGCCCGAGACGCCCAAGGATTGCGACGATCCCCTGTTTGGATTGATGATGAAGGTCGGATTCAAGGCGCGCCATCGCGTCAAGGGCGAGTTCGGCGTGCCCGATGAGGACAAGCAGGAGCCCGCGCGCACCGAGCGTGCCCTCGAATTCGCCTTCTTTTGGCCGACACGCATCATGTACCTGCTCGGCTACGGTTCAGGTGACAGAGAACACATCACGGACGCCGAGTACTACAAGAAAAAGATCTCGATCATGGGGCTCAACTGCTGTGAGACTCACGAACGGCCGGGCGATGCCTTGGAGCGCGGGCCCATGTGGCTGGACGAAGCCAAGGGCGGTCGAGGCGTCCACTACCTGTCGGTGCAGTTGGGGCTGCAGCTCCTCGCGGGCGGACTCTCGGGCTTCCTCGAGGCCCATCCGTGGAAGACGACCTCGGCTGGTGGCATGGGGCTCATGATTGCCCTCCTCAGCACGCAGTTTTTGAGCCTCCTATGGTGCGCTGCGAACACGGCCTCGGATTATCTGAAATCCGGGCAAGCCATCACCATCTATGGGTGCGAGTTCCTGGCGAGTCTCCTCGTCTTCGTAGCTGGCTGGGTGGCCGATTCTGATCTCGAGGGCTCGCTCATGCTCGCCGTGCGCGCGGCGGACATCATGGTCTATTGCGCGTTCATTCCCATGATCTTGATGGGGTGGGACAATCTAGTCTGCCCACCGTTGAAAACGTTCCTCAAGGGTGAAGGGGGAACGTTGGAGACACTCTACCTCATGTTCATCGCGCTCCTTTTGATCCCGGTATCGATCGCGCAGACGATGTTCGGCTTTGGCGGGGACAACACGGACTTGGCCATGGCGGTTGTGGGCGCCATGGACATGGTGGCGGGCGACGTTGCGGCCACCGCCGATGAGACGGGAGAAGAAGAAGGGGCGAAGAGGGCGTAGGAGCGGTTGGCCCTGTCGAACAGGTTCAGCCTCTTAACGAACAGGTTCAGCCTCTCGAGGGGTGTGTGAAAGTGAAAACGTGTGTCTGTGAATTCCGTGTGGTGTGAAAACGTGTGTCTGTGAAGACCTCATCGGCCGGTCGGCGGTCGCGGGAATGGACTCTTTTTCGTTGTCTTCCTTGCTGCGCTCGTTCACTTGCGCCGGCCCTCGCAAGGCTCCGACGCCCCAGCTCCCAGGGGATAGACTCACGCACATCCCGCCGGCCCGCTCCCCCTTTGGCGCCGGCAGCAGCAGCAGCCAGGGCAGCCCAACGATCGGCGGCAGCTCGCTTGAGAGCATGCGCCGGCGTGCCCTGGAGCTCGATTACGAGATCGCCCACCTGCGTCGCTCGCTCGGCGGCACCAATGACGGCACCGACGACGGGGCCAGCTTGCCGCCAGCCACTCCGCAGCCGGGATCGACGAGGAGCTGCAGCACGGGCGGCGCCTCGACCCCGACCACGCCCGGGATGCTGACTGAGCGCGCGGTCATGCACGTGCAGCATGTGGTCGAGGGGCTGTCGGACCGATGGCGCCGTGCGACCGCGCCCGAAGGAGCGTCTCAATACGGCATCATCGACGGCAGCAAGCTCAGCGGTGCCGAGCCGCTGCCGCCGCCGCCGCTGCCAGCCGCAGCGCGGAGCGTCGATGGCCGAGGCGGCTTCGATGGCCGAGGCGGCGTCGATGGCCGAGGCGGCGTCGGTGGCCGAGGCGGCGGCGCGACTGGCATTGAAGCGCCGATCGATGACAGGCGCAATGGCGGCGGGCACGATGGCGTGTACGGCGGCGGGTACGATGGCGAGTACGAGGGCGAGTACGAGGGCGAGGAGGAGGACGAGGAGGAGGAGGAGGAGGAGGAAGGGACGTTGCTCCCAAGTAACGGTCGCTGCGAGGGCTCCCAGCTCAGCTATCAGCTCGGCTTCCAGCGCAGCTCCCGTCCTGGCTCGCAGCTCAGCTCCCGTCCTGGCTCGCAGCTTGCCTCGCCGTACCGGTACGATGGCGGCGGCGCGGCTGGCCGGCGGTGGCCCATGTCGCAAGCGGAGCCGGACGTGCCTCAGTGGCTTGCGGAAGCACAAGAGCGGATGCAGGCGGAGATGGCGCAGCTCGAGCGAGCTCGGGAGATGGCGCGGGAGATGGCGCAGATCGAGCAGCAGCAGCTGCTACTGCAGCAGCTGCAGCAACTGCACGCGCAGCAACTGCACGCGAACCACCTGCCACAGCCGCCGCAGCCGCAGCCGCCGCCGCCGCCGCCGCCGCCGCCGCCGCCGCCGCCGCCGCGCCGCTCGCCGCCGACGGTGCAGCGTCGCTCGCCGGCCTCGCGGCCGCTCCTCCCGGCCACGTGTCATCATGCGAGTGCGGGGGGTCTACCGGTAGGGGGTCTACCGGTAGGGGGTCTACCGGCTCTCATAGCGTCGGAGCAGGCGGACGCTGAGCGGCATGCACGCGAGCTCGTCGCCGGCGCGTGCACTCCTAAAAAGGCAACCATGTCGCCGCTCAACAGGGCGCTCTCGGCAGCGGAGGCAGCGGAGGCAGCGGGCGCGGCGGCGGGCTATGGGAGGGTGATGCCAAGCGCCGGCGCCGGCGCGAGCGCGCGTGCGACGCCATCACCCCTGCTGGCACGCACTCGACTCACGTTCGATGCGAGCGCCGCCGCGCCGCGCTCGCCTTCTTCCACATTAGGGAGCGCCGCCACGCCGCGCTCGCCCCCTCCTTCCAGTGCGCCGGCGGCGCCCACGGCGGCGCTCACGGCAGCCGAGCGCGCTCACGGCAGCGCGTCCGGGGCCGCCGGATCGTTGGGCGCCGTCGTGGGCGAGTACTCGGCACCCGTGTCTCCCGCCTCGATCTACCCGTCGCCCTACCAGGTACGTTGATTGCCACTGATGACCTGCCTTGCATGCAAGTGCTCACCACAGCGCGCCCGACTCCCTCCCGCCTCGATCTACCCGTCGCCTGACCCAGCCGACGCGTCGCTGGGGCGTTCCGCTCGTCTCGCCCAGCATCGCGTCGCATGCGAGCGCCGTGTTGAGCGCCCATGGTTCCCGCGCAGGCTCGATGCATGCATCGCAGCTTCCATCGCAGCATGCATCGCAGCATGCATCGCAGCATGCATCGCAGCATGCATCGCAGCATGCGTCACCCGCGCCGCTCGGGACGGCGCCGATGCATGCAATGTTCATTCGCGAAGAGGGCGAGGGCGGAGCGCGCTGGGAGGTCGACACCGAGGCAGGGCCTGATCCGGCGCCGTACCGAGCGCGGCGGGAGGACGAATCTGACGCCCACGACGGCGCCCACGACGGCGCCCAACACGACGCCCACCACGACGCCCACCACGACGCCCACGTCGGCAACGGCTACGGCGACGCGGCAGTGTCCATCGGTTCGGTGGCGGAGTACGCCGTGGCGGAGTATGCCGTGGCGGAGCATGCCGTGGCGGAGCCCGTGTATGCGCCCATACCGCCGCCACCGCCCGTGTGTGTGTGCGATTCCGATGCGTCCTCCACCGCCAGCATGGGCACCTCCCCGGGCTGGACGCCGCTCGACACGACGCCGCTCGACACGACGCCGCTCGACACGACGCCGCTCGGCACGACGCCGGAGGCTTCCCCGGGGGCTGCTCGGCACGACGCCTCGACGGCCACCTCCGCCCTCGCCGCCGCCTCCGCCGCCGCCGCCGCCGCCATCGCACGTTCGCCCGCCACGGCGCCGCCCAGGTCGCCCGCCACGGCGCCGTCCAAGTCGCCCGCGACGGCGCCTCGCGAGCCACGGAGCCACGCGTCGCCATTGGCGCCCATCCACGAGACGGCCCCACTGCACGTCGCGCCGTCGTGGGCACCGCGCGGCGGAGCGCCGTCGCGGGCACCGGACCCTCCGCATGCGGCAGCAGTTGTGCCCACGACGGCGCACAACGTGCTCGCGACGGCGCGCATCGTGCCCACGAATGTGGACGGCGCCAGCGCCAGCGCCAGCATCGGCATCGGCATCGGCACCAGCATCAGCACCATCAGCGCAACGGCGGCGTCCGAGGCGGCGGCGGTGGGCGGCGGCGGGCTGGAGCACTGGCCGCCCGCCACGGCACCGCCCAAGTCGCCCGCCACGGCGCCGCCCAAGTCGCCCGCCACGGCGCCGTCCAAGTCATCAGAGGTCATCACAGGGCTGGAGCACTGGTCGGCGGCGGAGGTTGCAGAGTGGTTACGCTCGATTGGGCTGGCCGAGTACGTGCCCAAATTTGGGAGGCTTGATTGCCGCTGATGGCATTCCTCATCAGGAGTTGGGGAGTCTTGATTGCCCCTGATGGCCTTCCTCATCAGGAGTTTGGGAGTCTTGATTGCCGCTGATGGCCTCTGATGGCATTCCTCATCAGGTACGCGCCTGAGTTTGGGAGGCAGCACGTGGATGGCGCCGCGCTCGTGCTGCTCGCGCGTGACGACCTTCAATCACTCGGTGTCGACTCTGTTGGTCATCGGCTACGCATCTTGCGTGCTGTCGCTGAGGTACGTCCTGATGACGTGGTCGGACCTGATGACGTACCTCAGCCCTGATGACGTACCTCATTCCCGTCCTGATGACGTGGTAGAACCTGATGACGTACCTCAGCCCTGATGACGTACCTCATTCCCGTCCTGATGAGCACCGATGAGCGCCGATTGCCGTGGATGGTCAATGATTGCACCCCTCATCAGGTACGAGGCATCCCTTGATACCCTTGAATACCCTTGAATACCCTTGATTGCAACCCTCATCAGGTACGCGGCACCGCGCCGGGCGCCGCAGCCGTGCGCGGCCTGCGCTTTCCACAGGAGGATAACGATCCTAATATGGGAGCTGCGCCCGTTCCAAATATGGTGCGCGGTCTGCGCTTTCCACAGGAAGGTGACGAGTCGCAGCCGCCCGAAGGTGACCAGCCGCAGCCTGTCGTCACCGAAGGCTGGCGCAGCGAGGTCGCACCTCCCTCGGCCTCTTCCACAGAGGTCATCAGTGAGGTCGCACCTCCCTCGGCCTCTTCCACAGAGGCCGTTGGTCAGGCCGTTGGTCAGGCCGTGTCGCCCAGGTCGCTCAATGACTGGCGATCAAGCAAAGCGGCGCGCGAGGAGACACAGGGATCACCCCTACAATATGTCGGCGCCCACAGGGGCAGATCCCCGAGATGAGAAATTTCACCCACAGCCCGAACAGATTACGTTATAGATCCCTAGCGGCACTCGGCCAGCACTACAAATACGGCTACTAAAGTAGAGACAGACTCGTGCTGAGGAGAGTATGTTATACCGTACATCTTCCTAGAAACGAAATACAACGCCAACGCTCTCACTTGTTCACCAACGGTCGACTCTCCGGTCGCACGCACCGCCGCCCCGACCCGTCCCGACCCGTCCCGACCGCCCGACAGAGTCCTTTCCTCTATACGTAATCAGCCCACGCGTGCCCGTCCTCGGCCCGTACCTCGGCCACCGCGCCCGCCTCTGCCGCTGAGGCTGATGGGCGCTGCAACGTGCTCAACTTCGTCTCTCCTCGTCTGCTCGGCCGCCGCACGCATGGCGCCGAATGCCTGCGCTCTGTGCGCTGCATTCGGGACGACCATCTCGAACGTCGCGATGGCGCTGGCCGCCGCCGCAGTGCTCAGCATGGCGCCTCCGAGTCGCTTGGCCTCGCCTCTGATGATCGTCTGGCGGCACGTGGGGCACTCGCTCAGCTGCGGAAGGCATCGTTCACAGCAGATCGCGTGGCCACACCCGAGGCGCATCTCACGGGGAGCATCGAGGCAAATGAGACACTCCGCGAGCGGCTGACGCGCCGCGCGCTCCTCCGCCAACAGTGGCGCACGCGAGGCCGCCTCGTCGACCCCAAAGCTCTGTGCGAGCGCCTCCAGCTCCGCGAGCGCCTCAGGCAACGGCAGCCGGTCCTCCTTGAACTGCTCCATCGCAAGCCCCACTACGACAGCGGCTAAGCCAGTCGCCACTGCGTCCGGCCACTCCCCCGCCGTCGCGTCTGGTCGGCCGGGTGCAACCCACTTGTCGGGCCGCCCAGGGTTGCATAGCAGCTGGCGGCAGCGTGGCTGGATGTCGGTCGCAGGTAGGCCGGTGAGCGCGACGAGGATGGTGATGCCCATCGCGAAGCCGTCGTTCACTTCGGACACGTGGCCCGCCGAGTTGGTGGCGAGGGGATCGAGGAATCCCGGTGTGCCCTTGATGGCACACATTGTCGACAGGGGGGGGCGGGCATCGTCTGCTGCCATGTACGCCTCGTGTTGCTTTGCGAGCCCAAAGTCGGCCAACCGCACTCCCAGCTGCTCCGTCAGCAAGATGTTCTGCGGCTTCACGTCGCGATGCAAGACCACGGGCTTGGAGCCGTCGGCCGAGGGCATGTGAAGGTACACGAGGCCACGCGCCGCGTCACGCAGGATGCGCAGACGCTCGCGCCAGCTCAGAGGTGGGGGGGGCTGCACATACCCCAGCATCCCCAGCCGCTGCCGCCCGAGCTCGCTCGGCAGCAAGCGGTCTTCCAAGCTGCCGCCACGGCACAGCGGCGAGACGAGGCAGCGACTGCGCGCCTCGAAGCAGAACCCCACCAGCGGCAGCAGGTTTTCATGGCGGCACGTGCGGAGGATCGCCACTTCCCGCTGCAGATGCATCAGCCCCTGTTCACTCTCGTCAAAGAGGCGCTTGACCGCGACCGCCCCCGCGTGCGCCACCGCCGGCAGCAGGGGCACACAGAAGACCACCCCGTACGCACCTCGGCCGATGATGGCCGCCTCACTAAACGCGTTCGTCGCCTCGATGAGCTGAGGGGCATGGAGCGCGATCGGTGGGGGGACGGAGGCGGTCGGGTGGATGGTCTCCGCCGCTGCCTTCTCCGCTGCCGCCTTTTCTGCTGCCGCCTTTTCTGCTGCCGCATTCGCCAGCACTGTCTTCTCCCGAGCTGCCTCAGCCCTTGCTAAAGCTTCAGCCTGCCGAGCTGTCACTGCTGCCGCCTTCTCCGCTGCCGCCTTCTCCGCTGCCTTCTCCGCTGCTGCCTTTGCCGCTGCCTTCTCCGCCGCTGCCTTCTCCGCTGCCGCCTTTTCCGTTGCCGCCTTCTCCGCTGCCTTCTCTGCTGCCGCCTTCTCTGCTGCCGCCTTCTCCGCTGCCGCCTTCTCCGCTGCCGCCTTCTCCGCCGCCGCCTTCTCCGCTGCCGCTTTCGACGCTGCTGCCGCCTTCTCCACTGCCGCCTTCGACGCTGCCGCCGCCTTCTCCGCCACCGCCCTCTCTGTTGCCTTCCGTCTGCTCTCCTCCTTCATGTGCGCCTCCTCCTTCTTTTGTGCCGCCGCCACTTCAGCCGCCTCCCGCTCCGCAGCGGCTTGCTTCTGGAGCCTTGCTGCGTCAATACTTGCCATCATCTCCGCCCGCTCCGCCTTGTCTGCCTCCTCACGCTGCCGCTGTATCTCGCGCTGCATCTCGCGCTCCTCGTGCTTCTTCTTGCTCTTGCTCATCTTGGCGTCATAGCGCACCCGCTCGGCCAGCGTGTCACGCAGCGCCCGTGCCTCCTTGAGCAGCGGAGAGCCCTCGGCCGCGTCTGCGTGCGTGCTAATCTCTTTCTTGAGCGCCGCCAGCCGCGCGCTCAGCTCTTCTGTGCTGCAATCCTCAACGACCACGCTGCTCTTCTTGAGAGCCTCTCGCAGAGCTTTCTCGGCGGCTTCCTTGGCCGCTGCCTGCAGCCGCTCGCGCAGCCGCTCCTTGAGCAGCAGCGCCGCGCGGTGGGCGTGCGACGAGCTCAATGAGCTCTGTCTCGTGTCGCTTTGCTGCGACGTATCGCGAATGTACGCCTCGCACGCGCTCTCAAGCGTTGAGATGAGCCGACCCGCGAGCAGCCCTGAGCCGCCGGAGAGCTGACTCTCCTCCACCTCGAGCTTGCACACCACCTCTTGGAGCATCTCCTCGGCTCGCTGACGGCGCGCGATCTTAGCCATCCGGTTCTCCTCAGCCACCGCGAGAAGGTGGTCCTTGAACGCCTTCTTGCACGCGTTGCTCCCCAACTTTTCGGCCAGCTGCATCGCCGTCACCCCCTTTGCCGAGCGCAGCGCGAGGTTGGCGCCCGCGCACAGCAGCCGCCGGATGACCGTCGCGTGGCCCGAGATGCACGCGCGCATGAGGGGCGTCTGCCCGTCGTTCTCGGAGAGCAGACCGCCGTCGATGGCCAGGTCGGGGTCCGCCCTCTTTCCGAGCAGCCACTCGACGCAATCGTCCCGCCCCTTCATGGCCGCGTACACGAGCAGTGGCACCTGCGCGAAGCGGAACTTGCGCCCCTCGGGCATCTGCGCCGAGAACTTGTGATTGACGTTGCCGCCGCGGCTGACCCACCTGTCGACCAGCTGCAGATCGCCCCTCTCGAGGGCGTTGACGAGATCCTCGAGCGCTGGTAGCCTGAGCGGCTCGAGCAGCTCGATGCACTGGTCGTTGCCCTGCATCTCAGCAAAGTCGAGCGCCGTGGACCCCTTCGCGTGGTTCAGGACCAGGTTTGGGTTGGCGCGCCGCTGCAGCAGCAGCTCGATCACATCGGGCTTGCCGTGGTATGCGGCGTGCATGAGCGGGGTGAGCGAGCTCGGGTAGACGCCCGGCTCACAAGGGCCGCCATCGACGTCGGCGTGCCTGTCCAGGAGCAGCTCGACGATGGTGACGAAGCCCTTGCCAGAGGCTGTGCACAGCAGCGACCGCGCCTGGTCGTCTTGGTCGGTGAACCTGCCACAATGCTGCTGGCAAGCGCTCATCGCGTGCTTCCACCCGTGGTCGAGTTGCGCGCCGTGATCGAGCAGCATCTTGACGATGCCATGGAACCCACTCTGCACGGCGAGCCGGAGGGGCCACGTCTCTCCTGCGCGTGGAGTGTCATCGTTCATGAAAGCCTTGGTGTACGCGTCCGGATCCGCACGGGCCTCGAGCAGGATCTGGACCATCTCGTCGCGCCCGTTGTGCACAGCGCGATTGAGTAGCGCAGGCGTCCCGTTGATCTGTACTTGCGCGCGCTCGGGGCCTATCGTCGAGATCCACTGCTTGACGAGGAACGTGTCATTGGTGTTGACCGCACTCATGATCTCAGAGGTATCGACAACCATCTTCCTAGAGGGTTTGGCCGCCCCTGAAGCTGCCAGCTGCCCTTCAAGCGGCACAATGGCGTCCGCCGCTACGATTGCCGCCGTGTTGGCAGCGTCGCCGGCCGCCAGATTCTGCAACGCGAGGGCTGCGTACGCCTTGCCTTGAGCGTCGCCGTCGCGCACGAGCACCGCGAGCGGCCCGATGGCGCCCGCCGCTACGATCGCCGCCTTATTGGCAGCGTTGCCGTTCGACAGATTCGCCAAAGCGACGGCTGCGTCCACCTTGCCTTGAGCGTCGCCGTCGCGCACGAGCACCACGAGCGGCCTGATGGCACCCGCCGCTACGATTGCCGCCGTATTGGCAGCGTTGCCGGTCGACAGATTCGCCAAGGCGTAGGCTGCGTTCCCCTTGCCTTGAGCGTCGCCGTCGCGCACGAGCACCGCGAGCGGCCCGATGGCGCCCGCCGCTGCGATTGCCGCTGTACTGGCAGCGTCGCTGCTCGACAGATTCGCCAAGGCGTGGGCTGCGTTCGCCTTGCCTTGAGCGTCGCCGTCGCGCACGAGCGCCGCGAGCGGCCCGATGGCGCCCGCCGCTACGATTGCCGCCGTATTGGCAGCGTTGCCGATCGGCAGAATCGCCAAGGCGTTGGCTGCGTTCGCCTTGCCTAGAGCGTCGCCGTCGCGCACGAGCGCCGCGAGCGGCCCGATGGCGCCCGCCGCTACGATCGCCGCCTTATTGGCAGCGTTGCCGATCGACAGATTCGCCAAGGCGTGGGCTGCGTCGGCCTTGCCTTGAGCGTCGCCGTCGCGCACGAGCACCGCGAGCGGCCCGATGGCGCCCGCCGCTGCGATTGCCGCTGTATTGGCAGCGTTGCCGGTCGACAGATTCGCCAAAGCGAAGGCTGCGTTCGCCTTGCCTCGAGCGTCGCCGTCGCGCACGAGCGCCGCGAGCGGCCCGATGGCGCCCGCCTCTACGATCGCCGCCATATTGGCAGCGTTGCCGGTCGACAGATTCGCCAAAGCGAAGGCTGCGTTCGCCTTGCCTCGAGCGTCGCCGTCGCGCACGAGCGCCGCGAGCGGCCCGATGGCGCCCGCCGCTGCGATTGCTGCCGTATTGGCAGCGTTGCCGCTCGACAGATTCGCCAAGGCGTGGGCTGCGTCGGCCTTGCCTTGAGCGTCGCCGTCGCGCACGAGCGCCGCGAGCGGCCCGATGGCGCCCGCCGCTACGATTGCCGCCGTATTGGCAGCGTTGCCGGTCGACAGATTCGCCAAAGCGAAGGCTGCGTTCGCCTTGCCTTGAGCGTCGCCGTCGCGCACGAGCGCCACGAGCGGCCCGATGGCGCCCGCCGCTGCGATCGCCGCCTTATTGGCAGCGTTGCCGGTCGACAGATTCGCCAAAGCGACGGCTGCGTTCGCCTTGCCTAGAGCGTCGCCGTCGCGCACGAGCGCCGCGAGCGGCACAATGGCGCCCGCCGCTACAATTACCGCCTTATGGGCAGCGTCGCCGCTCGACAGATTCGCCAAGGCGTGGGCTGCGTCGGCCTTGCCTTGAGCGTCGCCGTCGCGCACGAGCGCCGCGAGCGGCACAATGGCGCCCGCCGCTACGATTGCCGCTGTGTTGGCAGCGTCGTCGGTCGACAGATTCGACAACACGACGGCTGCGTTCGCCTTGCCTCGAGCGTCGCCGTCGCTCACGAGCGCCGCGAGCGGCCCGATGGCGCCCGCCTCTACGATTATCGCCGTATTGGCAGCGTTGCTATACGATAGATTCGCCAAGGCGTGGGCTGCGTACGCCTTGCCTTGAGCATCGCCTTCGCGCACGAGCGCCGCGAGCGGCCCGATGGCGCCCGCCGCTACGATTGCCGCTGTATTGGCAGCGTTGCCGATTGACAGATTCGCCAAAGCGACGGCTGCGTTCGCCTTGCCTTGAGCGTCGCCGTCGCGCACGAGCGCCGCGAGCGGCCCGATGGCGCCCGCCGCTACGATCGCCGCCGTATTGGCAGCGTTGCCGGTCGACAGATTCGACAACACGACGGCTGCGTTCGCCTTGCCTAGAGCGTCGCCGTCGCGCACGAGCGCCGCGAGCGGCCCGATGGCGCCCGCCGCTGCGATTGCTGCCGTATTGGCAGCGTCGCCACTCGACAGATTCGCCAAGGCGTGGGCTGCGTACGCCTTGCCTTGAGCGTCGCCGTCGCGCACGAGCGCCGCGAGCGGCCCGATGGCGCCCGCCGCTGCGATTGCCGCTGTGTTGGCAGCGTCGCTATACGATAGATTCGCCAAGGCGTCGGCTGCGTTCGCCTTGCCTTGAGCGTCGCCTTCGCGCACGAGCGCCGCGAGCGGCCCGATGGCGCCCGCCGCTGCGATTGCTGCCGTATTGGCAGCGTCGCCGCTCGAAAGATTCGCCAAAGCGAGGGCTGCGTACGCCTTGCCTTGAGCGTCGCCGTCGCGCACGAGCGCCGCGAGCGGCCCGATGGCGCCCGCCGCTACGATTGCCGCCTTATTGGCAGCGTCGCCGCTCGACAGATTCGCCAAGGCGTGGGCTGCGTACGCCTTGCCTTGAGCGTCGCCGTCGCGCACGAGCGCCGCGAGCAGCCCGATGGCGCCCGCCGCTACGATTGCCGCTGTGTTGGCAGCGTCGTCGGTCGACAAATTCGACAACACGACGGCTGCGTACGCCTTGCCTTGAGCGTCGCCTTCGCGCACGAGCGCCGCGAGCGGCACAATGGCGCCCGCCGCCACGATTGCCGCCTTATTGGCAGCGTTGCACGACAGCTTCCACAAGGCCTCCGCGGCTGCAGCACGATCTTCGGCGGTGCCGTCCGAGGACTTGCTCACTAACCGCCGCGCAGTTTCAAATTTCTTTTCTTGGAGGGCAGCCTCGACCGCCGCCTCCCCTACCTCGGGGCCGACGACGCCCCTCGCGCCGCGGGCCGCGGCTGCGCCGCTGGGTCCCATCGCTGGGCGGACGTCGCGGTCGCGGGTCGAGATGGCGCTGCTGGCGCTGCTGCTGCTACTGCCGTCCGAGGGCTTGCTCACTAAGCGCCGCGCATATTCCATTCCCTTTTCTTGGAGGGCTGCCTCGAAAAGCACCGTGAGAACTTCGTTGTTGGCCCCACTAGGGGCGTTTAGGAGTGGGTGGGCTTTTGCCAGGTCGAGCGCCGACTGGCCGGTATGCGCGTCTCTCTTCGTTGCCAAGGCGCCAGAGGCCAGCAGCTCACGCACCTTACGCGCATCGCCCGCGCGCGTCGCCATGAGGAGCCGGTCGTTGAGATCATTCGCGTCCGAGGACTTGCTCATGGTGCTCCAGGTTGGTCGTGTCCATGTCGGCGGAGACTCCTGTCAGGATGGACGGCCCGTGTGAAAGGAAAGGAAGTCAAGTCAAGTCAAGTCAAGTCAAGTCAAGTCAAGTCAAGTCAAGTCAAGTCAAGTCAAGTCAAGTCAAGTCAAGTCAAGTCAAGTCAAGTCAAGTCAAGTCAAGTCAAGTCAAGTCAAGTCAAGTCATTTCAAAAAGGAAAGGCAAGGGGCAAAAGCAAGCACTTTTTGACTTGTAACTCACACACAAATATGTATGCTGGAGGGTGCATGGGGATCGGTCCCTTCAGAAAGGCCTGTATTCCACTTGATTGTCACTCTCCCTCTCGTGGCCTCTCTGCAGCTGCGGCCCATGACCGTAGCTCAAGCTTAGATCAGCTTCCGCTTCGCACCTCCGTGCCGTCGGTGGTCGCCCAGCGCAGTGCGGCGTATGGGTGGACTGTTGGCAAATATGGGCGGTGAGCCCAGCGCGCGGTGCGGCGAGCAGTTGGCGTGCAGTTCCCGGCCGCTGCTGGCAACCATATTAGGCAGCCAGGTGTCCATGTCCCCAGTACCATATTATTAGGCAGCCTTGGCCTCGTCGTGCGCCCAGGTCATCCAGGGAAGGAGCTTCTGGAGGTCGGCCGCCTCGACGGTCGGGCCGCACCAGATGCGGAAGCCCGGGGGCGCCGAGCGGTACGCGCCGACGTCCAGGGCGACGTTTTGCTTCTCGAGGAGCGCCGCCATCTTCTTGACACCGTCGGCGTCGAGGTCTTTGACCTTGAGGCAGACGGACGTGTTCGAGCGGACCGACTTGTCGTCGCCCGAGAGGAACTCAATCCAGTCGTTCTCGGCGACGAATTTCTCGAGCACCGCCAGGTTGGCGTTCGCCTTGTCGACGAGGCCCTTGTAGCCGCCGATGGACTTGGCCCACTTGAGGGCATCCAGGTAGTCCTCGGTGGCGAGGAGCGAGGGCGTGTTGATGGTGGCGCCGCTGAAGATCTCGACGTCGAGCTTGCCCTTCTTCGTCATGCGGAACAGCTTGGGCATCGGCCAGGGCGGCGTGTAGCTCTCGAGACGCGCGACCGCGCGCGGAGAAAGGATGAGCATGCCGTGAGCGCCCTCGCCACCGAGGCACTTCTGCCACGAGAAGGTGATGACGTCGAGGTTGGCCCAGGGCATGTCCATCGCGAAGACGGCGGAGGTCGCGTCGCAGATCACGAGCCCCTCGCGGTTCGCCGGCGGCACGAAGCTCGGCGGCACGCGCACGCCCGAGGTCGTCCCGTTGTATGTGAAGACGACGTCGGTCGAGAAGTCTATGCTCTTGAGATCGGGCAGCTTGCCATAGTCAGCCTTGAGCTCGATGAGGTCTTTGAGCTTGAGCTGCTTCGCCGCGTCCGTGTACCAGTCGCCGCCAAAGTTCTCGAAGTGCACGACCGTCACCGGCTTAGGGCCCAGCAGGCCCCACATCGCCATCTCGACCGCGCCCGTGTCGGAGCCAGCGACGATGCCGATGTGGTAGTCCTTCGGCAAGCCCATGGGCTCAAGCAGGTCGCGCGTCCCCTGGATGGCGCCACCGAGCTTCGCCTTGCCCACCTTGGCACGGTGCGAGCGGCCGAGCGCCGCGTCGGAGAGCGCCGCGATCGTGTAGCCGGGCCGCTTTGTGCACGGGCCCGAGGAGAACTGGGGATTGGCGGGCTTGACAGCCGGCATGGTGGACTTGGAGCGCACGAAGCGGGCCGCGCGGCCCGCGTTGCGAGAGAGCATTATGATGACGATCCCAGTTTGAGGACGCGTGGCCGAGAATCAATGAAGAGGACAATCAAGGCTCACCCTACAGTGGAGTCCGACCATCAGGCCCGGCGACTTTTGACGATTTTGGTGATTCCTCTCGTGAAGAAATCCAATTGTGACTCGTGACGACCACGCGCCCTGATCGCCTGGTGCGCTGCGCGGCGCGCCGTTGCCTCCTCCGCACAGCCGCGTCCTGCAGCTGCCGACGATGTGAAACTTTCTCCACTTCCCGAATCACGATGTGGAACGACAAAATAAGACTTTAGTACTGAGGCAGTGGCGCGAGTCGCGTTGAGCGAGAGCGCGTGGCTTGTATTGATCTGACAGCTTTTGCACGCGATCGTCTCTTCTGCTTGGCAGGCAGCGATGCGCGTGGCTTCGTGAGGGAATGCGATGCGGAGGCGCGGGGGCGGGCGTCCTCGTTTGAGGAGGCGCAGGCGCTTTTTGAGTGCAGCTGGCCACCTTGTTGGTCGACAAGTGTGCTGGTGCTCGCCGCAGCGGCATCGCACATGACCCGCGAGCGGAGCGCGCTCGTGCTGCTCGCCGCGCTGCTTGATCGGCTCCCCGACCTACGGCCGGAGGTGATGCATGTGCCCCACCGGCATGTGTCCCGGGACGAGGGCGAGGACGGCCTAGCCGAGGGCGAGCAGCAGCGCCGCCGCCGGGAGCAGCGAGTTAGGAGCAGCGAGTCGGGCCACACGTTCATCAGGAGGTAGGAGGTGGAGGTACGGCATGCGGCGGTGGAGGGCGGCGATACGGCAGCGGCGAGCGGGCAGGAGCTCGATCGTCGATGCTCTGCTCCGGCGAGCCCGAGCCGTGAGAGGCGTCGGCGACCGCGCGGCCGCTGGCTGTGGGAGTGCGATCGTTTTTTTTATTGCTCTCCGAGCTGCAAATATCAACGGGAACCACCGCGCGTGGTCGGTTTATGACCCGGATCGAACGCGGCGAAGCGCCCGGGCGGCGGGGCGGGGCGACCCGGCGACGCATGCGCGCTCGCGCAGCCGAGAGCCGTCGGGGCGGTCGGGGCCGGTCGGGCCGCGCGGGCATGGGCCGCGGGCTTATGCCCACGTTGCTTATGCCTTATCCTTATCGCTTATGGTTATGCGCCACGCGGTATTGTTGAGCCCCGGCCTGGGCGCTGGCGGCACACATTAGACATTTTAGCGATGGGATGCGGTCCAGGACACGCGACACTAGACAGCCGCACACGATATGCGACATGCAAAATGTGTGGGCGGCCAGCAACGGGCCCCACACATTCTATACGCCCCTGATCGAGGCATCATGGTGTTCAAAACGCGGCGGCACGCGGCCTCCGCGTGGCAAATCCCTTTTTCGATCGGTCGTCCGGTATCGATCAGCAGGGGGTGCTGCGCGCGCGCGCGCACGCATCGCATTCTGAGAGCACTCAGGTTCGATCTCCGATGCGATCTCCGATGCGGGCCCAAAAGGGGGGGGCATCGTCGTGGGGCCGAGGGTGCAGCGATAGATAGCGACGGGTCTAGTCTTGCTCCCGCCGCGCCATGGCGGTTTCAAAAAGGTCAGGGGTGGCGGTGCCCCAGCAGCGGCGCCCGGCGCCGGCGAAGCGGCAGAGGCGGCAGTCTCGCGCCACGGGGGCGGCCGCGGGGGCCAGCACAACCGGTCGATCAGACGCGAGAGCCGCTATGGAGGCTGTGGAGGCTTGCCTTCTTCTTAGGCGGAGCGCCGTGTTGGTGTCCAGTATCAGACGCGAGGCCGCTTTGGGGGCGAGAGCAAGTCGAGAGCCGGGGGCGTGAGCCCGCTCGCGCGCAGCACGTCGTGCACGAAACCGTCCCCCCAAGGGGCTGTGAGGCCCTGGTCCACCGAGTCGCTGTCATACGGCGCGCCCGCCTCGCGCGTGCCCGCCTTGGCGCCCGCGCCACCGAGGCTGGCGCCGTGGTGGGCGCCGCGGCTGTTTTTCTTGTCGCGCTGCTGCTGCTTCTCCTTTTCCCACTTGAGGAGGGGCGGCTCCATGGCCTCGAGCAGGGTGAGCTTCGGAGCGATCTGGCGGCCCGAGCGAGAGCGCTTGGTGCCCAAAACGGCGCCCGCGTCGGCGTCGGCGTCGGCGTCGGCGTCGGAGCGCGAGGTGAGCGCTGTGTTGAGCGCTGTGGAGGTATGCCGTGTGGGGCTGGTGAGCGTCGACGAGCCGTTGGACGTGTACGAGTCTTGTCGGGAGATGGGTGCCTGCCGAGCCGCCGGCTGCACGCGCGCTCGTGAGCTGTGCATGCTCACAGCCGCCATCTCGCCCTCCGACGCGCCGCGTTCACTAGGGGACCTGCTGCGCTGTGAACGCCCTTGGGGATCTGCTGTGAACGCCCTTGAGGATCTGCAGTGCTCAAAATCGAGGCTCGGGAGCCGCGTGGGCAGCGCGCCCGTCCGGTACTCCGCCATCGACTCGTCCGCCTCGGCGCCATCGTGGGCGCCGCCCATGTCGCACCACGACTCAGTCCCCACAGGCAAACTGCCGGCGTCGTCGCCTCGGTCCGATCGCGACTCCGACGGCGACGAGTGGCGCTCGGTGCAGCGCTCCGAGGACTCCGACCCGAAGCGATCCTCGGTAACTGACGTGCCACGTGGCCTGGGCTTCGCCGCCGGCAGCTTGGCTGCCTCGAGGTCGGCCGGCGCGACAGTGAGCGTGAGGGAATACTTGGCCTCCATGGAGGCCGCAGCCTCGGCCGCGGCCGCCTCGGTCGAGGCGAGTACGCTATGCGAACCGTCGCCCGAGCCAAGCTCATCGTCCGCATCCGCATCGTCGCCGCCCTCCTCGCCGCCCTTGGTCAGCCCGCTCTCGTTCATCGCCTGCATCCAGTCCCAGTGGGCCAAGTTGAGCGTCGTGTCGGTCGCGGTCTCGTCCACCGGCCCGCCCTGCCGATCGTCGAATTCGTCAAAGCATCGGGAGAGCTGCTCGAGATCCACGAACGAGCCTACGGCCGTCAAGCTCCCCTTGGGCGCCGCCGCGCCGCCGGCATGGGCCAGCCCGCCTCCCTGCTTGCGACCTGGCGCCGCCGGCGCGCCAATCGCCATCCCGAACCACATGAGCGTCTCCAATGCGGCGGCGCACGTCGACGTCTCTGACGACGCGCCGCCCACTACGGCGCCACTGCCAGCGGCGGTGCCCTTGCCGGCCGCCGTCTCGCCGGCACCCGCAGCGTCCGCGCCATTGCCCTGGGCGGCCACGCCGGCGCTTACTACGGCGCCACTGCCCATGCCCGCACCGAGCTCACCCTTTGACGAACCGATCTCACCCTTTGATGAACCGAGCTCACCCTTCTTACGGCTCGTCGGCGCGGCCGCGGCTGCTGGCCGTTCCGCAGCGCTGGCCGAGGACTCGCTCCCACCCTTTGCAGTACCCGCCTTGGCCGGCGGCGCACCCGCCGCCTCCTCGGCTGCCTGCGCCGCCCGTTGATTGGATGAGTGCGCCGCCGCGCGCAGCTGCGCCCGCACGACGGCCAGGTCGGCGTCGGTGAGCGTCCGCCCGCCCGGGATGCCGCTGACGCCCGCGCCGAGCTTCTGCGGAACGCGCGCGACACGCAGAGCGCAGCGTGAGCACACAGTTCGTTCACGTGGCAGCAGGAGCGCAGCGTCACGTGTCACAAAATCGTCCTCTTTTGGATCATCTGTCATCACGGGAGCTCGGCGAGAGGAGGCACGCACCGCGGAGCCATCCTCGTCGTCCTCGATGTGCACCAGCGGCTTGTCGTGCTTGCGGATCGCCTCGGCGATGCTCGCGAACACGCTGCTGTCGCCGCTGCTGCTGGTGCTGCTCTCGACTGGCACAGGCTTGAGTGGCGCTAGGCCCTCCATGTCATCGGCGGCGATTGCCAGTGCTGCGCTGTTGCGCCGCTGCGCGACGCGCTCCGTCGTTCTCTGCGGGGCGAACAGAGCGTTCATGCAGTCAGTGGCTGACTCGTCGCGTTCGCGCGGCGCAGGCAGGCGTGTGGGCATAGGTCTGGCTGGACTGTTACAGCACCGCGGGTCTCACGTACCTCCATGTCCGCATTGAGCTTGTGGAAATAGGTGTGGTACAGCGCCCAGCCGTCCATACGAGAGGTGGGAGGTTGTGGCTGCGATACGACCTCCGATTCGGTTGGCATAGGTGGTTTTGTGGCTCTGGGGACCGCTGGTCTCGGCAGTCGGTGGCGCCTCGTGGATGACTCGCTGACCTGAGAGCGATGACGAGAAAAGAGATGTGTCCAGATCTCGTGAGAGATCGCGATCTGCCACTGATGTCCCGAAAGGAGAAGGAAAGGGACCAGGAAACGCTCGCCGATAGCCGCCGAGAAAAGTCAATTGGCAATTGGGAATCCGAATTGGGAATAACGATTTGGGGCGGTCGCCGACGACGTGGACCTTGGGAGACTTTGGACGCACCTCCATGACCTTCGACGTGTCTTTCAGAAAACAGAAGATGCAAGTCAAGAGTGAGACCCCGCTCCCCGGCAGCCCGGCAGTGAATCCAGAGTTGGTGCGTTACTCACAATTGGTTAACAATTGGTTACTCACAACTAGACTTACTCAGATCAACGGCGCGCGCGAGTTGGAGTTCTTGTCGTCTGCTGTCGTCCTGAGGTCGAAGCGTGGAGTGGATTAGAGTTCTGGAGAGAGACGAAATTGGCTGACGCGTGAAGGTCCGACACAAGCATCACGAGCGGTGGCCCAATAATGTTCCGGCGTTTACTTAAGCGTTTACTGCATGTAAAAATGGGGACTCGTGGGACGTGGCACCTTGGAGTGTAGAGTTCTCCACATGTGCCCGTGCACATGTGCCCGCTACCCGTACCACTCTCTCGCCCTGCAAGCACCGTCCTGGCACCCTGAAGGCACCCTAGGCATGCAAATATGCGAGTGCGACTGTGACATCAGTGCACTGAGCGAGGCTCCCTTGCAGCTCCTCCGATCCTAATGGCGCATGCGTGTGCGGGCCCATGCGCCGCCCGCGTCGTCTTGGGCACTTGCATGCGGCCCGTCTCCCGCTCACGCGAGCGGCCCAAAGTGCTGCTTGTCGCAGCTCGCCTTCATGTCCGCGACGACGGACTCGATGGCACCGTCACAGAGCGCCTCGAGCGGCAGGATGCCAAACGGTTCCTCGATCTGGATGCCGAGCTCCTCGATCCCGAAGAGGAAGACGGCGAGGGCAGCGGACGCCGGGATCGTCGCCCAGTGGTTCCACGTGCCGCGCATCGGCTCCCACATCGCCAGTGGCACGAGCACCATGAAGCTCGTGATGAAGCGCCCGGTATGGCGCGTGTACACGAGCGGGATGGGTGATCGAAAGATGCGCTCGCACGCGCCGAGGTAGTCGACAAGAGCGTTCACGTTCTGGTCCATCACGAACCTGAGGAGGGAGGCCATCGGGCGCCATCAGGTGCAATCAGGCGCAATCAACAAACCTGAGGAGGGAGGCCATCGGGCGCCATCAGGTGCAATCAGGCGCAATCAACGAACCTGAGGAGGGAGGCCATCGGGCGCCATCAGGTGCAATCAGGCGCAATCAACGAACCTGAGGAGGGAGGCCATCGGGCGCCACGACTCAGAAGCACTCCGTGACCATCACAGGTCATCGCAGGCCATCACAGGCACTCAACGGACGCACCGCTCCCGTGGCTCCAGGTTTGCACGCACGAAGGTGGCGGCGATCATATTGCATATGAACGTAGGGCGATTCTTGCTCTATGAGAACGACGTGGCGCTGTCAGTGCCGAGCACCTCGATCGCAATCACAGGCATCGCCAATCACGTACCTGCATGAAAGCCTTGGCGCTGTCAGTGCCGAGCAGCTCGATCGCCTGCAGCAGGGTCCCGAGTGCAATCAGTGGCAATCAGTGGCAATCAGGGCAACCACCTAAAGGAGGATCCCGATTGGAGTCGGTGGCAATCAGGGCAATCGCCTGAAGGAGGGTCTTGTCGTCGTCATCAGCGCCGCGAAGGAAAGAGCGAAGCGCCTTCGGAAACATCGCCACCTGCGACGCGAGCTGCGCGCGCAGCTTCTGGCCGGTGGCGTCTTGTGGGAAGTAGGCGTTCGCCTGCCGGCCCAGGTTGCGGCACGTATTCACGATGCCGCCCCACAGCGTACGTGCTTCGTTCCAACGCGAGTAGGCCGTGTTCGTGCGGAAGACGAGGAGGAGGGAGAGCGCGCCCATGGCGAAGTTGAAGGGGAGCGCGGGGAGAGAGAGAGATTTAACGAGAGGGATTTGGAATACCGCCGCGTAGTGCTCACCCGCCAGGTCGTCGTAACCGGTAATGAGGCAGTTCACAAAGACAATGAAGATTGAAACGAGGGTCACCACGGCAATCTCCGTGTAGAGAGAGCGCGCGACGCCGCTTTCGAGGGTGGTCTGGAGGTTGCGGAGGAAGCGGGTAGATTCACGATGCTTGACCCAGCTGTCGTGGCCGTACACCGTGCGACGGTACTCGCGGGACTGCTCGGTGTATGTTTTGAGTTCTCTTGCGGAGCCCTCGAGACGAATCCCTCGCTGTTCCGCACAGGGCGCGGGCGCGCGGGGGCGTGGCAACGCAGCGTGGCGCATCAGCAGTGATGACTTAGGCGCCCCGGCGCCCGACGTCGAGGACACGAGCACGAGGAGCGCCAACACTCGCATGTTCGTCGGGGAGAGTCAGCCGTCTTCAGCTCCTCTGAGAATGTGTTTCGAGGTACGAGAAAATCAATCTCCCGCATATCTCAATGAAACATGACCACCGCTTCGTCAAAAAGAAATTTTCCCAGCGCCGTGGTTTCATGATGAAAAACTACTTGTGCATGTACCGCCATTCTGATCGGAAGAATTGTGGAATATCCAAAGAGTGTTCAACGGCAGCCGCGGCTCCGCAGGCGCGCGCACGCCCCGGCCCCCGCGGCGCCCCTGGGTGTAGACTGTAGTGTGGTTATGAGTTTGGGGGGTGACGGGAAACTGGTGATTGAGTTGTTCAATTCAACTTTACTTGTTTCAAGTCAAGTCAAGTCAAGTCAAGTCTATACATAAACAACAGACAACCATACGGAAGCCTATCGAATGTGCTCCGGAAGCCAGCAGTGGAGGACGGGAGTCGATGGAGATGGCGGAGGGGGGTCCTTAATGAGGTGACACGTCATAAATGCTGACATACGTGCCCTCGGAGAACAAGTAGGTGAGAAGTAACGGGCCGATCTCGAGCCGATGAGCGCCACTCTTACGCCGAAGAGGAAATCGGCTCGAGATCGACCGAGGCGTCAAGCGTAAGATGGGGGAATGGGGGAGAGAAAGAGGGGGACATAGGCGCCTCGACCTGGGAGCTCGAGGCCGGCCGGTGACGCGTCACGCTCATCAAGATGACCAGCGCGAGAGAGAGGGCCCGTTCTGCAGCACAATGAAGGCGCAGGACGATAACCCTCTTCCTCGCGCTGTTCAGAGCTCAACTCCCGCTCGCTTCGCCGGCCGCCAGTGGTCGACAGAGCCGTTGCCAGAGCCTGCCGTTGCCGCTGCTGCCTCTCGCGCCGCCATCGACGCCACACCTGTATGTCGCGAACGCGCGCGCGTGCGTGAGATAGAGGACGGGGTGTGTGGCGCGCACCGCGGAAACGCCCTCGACCACTCTTGCCGCTCCCGCGCCAGCCGCCCTTGTTGCCTGGCCAGAATCGATTGACGTGCCGTTGTCAGGCCCCAAAAAGCCAAAAACTCGTCAGAGAAGGGCCGGCGCGCGCGAGACGCGCGGCGCCGGCGGTCGCCAGACCCTACCGACACCTCGGCCCATCGTAGCAGCCCTCGCGCAGGCCCCCGATCGCTCCCATCGTCGGCCTGGAGCCGTGTTGCATTGCCGTACTGTAGACTTCCTGAAAAAGGCACGATGTTGAAGCCCCGCGGCGCCGCGATGATCAAGATCAAGAAGATGGGGATGATGCCCCGACTCGGGGCCTTCCAGTGGTGCCGGTTGCGCCGAGATCTGCCCTCCCGATCGCTCGCGCCAGCGATGGGCACCAAAGGCGGCGGAAAGGCGACCGCCATTTTGAATCACTTGACTTGACTTGACTTGACTTGACTTGACTTGACTTACTTGTGAGTGTTTTCGACACGAGGAACTGGACTTGGAGTGTTCACGAACGCGCGATGAAATGCGACCAAGTCTGAGTACCGCGACGCCTCGCCTCGCCGCGGCACGAGCCATTTTGACTCAGCCTTCTCCTTGGATCACGCCCGACGCCGTACAACGAGCCTTGAGGCCAACAGTCGAAACCGAACCGCTCACGGCGTGGCGTGACTACCTTCACGCGCGAGGGTGGCTCTCCCCACGGTTTCCCTCCGCCGAGGTGGCAGACCAGCTCGCCGCGATACAGCTGCTATCGACATCGCTGACCTTCCCACTAACGCTCGCACGTCAGCTGGCGACGCTAGCGCCGCAGCAAGCAGCGTACCGGCTGTGCGTCGTCGGCTCTCGCGCAGAGTCGACGCTGCCTGTCCAGATCTGGAGCGAGCTGGCGTGTCTGACGGGCATGAAGGAGCTTCACGTGAGCTTCTGCGGCCCGAAGGCCGCCCCGCCCGGTGTGCCGCTGGAGCGTGAGTGGCGGTCGCCCGACGGCGCCTTACACATGCGCCTCTCGGTGCCTTCCGAGGGCACTGCTGACCTTTTCCATCGCGGCGAGTTGGGCCGAGCGCTGGGCCGGGCACTCCTCAACGGCACGAGTCTGGATTCGGGTCTGGAGGCGACGCTTCCGGACGCGTTCGTGCTCTTCAATCCGGGCACCGGCGAGCCCGGCTGGCGCGAGGCATGGGCGCCTACACTCCACGCGCTCCGTGCGGCGCGACGGCCGATGTTGATGACGGCCCTCTCAGTGGGTGATGCGGCGCGTGATGACGAGTTCATCCGATCCAGCCTCGAGGCGCCCGCCGCCGCCGCCCTTTGTGAGACGCCCTATGAGCGCAATCCCTTTTGTAGCCTCGCAGTGGCGGAGGCGTGTGATGGCCGCGGTGCGGCCAACTACTGTGCAAAGGTAGTGAGCCGCTCCACAGAGAGAGAGCTGAGCGGCTCACGGGCCTGATGCGGTGAGGCTGCGCGGGGTATCGACGTACCGTATTGACAACGTATAGGGCGGTTTTTTTAAGGGGTGGATTACCGTCGACACGGTGGTTGCTGGGTGTATACGTCGGGATAGAAGTAAGATGTAAGAAGACGGCGTCTGTCCCCCGTCCGGTCAGCCGTCATGATCGTGTTAAAAGCGCCCGCGCCGCATGCCGCGCCGCCTATGCGCTATGGCATGTTGGGCCTAGCGCCTAGCCCTAGGCCTCGGGCAGTGCTCGCGGTTCGGTATCCGCCTGACCTGCCGGGCACGGGGCAGCGTTCGGGTTCGCTCTACTCCGTAACTACTCCGATAGTTTCTCTCTCAATAATGTGATACCATGCCAGGGAGCTGCGTTCACGCCAGGAGCTGTTCACGCCTTCGTGTCCCACTCAATCCACACAGTGTCGGCGTCGACGAAGACGGCCTGTGGGATTCTCCTGCTTGGCGACACAGAGCGGGGTTTCTACGCGCTGATAGTCGACTTCGATCACAATTTTGCTAAAGGTGATCCCGCCTGACGACTGAACCTGGCTGCACGAGCGCGGCTGATGCTCGACAACGTCGCCGGGGTCGAACGTCGAAGAGGTTCGAGAAGCCAGCTGCTGCAGTCGCCAGGCCGAGAGCTGCTCAACTGCCGAGAGCTGCCAGCCATCCTGTGAGCTGCTCACTTGGCCTCTCGCCCAGCGAAAAGTGGAACGGACCCTCATATTTGGCCACACTCGTCCAGTCCTCCACAGTGACAAATCCGTAGCGCTCCTGATGAGGGATACAATCAATCATCATCAGCATTCATCAAGAGGCCACACTCGTCCAGTCCTCCACAGTGACAAATCCGTAGCGCTCCTACTTAGGGATACAATCAATCATCATCAGCATTCATCAAGAGGTCACAGTGACGAATCCGTAGCGCTCCTTAAGTTCCGTGAAGGCATCCGAGCCGCTAGGCCCGAGGTCGACTACGTCGATCCGCTCGTCCTCGATCGCACGCGCCACCAGAGCCGTGACGGCCTGGAACCACACAAACTGGCGCGCCGCATCGTCGTCGCAATAGAACCATTGCCCTCGAAGGACTCTCCCCTTCACAACCTAATGAGGGAGGCAATTAGAGGCCGCCATCAGAGGCCATCACCGCCATCAGAGGCCATCAGAGGCCATCAGAGGCCATCAGATGTCATCAGAAGTCATCAGAAGTCATCAGAGGTCATCAGAGGTCATTCGAGCATTCCCTTCGCTACCTCGTGCGCGATCGCGACGACACGCCCGGTGCGCACGTCGCGGTACTCTCGTACCTGATGAGGGAGGCGATGAATGGCAATCAAACGTCATCAGTGGTCGTCGCGTCGCGGTATACTCTCACCTCGCCCGCCATGCGAGTCGTCCCGATGTAACGACTGATCGCGACGGACAGAGCCTCGAGCACGTCGTCGGCGTCGTCAGCAAGCAACCGAACCTCGTGCGCGCACACCGCACGAAAGCACGCAAGCGACGAGTGCGGCGCCGGTTCTCCGCCGCGGATGGGTCGGAGCGTCACTGCAAAGTTCTGAACCTGCGCGTCGGCCTTGGCAAGCGTGCGACGTGCGCCACGCGATAGCCGTTGCCTCCACTCATCGACGTCGTTGAGTTCGCGTACATCCAACAGGGCGTGCGGCCGGGTTTTGAATCGGCCAGTCCACTGCGCTGCGCCCATCGCACCCAAGGACGCTTGCACTCGGTCGGCGAGCTGGAAGGGCTCTCCGACTGCCTCATCCTCTCGAGGGCACATCTTCATGGCGTCGGCCAGGAGTTGTGTGAGACGCGGCCCAGGATTGTCGCTAAAAATCGCGGTAAATGCCGCTCTCAAGTCATTGTAGCGCTCATCTCCGCGGAAGGCGCAGGTCACCCACGCAAATAGTCGCGTCACCTGTTCTTCCTCGAGCAACGCCTTCCGATCAGCGAAAGTGAGCTTGCCCGCTATATAGGACGTCCTCGCGCTGCAAGCAGGCTGGCGTCGGAAGACAGCAAATTTCGATCGGATAGCTGCTGGAGCAGCGCAGGCGGTGAGGAGGAGTACGGCGACGTAGAAGGTCTGCGGCATTCGGAAAGTACCAAAAAGCTCGAGACGACGCGTAGGATAGACGACGTTTTTTCATTCATCCACCTCCTCATACTCTTCCAAGAACTGCGTCTCGGGATCCCAGGTGCCGAACGGCACCCACACCGGGCGCGCCTTTGCAAGATCTGCGTCCCACTCCTCACCGCGCTGCGCCAAAAGCAAGTTCTTCTCGCCATTGTACAGGCCATTCGCATCGAAGAGGAAGGTCTCTCCTTCGAGCTCGATCTCTTCGAGCTCGAGCTCGGCGAGCGAGCTCTCCTCGGCTCCCGCGCTCGTGTCCACCGCGCGCAGCTGACCGTCGACGAGCACGCCCTTGGTCTTCTCGTCCCACCAACCAAGGCCGGTCAGGAAGCTCTTTGCTGGCCCCAGCACGGAATCGACGCCCGAGACGAAGCCCGCTGCCATGCGGATGGTGTTCGCGTCGGATTTGGCCAGCTCCGCAGGCACGCACCCGAGCACGCCAGGATTCTTCGTGATGATCTCGAGGACCTCGCCCTCGTCCTGAAGCAGTTCCCGCAGCACCTTGTAGCTGCCCGCTATGTTTGCGGCGCGGTTGGATGCGTCGAAGCCGTACGGCAGCAAAATTGCATTGTTGAGCTTCACGGCATTCGCTGCAGCCTCCTCTGTGGGAAAGCAGCTGCGAACCGCCTTCCAATTGGCCTCAGTCACCGGTAGGTCACGCACGGCCTCGGGCACGACTGCAGCGACTGAGCTCGGAAGCTTCATGGTCGGGGACTGCACTCGAACGCGCAACGGCACGCCCGCAGCCTCCCGTAGGAGCGCGAGCAACAGCGGCGACACGAGCACGAGCATATCGGGATCCTCCCCTGTCGGGATCCTAGTTTTCTTGAATCGACGAAGCGTCTTACGGTCGCCACCTTGATTGTGATAAGTCGCTATGATCTGTTCCCAAGAAACGAATTCATGGAAATCCTTTTCTTTGTCTTCACACTTGGTGAAAGGTGAGCGCTGCCCGTATTCATACATTACAACACCGAAGCCTGCGCAGCGGGAGCCATGCGCCCGACGCGAGCGTCCTCGGCCGGGCCGTCTCGACGCGTCGAGGGCGGCCCGTCCACCTGGACGGCGGCTGCGGCGCGCCCGCCGCCGGCGCAGCCCGGCCCGCCGTCTGCGCGCGCTGACGCCACCGCCTCACTGTACATCGCAGGCAACAAGTCAACCATGCCGGAAGCTCGACAGGCGCGCTCCCATGCCGGAAGCTCGACCATCCCAACTATGGGCATGCCGAACGGCATCCCAAATATGGGCATCCCAAACGGCGGCGCGAATCCGGCGGCCATCCTCGCTGGCTTTGCAGCGGCAGCGGCAGCGGGGCGGCAAGGCGGCGCCCGCGACACCGCCAGCATCGGAGCCCCGGAAGCTCCACCCCGAGCGAGCGCGCCGCCCGCGACAGCGCCGTCCGTGGTGGCGCCAGTGCCCACGATGGCGCCGGGCGCTGGCCCGGGCGCTCCACGTGCGGCGAGCGCGCCGCCAGCGACAGCGCCGGGGCCTTCTGCACAGCAACCAGGAGCCGCGGCGCCCACGAGCAGGCCTACCCTCCGTGCCACGCTCAGCCGCGACGGTGATGATGCGGGCGGCGGCGGCGGCGGCGGCGGCGGCGACGACGGCGGCGGCGATGACGACGCGAACGGCACGGTGCCCGGCACGGCGCCACGGACGTATGTGCCGGAGTGCAGTGCGGCTGCCATCGAGTATGATGCGGGCGGCGGCGGCGGCGGCGGCGGCGGCGGCGGCGGAGGCGGCGGAGGCGGCGGCAGCATTGGGGGCGTTGGCGGCGTCGGCAGCTGTGGCATGGCAACGGCGTGCGGTGGCAGCGCCGTGCGATCGAGCGTGACGCCGTCGGCAGGCACCGTCACGGGCGCCGTCTCGGGCGCCGCCTCGGGTCCTTCCCAGCCACGCAGCCCCACCATCGCTGCCGGCGCGCGCGCCCACGACGGCGCTCGACTGAGCGCCCCCTCCGATCGGAATGACCATCGGAAGGACGACGTGATCGTGATCCATGTGTGCGACGATAACCGAAGGATCAATCGAGATTTCTATTGCTCGCGCGAGCTCCTGCTGCAGGTGATGAGCTCTGATGACACCTGATGGCCACTGAGTGCTGCAGGTGATGAGCTCTGATGACACCTGATGGCACCTGATGGCCACTGAGTGCTGCAGGTGATGAGCTCTGATGACACCTGATGGCCACTGAGTGCTGCAGGTGATGAGCTCTGATGACACCTGATGGCACCTGATGGCCACTGAGTGCTGCAGGTGATGAGCTCTGATGACACCTGATGACTCCTGATGACTCCTGATGGCACCTGATGGCACCGGATGCCCTCTGATGACCTCTGATTGCTCGCACGAGCTCGCTCCTGCTGCCGCAGCACATGGCCTACTTTGCTCCATATTTGGGCGACGATCGGCGCGTCGATGAGATCGACATCTCCGTCCACTGCGACGTGCACATCTTCGAATGGTTGATGGAGTACATTCATCAGCCGGCCAAGCCGCCCATCCTCGATGCGGGCTCGGTGATCTCGGTGCTCATCTCGGCGGATTTCCTACAGATGAAGCCGCTGACGAAGCACTGCATCGAGTTCCTCCGCGGAGCCCTCGCTGAAGTGCTTCGCCTCCCGATCGACCTGAGCTGCGTCTCGGACAATCTGCTCGGCGAGCTTGCGCTTCATCTCGAGGCGGACGAGATCGAGAGGCTGCGCGACAAGAAGGACAAGATCGCGTCGAGGTTGTACACACGGAAGCTCGAGGCGCACCTCGCTGATGAGGCGAACACGCTGCACCGGTGCCCGCTCCGCACCCTCTACCGATCGGCCCTCATGAATGCCTCTGAGTGCCCTCTGAGTGCTTCTGAGTGGCTTCTTATTACGATCAGATGGGCCTCTGAGTGCCCCCTGAGTGCCCTCTGAGTGCGCTTTTCATCAGGTGCGCCTTCTGCAGTCGGATCTTCACATCCCTCCTCTGAGTGCCACTGAGGATCTCTGATTGCCTCCTTCATCAGGTGCGCATTCTGCAGTCGGATCTTCACGCCCGCCCAGCGCAACTGGGAGCAATGCCCTCGCGCGCCGCCACTGCTCGACTTCCGTGGCAACGTGATCGCCGAGCATGTGCCCAACCGCCAATGGGACGTGCATCGGTGGGTCGCGACGGTCCGACGGGCAAAGGGCGGCAGTCGCGAAGCCTATTGGCGGCTGTGGGGACTCACCCACTTCCTTACCTGTTCGACGTGTGACAGCGCCTTCCCCGTGTGCGAGCTCGACATGTGCGCGCCCGCCACGGCGCGCCGGTCACGGCGCCCCGCCCACTCGAGCCCGGATGATGACCTCTGATTGCCCTCCTGTTCACCTCTGATTGCCCTCCTGATGACCTCTGATTGCTCTCCTGATGACCTCTGATTGCCCTCCTGATGACCTCTGATTGCCCTCCTGATGACCTCTGATTGCCCTCCTGATGACCTCTGATTGCCCTCCTGTTCACCTCTGATTGCCCTCCTGATGACCTCTGATTGCCCTCCTGATGACCTCTGATTACCCTCCTGATGACCTCTGATTACCCTCCTGATGACCTCTGATCTCCCCCCACCCTCCCGTAGGTGTTCGTTCCACCCCCTCGAGCCAGTCTTCGAAAAGGCGGAGGCGCGAGGTCACTTTCCCTGCTGCCATCAGCCAGCGACTCGCTTCGAGGCACCCGCCGATCAGCGCGCCAGGGGCTGTCAGCACCGTCGCCATACTCCTCTCATCCGCCCGCCTCTCGGCTGTACTGCGGCCGCGGCCGAGGCGGCCAAGGCGGCAGCCAAGGTGCTCGGAACGGCGCCCACGCTCACGCCCCTGATGACCTCTGATGACCTCTGATGGCCTTCCTGATTGCATGCAAGTGCTCGATACGGCGCCCACGCTCACGCCTCCGATCGCCACTGATGGCCTCCCTCATTGCATGCAGGTGCTCGATACGGCGCTGGCGCATACGGAGCTCGTGCTGGTCAGCGGCAACACTGCCGACACCGCTGCCGATGCCGCTGCCGAGGCCGCTGGGGGCGTGCCGGTAAAAGGCTGGAAGGCGGCAGTGGACGCGGCAGGCGGAGGCAAGAGCGGCGGCGGCGGTTGGAAAGCCGCGCTTCTGACGGCGGCGGCAGCGTCCAAGGCCGAAGGCACTGCCCTTGCCTCCGCCTTCGACGACGACACCGCTGAGCTCGACGATCTCCATCGACTTGCCGCCGCTCTCTCCGAAGGGAGGTGAGTGCCGATGATGACCCCTGATGACCAATGATGACCTCCCTGATGACATCCCTGATGATCCCTGATGACCCCTGATGGCCCATGATGACCTCTGATGATCCCTGGTGACTCTCGAGTACAGCCATGCGAGCACCAAGGGACGATCGGGCAGCGGCAAGGCGCGCAAGAAGAAGCGAGCGGGCGGCGCCGGCGGAAGCAGCAGTGGCGCGAGTGGCGGCGGCGGTGGCAGTGGGATGATGGCCGCGGCGCGCAATGGCGAGGATCTCTCTGATGACGAGCGCAATCCCGCCGACGACGTCTCCGTCTCCGATTCGGACTCATCGGTAGGCTCTGCCTGATGACCCCTGATGACCCCTGATGACCTCCCTGATGACATCTCTCTGATTCGGACTCATCGGTAGGCTCTGCGGGCTCGGATCCCGACACGGACGGGGCGAGCCGACCTTGCATGCCAGTGCTCACCACGGCGCCACCCCCCCCTCTTCCCCACAGGTGAGCGCCTCGGATTCTGACACGGACGGACGAGCCGGTGCAGCCGGCGGTTCCCATCGCGAAGGCGCCGGCGGGCGGGCGGTGGGCGGCGGCGGGCGCGACGGCGGCAGCGGCCGTGGATGGCAAATGGAGAGCTTGATGGCAGAGGATCAACACGCGATGCGAGTGATGGAGAGGATGCTCGAGGGTCTGAGATCAGAGCCGCCGCCAACCGATCGGCCTGCGGCTCAGATGGGCGCACGCTACTTCTTCCTCCATCCGCGCGAGATCATGAACGTGACGCGCACGGGCGCGGACCGGCAGGTGAGCAGCGTCCTCTGATGACCTATGATTGTCCTCCTGATGACCTCTGATGGCCCTTCGGACCGGCAGGTGAGCAGCGTCCTCTGATGACCTCTGATTGTCCTCCCGATGACCTCTGATTGGCAGGTGAGCAGCGTCCTCTGGCCCAAGAGTCTGGAGTACGTGCTCGGCGGCGGCAAGCCGCCAGCCAGCGAGAGGCGCCGCCCTTGAAGTAGGGAGTGTCCGGATGAACTTTTACCGTTTTACGCCACGAATGCCCTCACTTTTTACCCTAAGCGAGAACGGAAGCGTGGTGCGGTCAGCCAGTGCGTAAATCTAAAATCAAGAGCCGAGGACGAATTGCCTCGAGGCATGCCCCCGGCCCGCAACCCCCGTTATCGTTCGTCGATCGGCGCGGTGTGGCAAGGGCGGCGTCTCGACGGACGACGCCGTCCGACCGTCCACGTTGGCGTGCGGAGGTGGCGGCGGTTTCAATTACTTAATGCACTTTCTTAATGCAACGGTAATGCAACGGGCGCGTCTCGACGCTCCTACCCGCGACCGCGGGCTGACCGGCTACACAGCACAGCGCTGTACAGTTCCATGTACATATCCTTACACCTCATGCACAAGCTCTCGACCACTCCCCCCCCGTTATTAAAAGTTGCCCCCCTCGCCCCCCCCCGCGCCCCCTTGACGTCGCTCAGGTCGTCGGGCGGCTTGTACTCTGGCATATCAGCCTCTTTCGGCTCGGGGACACAGCCCCCTTTTGCAAGCAGGTCGTTCATGTCTTTGAGCCACGACTTGAAGGTTACGCGGGCTGCTTCCTCCTCGGCCGGGTTGCCTTGCCCGGCGACCTCTAGCCCAGCGACCAGGTCACGGATGTTAATCAAAAGTCCCCTTGGTGTCGCTCAGGTCGTCGGGCGGCTTGTACTCTGGCATATCAGCTTCTTTCGGCTCGGGGACACGGCCCCCTTTTGCAAGCAGGGCGTTCGTGTCTGTGAGCCACGACACGAGGTTCACGCGGGCTGCTTCCTCCTCGGCCGGGTTGCCTTGCCCAGCGACCATGCCGCGGATTTTGGCTAAGTAAGTCGTTTGGAGGAAGCTCAAAAGCTTCGAGAATTGCGTGGGGTAAGCGCGTGAAAGCGCGCGCGCGCACGGCTTGAGGAACGCAAGTAGGATGGTCGCGGTGATGTTCCCCGGCGGATGGTTGAGCAGCCGGGCGAGCCACGCCCATGCGCGCGCCATGGGCGAAACCCCCTTGGGTGCAAAGCCCCCTTGCACTGGACGCGTCTGCATCTTTGCGTCTGGTCTGGTCCTATCGAAAAGCGCGTTTCCGGCCGACTGCGGCGGGAATTGGGCAATCGACGACTGCTGAAGCAGCGCGGCGTACAGCGTCACGTACCCCGCCATGCGCGCGTAAAAGTCCTTCTTGGTCTCACCCTGCGTGTAGCCAAGGCGCTTCTTAAACTCGTCCGTGTTGCCGGTCGTTTTTTCCGGGTAGTATGGGACGCAGTAGCAGCACGAGGCCTGCAGGCGCGCGAGAAGGCACTCCCAAAGCACCGGGCACCTCTCGCCCACGTGCAGCACGAAGCCCGACAGCGCGTACGCCATCCCCGGCTGCTTGTCTACCATCGTCGCGCAGGTATCGATCACCTGCGTGGCGATGGTGGCACACACGGCACGCTCCCCCTCGGGGCCAGTTTGCGATGCACTGGCCAGTTCGCGAAGCACCAATTCGGCGCGCTCCCAAACGAAGAAATGCACGCACACGACCTGCCTCACAAGCATCTTGGCCAGTTGCGACTGTAGCTTTGCATGCGTCTTCGAGCGCGTCTCGTCCTGCAGCGTAATGCCTTTCGAGCCCTCCCACTCCGCGAGGAGGGCTGCTGGAGCATCGGCGAAGCCGCCGAAGGCGGGCGCTGCTGGAGCAGCGGTGGCGAGGGGGGAGGCTGCTCCGAAAGGTAAAGCTGCGTGCGCTCCGGCGGCTTGCACGGCGCTCGGGCCAAAGGTAAAGCCGCCGACGGTTGCTGCCGGCGCTGGCGTAAAGCCGAACGCAGAGCCGGGGCCGCCGTTGCCAAATACGCTGCCGCCGGGACCGCCGCCGCCACCGCCGCCTCCACCACCGTTGCCTCCAACCCCGCCAAAGGGAGAGCCGCCGCCAAATAGGCCGCCACCGCGACGGCCGCCAAACGCGCCACCTTCATCTCTGCTCTGGAACTTGAGGACAAACTCGGGGTAGGCCTGCTTGTCGCTGCCTGCGGAGAGGACGACGATCTGGCTCTGCTCTACAGGTAGCCGGTCGACCATGCTCTCGTGCAACGCGCTACTGTTTGGCTTCTGTGTGGGCCGCTCCATCCCTGACCTGCCTTCGCATGCCTCGCCCACGAGCACGCGGCACAGGAGGAGGCAGTGTTCGCCGGTGTTGGGGTCGATCTTCGAGTAGCTGGGCGAGAGTGAGTACGCCGCCTGCCGGGCAAAGTACACGCCCTTTCCATGCGCGCCGCGCGTGTTGAAGTCACGCAAGAATCCATTGGCAAGGATGAGCGGGATTGACTTCTCGTCCGTGCCGTGCCACAGCCAGCGCTCGTTCAGTCGCGGAAGGCCGAGGCGGGTTAGCATCGTCGTCCGACGCGCCTGGTACTCGCGGAAGAAGTCCCGGTTCTCGACGCAGTAGATAGCCGAGAGGCGAAGCGAGGCCAGATCCGTCCCGGAGTCGCAAAGCATCTGGAGTACTTCTTGAAAGACGGGTGACTCTGGACGCAGCTCTCGCTGGAGCCCCCACGAAGTGAGCCGCTGCACCACGGGGGGGGAGCTGCTGCTGCTGCTGCCAGCACCGTCCTGGCTGTCGGGTTGGCTCCAGTACGGCGGAGGCGCAAGTAAGTCCCCAGGAAAGGCACGGAGTTGCGCGAGTGGCGCGCCGGGGGCGAGGAGTACGGCGGCGGATGGTGGCGGTGGCGGCGGCGGCGGGACTTCGCGCAGCCGCCGGACGAAGCCCGTGCGCGTATTGCGCTGCGTGCGATCCGTCAGATTGATCTCGTAGTCGATCCCCCGTGGAGGATCGTGCACAGTGAGCATGGAGTGGCCCGATGCATGCGCGTGCAAGAGGCGCAGGAGCAGCTCGGGATCGTACTGGCGCCACTGACCGCTCTGAGGCGACCCGTCCTCCCATTCCCACCCGAGGCTTGGGAAGATGCAATGCTGTTGATGCGCGCCGCCGGGGCTCCGCACCATGTGCGTGTCGAGCAGCGTGCCATCACTCTCAGACCGAAGGTACCACTCGTGCCCTGCGAATGTCGAGCAGACCCTTTTGGCGCCGGAGGGGAGCCTCACCGTCCGCTGCTCGGGGGGGCGGGTATACGCTTGACCGACGGGTAGCCCAGGGGTGGGGAGCAGGTAGCACAGCACCAAGGGCCATGGCGAGCGGTTCTCGAAGGTGAGCGTCACGGGCGCATCAGGCATCCAGGCTGCGGTGAGCAAGGCCGCACAGCTGTCGTGCCCGTGGCGTGTGGCCATCTCGAGCGCCGTGCCCTCGGCATCGCGCGCGGTGATGTCCGCCGAAGCTGCCAACAGCATGCGGCAGCAAGCTGCGGAGCCCGTGTAGGCTGCCCGGTGCAGAGCAGCCTCGCCGTTCTGGGTCCGCACGTTGGGATTGGCACCATGCTCTAGGAGCACGTCCAGCACGTCTGCGTGGCCCCAGTAGGCGGCCACGCAGAGCGGCGTATCTCCTTGCGAATCGTGTGTATCAGGGCTTGCCTTGCTCTGGAGCAGGCCACGGACACACGTGGTATGGCCGTGCTGCGCCGCCACAACCAAGTACCGCTTGCCGCTCGCAGGGTCAGCGCCGTCTGGATCGATGGCACGGGAGCTCACCAGACCGCCAAGTACCTCGGCGTTGCCATGAACGCAGGCAAGCACCGCAGCAGTCGAAGGGGAGTCCGACATGTCGCCAGCGACACACCGCGAGTGGCTCGTACTCTTGGGCCTGGCGATAGATGCGGCTGAGACTTCGCCTACGTCTTTGCGCTCGACTTGCGCACCGCGGCTGGGGCGACGTTTGCCTCGCGAGTTTTTTGTGCTCGACTTCCGCTCCTGTGGGATCATGTGGGATTTTGCATTGGATTTGTGTTGGAGCATGATGAGAAACGCATGGAAACGGGGAAGCAAATCTTCGTGTACATCCACCCGCTCTCCCAATCCCAAGAGCCCCTCGGTATCGCCCTGGCCTTAATGTCTGCGACGGCGCCGAGAGCACCTGAAAAGCCGGGGTGTCATCTCATTACATCTGCTCGGCACAAGCAAGCAAGCTAAGTTGTCGAAACAACTTGCTTGCTCGGCACACTCCATAGGGGTCACCCTGTGTGCGCGCGGGTGTGCTGGGAGAGGCCGACCTCACTGGGGGGACCGCGACGAAACTGAGGTTTTGAGTTGCTCTTGAGAATTTACAAAATTAACAAAACAGGTTGGTGTTTTTGAGTATGAGTCGTCGGCCGGAGTCGAACGAGCTCTATCTCTTTCGTCATCGATGCTTATGATTGCGTTTGGGTTTTGCTGTGACCAACCTGAAAGGAGGAGCCAGGAGTTGCCCCAAATAGATTTCGAGGCGTCCTCTTTTGCTTCACTCATTTGCCAAAGTCAAGCGCTCCACCTGGGGCACTGTGCTCGCATGTCCAAGGCTCTCGTGCGTCGTGTGCAATGTGCACGGAAAGTCTTCAAGACCGCGTGTTGCTTGTCGCCGACGGCGCTGCACTGGCTCGGGATGTCGCCGACGCTGCACTAGCTGGGGACGAGGCGGCGCTACAATCGGCCATCGAGGCGGGCGCCGACGTCAATAGTGCCAATCCCAAAGGGGTACACCCTCTCATGATCGCCGCCCGCGATGCAAGCGTAGAGTGCGTCTTGCTGCTCCTAGACGCGGGCGCAGATCTTCACCGCGCTACTCGGAAAGGGTGCACCGCGTTGCACCTAGCCAGGGTGCAGCGTAAGCGCTGGCTTGAGGGGCAAGGAATGTTCATCGCAAAGCCAGCACCCACCGACGACGCAGCGATCGCACGTATCATCAAGCAGTTTGATGATGTAATCGATATTCTCGAATCCCGTGCCATCGACAAGATCGTTGCCGAAAGTGCCTCTGACATGCCGGCGCCAGCTGCCGTCCTCTTCGGAGGCACACCGGTGCCAGCTGCCGCGCCCGCTGCCGCTGGCGGCATGCTTAGGGGCGCCCCGGCCTTTGGCGCCGCTCCGGCCGCCGCTAGCAGCTTCGGGCCGTTGCACCCTCTCCATCGCCTTCTTACAGGCCAGGCGACTGCACACGGTCCTCGTCGTTATCGTGTTAGCCACGTTCGACGTTGAAACCACCACTCGGCCGAGTGCCCGGAGGAGATCTGCCTGCAGATCTGCCGGAGGAGATCTGCCGGAGGAGATCTGCCGGAGGAGATCTGCCGGAGGAGATCTGCCGGCAGCCCCTGGACATGGCTACAAAATCGTGTCCAGAGCGCGGGCGCATCTGCGTGTGCATCACTTGCGGGCGCATCTATCACCAGCGTGCCCACAAGGAAGGGAAGATAGTTCCTACGAGTATGTGAACAGCCGATCGGAGTTAGTTTGCCGTCGCCGCCGAAGTACGAGGGGAGTATGCGTCTAGGAAGCGTTGTACGTCGCGCGCGTACTATAACCGAGTGCACATTCGATGATTGGACGTCATCGTGATTCAGGTTTCAGGATTCAGCTGCCCGTACTACCGCTCGAAATAGCTCTTTTTGAACGGGACGGCATATGATAACCTAAACTGTCATTCTATATTCTATTGCAGCGCCGCGCTCACAGCGCAGAGGGTGCGGCGGCACAAGGGCGGCAGCACCGCACTCACATTGATGACGTCGCACGGCTTGGTCAACGGCTTGGTGCTGGAGAAAGCCGCGTGCCGCGCTCGTGCCGAGGATGCTCCACCCTCGCCCTGGCACTCGGCACACGCGCGCAACGGGCGCTTGCCATCGTCGCGTCGCGCCGCATGCGCACACGGCAGCAAACGTTCCATGCGACGCGCGTACCGACGCGTCGTGTCGGGCGTCGGCTTGCCGAGGAGCATCATCTGAGACATCGCGCGGCGTACGTCGGCGGACCGAAGCAGCAGGTGTGCTGACCCCATACCGCCCGCAAACCAGGTGTGGCTCTTCCCTAATCGGCTCGTCTTGATCCACAGCCCGTGTTTCGTCACATGGAACTCCAATGCATGCGCCGCCATGGATCGCAGGTGCTCGGTATTCCGCAGCGCACTGAAGGCCGGCAGGCGCTTCGAGGCCATCAAATGCAGCACGGCGCGCTGTCCCTGCTCCGCATCCCACAGCGTGCGCGTCGCGTCGGATCCAGGCCCAGCCCAGAGCCGCCCGACGCCGTCCTCGCCACGTCGCCACGAGAAGAGCAGCGTTTCGTCATACCAGCGCTGCGTTCGAAAGGGGTCGTCCTCCTTGGCCACGCCACGCGCCGTATCGAGCGCCGAGCCCACCCAACGCGCGCCGCGGCCGTGAACCGCCGGCGTCGGTCGCTGGCCGTGATAGCCGTTGGCCGCGGTAGCGCCGTGATGGGCGCCGTGATAGCCGTTGGCCGCGGTAGCGCCGTGATGGGCGCCGTGATAGCCGTTGGCCGCGGTAGCGCCGTGATGGGCGCCGTGATAGCCGTTGGCCGCAGCAGCGCCGCTCGAGGACGCGCCCATCACGGCGCCCATCGCATTCGGACCGGTAGATTCCGGAGCCGCGTAGATGTAATCGTCTACGAGCCAGACCTTCGCATCTGTCTCCGGCTGCGCCGAGTACGCTCGGAGACGGCCGGCGGCCGCCTCCCGCTCGACAACCTGATGACGGATGCAATCAGGTGCGATCAGGTGCAATCAGTTGCAATCATGTGAAATCAGATGAAATCAGGTGCAATCAGGTGCTCCTCCTGCACTGGCGGCCGCCTGCCGCTCGACAACCCGATGCGTGAGGACGTTCATGGCCATCAAGAGGCCATCAAGAGGCCATCAAGAGGCCATCAAGAGGCCATCACGGGGCAATCACGAGGCCATCAAGAGGCCATCAAGAGGCAATCACCGCTCAAAAACCTGACGAGCAAGGCTATTCGAGTTCATCAGAGGCCATCAAGATCACCAGTGGTCCTCCGCTCGATCACCTTGGGCATGTGGTCCGTCATCAGGGGCCATCAAGGCTCATTCAGTCGCCATCAGAGGCCATCAAGATCATCGTGATCATCACCTTGGGCATGTGGTCCTTGAGCGAAGCGCCCCACCACTCATCAAAGGCCAGGTACGCCGGCGCAGCAAGCACGGTGCGCCACTGCGTCGAGCGCCGGTACAGCGCGTCGATCGGCTTCGTGTGCCGCAGGACCATGAAGGGTCCCGCGTGCCAGAGTGGAGCTGGGAGCGGCGAGATCACGTCGTGATTGGTGAGGAGAGGCTCGTCGAGGAAGGCGCGCAGGTCGCCCAGGAGCTGGTCCTCCTGCATCCACCCCCAAAAGTCGCAGCCCTGGAGCAGCTCAGGATACAGATGCGCGAGCATCGGCTTCAGATCGGATACCTTGGAGGCTGAGCCTGCGACAGGCAGGCTCGACGGCGCCGCGCCGAGCGCCGAGCGCGCGCGCTGAAGCAGCATGCGCAACGAGACGTGATGAAATGCGCAATTGGACGGCCACGAGGCCGCACTCGGAGCGGCGTCGCCCATGAGCAAGAACCGGATGGTAGGGTTGAGCTCCATCGTTCTCAGCAGCAGCGGCGCCCACGGCGGCCAATCACCCCACCGTAGCACGAACAAGCACACCGAGTGCTTGGGCGGCGGCCGTGGCTTACGGGTCCGCACTTCACCATTCGGCCCACAGCAACTCTGCCAGCACGCAGAGCCGTCCGCGCGGCCGCACGCCCGCGACGCCCACGAGCAATTGCACGGATTCCGAACGTTCACGTGAAGACCACAGTTGACTCGTGCTAGACTTTCGGAAATTTTCCAAAGTCGCCGCTTGTGGCACGGTGTGCGACGTCCTGGCTTTTCGTTAGAAAAAAAGGGTTCACACGAGTCAAAAGACCACAGTTGGTCCGAAAAAGACCCCTAAGTCCTTGCTCAAGAGAGCTTCATCAGGTATTCGTGTCGGATATTCGTGTCGGACTTACTTGAGTTTGCCATAAACATATCTACTATTCTACTTCGACGACGCGGGCCAACGCGGGCATCGTGTGCTGTTGCCGTCCGCTACCGTACCGTTTCCGTTCTTGGCGTACCTGGCTAATCCGATCCCGAATCGCTCGACGCCCCGCCGTCGGCGTTGCCGTCCCTACCGTCGCCCGTCTCGCGTCTGGGCGACCGCCCCCCCGACGAGCACCAGCCAAGAGCCCAAGACCGCGGTGGACGGACAGTCTGTCGAGACAGTCTGTGGGACAGCAGCATGGACAGCAGATAAACAGCCCCCCGACTCCGCCCTAGCCTGGACGCGGCGAAACGAAGCCACACGACAAGAGGGCGCCGCGCACGAGGCGATCCGATACACACAGACTCGGATACAGATTCCGTCACGGACGAGCGCATAAGAGGCAACATTCACACTCTCAGAGTGACTCGTCGCTTCTCCCGCTGCCACCGCCGAGGCCACGCCGCTCGAGAGCTGCATTGATCATTTCCCTTTGACTACGCGGATGCAGCATTGAGCGCACTCCTATCCATGAACGAGGCGCCGGTGCCGCCATCATCAGCTCCGCCTGCGTCGACGCCGGCCGCCTCCTACCCTGCTTGGCTGCCGCCGCCTCCTCGGCTGCCGTGCTGGAGAGCGATCAGGTCGGGCCGGGCGAGACCGCCGGTGCCAAATACGCTGCCGCCTTTACCGCCGCCTTAACCGCCGCCTTTACCGCCGCCGCCACCACCGCCTCCACCACCTTTGCCTCCAAAGCCGCCACCAAATCCGCTGCCGCCTCTACCGCCGCCTTTACCGCCGCCGCCACCA
>Ga0210247_100351_pt1 | contig 43248 bp, 38 predicted proteins | sample ChrtobMetP3_16mM_FD_155449 | JGI IMG/M metagenome (GOLD analysis project Ga0210247, IMG submission 155449) | Chrysochromulina tobin associated microbial communities from unialgal haptophyte culture, Seattle, Washington, United States - P3_16mM | ecosystem: Host-associated > Algae > Haptophytes >... | reverse complement strand
AATGTATCCTGAATGTATCGTAAAGAAGGATACATATCCCTAGGTAAGATACATTTTCTTTGATGGCCAAAGTGACAGATACAAATGTATCTTGTTGTATCTCGATGTATCTTGATGTATCTTGATGAATACATGCAGGATACATGCAGGATACATGCAGGATACATGCAGGATACATCAGGATACGTATTGTATAGGAAACCCCCCCCAATTTGTATAGGAAACCCCCCGTCACCCACAGTGAAAGGGGGGAGCAGTTTGAGACGTATCAGAAGCTTGAACAAGTTTCGAGAACAAAGTGAATCTGTTTTTTTACACAGACCGAGAGACGTGATGCTGAGTTCGCACGGTCGTAATACACAGTGAATCTCTGCCGCGTGCAGATGTGAAACTCGTGTGTGAAACCCTTCTCCGTGTTCTCATCCGAATTTTAGTGAGTGGCCGGCCGAGTTGATGTGTTCACAGTACCGGTACATGTTCGAACTTGCACACAGAAAGAGGCGCTTGGCGACTTGTCTCGTGAATTTGAACCGACGGGACGCCGTTTCGACCCTCTGTGAGGCTTTCCACAGGAAAATAGGTCAGCCAATTCAAGAGAGAACTTGGCGACGGGGCTGTGTTGCCCGAGCGAAGGTGGGTCGAATCCACGCGCCCCACTCGCGTGGGTCACATGCTGGCCTCCGTGGACTTGATCGCACGGACCACTCCCGATGGCGCGCATCGGTACCTGCTCCCGATCGCCATTGGCGGGGGCGGACGTGCTCAGGAGGTCAACGTCATGCTCGATACGGGCTCCTCGTTCCTGATGGTGAGCGACGTCGCTCGCGGGGCGTGCGGCGACAACGAGCCCGCCACTTACGGCAGCTGCTACAATGCGTCCGCGTCCGTCACAGGCGTGGCCGACCCTCGTGGGAGCGAGGGCTTTTCGATCGCCATCGACGGCCGCCAGCTTGACGGGAGCTTCACCAGTTGGCTGGACGAGGTGGCCCTCCCAGGTGTAGCACGGCCCGGAGGCTCACCAATTGTCGCTGTCGCGCAGGTAGGCGCGGTGGGAAACAATGGCATCGGGCCGCGAGGCGTGCTCCCCTACTTTTGGGCGGACGCCGCGGGCGTGCTCGGCCTCTCGCCGCAGCCGATTGCCAGCCGGCCGCACCCTTGGGACGCGTACCTGAGCACCTTCGGCTCAGCTTTCACGCTTGACCTCAACTCGACAGGCCGGAGCCGGCTGGGCCTGGGCGCGCCCAACCGTTCCTGGGCCGTCGGCGCCCTCCAGTGGTCTGCCACGCAGAACTCGCCCTCGTTCCACCGTCTCGAGCTCTTCGATGTATCCGTCTGCGGCGTGGGACTCCTCGGCACGTCCGCATTTTGGCCGGCGCTGGTCGATACGGGCGCCTCGTGCCTGGGGCTGCCCGAGCCGCTCTTCGAGTCGCTCTTCACGTGGCTATCCGTGGCCAGCTGCCCCAGCCAGTTCACGCCCACCTCCACGTGCCGCATACCCGCCAGCGTGCCTGCCGCCTCGCTGCCCGTGCTTAGCTTCCGGCTCTCACAGAACGCGCCGCAGCTGCAACTGCCGCTCGAGGCGCTGCTTCTACCGTCCGATCGGGCCGACGGCTCGCGTAAGCTGTGCATCCTGCGGCTGCCCAATCCCGGCGCACGTGTCTCCCCCTGGGGCGCGCCCTGGCCGCAGTCCGTCGTCCTCGGCACGATGGCTCTGCAGCCCTTTGTCGCCGCCTTCGAGATGCGAGCGACGCGTCGTCGCGTCGGACTCGCGGCCAAGGTGGTGCCAGCGCCCGCCGCGGAGCGTGCACGCCGACGCGCGCTCTCGTGTGCCGCGCGCACCAGGTGTGTCGGCCAGCAGCGATACGAGGCGAGTCTCAACCGGTGTATCCAGCCGGTGTGCCAAGCCATGCTTCTCTCCCTTGATGAGGAAGCGGGGGCTTGCCGGTACTCGACCTCGTCCCGCGTGGCGACGGCGATCATCTTCGGGGCGCTTGGCCTCTTCGAGATGGTGATGCACGAGGCACAGCATCGGCTACCCCTGCTCTCTGGAGCTACCAGTGGCTCAGAGGGCCTTTGGCTGCGGCGCATCAGTCGATTGTTCTCGCCTCTGCACGGCGCCGTGGCCAACCGCAACGAGTGACCAGTGCGCGCGGGCCTTCCCACACACTTGCGTGCGCTGCACACCTGCACACCTGCACACCTGCACACCTGCACACCTGCACACCTGCACACCTGCTGATGACGACCCGGTCTTTTCCATGTCAGACTTGAGTCAAGCCGAGTCGGCTGATGCTCATGCTCACGACCCATTCTGAAGCAAACGATTCGTTGATTCGAGGATGATGGCCTCCCACACATGACTCTTGCCAACACAGCTTGCCATACTTGTGCTGACGGGGGATCTGGATGTGTGCGCCTACCCTTGCGTGTGTGTGCGTCCGGTCCCTTCAGGTCCAGATGTGGGGCTAGCCACACATGTGGGCTCCTGGCAGATCCTGTCGTGTGGCCCAAGCAGAGCCAATACGGACCATATCGCGCGTGCGTGTACAATTTTGTTCCAAACTTTATTCCAAATTATTAAAATAGCTAATAGGCTATAGGCTATACGGTATAGGGGTCCGGTGCACCAACGGGAACCGATGCGCGTCTGAGAGACCGGGACCCTCCGGCGCGGCTTTCCTTGGCTAATATTATGACTAAACTATCCCGTATCCCGGTCACCGCCGACCGCGCGTCTCAGCTCTCACGATCTGCACACGTTACGTGGTTACGAACGTTGAGACGATCAGCACCAAGCAAGCAAGAATTTGATACGGAGGTCGGAGCTGGAGGTGATGAGCTCGGGGCCGCGCGGCCGCGCGGGTGGATGGTCGACGCCGTTTCGACTGACTTGAAGTCTCCCCCATCGAATTTGAAACGGAAGTGGATAAGTTCCGCGCGGCCATCCCGATGATGCCGATGGCTCAGCCGATCGACCAACAGGCCGCTGCCATCGCGTCGGGGCTGCAGACGGGCACCATATCCGTCCCGTTGCTTGGCGCATTCGAGGTTAAGAAAACTACAATCGCCAACATCCTGCCCGCAGGCTGGCGCCAGCCCTTCCCGAATGAGTCCATGCAGGGCGGCGCCCTCTTTGGTATTCTCACCCTTGTCTGCTTCTTGTGCCTCAACTATCCCGAGATACGCAAGAATTTTGACTTTCTACCTGCCACGTGCGAGCCGTACAACTCGGGTGCCCTGCACCCGGAAATTCGTCCGTACCGCCATTGCTTCGAGAACTGCAATGCCATCTGCTTTCCGTCAACTATGCCAGTCTCTTGCCTTAACAAGATGGGCCGTCATTGGTCGATCAACGAGTACGACATGAATGCAATGTGGTACATCGCGGGCTCGTGCGCCGGCTCCTCGTGCTGCGCGCAGACGGTCTGCCAGCGGTGCACCAGGACCACGACACGCTGCAGTCGGCGTCTGCACGACCTCTTCGATGGCGAGGAGCTCGTGCACTACAACACGTCGATGGCGGCGATCGAGACCGACGAGGCCGACGCCGACTTCGACCGGCACGAGGTCTTCGAGGACGATTCGCCGCTGTCCGAGGCTCAGGAGCCGGAGGAGTCGTTTCCGTGGGCCTCCCCGCTAGGGCGGCGGCTGCAGGCGGACAACTGCCGGCAGGTCACCAGTACGTACGATTGCAACTGCCAGTGCACGAGTCGCGTGTACGCGCGCGCGTGCACCGTCAACTGCGTCCCCTACTGGCGATCCTTCGTGCCGATCCGCGTCATCGTGGGCGCGCCGGCGCCGGGGTTTTTCCTTGAGCCGGAGGATCGGCAAGCGCTGTACGAGTACAGCGCCATGATGAGCGTGAACGCCACGCCCGCCGCGGTGAAGGAACAGTACCTTGCGGGCGTGGACCACACCGACCCGGCCCTTACCGACGCGGTCGAGATGGCCGAGACCTACACGCTGCCGGGCTTCGCGTCGGTCACGACACCAAGTGTGACGGGGGGTTACAGCCGAGTACTGACGGTCAAGTACGAGCATGGTGCGTATCGCACCTCCGCCATCCGCAACCTCCAGCAGCCCCAGTTCATGCCGGGGACGGTCAGTGAGTGCTTCTACGACCCGCACCTCAATCCGAACGCCGCCATGATTTCACGCGAGTACCTCAAGTTTGCGGATGAGATGGGCTGTGAGTCTCTCTCACAGCGTTGAACGCGAGACCCCGCCTCGCGCGCCGCGCGCGCGCGCGTGGCACACGCATCGCACACACGCCGTGGAGCGCGGCGCACCAGCGCTGCGGCAGTCTCGGAAGGCCGGCAGCCGCGTCTTCTCCGCCGCCTGAGCACCGCATCCCTGTCGTATCTCGCCCTAATCTCGCCCTAATCTCGCCCGTGTCTTGTGCCCTGCAGGGGCGATGTGGAAGTGGTTGCTTCTGTCTCTCCTCGTGATCGGGACGGTTACATGGGCTCTGCTCTACGTCAACCCTGCCGCCCTCGGCGGCGAGGTGGTCATCAACAGCATGACCGTCGTGCACTCGGACATCATCAGCATGCATTGAGCAGGGCGCACAGGGAGCGACCTGACCCCCTCAAAAGTATTTTTGGAAGTGACTCGAAAATGAGATTGAATCTCCCACAACTCGTGCGACCGATCGTCGAAAGTCGGAGCTGCGACGTCGGAGTGCAAAGATGCCGGTGCCAGCTCGGGTGCCGCCGTCCATCTTGGATAAAATTGTCGCGCAGCGCCGAATTGACGTTGCCGCGGCCATGGCGGCAGTGCCTGAGGCGGAGCTGCGCGCGCGCATCGCCAGCCGCGCACCAGCCAACGACTTCCGCGCGACGCTGCGGGCGGCCGCGCCTCTGGCTGTGCTCGCCGAGTTCAAGAAGGCCTCACCGAGCAAGGGCGATATCGCAGCCGGCCTAGACGCACCGCGACAGGCGCTTGCATACGCGCTGGCAGGCGCATGCACCATCTCGGTGCTCACCGAGCCCACGTGGTTCAAGGGCAGCCTTGCCGACCTCGAGAATGTGCGATCGGCGCTCGAGGGCGCCACGCTCTCGCCAGGCGTATGCGCGCTGCGCAAGGACTTCCTCATCGATGAGTACATGCTGCTCGAGGCGCGCGCACACGGCGCGGACACGGCGCTGCTCATCGTGGCCATCCTGACGCCTGAGGAGCTCGTGCGGCTCATGGCAGCGAGCCGCGCCCTCGGGATGGAGCCTCTCGTCGAGGTGAACACGGAGGCGGAGATGCAGATCGCGCTCGACGCTGGCGCTGCCGTAATTGGCGTGAACAATCGCAACCTGCACACCTTCGAGGTCGACATGGGCACGACGGGGCGGCTCGCAGCTATGATCCCGGAGCACGCTGACGTGCAGCTGCTCGCTTTGTCGGGGGTTGCCACACGCCAGGATGCCCTCGACCTTGCGGCGACCGGCGCGTGCGGTGTGCTCGTGGGCGAGTCGCTCATGCGCGCACCCTCGCCCGGCGCGCTGGTGCGCTCGCTGCTCGGCCAGCCGCCGCCCGCCGCCCTGTGCAAAGTGTGCGGCGTGCGCGACCCCGAGTCCGCGCGTGTCGCAGCGGAGAGCGGTGCTGATCTGCTCGGCATGATCTTCGCTCCGTCGAAGCGGCAGGTGACGGAGGCAGAGGCGCAGGCGATCGTGGCGGCGGTGCGCACGGCGCGCCCTCGCTCTGCGGGATGGAAGCTCCCCGCCAACCCACCCGTGAGTCCGAGCGAGCGGGACGCGGACGGCGGCACGGACGCGGCACGGTGGCTCGACGTCTCCCAGGGGCTGCTGGCTTTGGGTGCACGCTGCGGCGGCCCGCTCACAGTAGGAGTGTTCGTGAACGCGACGGCGGACGAGATGAACGCGACGGCGGAGCGGGTCGGCCTCGACCTGATCCAGCTCCATGGTGCCGAGGGATGGGCCATGGCTTCACAGCTCAATCGGCCGGCGATCCGTGTGGTTCACATGGACGACACTGTGAACGCCGCCGACGTGTGTGCGCAGCTGCAAGGGGGACTCGCCTCTGCTGTGCTTCTCGACTCCAAGGGCGGCGGCACTGGTACTACCTTCAATTGGGCTGTCGGCTGCGAAGTGCATGCCCAGGTTCCCTTTATCCTCGCCGGCGGCCTCACCCCTCTGAATGTCGAAGAAGCGGTGCGCCAGGTGCGGCCATGGTGCGTCGACGGTGCCTCTCGGATTGCATGCTGATTGCCTCCCTCATTTGGATGCGCCAGGTGCGGCCATGGTGCGTCGACGTCTCCTCCGGCATCGAGACCGACGGCGTCAAGGACCACGAGAAGATTCGCGCCTTCGTGAGCGCGGCCAAAGCGGCCTGAGCGACGGCGCACAGGCATAGTAGCTGCAGTGTCGAGCACAGGCGGCAAAGCGGCCACCGTGTCGAGCACAGGCGCGGTGGTGGAGCAGAAAGCGGAGAGTTCGACTGGAGCACTACTGGAGCACGCGCGGACCGCCGCGAACCGCGAGCGCTGTCACGAGCTCGCTCCGAGACGGACGTTTCCTTCGCATTTTGGGTGAGCTCCATACCGGGCGCGCGGCGGCGGCCGCGGGCGCGCCGCCGACCCGGCGCGGGATCATGCCGCGGGATCCGCCCGCGGACGACGTCACCCGCGTGGACACGGATCAACGTAACTATGACAACGTCAACGATCATACCCACATACAGATCTAGCACGTTACATAGCACGACTAAATGTACTCGTAACCGAGGGTTCCCTCTCAGCGAATGTAACGGTGTGAGTTATACTTTCGCTCCGCGCACACGCGACACGACGGGCATGAGGTGAGGACTCCCTCGGTAGGCTGCACATATTAGCAACAACGGACTTGTGGGACTACGTCGTACATCATATTAAGACGGCCCAGCGGTGACCGGTGACTCGCCCGTCAGGGGTGACGCCATCCATGACGCCACCTTCGGCTGAGGCTCAGGCTCAGGGCATGCCCCAGATGCGCATGCGCTCCTCCTTGCGGGCCTCCTCGCCTTCGCGGTTGGCGGCGGCGAGTGCGTCGCCGAGCTCCTGTTGGTAAGAAATCACGCCCTTTAGATGGATCTGGCCCACGTGCGCTAACTGTGCGGCGGTGAGCAAGACCGAGCCGAGACGGCGCTCGTCCTCGGCAAAGTCGCGCGCGATAGCCTCGATTATTGCGATAGAGGTCTTTTTGAAGTGAAGCTCCTGCTCCCGTACCGTGGTAGGGGTCCGACCTACTCCTGGCACGTGCGCGGTGAAGCCGAGTTGCGTATTCATCTTGACGATGCAGTGGGAGACGTACTGAGCGAGGGCGCAGTTGACGGGCACGGGCAGCGGCGGCGGCGGATCGAGCGGCGGATCGCAAAGCTTGCACCGAACCTCCCACGCCCGCTGCAAACGTGCCATGAAGAAGCCTTCGGAGCGTGCATGGTACTCACTCGCGGGCACCTCGCCATCGATGAAAGGATCGAGGTACGTGGCGGTGGTCGAGGCGACGAACTCGCGGGCCTCGCGCTCGAGGGGTAGCTCATGGGCGCCAAGGACGAGCCCAAGTAGCCACGAGACAGGGTCTTCTTCCATGGTGGCCGTCATCGACTTTCGAGCTGAGAGCATCACCGGCACCTCTTCCGCCCCCATACAAGCCAAGAGCTCCTTCTCGATCGTCGCGAGCGCCCACGGACGATCGAACCCCTCTCGGAAGTAACGGATGGCGGCAGCGCACAGCGCGACGACCTCGTCGTACTCGAGCACATCGTTCGTGATGATCTTCTGCTGCGCACTGGGCGCCATGCCATCGCGGAACTGGCGCTCGACGTCGTCCATTGCGGCCTTGAGCGTTTGGTTCACATGGAGCGCCTTGGCTTTCATGACCGTCCGGAGGCGCGAGCCGCCGATCTCCTTCTTAGCCCTCTCCATCTGCTCAGCCCACATGCTCATCAGGTGTTCCGACAATCGCCCATGATTGGGATCGATCACCTCGCGCTTCGCCTCGAGTACCGCCGTCACCCACGGCGCCGCCATCTCCTGCGTCTCCGCCAGCGACTCGTCGCCCTGTAGATCGGTGAGCATGGCGACGTAGCCGGCCTTCCAGCCAACAGCTCCCAGCTCAAAGTCGAATGCGGGCGCCTTCTCCTGACCCGAGCTCACTGCGGCACGCTTGGACTTCACAAAGTCGCTCACGAAGTCGTCGAGCGCCGTGGCTGGCGCGTCCTTGGGTCGCAGCTCCTTCGCCAGTGCAAACTTGGCCGCCTCGATCGCAACGAGGCGCAAGAGCTCCGGGCGCACGGACGCGAGCTTTGCGTCCACGAGCGCCTGCTGCTCGGCTGGCAGCTCCGGCGCGGGCTGCTCCTCCTCCGGAGCCGTCGCCGCCACGCCGCCATTGCCGAAAGGCTTGCCGAGCGAGCCCGAGGATGCCGCGGCGGCGAGCACGCGCGGCGTACCCGGGCCAGCCGCCACAGGCGCGGCAGGCGCGGCAGGCGCCTTGGCAGGCGCCTTGGCAGGCGCCTTGGCGGCCTGGCCTCGGTCAAAGTTGTTCGTACCGTACTCTGTGGCCATCGAATCGGCATACCCCGGTCGCGGCGTGCCCGTCGATGAAATGTTGGTGAAGACAGGCGCGTCGTCATCGTCGTCCGCGTCGGGAGCTTGCACGCGCGGCGCTGGAGCTCCCGGGTGCATCGTCGAGGTCCGCACGAGCGAGTCGCCGGTGGCAGCCGTGTTCAGCTTTGGGATCGATGCTTTTGACGACGCGCCGGCCGTCGTCTGCGGATCAGGCGCTGATGCGACGTTCGTGAAGGTGGGCACGTCGTCCGAGCTGGCCCTGCAGAGGCGGGGACACGAGTGCCAGCAGGAGACCATCAGCGCAGAGAGCGCAGAGAGCGCAGAGAGCGCAGGAGTTCACAGAGAGTTGCAGAAAAGTTGCCTGGCGGAGAGAGGGTGGCGCATAGGTGATCGGCGCACCCGCTCTTCTTGGACAGGCCAACCAATTTGAACATCTTGTTCATGTACCCACCCATCGACCCGCTCCTTACAATCTTGGGCCCTCCCAGCTGCATTGGCTGTCCAGGCACGCCGCTGCCGCGCTCGTCGGTCTTGCCCTGCGCCTCGCGTCGCTGCACGACTCTGTTCTTGGCGCGCGCCGCGCCGACCTTCAGGCCGATGAGGCCGGCCAGGCCACCCGCCTTTTTCGCAGGCGGCGCGGCCGAGTCGGACATCTATAAACAGCAGCACTGCGACTGCCTTGCCGTCGCGCGCGCGTGCGTGCTTCAGGCGCAGAAAGCCGATTTCCTGGGGAGGAAAGCAAGAGCAATTTCACATGAACAGCTCAGAACATATGAATCGTGCAGCACAATAGAGCCGGAGAGACTCGAACCTAACCTGCAAACGTGTCGACCAAAGTTTGCAAACGCCGACGGCGTGCCACGTGGCGCGGCGGCCGCGCCCGCGCGGCGAGGACCATGAAGCCAATCTTGTTGTCGCTCTTGCTGAGCGTATTGGTAACTGCCAAAGCACCAGAGACTCCATCCAAGGCCAAATTAGCAGAAGACTATGACGACAAGCTGGGAAATCGTGGCGCGGTCGTCGTTCCGCTCACAGCCGCTGCCTGGCAGATAGGTGTCTCGAAGACCCGGGAGAACCTTGGAGGTAAGGTAGCAGCAGTGGTGCTGTTTTCGCCTCTACGCGACATGGAGGCCTTCGGGCGAATGGGGAACACCCTCGCAAAAGAGCTCGGCTCCGAGAAGGCTGTCTTCGTCGGCTCCGTACTCGATGCTGACGAGAATACAATCGGCGACGATTCGCTCTCCCTGCCGCACGTCTTGTTCGTGCTGCCGAGTGGCAAGCGCATACCATGGTCAGATTGGGTGCCCAATATGGATCCAACATGGGGGCACGACCGTCTGAGGGTTGCCAAGGAGCTCGGGGCCTGGATCGTCGAGCAGCTCGATGCATGCTCTGACTCTGGCGAGTGCCACGATGTCATCTCCGAGAAGAAGGCAAACATGGTGCGCAGGAATGTTCAGGAGGATTTACGCGCGCAGGCTGGCACACGGCAAGCATACGCGACGAAGAAGACCGTGTCGATGGATGGGGGCAAACTGAAGGTGGATAAGGAGAGGCACGTGCCAGCCTCGAAGCTGGACCCATCGAAACCTATGGGCAAGGAGAAGAAGAAGAAGAAGAAGAAGAAGGACGAGGCCAAGGACGAAGTCTGAAGCGTCGCACTTACCCACTATCACTGAATCTATTCATTAACCTAGTACAACCGTACCCAGTACTTGTGTGTGTTGATGGATGACGGGCATCCGGCTTCCGGGATGCCGACGCCGAGCGACTGGTACGACGCTGGATCGTGGATGGACGTTGGATTGGATGACGTGTGCGTCTCTCGTCATTCGGGGGGTATGGTGGCTTGGTGGGCGCGTGTCGCGTGGCTCGCCGACTCGAGACTCGAGAGGCTGACAAGTCCTTTGTAGTCGCGCCATTTTTTCCAAGTTTGCGTGTTTGCCCGTGTGAGGGCGCCGCGGTTCTTCGCCGTCGGCGAATGAAGACTTGGAAGTAGATAGGCAGTGGCGACTTTGTGCTCTCACACGCCCTCGCGCCCGCGCGGCATCTCTTCCTGAAGGCGTTCTCGGTGGCTAAGTCATCCGGCCAAGTTTCTAAATGGCGACTACTGGGTCTGCGACCATCATCGCCTGTGCTCAGGGCGTACAGGACTGCGCATTCAAATCGAGTGACCTCACGTGCGCAGCGTACAACGATGTGTTTCCCTCGCCGCGAGGCTCGTTCGTCTTGCTCGGCTCGGGCATAGTCGTCGGTTCTTTGATGGCCTTCGCTATCGGTGGCAACGATGCAGCCAACGCGTGGTCGTCTACAGTGGGCTCCGGCGCGATTCCGTTGCGCAAGGCGCTGCTCATAGGCGGCCTAGGCGAGTGGCTCGGCGCGACGCTCCTCGGCGCGGGCGTCTCAAAGACCATCTCGAAGGGCATCTCTGATGTGCAAGACCCAAACTGCTGGGCGTGTGGCTACTGCGACTCGAAGATGATGATTTACGCGGTGGGCATGATGGCCGCCCTCATCGGTGCCTCCGCCTTCCTGATGCTCGCGACGATCTCCAAGCTGCCCGTCTCGACGACCCACGCCATCGTGGGCGGCGTGGTGGGCATGACGCTCTACGGCGCCGGCGGCAACTGCCTAACATGGGGCCCGTGGCCCAAGGGCCTGGGCGCGATCATCGCCTCGTGGGTGATTTCGCCCTTGCTCTCGGGCGTCGTCTGCGCGATCGTGTACAAATGCACTGACTTCGGCATCATCCGCGCGAAGCAGCCTGTTAAACGCGCCATCGTCGCGCTCCCCTTCCTCTACGGCATAACTACCTTCGTCGTGGTGGCACTCACCGTCCTCAAATCCAATGCCACGAAGGCATTGGATCCCGGCATAATGTTCGGCATTTCCCTCGGCTTCGGCTCCGTCGTCGGCGTCGTCGTTCGCGTGCTCGTGGTGCCCAAGGTCAGAGCGGACGTCGACGCTCTCTACCCGGGCACACGCGGCGTCCCTCGCGGTGGCGCCTTCACGGCGATCGAGAGCGCAAACGCGGGCACGGACGGCATTCGGCTCGCCGAGCGCACGGTAGCCCAGCTCGCCACGGTCGACGAACCGGCCGTTGAGGTGTCCCGCGAGCTCAATGAGGCGAGACAGTCGGAGCAACGGGGGGGTGGCAACGGAGAGGGCGCTGGCAACGGAGAGGGCGCTGGCGACAGAGAATCGGCCACGCAGCACGCCAAGACTCTCGCGACGAGCAGCCACCACAGTGGCGGCATCGTGCGGACGCATCAGGAGAAGGCATCAGTGCACATTTTCCGTAACCTGCTCGTCTTCGTCGCGTTCCTAGAGTCTTTTGCTCACGGCGCCAACGACACGGCCAATGCCACCTCCGCCTTTTCAGCGCTGCTGCATGCGTACGACAGCGGTCTGTATGCTTGCTCGTTCATCGAGACGGAGTGGTGGGTGATGAGCCTGGCGGGGGCGTTCGTGGCGCTCGGCGTCAACGTGATGGGCTACCGCGTGATCCAGACGCTCGGAGAAGACCTCACAGCCATCGACTTCCAGGTCGGTTTCTCCATCGAGCTAGCCACAGTCCTGACCGTCGTGCTGGCCACCTGCTACGGCCCAGGCATGCCAGTCTCGTCTACTCACTGCAAGGTAGGCGCCGTCGTGGCCGTCGGGTTGATGACTGGCACCGAGGCTGGAGTCAAATGGAGTCTCTTCGGCAAAATCTTCTTTGCATGGGCGCTCACTGTGCCGCTTGCCGGCGGCGTCGCTGCCATCCTGACCGCTGTCTTCTCGTCGGTGCTTTTTTAAGAACTTCTCAGCGCGCATGTGAAGCTTTCCGCTTTGGGCGGTGGCGTGGCCGGGCGTATGGCAACCTCGGGCCGTTACGGGCCATTCCGCAGTGTGCAGGGTCACGCGGAGTGGTGCTCTTTCAGCTCGCAGTCCCGTCCGCCTCTCCCTGCATCTGATTTCGAGAACCGATCTCTGTCGCATGACGTGCGAGGAGCCGTCCGATGTACCGCCGCGCACGTGTAGCGCTTCTCGCGCGCGTCGCCGTCGGCGACGCCGCGGGGCCGCGGGCCTCTGCTGAAGTCGGTCTGTCGGTGCGGCACGCCCGGGCGGGGGCGTGACTCGCCCTTTAAGTGTATTAACCGTAACGTTACCGTACGGGCTGCTCGCTAGCCGTCGCGCGCGGTGTCATAACTTAATGCGATCGATTAATGTCGTAACATATACATATTATAGAACGCCGCGGACGATCGCGCGGTCGGCTGTAACCCCCGACCCGGACGCGGACGGGGACCGGCCGTTAACGCGGCATGCGCATGGGCCGGGGCGCGGGCGGAAAGGGGCCATGGCACCAGCCACCGCCACCGCGAACGAGCAGTGCGACCGTATCACTTGAACACTTGGGCCTCCCGGCACTTGTGACTCGTTCGTTGTCGCGTGCAGCATGATCTGTGAAGCGTGAAAGCGTCTCGCCCACCCCGGGGCGGGCGCCAAGCAGAGAGATTGCGAGAGAGGGCTGCTCTCGGGCAGCGTGCCTGTGGCATCTCATCTCGAGTGCAGGCGATGAGCACGCTGCCGTCATGCTTCCCGCAAGACGAGCGAGAGCGAAGCATGCGCTCCTCGCTCGCATCGCGCGGGCTCTCATCAACGGGCCGCTGCGTAGTAGAATCGCATCGAAGGCCGTGCCTCGACGCGCTTAAGGACATCAAGGTGATGCCAGTTTCGGATTCTTTGGCTTTGGCTTTGGCACTCAAGCCTTGGCCGGCCCGCGGTAGTAGTTCTGTGGCACGAAGGGCATCTTGGTGATGGTAATCGGCTGCTTCTTCTTGCGAAGCATCACATACAGCTCCGTGCCGTCCTTGGAGAGTGCGGGCGGCACGTAGGCCATCCCGATGCCTTGCTTGAGGATCGGAGAGTGCGAGCCGCTCGTGACGACGCCTACCTGGACGCCGTCGGCGTTGAGCACAGCCTCTCCCTGGCGCGCGGGGGCGCCCTTGATGGTGAAGCCCACTCGCTTACGCGCCCACGTCTTATTGTTGATCTCGTCGAGGATGCGCTCCGAGCCCACAAAGGCGCCCGGCGTGCGTCGCGCCTTGGAGACCACCCACACGAGTGATGCTTCGCCCGGCGAGGTGGTCGGATCGAGGTCGTTGCCGTACAGGCACAGGCCGGCCTCGAGGCGCAGCGAGTCGCGCGCGCCCAGTCCGATGGGCAGCACGGCCTTGTCGGCCATGAACGTCTCCCACAGCTTGACCACGCCGTGCGTCGCACCTGAGCCCTTGGGCACAGCGATCTCGAAGCCATCCTCTCCCGTGTAGCCTGAGCGTGCGACGTAGCAGTCTTTGATGCCCGCGACGGCCATGCTCGCGGCCTGGCCGAAGACCATCTGGGTGAGGTCCACCGAGACGAGCTTCTGCAGCACCTCCGCCGCCTTGGGGCCCTGCAGCGCCAAGATGCCATTCTCGGACAGCGTCTCGAGAGAGACGTCGCCGCCGGTGGCGACAAACTTGTCCATGTACTGCTTTATGTGTGGCAGGTCAATAGTTTCGTGGCCCGCGTTGATGACCATGTAAAGGTGGTTGCCCGCATTGGTCACGATGCAGTCGTCGATGATGCCGCCCTTCTCGTTCGGGATGACGGTCAGCGAACCGAAGCCTTCGGCGAGGGCACTCACGTGGCATGGCGTAATGCTCTCCATGAATTTGACGCGGTCCTTGCCGCGGATAATGACGCCGAGCATGTGCGACACGTCGAAAAGCCCAGCCGACGTGCGCGTGTGCTCGTGCGACTTGACGATGCCGTCAGGGTACTGCACAGGCATGTCCCAGCCGCCAAAAGGCACCATCTTGCCGCCGAGGGCCACGTGTGTCGCGTGCAGCGGCGTCTTGCGCAGCGGGGCGTCGGATGCGGCAGCGAGCGTGCGAGCCGGCACGTAGACCGCGCCGAGGCTCGCCGGCCGCAGCAGCGGCGCGCGACGAATAACACGCATTCTCGGCAGCCCGGACGATCTGTTGTTGCCGAAATTGAGATCTGCGACGCAAGATTTCACGACCGAGGCACAACCAAACACAAGGCCCAAGATGTGCGAAAATCCACTCTCAGGATCTTGGGTAGTGACACGGAGTGTCTCTGAGGAGAAGCTAGTACCACCGCGCCGCGTTCAATCACTCTCGACCACTCGGAAGTTTTACTAACTTCTGGTGGGTCAGGGAACGCAGGCTCTCTTGCGCGCTCTCGCCCTCGCGACGCCCGTCGGTACCGTGCCGGCGGCGACCGTCGAGACCGAGGCGAAGTGGACATGATGCTACAGCACTGGCACGCGCAACAACGCACGAGTATCTCCGCTGCGCAGCGTCGCTTCTGCGGCGTTGTTGGGTTGCAGAGCGGAGGAATGCGCGCCGTGGTCAATTGGATGCCAGGCCCGCCTCCGTCGCTGCGCCTCACGTTTCAGCACGCGCGTCTCGCAGATGATGCAGAAGCCGCGCGCCCTGCTCACGATATCAATGGAGTGCCCGCGATCACTCGCGCCATCGACACCGACAACGGCGTGCGCATTGACAACGTCACTCAGCTCGAGCTACAAGCCGTAGGCTTCGAGCCTCCCGTACTCGCTGACGGCCCGGCGACAGGAGCGCTTCTCCAACTCGTCATCACGAGAGAAGGGCCAGCCGCTTTACCGTATCGGATCGGTCAGATTTTTTCCATCGATGGCAGCAACGCAAGGCCGTCCATGCGCTACTGCATCACGCCCGAGCCGCCTCAGCGCTGTGAGGCTGCGTACGCAGCCGCTTCGGTCGTCGAGGCTGCTTTCATGATCGCGCGACTCGGCGTTGGAGCTAACATACAGGCGCACGCGGCTGCTGCCCAAGCGGGCCCAGCCGTCGGCGTACCCGTCGGGCAAATTCCGCCAGCGGCGCAAGCCGCACCGCAGGCGCAAGCTCCGCCCATGCAAGTTCCGCCAGCGGCGCAAGCCGCACCGCAGGCGCAAGTTCCGCCCATGGCGCAAGCCGCGCCACAGGCACAACCGCAACTAGCTGCCGACGCACCTCGGCTTGCCAACGTTATGCAACCTCGCGTCTTTCCGTGGACGGGAGCAGGTGACTACTCGATCATGGATCAGCTTTGCGCGCAACTCTCTCCCGCGGATGTGACCAACATGGAGCGCTGGGATCAGCTCGTACGCGCCCTTTCCGTGGGCGACCCACCGGGTTACCCGTTCCAGCCTCCCGACGAAGTCATGGCACGCGTGGATTATTGCAATACGCGCATCAGCGATCTCCAGGCGCAATACGATATCCGCTTGCCGCCGACCCTTGCACCTGGATGGCTCGCCGTCTTTGCCGCCGTGCGCACACTCATGCGCCCGACTACGAGCGGAGGCTCAGCCGTCATCCCCGCACCCGTCGTGCACCAAAACTCTTTCGGATCGCGCGCTCAGAGCCACGCTTACCATCAGGCGTCGCAGCCCAATCTTCCTACGGAGACAGCGGGCTCGTCAACTCTGGCATTTGGCACCTCCGTACAGTCATCAGCTAGCCGCGTCGAAGGCGACCGAACTGGCACCTTTGACGCTTACACGCGCACTCTTCTGGCTGCCCACGTTCCGGACTCTACGAACGTCGGCACCATCCAGAATCTGGGCGAGAGGATGAGCAGCATGCCAAGGGATCTCCACATCCTCGAGGCCGCCCAAGGGCAGTTCTTCAACCCTTCGAACAGTGCGTCTTTCCACGCTACCTGGCTCTCCCTGACTGCCTCCTCGAACAATTTCGTCCAGAACGCCGCGGGATGCCTTCGCGCACGTATCGGGATCGATGATCTCATCAGCCCGTCGCCAGAGCGCAAGGCAAACACCGAGAAGTTCATCCGGCTTATCATGCACGGAAAGATCCTCTCTGGTACCGAGTTCATGCTCTTAGGCACTGGTGGCGCTGAGCTATTCTCGGCGTTCAAAGAGGTACCGATGACCGACGCTGCCTTTCTTCGCGGTCAATCTACCCTCCAAGTGCTCTCCTTCGCATGTAAGCTCTCCGATACGACTACCCCGAAGAACTTCTTCGAGGAGTGCGAGGAGCAGATGCGTACCTGGAGGCGCGAGAAGCGTGACATCGGACGCGCTGCCGCAGTGTTCGAAGCTATGCTCTTGGATCTCTCTATTGAGTTCAAGAACTTCTTCGACGGTCACCCCTCGGCCTCGCTCATGCGCCCGCGCTACTCTAGCGCAGTGTTCACTACTCCTGCTTCTAAGCAGCGGATCGACAGATTCGAGCGCGAGCCAGTGCACACGCAACCGGCCCCCGTTCAGCCGCAGCTTACGCAACAGCAGATCGCCGAAGCAGTCGCCGCATCGGTTCCGTCCGCCGTCAGCGCCTGTCTTCAGGCTATCTTCAGGCAATGGGTCATTCCCAGGCAATGCCTCTCGCCACTTCAGCAAGCGCGCCTAGTGGCAAGAAGGCTAAGAAGAAGGCCAAGAAGGATCCCGCAGCGCCCCAGGCAGCACCGTTAGTGCCGCCCGCGCCAGCGGTTCCGCCAGGCTACCCGCCAGGCTTCCCGCCCGGCCTTCCGCCAGCCGCGCCGCAGGCCCCGAACTACAATCTAGTCAATCTAGTCGGGATCATCGGTGGCGCGCCGCACGACGGAGCAGTCACTCAAGCCGAGATGGCTGCTTTCTCGGCGGCCAACAAGGACGCGAACGGAAAGCCGCGGTGCTTCAACTTCTGGCGTCGGGGCGCCTGCCGCAACCCCACCTGTCGTTTCGCTCACGCGTGAGCGAGCTGGTCGAGCTCAAGCGAGTCTCTTCCCCTCGCTCCTCACGAGCTTCTCTGTCTACCATCCTCGATGTGCAAGTAATGTGCAAGCCGCGCACCAAGGGATGCGCAGTCAACCAATCCTCATTATCCAGGATGTGTAAGCCGCACCATGCGAGCTACATACTGAGTGAGTGCTCGATACGTCATCACATACCAGGATGTGTACGCCGCATCGGATTTGCGAGCTACATACTGGTCGTGTATGTGTCAGTCGCATCATAGTATGCGCAGACCGTGACTGTATCGTATGATGATTGTTAGTACGATTGCGATTCAGACATTCATGATTCTCTATCCTCCCGTCGCAGAGCTGTCCCGTTCGCACATCGCCGAACTTGGACTACCACTGTGCTTTCAGCCAGACGGCGGCGCTTCAGACTCGTCTTCCGAGAGCGATGAGGAAGCCGATATCAATTCGATTCCACCTCGCCCTCTCGTGCCTGAGCTTCAGCGCGACTCTCTTTACCGATGGTTCGAGATGCGCGCGACGTGGGACTTACTCACTCGCCCCGACGGCCTTTCGGTGCGCGCGCTTCGGAATCTCTTCGTCCGGGCGCACGGAGAACCCTCACCTATGTGGTTCAGCGTCATCGTTGACTCCGGATGGTTTGAGCTGTTCGCTCCGACGCGCCTTCCCCTCACCCCTTTGGTGCTCGAGGCTGAAGGCGCCATCTTTACCTGCCTGGAGCGCGTTGCGCACGTTCGAATTGTCGACTGCAAACGCCCAGGCCCTCTAGGGAACCCCTTCCCCGTGGATGACGATCAAGACGTAGCAGTCGTGTGCTCAGCCTGCGATGAGCTAATGCTCTACGGCGGCGCCGCCGCGACTAAGCCGCTTCGTATCGACGAATCCTACCTGCCAACAACGGCCGATGAAAGACGAGAGGCCTACTTATGTGACCTCGCATCTTACATCGCACACGGAGGAGGCATTCACCTTCGATGCTCAGCCTCGTGCGCCGCCCGACGACGACGTGATCCGGACGCCCGATGCCACATTTTTGGCGTTGCAGTGGCGATCCGCGCTCGCGTCAGGCGCGCCCTGGTACGACCCGCAGCATCTTTTCCGGCCTCGCTCGCAGAGTCAAGCTATCATCCGTCTCAGTTAGCTTCCCGCTCGCAAGCGACATCCGTTCATCTCGAGAATTCCAGGTGGCATGTCAAACGTGCTCCTTTGCCGCTCGACTTACATCTCCGCGACATCGAGGCTCAACCAGCTCCGACACTCGTCGCGGCAGTCGCCCAAGCGCCACAAGAGCTTCTTTCAGCCCGTGGCGTGGCACTCGTTCCGAGTAGCGCGTTCTTAGGCGTTTCTGCGCCGCCTATCATCAGTGCCACAGAAGCGCCGACGCCCTTCTCCCACCGGCGTCTCGAGCCATGCACTCCAGGAGAACTGCTTCTTATGCCTTTCCCTCAGTGCAATTTACCAACGTGGGCCCCTCGCGAAGATCCTCCTCCTCCAGACCAGCCCGATCGTGTGGCCTACAGTCTTAAGGAGATCATATCGCAAGCAGCCCTACGACAGCTGCGCCAATGGGCAAAACGAGCCAATCGCTCGATCGCACTCGCGAAGAGCGGCGATACCCGCGCAGCACGAGCCGCACGTCCAGACGATCTTCGTCTCAAGTGGACTCGCAATACTAAGGCCGCATTTCAGGGCATACCTATGGATCTTACTGTCTATCCATTTCGATCCCTCCAGCCATCGCGCTGGCCCGACCGACCCCCGAACGCAGAGATTGACATTCGGAGGTTCCGTCGCGAGTTTCGGGCTCACCCTGACTACGGCGATCGGCAGCTGCGCGGCCTTCTTTCACATGGCGCATACTGCGGCGAGCCCGCTCACCCTATCTCCTTTTACTCCGTACCGCATGGCAGTGCTTATCTGCAATCGGAGGCATGGTGTAGCCAGATGGCCGCCGAGGTACGTCGTGGATGGGCTCGCACGAACTTTCTAGAATCGGAGGGCTTTGCCTACTGGCCACAACGATGCTGCCCTACGAGCATGGTCGATCGTAAGGGGTCATGGAGACTGTGCCACGACCTATCCTGGCCACACCCTGGTACGGTGGACGGCGTCGACAGCCCCAATGCTGAAGACTCACCAGTCATGATCGTTACCTTCGTTCGCGTCAGCCATCTTGGCCGCAGCGCCTCAATCATGTCGCTTTCAGGCCTTCCTATTCTGTTCTGGAAGTTCGATCTTTCGAAGGCGTACAAGCGCTCTGGTCAACAGAGCGCTGGACTCTGGCGCCGCACTACCTGGTCAGAGTTCGGATCTCAGACCATGGAGCGCGTCCCCTTCGGTGGAGCCGACGGCCCCTCATTCTTTACCCGTCAGACCAACTTTATGATCTTTGTCATTCGACGAGAACTCGAGTACGCTGACCAGAGCTACCCGCCGCGCGACCCACGAGTGGTAGCGTATCAGCTTGCCCGCCTCGAGGCAGCGCGGAGCGTCACCACAGGTCAAGCAAAGGATCTACGAGACTGGCTAATCCTCTCGTTCATCATGTGCTTCGTCGACGACTTCGGCGCTTGTAGCATCGCAGATCTTCTCTTCCGCATTGACGGGAGTCCCGTGCGCGACGCTGCTGGTATTCAACAGCACCGCGCCTGGCTTCACTGGGAAGTCGCGATTCTCACGGTTCGCCGTCTTGGTCATATCCTCGAGCTCGACGACCCTAGCAAGGCGGTTTCTCCCTCGCGTCAGATGGTTCTCATCGGCGTGCGGCTTGACGCCGAAAGCCTAGAGTTCGAACTCGATCCGACCAAACGCATAGCGTACGCCGGCAGCTTGCAGTTCTGGATTCAAAAAGGCGTTCTGCCTGTTGCTCGTCTCACGTCTCTCGCGTTCAAGATGCTCGTCGTTTGCGAGTGTTATCCGCTCACTAGGCAGTGGCTACACCCCATCTTTCGCTCATTGCGAGGCCACCGCCAACGACCAGTGATTCTCAATGACGAACCAGACGTGGGCGCCGTCCTGCAGCGCTTTCTAGACCTCCTGCTGAGCGACGCTCGCATAGCGGTTCCTATGGCCGCAAGGGAATCGTTTCCTTTTGCAGATATCGATGCTCTGCTGGTCTATTTTAGCGACGCATCCGGCGACGATTCCTATCTTTTATCCCTTTCGCCCGAACTTTCGCCCAGTCAATTACCCAGGAAATCACCCGGATTTGGCTTCTGGGCAGTTCGAGGCAAGAAGCTCTTCTATGCGTGGGGCCTTTTCACAATGGAGGAAGTTCGTGCTCTCAGTATCAATGCCCTTGAGCTTGTCACCATGCTCTGGGCCGAGATCACACTGACCCCCGCGCAACCCCAAGTCAGCCATGTTCTCGCATTCACCGACAACACGGCTGGCGAGTGGACGGCCCGGCGGGAGACGCCGCAGGCTATCGCCATGCAGCTTCTTGCCGAGCGTCGTGCCGAGTTTCTCGCACGATCCAAGTTATTTGTGCGCGTTGGGCGTGTCGCCTCAGCGGACAACCGCTGGGCAGACATGCTCAGCCGCCAACGCGAAGACGAAGTGCTGGCCGAAGCAATCGCCCTCGGCTTAACCTGCGAACGTCTGCACATTCCCGAACTCGCCCGCGATCTGTCATGGCTTATCGCCCATGTTCTCGCCTGATACAGGTGCACTAGCCACCGTCATCAGCGTGTTTCCTCCTTCGTCAGCCGTCGCCGAGCTTCCTTCGCCGAATTCTCGGCAGCAGCGCGACATACTTATGGCAACACAGCCTGAGTTCTTCGCAGCATGCAACGCAGGAATTGAAGCGGCGCGCCGAGCCCAATGCGCCGACGGCTCAGGGAACACGAACAGCTCCGCAGTTCGCTCATGGGGCCGCTTCACTATTAACGGTCTCCATACGCACATGATGCGCACAGATGTGAAACCCGACTCGCCGTGGACTCAACGCATGGCAGAGATCAATATCGTCGAGTCTTGGGCTTGGTGGTTGGTAACCCAGGTCGGCGTCACTCCGGCGACCGCCAAGGACTACATGCACACCGCCAACGCATGGCACGAACGCTTCGTGGGCTATGGCCTCGGAGCCGGCTTGCCCTTAACTCGCGTCAGCAAGATGCTCGACGGTCTCGCTCGACTGCAAGGAGTTCCGCCTCCCAAACGCTTCCGTATTGGTGTGCGCCCCAAACATCTCAGACAAGCTATCGACGCCGGCCTAGATACTCGCGACTCTCTCAACGCGAACTATGCCACGGCCTTCGAAGTCTGTCTAGTAGCCATAGCTCGCGCCGGTGAAATCGCCTCTGGATTGCCACACGGCACCTTTGACGTCACGCGCCATCCTTCACGCGCTGATCTCACATTTCAGTTCGACAACACCGGCTCCCCGATCTCAGCGACAATTATGATCGTCAACTCGAAGGCCCGAGGGATCGAAGCTCGGCGTAAGTTGCCAGTGGTTTTGCCTATGCGGGGCGAATACCTTAGCCCCGGCCACATGCTCTGGACGCTCGTCGCTCGATCGCGTTACAGATCCAGTTCCCAGCTCGGCACGCAACACTACGCCGCTCTTCCGCGACCCGGCTACCAACAAAATTCTTACCGTCGATGGCCTGCGCTCATCACTTCGCGCCATCCTGTCCAACATTGGACGAGACGGAAGCGCTTATGGAGCGCATTCACTTCGCATCGGCGGCGCTACAGCTATGGCCTTTTGCCAAGCGAGCGCCGAAGTCATCAAGGACGTCGGACGCTGGAACAGCGACGCATATCTTCGCTACATCCGCGAGTGCCGCGGAGAGCACATGTCATACATGACACGTATCTGTAGCGCCGACGTCGACGACATGGAGGCCGATCATCTGGATCTCGATGCCCGTGACCTCGATGACTCAGACTATCTTTGATTCAATCTCTTTTTGGGGGGTTCAGGCGCCTACTCAGCTTCGACGTACGCGAGCTCCGCCTCTCGCTGAGCGCTCTTAGCTGCTTGGGGGGGGCGACCGATACGGCGCCTTCCCCACTTTCGGCTCACACAAAGCAAGACAGGTGGGGCAGGCTTCTTGGGTAGTGACACGGAGTGTCTCTGAGGAGAAGCTAGTACCACCGCGCCGCGTTCAATCACTCTCGACCACTCGGAAGTTTTACTAACTTCTGGTGGGTCAGGGAACGCAGGCTCTCTTGCGCGCTCTCGCCCTCGCGACGCCCGTCGGTACCGTGCCGGCGGCGACCGTCGAGACCGAGGCGAAGTGGACCCCACCCTCCCATCCCTTTTGTTTACACGTCCTGGGTCTTTTAGGCCCGTCCGCTGTGTTTTGTAAGACTCAGTGTGGGAGGCGGCGACCGATACGGCGCCTTCCCCACTTTCGGCTCTCACAAAGCAAGACAGGTGGGGCAGGCTTCTCCTTTTGAGAATTTGATGACTCGTCTTGAAAAGCGAAGACCGGGAACCAATGAAGCGTGAGAGAGAGCCAGGGGACGCGGCGGGCCACGGTACAAGTTCGGCAGACATGGAGCGTTTGGCAGCGCTGCGGGCGCAGGTCGAGGCGCTTGCGCGCTCGCGGACCGACGCGCTTCACGACGCCGATCTCCGAGGCTGCAATGGCGCGATCAGCACAGCTGTTGGGAGCAGCTCGGCGGCCGCAGTGCCCGCCGGGAACGATCAGCAGCGCCTTCCGATGCTCATCTCATCGACCGAAATGGGCGCGTACATCAAATGGGCTCTCCTGCTGCAGGAGCAGCTCTGCAAGGCCTGTGAGCAAAATCGGCGGCTGACGGAGGCAATTGACCGCCTGTCCGAGGAGAACCGTCAACTGCAGATTGCCGTCGAGACGGGCGAACCGCCGAATGGGGGTGCTCCGCCTACCTCGTTGCAGCCCGACCATCAACGTGGCATCCCGCTCACCTCGTCGCAAGCTTCTGACAATCGTTCCTCTTCCTCGAGTTTGAATGTCTCGACCATGACCGGTAGCAGCGGCAGCAGCGACGCCGGCAGCAGCGGCGTCAGCGCCACCCAGACGCAGATGCACGAAGAGGAAGAGATGATGTATAGCCTGCTGAGATCGCCGGGCATCGGGTCGCTCTCCACACCGAACCTGGCCTCACTCACCGCGGACCTCGAGCGACGCGAGGCCTCTGGCAAGGGCACCCCGATCGCATGGGCCGCCGCGCCGCACGAACGCGACGCCGCCGCTGGCTGGATGGCCCGCGCGCCTGCATAGTCTCTATTTATTTCGGCCCCCCCCCCCCCCCCGCCGCCGCCGCCGCCGTTACCTACTACATATCTCAAAAGAGATCGCCAGCGCGGAGCGTTACCGCCCCACCCCGCGCCACCATATATCCGTAACCCGCCCTGAGGGCTCGGCCGACTGTTGCCGTTCCGCGTTCGGTTCCGAGCCGAGGAGCTCCGAGCCTCCCGACACCTCACTGTACAGTCTGAGGAGTCTATTAGTCCACCATGATATTTCAACATTCCTTACAAAGTATACCTCTAAGTATGTTACGCATTACGTATCCATGCGATGCGGCCATATCGTTAACCGGGGTCATGCGCCGTGGCTATCTTTATATATTTTCGTTGCCCTACCAGTTTATGTTCCCACTCAACCAGCGGACCCACGTAGGAATGCTCATCACGGCGGCAGCTTCGACGCAGATCGATAAAGCGCACATCGATCGGGGTTTGTCCTCAACGGAGAAATGACGACCATGCTAAGGCGCTCCCTAAGCTCGAAGGCCGCTCGAAAGGTGGCTGTGCTACCGGGTGATGGCATCGGCCCGGAGGTGATGAAGGAGGCGCTCAAGGTATTGAAACGGACCGCCGAGCTCTTTCCGAAGTGTGCGATGACTTTTGAGCACGGCAACATCGGAGGCGCCGGATTTGACGCGCACGGCGAGCATTTCCCGGCGGTCACGAAGGCGCTGTGCGAGCGCTCCGACGCCATCCTTTTCGGCTCCGTCGGCGGACCTGTCCAGGAGCAGCACATGCCCAAGTGGAAGGACTGTGAGAAGAATTCTCTGCTCGGGCTGCGCAAGGCCTTTGACCTTGCGGTCAATGTGCGCCCAGCAAAGGTGTACCCGACGCTGGCGCACTGCTCGCCACTGCGCTCAGAGCTTCTCAAGGATGGCGTGGACATGGTCATCATCCGCGAGTTGCTTGGCGGCATCTACTTTGGAGAGCACACGACCGAGGGCGACTCAGCCAAGGATGTGTGCACGTACACGGTGGCGCAGATCCGGCGGCCCCTCGAGTTCGCGTTCCAGGCGGCCAAGGGCCGCAAAGGCAAGTTGACCGTCGTCGACAAGGCCAACGTGCTCGACACGAGCCGGCTATGGCGCAAGGTGGCGACGGAGATGGCTAAGGACCACCCGGAGGTGACGATGGACTTTATGTATGTCGACAACGCGGCGATGCAGCTCATCAAGGCACCGGCCTCGTTCGACGTGATCTGCACTGAGAACATGTTCGGCGACATCCTGTCCGATGCAGCCTCCGTGCTGCCCGGCTCGCTGGGTCTGATGCCCTCTGCCTCTCTCGGCTCCAAGCTCTACCTGTACGAGCCTTCGGGTGGGTCGGCGCCCGACATTGCCGGCAAGGGCGTCGCCAATCCGGCCGCCCAGATCCTATGCGGCGCGATGATGCTGCGCTATTCGTTTGGCGAGGAGGCGGCGGCCGCCGCCATCGAAGCCGCGGTGGATCAGGCCATCCTCAGCGGCGTCCTCACGGGCGACATTGCGCCGCCCGGCACCAAGTCGGTCTCGACGAGCGTGTTCGGCGATGCCGTCGTGGCCGCGATGAAGGCATGAGTGAAGAGTCAATGGCGCTGAGTGGCAGATGAGAACGTGCCGGCATGAAAGCGGTGGCATGTGTGTGGAGCTCTATTAGACCCTCTATGCATATCCATGGCTGTGTCGAGTCGTATACACTGCACTCTCTACACACGAGCGGGGGTGAGCTGGGGGGCATCGATGGAATCAGACACCCTCGGCTTCGGGCTTGTCTGTTCTACTATCTGTGGTGCGTCTCGTCTGACTCTGGGCGTCTGGCGTGTATTCTGGCTTCTGGCCCCATGCTACACATGAACGTATCCGCGTTGATCCGCGTGTCGCGGGAATCGGCGTGTGCGAAATCCAAATCGCGCCAATCGCGTTCGCGAATTCGCGTCGATCGCCACAACGCATGCCATCGGCCAACGGATGAAGATCCGGGATCATCCCGCCATCGTAAGATCGAAATCCGCCTTCAACCGCACGATAAAGACTGATCTCCGAGCGCTCACGATCTCGTATTTTATCTCGGTGAGTTCCGCCGCGCTTCCGGTGAAACGCCCGAACTCGCCGAAGCGCGCGAGGCCGAGAGCAGGCCCGAGGGCAAGAACCGAGAGGAACAGTGGATCGGTCGGGTCGTACAGCGTACACACCCAAAAACCATCTTACCATGTATGTCCCTTTAGCATACAATTGTAGTAAGATGCTAACGTGTACCTTTCTTTCACAGGACGGAGTTCACATAGCTTGAGCGAACCATGAGCATCAAGTCATCAACAAAATAGGCACAAACTTCCCCGCCAATAAGACTCCAATTGTCATCATCTCCCAGGAATGGCCAGTGCCTCTCGAGTTGCCGCTCAGCGGCTCGAGCGCGCTCAGCTGCGAGCGGATGCGGCGCGCAAGATGCCTTCATCGACGAGCAGCCCCTCATACGGCGGCTATTGGGACGGCAGCGATGCAAGTGCGTTTCATCGGAGGCGCTCCCGTGACCAGCCCATGAGCACCTCCCAGAGGCGAGCTTGCCCAACTGACTAGTACATCCCCTCTGCATTGTGCTGCAGATCCGAACGCCGGGGGAACCCCGCCAGTATCGACGCCCTCACCTTTGATGCGCGGCAAGATGCTGGACACAACAGCGATGGCAGCAGCGATGGGCAGCGGCAGGCCGGCATCGTATGCACCAGCCGACGGCCCACGCGCCGAAATAGGGGAGCTGTGCGTGCCCCTCTCGGTCAGCAGTGCCTTTGCAGTCGCCACGTTGGAGGGCGCGCTCCACGAGAACCACGATCGAGGAGCCGCCGCCATTTTGCCAGACGGCACAGCACTCTTTGCATGCCTCGACGGTCACGGGCAGGAGGGAGCATCGGTATCGGGCTACGCGACGCGCAACCTGCTTGCGGGATGCGCCGCGGCGCTACAACAGGGGCACAGCGCGAGCGATGCGATTACGATGGCGTACCATCGCACGACGTCCACGATGCCGCAGAACGTGAGCGACTGCCGCTTTTCCGGTTCTACAGCGATCCTGATGGTGATACAACACAATGGGGCAGGCAAGCGCACAGCGACCACGGGGTGGGTTGGCGACTCGCGCGCCGTCGTCGCACGCCTTCGAGTGCAGCCCGGGCCGGCGCGCAGCGCGCCAAAGCTCGAGACGGTGCCGCTCACCAAGGATCATAAGCCAACGGATCCAAAGGAAAGGGAGAGGCTGCTCGCGGCGCGCGCGTGTGTGCGACCCAGCCGCGTGATGCACCCGCACACGGGCGCGTGGATCGAGGTAGGTGCCGTGCGCGTGTGGGACGCCTCCCAGGTCTACGGCGTCGCGATGTCGCGCTCGCTCGGCGACATGCAGGTGCGACCATTCTCCGAACACGCCACGCTCTCTTCCCACAGGGTGCCCGACCGATTCCGGCCCTAGGCCTCAGCCCAAGCCCCTATTCACCGGCCGCCTCGTGCACACGCACTCTCGCGCGCAGGTTCATCCGTATCTGATCTCGATACCGGAGATCGTCACGCGCCAGCTGGATGATAAGGACCGAATCATCGTGCTCGCCACCGATGGGGTCTGGGATGTCATGGAGAACGAGGAGGTGGGACAGCTGGCCACCGGAGAGACGCCCGCGCGTGCCTGCCAGGAGATTGTCTCTGTCTGCGCGCGCCGTTGGGACACGCAGATGCCCGGACGGAGAGACGACATCACCAGCGTGGTCGTCGACCTCACACACCCCGACCTCAACCCCGAGGGAGTTTCCTCGTCATGACGATTGAGCGGGATCGGATGCATCCGCGCCGTCGCATAATATCGAGTAACGAGTGAAAACCATTCGCACATACCATATGTGGCAACATCTCAGATGACCGGAGCGAGATGCATCGAGTGTGGACGTTCCACACATTATGTTTTCATGTCAGATGTCTGGTCAGTCCGGCGCCGAAGCCCGAACGAAATTTGTAATACGGTGATCGGTGTCGCGCGTTAACGCTACGCGCAGCAACGACCAAGCGATCTTGGTGAGATGCGTCCGACGCGGTGTACGCCCGTGGCCCGATACGCGATAGAGCGCCCTTCGCATCGACCCCGCCGGCCGCGGGGAGCGGAACCTCCGCCCCCTTGCCCGGGCACACTCCACACACGCTAAATAAAAAAAGTTGTTATCATAAATTAAGGTCTTATTTAATTTTTTTTTTTTTTTTTTTTACACCTTATAAGGTCATAAACTTTCTGCCCCCTCTTTTCCTATTTTCTCTCTTACTATTTTTCTCAGCCCGCGCCGAGCTGAGCACCGGCCTGCTCGGTCCTCAAGTGACTCAGTGACTGTGTCGCCCGCCGCTCTCGAAATGGAATCTAGACCTGATCGCACGCTCCTACGAACGCTGAAAGTATACGATCGTAACAATTTGAATTTCGATGTAACTTGCCCCCTGCACAGCCACACCGGTGGTATGAGGCCACACTGTGGTATGAGGCTCGCTGCCGAGACGCAGCGCAAGCCTCAAGCGAAGGTCAAGCCCGCATCGAGCTTTCCCTCCCGCTCCCCGCGGCCCCGCATCAATGACAGCCGCATCAATGACAGCGATTCCCTGCGCCTACACATGTACTGTAAGAGCGCTCTACACATGTCGGACATGTGCGAGCCTTGCCTCTCACTTGCGGGGTGGCTTAGCCTGGCCAGCCATGAGAGAACGGCACTGTCCCGATAAGGAAGCGTTCTGCTCCTTGAGGCTCGCATTCTCGCTCTGGATCTGCGCGAGAAGCCCTCGCAGCGCGACGAGGGTGCTCGCCTCCTCGCGCCGCGTCGTCTCCATTTCGTGAAGGTGCTGCAGTAGACCCTGCACCTGCCCTCGCGTCTCCTCGAGCTGCTTCTCGGCGGCGACGCGTGCCTGCATCTCCACCTTCATGCAGCTAGTCACCTCCTCAAGCTGACCAGAGAGCGCCTCGAGCTGCTGACACTGCTCGGATGACAGCGTGGGGGTGGTCGAGGCGGTAGGTTCGAGCTCGGGATCAGGACCGCCGAAAAGCCGGCGCGAAAAGAGCGATCCGCGCTCCTGCCGACGTACTGCCGGCTTGCGTGCCGCCTCTTGCGCCTCAGCCTTCGCGGCCGCCACCACCACCGCCTCGGCTGCCGCCTTCGCCTCCGCTGCAACCTTCGCCTCAGCCTCCGCCTTCGCCTCCGCCTCCGCCTCCGCCTTCGCCTTTGCCTCCGCCTTCGCCTTTGCCTCCGCCTTCGCCTTCGCCTCGGCCGCCGCCTCCGCCTCCGCCGCCGCCTCCGCCTCAGCCGCCGCCTGCGCCTCAGCCGCCGCCTCAGCAACCGCCTGCGCCTCAGCCGCCGCCTCAGCAACCGCCTGCGCCTCAGCCGCCGCCGCGAGCTCCTTCGACTTTGTCTCGGCTGCCGCCTTCGCCTCCGCCGCCGCCTTGGTTGCCGCCTCCGCCGCCTCAGCAAGCTCAGCCTCCGCAAGCGCCACCGCCTCGAGCGCTGCCGTCACCGCCGCTTCCTCCGAGGCGAAGACGATGGCCTCGTGCGGCTCAGCTGCAGGCGTCGTCTTCAGCTCTCGAGCTTGCGGCCTCCTCAAGGGCGTCGTGGTGGGCGCTCCTTGAGGCGCTCCGAGCTTCTTCTTGCTTGGAGTCCCTTTTTTGGCGGGCGTTGGAGGGGCCTTCTTGCTCGGAGACTTTGCGCTGGGCACCTCGGTGTCAGAGACGGACCATGCTCGCAGCACCTCATCCACCTCGCGCTCGCGTGGCGTGGGCGGGCGGGCGGGCTCCGACTTCGTCGCAGTAGCAGCAGCAGCCATGGCGGTGCCTCGAGGCGTAAGCAAGCGCTCGGGCGCGTCATTCTCCTTAAAGGGGCGACGCTCGAAGAGAGCGCTGCCGCCGCTGCTGCTGCCGCTGCTTGTGCCGCCGCCGCTGCTGCTGCCTTGAGGCGGACGATGGGGAGGCGCCACTGGAGGCGGCTCCAAACCGTCATCCTCTTTGCAGGAGGCCTCGACGTCCTCGAAGCTGACCTCATCATCGCCGAGCAGAGCCTCGGCGCTCGAGATGCGCTCTATCAGCGGCATCGGCAACGGGCCATCGACCGGACCCTCGACCGCCTCGTCGTCGTCCTCATCACCAGCGGCATCGAAACCTGTGGGGGCCTCCTGCGCGGGTGGCACTCGCGAGCGGGTGGGCGTGGGCGTGCCCATCTTTTTCTTGGGCCCACTCCTGCTCGGAGTACCCTTGGGATCGGCACCACGCTTGTTCTTCGGGCCGGCATCACGATCGGATTGGGCGCCGCCCTCAACCTTCGGGCCGGAGAGCGGCGGGCGTACAGAGGGTGGCCCAGCCGGGCGCTTGCCGACCTTTGCGGCTGCGGGGCTGGCCACCTTGCGTTGCACGCGACCGTACGACTTGCGCCGCTCGAGCGCCTGCTGCGCCTCCTGTTGCTTGGCGAGTTCCAGCAGCTTCGCCGCCTCTCGCTCGGCCTTGTCCTGCTTGGCGATGGCAGATCCCCGCGCGTGCGATTGGCGCATGCGATCCGTTAGCGCTGAGTCACTGGAGGATCGATCAGTTGCTTGTGGCATGGCTGCTTGTGGCATGGTTGCTGTGGCCGCGCTCATCGTGGCTGGACGGACGCGTCGGGCTCAACTTGCCCGAATTTCGGGCGGACCCCGGGGTTTTCTCGAGCGCATCTTCACCCGCTGAACTGTGCGGTCCTTTTTTTCACGCACGAGAGGCACAACGATGTGGTGGACATCCTGGCGATGCAGGGCGTGCGTGCGACTTGTTGTACAAATTTGGGCGCGAGCAAATTTGGGAGAAACTTTGCAGCCATTTTTGAGGCCTTTGGCGGGGGGAGGCTCACGCGACCTGGTCAGCCGGGCTTGGCTGCTGGTCAGCGGCCAGTCATGGCCAAAGGCAAAGGCGGAGGTGGAAAGAAAGGCAGCAAAACAAAGCCGTCCGCTGGCACTGCGGAGGGCTCAAAAAGTCCCGCTGCCAAAGCAAAGAAGGCTAATTCAAGCCCAAAGGCAGGCACGAAGAGCAGCGATGGCGGTGGCCAAAAGCCACTCAAAACCCCAAGCAAAAAGGGCGGTAACAAGGCTGAGTCCAAAAAGGACAGCACGGCGGATGCGCCAGTCGAACAAACAGTAAACGGAGTCAAGGCGAAAGCAGTAGAGCCAGCAAAGCCGGCAGCAGAGCCTGCGAAGCCGGCAGCAGAGGTAGCGAAGCCAGCTAAGCCAGCGAAGCAAGCAGCAGAACCAGCAAGGCCAACGAAGCAAGCAGCAGAGCCAGAAAAACCAGCGAGGCAAGCAGCAGAGCCCGCAAAGCCGGCGGCAGCAGCAGCGGCAGCGGCGGCGAAGACAGCGGCTGCGCCATCGAAGCCAGTAAAACTGGCAACAGAGCAAGCGAAACCGGCTGCGGCAGCGCCGCCTGCGAAGCCGGCTGCGGCAGCGCCGCCTGCGAAGCCGGCTGCAGAGCCAGTGAAGCCGGCTGCGGCAGCGCCGCCGCCTGCGAAGCCGGCTGCAGAGCCAGTGAAGCCGGCTGCGGCAGCGCCGCCTGCGAAGCCGGCTGCAGAGCCAGTGAAGCCGGCTGCGGCAGCGCCGCCTGCGAAGCCGGCTGCGGCAGCGCCGCCTGCGAAGCCGGCTGCAGAGCCAGTGAAGCCGGCTGCGGCAGCGCCGCCTGCGAAGCCGGCTGCGGCAGCGCCGCCGCCTGCGAAGCCGGCTGCAGAGCCAGTGAAGCCGGCTGCGGCAACGCCGCCGCCTGCGAAGCAGGCTGCAGAGCCTGCGAAGCCGGCTACGGCAGCCCCGCCGCCTGCGAAGCCGGCTGCAGAGCCTGCGAAGCCGGCTGCGGCAGCGCCGCCGCCTGCGAAGCCGGCTGCAGAGCCAGTGAAGCCGGCTGCGGCAACGCCGCCGCCTGCGAAGCCGGCTGCAGAGCCAGTAAAGCCGGCTACGGCAGCCCCGCCGCCTGCGAAGCCGGCTGCAGAGCCAGTGAAGCCGGCTGCGGCAGCGCCGCCTGCGAAGCCGGCTGCAGAGCCATTAGCTGCAGCGACGCTGTTCGCGCCAATTTCCGGTCCCCCGCTCTCTCCCACTTCTCCGGAGGTGCCAGTGCCAAGCTGGGCGGCCTCCATTGCGTTGCTTGTGCGCTCGGATCTAGAGTCCGTCCATCAATCGGGGCAGTCTTCGCCCCCCATCACGATGAGCCCATCACGTCGGCGGCCGCTCTCTAAGCGATATGCGCGCATCGGCTTTCGAGAACGGCCCGAGACCGTTGCGAAGCTGCCAATCCGGCGCGCGATGGTGCGCTCGCCTCGTCACAATCTCGTGCGAGGAAACCAGGGACGTGGCCTCGCTGACCCTGGCATCGGCACTACCGATGGCGTGGTTGAGATGCCGATGAAGGCAGGAGGTGCCGCCGCCGCTGCTGCCAAAGTGCTGCCGCCGCGAGCGACGCCGCGTTGGACGGTCATGCTTGCGCCGAGCCCGCCGCCTGGGATGAGCTCCATCGTGGAGGCCGCCGGGGACCTCCTGACTGAGCTCAACGAGGAAGAGGAGGACGAGGACGAGGACGAGGACGAGGACGAGGGCGACGAGGACGGCGACGACGAGGATGAGGACGACGAGACGCCCGCGCAGGCGGTGGCCAAGGCGCTCGCACCGGTGACTGCCTCAAAGGCAATGGCCGCAACGAGCTCGCACACCACCTCTCCCGACCCCATGGGCGGGGTTGCCGGCGGCACGGGCGGCGCGGGCACTGTCTACGACATCCTGTTTGGGACTCCGTCGGCGTTTGATCGGCTGCAAGCGCTCATCAGTGAGAGCCAGGATGAGAAGAAGGCGAGCAAGGCGATGCAGGCGCGTGAGACGATGGCGGCGGCCATGATGCGCGAGTGGCGAGAGCGCAGCTACCTCGAAAGGCAAGCCTTCTTTGCTGCCGTTCGTGCCGTGCGGGGCGAGTGGCCGGATGCAGACTCGACGCCTGACGGGTTGTGCCTCGACTTGCTTGAGTCGTTCGCCCTCACGGCAGACGGCAAGCAGACGGCCGCAGTCTTTGGCGGCGTGCTGCGCTGTGAGCAGACCGCCCTAGACATCCTTCTCACGCAGCAGGCTCAATGGTACACCAATCTAGCGGTGCGAGAGGCGCCGCTGTGCCGGCTCGCGCTCGAGGAGATGCCTGACTCAGAGGCCCTTCAAGAGCTGACCGCCTCTTTCTGCACTTGGTTTGGTCGGTACGTGTCGAGATTCCTCGAAGCGACGCGCGAGGCACGCCAGATCGTATGCCCGGGACGGCGCGCCAAGCAGTTGGAGCCGACTGAGCAGCAGGATGCCTTGGCCACCCGGCTGATGGCCATCGCACGCGAGGGCGAGGAGGGCGGCGAAGTGACGAGCGACTTGATGTTCGTCAAGGTGGAACGCCTCAAATTTTGGGCGCGCGCCGACGCCGACGTCGGCCCCTCTCCAGCGGCCGTCGCCGCCGCCGCTGCCGCTGCCGCCGCGGGCTTTGCCGCCGAGGACGAGTTTCAGGCGCCACTGGGCAGTCCGCAGACACTCGCCGCTCAGCATGCGCGCAGTGCGTCGGCCGATGAGATGCCGACTGCGTCCAAGGCGGCGCGCTGCCGCCCGATCGCACTGATGCTCGCGGACGTCGCCACAGGCCGCTTTGCAGGTCAGCCGCAGTCGGCGGACGCGTCGATAGAGACGGGGTGCGCGTGTGCTCCCTTTTGGCTGTCGCCGCCGACCTCGGAGCAGGTGCTCACGCAGCTGCTTGTCCTGCTCAACCTGACGGCGTGCCTGCCGCGCATGCTCGCCTTCGACGGCGACGCGGCAGAGCACGCCGTCGCCCTCGCACCCTTTTTGTACGAGCGGCTGGGCATTCGCGTGGTCGTGAGCTCGATCGAGCTGCCGCTCGTCATGCAGGAGGACATTGACGATATGAACATGCCGATGTACTTTGCCACCTTCTCGCCCAGCACGAGCCTCTTCGCGTCGCCCTTTCAGTGGAAGGCGACGCCGCTGCTCCAGATCAAGGGGTCGAGCGTCGACCTCGTGAGGCGACTCTACGAGGCTATGGACACGTGGTACCGCAGCAGCGGAGCGTGGCGGCAGGCGGCCGGCGATGGGCGGCCGGTACCTTTGGCGGTGCTCCTGCCCGGGGGTAAGTGGCGACTGTGCGTGCCCATCGCCCCCGATGGCTCCCGGAGCGGTGGCGGTGTGGTCGTCGAGGAGCTCTCAGGCGCTCGTGACGGCGCTCCTGCTGCGCCGCCCGCTGCCGCCGCCGCTGCCGCCGCCGCCGCTGCCTCCGGCCAGCTCGTGTGGAAACCGCCCTCGGACGACGAGTCGGCAGAGCCCGTGGGTAAACCAGGGCTCCTGCTGGTCGAGAGTGAAGAGGTGCCTTTCGCTGACGCCGATGCGCTAGCGCTGCACCATCTGCGACGGCAGCCGGCAGGGCCGCTCGTTCCGGTGCCGTTGCTCGCTGAGGGATCTCTCGATCTGTATGATTTTGCGCCCACGGAGGCGCGCCCGAGCGTCCCGGAATTGAAGTGGATGCTTGCTGCGCTGCCGGCGGTCGCCGAGTTCCTCGACGAGCACTGGGCGCGTGTGACGGAGATGCTGTACAAGAAGCAGACGGCTCCCACACGAAGCCACGTGCACGCGCGCAGCGGCGTCCAGGTGCGCTGGCCGCCGCCCACTCCCGAGGAGCTCGGCGCCGAGCTGCTCTAGCTTCTATCAGACGGACCTCGAGCTGATGTCGAAAAGAAGGGGTACACCCGAGCCGTCGCCGCCGCCTGCGATGTGTGGGAGTGCGAGCGGGTGTCGTATATTATAGCGAACGAGCACAAGGGCGACTGGTCCGGGATAGCGTTACGTTACAACAATGTAGTTCAAACGGAACAGCCCGCTACCGCAACCGAAGCCCGCACATTCGATTTGGGAGCACAGTCTGATTCACAGCGGCACTGACAGGCTATACAAGTACAACCGACGCTGTCGAGTGCTCGAGTCGACAAACCGCGCGGCCCGGAAACGCAGAAACGCGCTTGTCGCTGCGCGCATTAATGCGCGGCCTGCGCGCCGCGGCCGCGCCCACCGCCCTGTGAGGTCTGAGGTGCTCGCATTTGCATGTACGTGGATCACATGTTCGCTACAGTGCTTGCACAATCTAGTACACAGCGTCACAGCACCAACTTAAATCCACCCCGGTCCTTCACCGCGTCTCGCACCGCTTTTATTCCTGCATCTCCCATACTTCCAAGGATGTCCAGTTTGGTCAGGACCGTCGTGACCTTGAGCGCCTCCGCGATCGCGATGGCACCCTCATCCCCAATGCTGTTGCATCCGAGGGAGAGGGTGGTCACGACCGCGTTGACCTTCAGCGCCTCCGCGATCGCAATGGCACCCTCATCCCCGATGCTGTTCTTCCAGAGGGAGAGGGTGGTCACCACCGCGTTGACCTTCAGCGCCTCCGCGATCGCGATGGCTCCCTCTGGACCGATGTTGTTGTTCCAGAGGCTAAGCTCGGTCAGGACCGCGTTGACCTTCAGCGCCTCCGCGATCGCCTTGGCACCCTCAACCCCGATGGAGTTGCTCCTGAGGTTGAGGTTGGTCACCACCGCATTGACCTTCAGCGCCTCCGCAATCGCGATGGCTCCCTCAGGACCGATGTCGTGCCTGTACAAGTCGAGGGTGGTCAGGACCTCGTTGACCTTCAGCGCCTCCGCGATCGCAATGGCACCCTCATCCCCAAAGGAGTTGTGATTGAGGTAGAGGGTGGTCACCGCCGTGTTGACCTTTAGCGCCTCAGCTATCGCCTTGGCACCGTCAACGCCGATGAGGTTCCAGCTGAGGTTCAACTCGGTCATCACCGTGTTGACCTTCAGCGCCTCCGCGATCGCCTTTGCACCCTCGTCTCCGATGCTGTTGGATCCCAAGCACAGGGTGGTCAGGACCGCCATGAAAATCAGGTCAGACGCGATCAGGATGGCGTCGGCGGGTCGGAGATCAGTCTCGTAGAAGTAGGCCTCCGTCTGGTCACACGTCATGCTCGAGAGCATGATGCCCCTCTCCGCGCCCATCTTGGCGAGCATCGTGGCTGACTTAATGCCAAGGCTGTTCTGGAGCAAGTTGCAGTTCTTGAGCACCGACATAGCAGGGATGAGATATGTGACAAGCATGGCCGCAGCCAAGTGGAGCCCCCTATTGGACAAGTCGAACTCCGTGACGCCGTCCTCGCGCATTTGCTGCACCGGGATGCCGCAAACAACTCCAGAGCCCGCACAGGCAACAGCTGCGATCGTCAGTTCAAATGGAGGCTCTCCTTTGCCTGAGATGCAGCTGTTGAGAGCATCCTTAGCTGTACCATGTAGCAAGGAGGGGCGGCGTGTGTTGCCAGCCGCACTATCCTCGTCCTCGTCCTCTTCATCCTCGTCCAGGAACTCGTCCTCCACAGTCCCATTTTGCAGATCCGCGGCCCGGACGGCAGCCACGTCCACCACATAGCCGTAGCCATGGAGGCGCGCAAGCCCAGGCAGCATCCGCCCCGCTACTGCCGCGTCCCCGGGCCGGCCGGCCTTGATGAGCTGCTCCACGTCAAGGTCGGTGATCTCATCAAGACGTGTGGGTACTGGCTGCCCGTCGCGGCGGCACAGGCGCGAGCAGAGGACACGTTGCGCCAGCCCCCGCCAAGATCGAGTCACGCCCTTGAGCTCGGCCAACGTGGCCACGTCCACCAGGCCCAGAGCAGCCTCCATGGCGTCCGCCGAGAACGAGGGCTGCTGCAGCGGCTCGGGCGGTAACGTGGAGCTGGCCGGCTGCTGCGGCGCCTCAACGACATCTTCCGGTACAAAAGCCGGCTCGGCGTTTGACGCCGCTGCATTCGCCATCTCGATGAGGCGCCCGATGAGCACGGGCTTCGTGCCGTCTGTCGTGAGGCCAAGCTTGCGCAGCTTCCAGCGCAGCTCCTCAACGCGCATCCGACGGTAACGCTTACGAAGCTCATCAGCACGCTGCCCGTCGACGGGCGCAGCGTGCGACGCGTGCTCCTCCGCGCTGCCAAAGTCACCAACCGCGCCGATCAGCGCGCCTAGTACGGGAGCGCGCTTGCCGTTGAGTCGGGAGGCGATCGCGCTCTGGAGGTGCTTGAGCGCGATGGGGGCGTCGAGATAGAGAGCGTCCTCGATGAGCTGGATGAGCTGGAAGAGCGAATGCTCGTCCGAGCTCGGCCACGTGTAGTCTGGGTCGTTCAGCTTGCACACCATCTGAAGCGTCGAGGCCATGATCGTGGGCATGGGATAGATGCCATCCTCGGAGGTGGCGAGATCCATCAGATCCTTCAAGGTGCCCATGAATCGGGCTGCGTCGCGCGACAACGTGACCTCCTCTCCGCCTCGCGCTCGCACGCGTATTTGCTCCTCGTGCTTGGCCTTCTTCGCCGCGGGCGCCTCCTCCTGCTCCTCTGTCGATGGCGCGCGCATCTTTGTGCACACAAGGTTTCATTTAGAGTTTTGTCAAAACAAGGTTTCGTCATCGCCCATGGCTTCAAGATTCATGACTCTCTATTGGTGTGTCTGTGAGTTGTAGTGCGTCGCATCGGCACAACGCGCCTTTCACACGTTGGAGGTGTTTTGCGTCATGTTGCCGCATTCGCCGCCGAGGAAGCGCCGATACGTCGCGCCGTCGCCGGAGCTCGGGTGGCACTGCTTCGTCACCCAAGCTGCAGCCCTCGAGTATGCTGACCAGGTTCATCACGCAAGCAACGGCGGTAAGCTGCACGTGTGGGCACAAGAGAAAGATGGGCACGGCAAGCGAAACTATATCGTCGCGAGCCGTGAAGACTTCTGGCGACGCTACCGCACGCTCCACCCGCCGTTTCGGCACCACTATGAGCTCATCAGAACTGGGCGGCCGGTGAATCTCTACTTTGACCTCGAGTACTGCACAAAGGCCAATCCTGGCCTCGATGGCGAGCGCGCCATGAGCACCCTGCGCACCGAAGTCTGTGGGGCTCTGGGTCGGCTGTATTTCGATGGCGACTTCCCTAGGAACTGCGAGATCATCGACCTCGAGTCGTCAACACCTGCCAAATTCTCGCGTCACCTCATTGTGCGACTGCCAGACGCCGCCTTTGCCGACAGCCACGAGTGTGGTCGCTTCGTCCACGCGATGTGTGCGGCGCTTGCGGCACGGCGCGCGACAGAGCCGCTCGTGGCTGATCTGTTTGTCGTGCCACCGGCCAGCAGCAGTGGCAAGAGCAGCAGCAGCAGCAGCCGCACCGACCACGTGAGTGGTGAGGACATTGTTGCCAGCGGCGATGTCGGCGGTGTCGGCGAGGGCAGCGAGGGCGACGAGGGCGGCGAGGGCGGCGAGGGCGGCGAGGGCGGCGAGGGCGACGAGGGCAGACCGACGGGCATTGACACTAGCAGCTGCTGCAACGTCCAGGGCGCGCCGGTGGCGTCCACAATGTCGCGAGTGTGCCTCGTCGACCTGAGCGTGTACTCGCGCAACCGATGCTTCCGCCTGTACAAGAGCAGCAAGTTCGGCAAGAAGGCGCAGCTGCTGCCCGCGGGCATGGATGCTCAGGGTCTTTGGTTCCTGCCGCACCGCGACGAGTCGAAGCTCTTCTTCTCCTCGCTCGTGACGAATGTGCCCGCGGACGCACGGCTGCTGCGCGCGCCGGAGGAGGGCGTTCAAAGCAGCGCCGATGGCACTCAGTGCAGTGCTGGTGGTGCTCAACAGGTCGCCTCGGCTGCTGGAGTACATGCGGTCGGGCCAAGTGGCGCGCCTCTCCCTCCAGTCGTGCTAGGACGGGCCCCTCGAGCCGATGGCGCCGGCGGGGCGGCGCTCCGCACGGATGAGTGTCTCATTGCGCCCGCGCTCGTGACCTTCGTGCTGCGTGCTTGGGCGAGCAAGACTGGGCTGCCGACGTGGGCGCGTGCTTGGTCGGCGGAGCCGGAGCGCGGTCGAATCACACTCGCACTTGCGCCAAGCAACAGGTACTGCGAGCATATTGGCAGGCCACATCGATCTAATGGTACGATGCTTCGAATCGACGTGCGCCGCGCGTGCTTCGCGCAATCTTGCTATGACCCCGAGTGCCGTGCGGCTGCTTTCAACTCGAGCGAGCTGCCCATCCCACACGGGCTGCTCCCGACGGTGAGCTCGGCGGCGAGCTCGGCGGCGAGCTCGGCGGCGAGCTCGGCGGCGAGCTCGTCGGTGCGCCCGGCTGTGAGCTTGGCGGCGAGCTCGGCGGCACATCCCGAGGACGACGCTGAGGAATTCGACAATGCAGCGCTGGAAGCCGCCGTGGATTTGGCTTTGGAGCTCTCCACCTGCACCGCTCCCACCCATGTGCATGATGTACATCCGTCCACCACCGGCCCGGCCAGCGCCTATCTTGCCGCGCCCACCATAGCCCCTCCCCCAACCGCCCTAGCCGACGCGCCCACCGCGGCTGCCGCCAGCGAGGATGGCGACGCCGGCGAGTCCAGCAACGCCGGCGACGTGGACAAGGACTCTCCATGGCTGAGCGAAGCGACCCTCGCCGCATTACCTTTGGACGAGATGGTTGCCGCTCATCGAAGTCGCGGCCAGAGCGACGTGCGAGCCCGCGAAGCTGCGGCAGCACCGCTGATGGTCGCCAGTGCGTCCAAGCTCGAGGTGGATGTTGCATCGTCCTCCTGGCTGGTGAGTGACGAAGCACTTGCCCAGCATTCGTTGAATTCCGGGCTATAGCTAGGCTATAGTGTAGTAACCGCGCGCGTCTGTAGCATTAGCTCAATACTGTATAAACCGTGCGGTAGGTTCAAAAAAACACCGGGAGGAGCCGGGGCCCAGGACCGAGGACGGCCACGGCGAGGACCGGACCGACATCACGCACGGGACACACGGGACACGTGGACACACGCGGGACACACTAGACGCAAGGGCACACGGTTCACACAGACGAACCTCACAACCATCCCGACCCACCAACGCACACCTCGCACGACCGCTCGACGTCTCCCCGCGTACCGGGACCGGAACCGGTACAGACTGGACCGGTATAGGACCGGTACCGGTACGGTACCGGTAATTCTGTAAACCGACAGATCGGCGCTCACTCCCGATCGCTTTTGCGGCGCCGAATCGACGCATGGCAGGCGCGCCAGTAGCACGGTGCACCGACTCCACTGCGTACGTCTCTCTGATGACCTCACATTCTGAATCCATCGGCCAAACAACGCAAATGTCAAGGAATTCCTCTCTGTTTGGCACCTCTATGTCAGCACGGCATGCGAGGCAGGTGCAGATGCTTGTTGCTCTGGTTCGCTCACTGCGACGTGTGGAGCTTTGCCACCGTGACTTCGTAGTGTTGCTAGGAACACAGGTCCCGTTGTCGACGGAGCATCAACACACTCTGTTGGATGTTGGTGTGCTTTTGCGAGCCATACCACCGATCATCCCAGGCGTCCCAACGGCAGACAAGCTGCATGTGTGGACGATGACGAACTACAGTCAATGCGTAGTGCTCGACGCGGATCTCATGGTCCTCAAGCCAATAGATGGGCTCTTCGGTGGCTCCGCCGAGCTTACGATAGCGCACCATCCGTACGACCACCTACAAGCACAGTGTGGCGTGCCTGTTGCTGCGCGCGGCATCGCCGCCATGATCGTCGTGCGCCCAAATATCGAAACGTACTTTGCGCTCATACGCTATTTGTGGCGTCGGTTCAAGGCTGAACAGCTGCTTTACTCAGATCAGACTGGATTGATGTGCTTCTTTGGCAACCGTACACACACATTGCCCTGTCCGTATCTTTACGACGTCTCCATGATGACTGAGTCCTTCTTACCGCGATGGATTCGCAACTGCCGCACCTTTGTTCGTCAGCATGTGATGAAGAACTGTCTGCACGACATTGAAGATGGCTGCCGCAGCTTGGCTGGGCGGCGTGTTTGTGACGAGACACAGCTCCACGTGCAGGAGCATTGTGTATGGTCAGTGGTCTCTTCACAAGCGCATGCAGTGCATTTTAAGGGCAGCACCAAGCCTTGGCGACGCGAGTTGAGTTCCGAGTGCCAACTGCTTCGGCATGGTATGCCCGGCGTGCGCCCATCTCATTCGTGGCCGGTGGCACTCGCGCCGACTCAAGCACTCTATTGGAACACGAGCTGGCAATGGCCAGACTCGGCGCGCCCTGGTGCCTGTATGAGCGTCCGATGGCGTCTGCCGGTCTTCTGGTCGCGGCCTGGCGATGAGCCGATCCGCACTCGCAAGTGCTGCACACAGCAGATGCTCATGGCCGCACAGTGGTATGAGCTCCTCAAATGATAATCAGCGACTCCACCGTCGCTCGGCTTTGTGTCGCGTTGCTGCCGTGGCGGGCGGGCGTGCCGGGGGCGTCCCCACGGCCGCGCGCGTTGGAATCAATCGAGTCAAAAGTGCATGCCACATGCCCTCCTCTCTCTACCCTTCTAGTTTGTTTACGTGTCTTCATAGTTTCAAACCGTTGTGACACTCCTCACTCTCTCGGTATCGGTACCGAAACCGTGGATCCAAACGATTTCGTGCCCACGCCGGCCTGCAGCCGGCGATACTCATCAGATTGATTCCTTGCCTCGGCAGCCATCCTCTCTTTGCGAATACGAGCCATCTTCTCCTGAGTGGTTTCGGGCCGAGATTCAAGCAAAGCGGCGGGTTGATCTGTGGTCGGAGGAGGAACCACGCCAAACATTTCGGTGAGAAGCCCACGTTCGCCGAAAACGCCTTCAGATCTTCCTTTGCTGTCAACAGCCTTGGCCGAGCGAGAGCACGCTGCCAGCGGCAGAGCGGCTATCATGATGCCTCGACGATTCAGATTCGTTGATGATACTTTCAGTGCATCAGCGCGTTGTGCGAGCGCCCACAGAACGACGAGCAGCCAGCGGCCGAGCATGTGCTGAGATTGGCGACGCGACGCGGACACCGTCTTCGGTGTGTGAACGTGTGTGCGTGAATGTGAATGTGTGTCTGTGTGATTTCTGACACCACTCCTCACGCACGCGGTTGTGAATTTCATAGTCACGGAAGAATACCCGGTACCTGACAGACTGGCATACATTGTACCAAGTTTACCGCTACGGTTCCCTCTGTGGAACACGTGGCGTGGTTTTGAATTCATGTGTGCGATTTTTGGCTTTAGCCCTGAACGCGAGAGCTTGCGGCTCGTTCGTACAAATTGGGAATTGGCGCGAATCGGACGAAACCGAGCACTTCTCGCGGACGAGTTCTCGACGCAGCGCGCGCGCCACATCAGCAACCATCCTGCCACAAGATGGTGAAGAGGGGACTGTGCGGGACGTTCGGATGCACATTGCCTGACAGGCACGCGGGCCTGCACGAGGTATCCTTCGCGCCACGTCGAAGCAAGCAACCCAAGATTGCGCCGGAAGAAGCAGAACGTATCGATAAAGTGCCGCAGGGGCCAGCGCATCAGGCAGTTCTACCTGAGCTTGTCTGCCGCGGGCGGAGGGCCGGCTGTTCGTGCCTGGTGCGGTCTGGGGAGCGGCGAATGTTGATAGGCAAGGTTGATCTTGCAGCAGAACGCGTCGCGGCCGAAGAGGTAAGAAAACGTGGACTGTACGTGGATGACGTGCCTGGACAACATTTCAAGCTGGCATCCGTGGTGCCTGATATGAACACTTCGCTCGTTTGCCCGCCGATCGACGAGAAGCTGCCGCACCTTGGCTCGCTGGCAATGCTGAGCGCTCAACCAAGTACATATGAAAGTGTAGAAGATGAAGATGCCGCCACAGTTTGCTGAGAGATGACTTTGTGTATGGCCCTTTTGGAGGCACTGTCAAGGCCTGGAACTCTTGCGAACATCTTGCGAATATCGTGCGCAGGCGTTTAAGATTACAGCCTCATAACGTGTTGCGAAGTCTAGTGACCCGGGGTACTCACGCATTATCGCCGTGCAAGATTTTACCGAAAAAAGGCAAAACCAAAAGGGAGAAAACGGCCGCGCCGACGGCAGCCAGCAACACATGCACACCACACGGCCACACCGGCACGTCCATTATCGCATTACGCATCTCAGCTAGAGCATTCACGTTTCAGCAAACACGCGCAACCCGTGTGCGGCATGAAGCAGGAGGTTCCGAAACCGAAACCGCGCGAATGGTTTCTCTCTCGATCTCCTACCATCGCTCCGGTCGTCGTGCGCATAGCGCGTGCGTGCGCGGAAACGAGAGCTCGGGCACGACCTCTCACCGCACACGCACCGCCACCGGGCACAGGCACAGTCACGGGCTCCAAGTTGGCACCAAGTCATCGCTATAGGGCTTTTAACCGAAAGGCGGGGCTGGGCGTCCCCAATCCGCCAAAAGTGAGAGAGAGAGTTGTAACTTACCAAGCTACCTACAAATTCGACATTGGAATGACAAAAGTGAGAGGCGGATCAACCTCCAGAGTACACACATAGAGGCATAGATCCCGAGTGAGAGGGTCCCGCCCTGGACCCTCTAGGGGTCCGGCTGGACCCCTGGACCCTCTGGACCCTCCTCTGGACCCTATCTGGACCCTCGGGACCCTCAGGACCCTCGGGACCCTCGGGACCCTCCTCTGGACCCCTCTCAGTCGGGACCCTCCGGGACCCTCCGAAGATGGGGTCCCGGACAGTGTCCCCTCTGGACCCTCCTGGACCCTCGGGACCCTCGGGACCCTC
>Ga0210247_100346_pt1 | contig 43453 bp, 46 predicted proteins | sample ChrtobMetP3_16mM_FD_155449 | JGI IMG/M metagenome (GOLD analysis project Ga0210247, IMG submission 155449) | Chrysochromulina tobin associated microbial communities from unialgal haptophyte culture, Seattle, Washington, United States - P3_16mM | ecosystem: Host-associated > Algae > Haptophytes >... | reverse complement strand
CAAAGTTGACTATTTACATAGTAAAAGCCAGTTTTCACACGCGCCGTGAGCCGCGATGTTTTCGCCGCGATCGGCTGATACTTACACCAAAGAGTGGCCTAGTGGTGGGGATCAGGGACCTGTGCTCGGTTTGGGCCCGTTCGGAAGCGTTCCGCTTCAGCGATCAGTCAAAGTTGGGATCGATGCGCCATATTTAGCTTCGTCATTTCCTATCTGGTTTCGGCGTTCTCTCATGGCGGCCGGCCTTTAGGCACGGTACGTCCTCGGCGCCCTTTGCTGGCGGTCTCTTTGATCCTGGAGCCGTCCCGAGTGGCTCAGGCTGCACACGGTATCGGAATCTATCGCCGGGAAAGGTGTGGCTGCCATAAGCGCACGCGCGCGCACCTTCAGCCACCTCTCCATCACCGTCCTCCAGCTCCTCCTTGCACGCCATGTGCATGTGCGGCGCCATTCCATGCATATCTTCGCCTTCTGAAGCATCTCTTGCTTACGTTTGTTTGCCTGCTGATCGAAGGAACATTCGGCCACCTGAGCTCGCCATCACATATCGTCAACTTGCTGCTCATGACCACGTCGAGAGCGGCCAGTTGACCGCAGTGGTAGAACCTTCAGGACGGGCGTTGTTCTTCGGCTCTGGCCACGCTCCCGGCGGCTATCGATAGCTCTGGGCCGAGCTGCGCGCGGCTCTCAGCGGAAGTGTGGCCGCAGGAGGTCGCCGAGAGGAGCGCAGTCGCTCCGCGAGCGATGTGTATGTGTCGTGTGCCAGAGAGCAGAGTACTTCATCGTGTTATTCTCAACACTCGCTGAATTTTCGGGCGCTGTTTCGTTGTGTGTGTGTTTCTTACTTCCCATGGGTGTGCTGGGAACAGTTGGGAACCATCCCAAACGAACTTACGATCCTCTAAGTTAAACGTACCGACTACCAACACGCAACAGCGAAAAGGGTCGAATCGGACGGTCGTAGTACATGATCGGCCTATGGGATATCAGGATGTCGAGGGCGGCAGCGGCAAGGGCGGCAGCGGCGTGAGCGGCGGCAGCGAGGGCGGCGACAGCGAGGGCGAGGACGGCGGCGGAGAGGGCGTCGGCGGCGAGGGCGTCGGCGGCCGGAGGGCGTCGGCGGCGAGAACGGCGGCGGCGAGGGGGGCGGCGGCGGCCGGTGTGCTACGCCAGGCGGCGTGCGTGTGCTTGGCGACGCGCGCGCGCGCGGGAGGGCTCGCGCGTGCCGTTGGTGAACTGCTCGAAGGCGGCGACGCGGTCGTCGAACGGCAGGCTCATATCTAACAGGGCACCTGCGTTGGGGAACAAGGGCACGAAAAGGCGGCACCCGAGCACACACACGTTGTGTGTGTGCACGGGGCGCGGCTGCCTCTGAGCCGCCGCCGACGCGCTCTTGCCATCGAGCACGGCATCGACGGAGCGCTTGAGGTTGATCCACGCCATCTGATGCGGCTCCGAGAAGGCGTGCGAGCATGTAGCTGGGTCCACGCCATGTAGCCGCGCGTAGCACGCACGCAGGAGTGCGACGGGCGACTTCATAGCTCTACGAGGAAGATTGGCCCGCAGCGAGCGGACCTCGGCGAGCGTGAGCTCCAATGTGAGGGCGGGGATCTCAACATGAAGCCTCACGCCCACCTCGCAGCTCGAAAGTTGTAGCTCCAACCTACGAGTATACGACCGACGGTCCCAGTGTCAGAGCAGGCTAACTAAGCGAATTCCGAAGCGCATTCGATTGGGACCGCCACGCACCTCACGCACGGACGAGGCTGCCGAGCCGCCTCGGATTTTTGGGCTTACTTGTTAACAGTGAAACGAGACACAGAGAAGAACTGCAACCAAATCTCTTGGAAACTCAGGAGCTTAAGCGGTGAGAGTTAGAGCAACCGGTGCTCCGCGAGCCCACCCTCAAGGAGTGGGGCGCGGCCGGCGCTCCGTCGATTCCGAGATCCACATCACATCTTTTTTGCTCGCGAAAACGCGAAATTCATGCCCAAAACGACGCGTTTGGCCACCCTATAACCTGACCAACCTGGACTTGTTCCACAACTCCATCGGTGCGGAGGGTGCCATCGCGATTGCGGAGGCGCTGAAGGTCAACGCGGTGGTGACCACCCTGCGCTTGAACGACAACAACATCGGTCCGGAGGGAGCCATCGCGATCGCGGAGGCGCTGAAGGTCAACGCGGTCCTGACCGAGCTCAACCTCCGGCTCAACAGCATCGGTCCAGAGGGAGCCATCGCGATCGCGGAGGCGCTGAAGGTCAACGCGGTCCTGACCAAACTGGACATCCGGATCAACAGAATGGGAGATGCAGGTAAAAAAGCGGTGCGAGATGCGGTGATGGACCGGAGTGGATTTGAGTTGAAGCTGTAGAAAATGATTGTGCGAGCACTGTGAACATGTGTGGATCGCTGTTTTGGGGTTTGTGAAGATATTTCCTAATTTGGCAGCTGCCTTAAAAGGCGTTTTCAATAGGGTGCTGAAAAATTTACGCAAAGCGGTCGCCTCCAGCACGGAGTTCTACAGGAAAATGTCGAGGAAAAAATGCTTGCCATTTCGCATTCCATCGCGAGCTTCCAGACATCCGCTCACGCATCAGGTCGTCCGTGCTCTAAGGAGCTCATGAAAATGAGCTCAACGACGACACCGGGGGACGCCCTCCGAGCCGCTGTCCAGCCGGGATTCGCGATCGACCTGTGACTCCTTGCGCCCGAAGCCCCGGCACGACCGCCGCTCACGGGTGCCGGCTCATCGCCTGCGTGTGCAGACCAGCCCGACGCCCAACCGGTCAAACTGTCCAAGACGGCGCGCAAGCGAGTATTGCAGCGCTAAAGCGGGCCGCTCACGCGCGTTCCCAAACAGGTGCGTGCTACGCTCGGTCACGCACGCCAACGCGTGCTACAAGGACGCCTTTTTAAGTGCCTTCCCCAAGCCGGTTCTTCGCTGCGTGCCCCCCCCGCACGGCGGCGCATGCCCGCACAACTTCCGCGTCGACCTGACATGCGCGAGAGCGTAATATGCGACGCTCGGCGAGCTGCACCTTGACCACGAGATTTTAGAGAGAGAGATTGAGAGTGGTTCACGCTGCGGGTCTGGTCACGGGTCATGCCTGGTCATCTGTAGTGGGGGGATTCGGGATAAATGTCTATGTGGCTCGGCCGGGTCCGGTCGATCGTAGCGCGCGACCGGGCCCGGACCGCAGGGGGGGTGCCCGGAGCCGCCCGGACCGGACGGAAGGACCGCCTAAGCCGGCGTCGCGAACGGAACCGTCCGCAAGTGGTTGGAGCGCGCAGCGTTTGAGCTAAAAACTGATATTTAGCTCAAAGCATCTCAGACGTCAATACACTCCGCAATTTGCGATTTGCGATTTGCGATCAGCAAGACACTCCGCAAACGGCCTCGCCTCGGCCCCAGCTGGAGGTGAATACCCGACCGAGGGCGTCGCAGAGCGCGGCGGCGACGAGCACGGCGGTCCCCACATCCCACTCGACACTGAGCTCGAGCCGCTCGACGCGCGCAAAGGTGCGCAGCGTCGCCCCGAGCTCGCCGGACATGAGCCGCGGCGCGAGGGTGCTCACCACGAGCGACTCGAGCAGGAGCGCCGTCACGAGCACGTCGGCCAGCCGCCAGGTGCCCGACCGATTCGCCGGATCGTGCGGCAGGCCAGCCGCCGCGACGGCGCGCCACGCTGGAGGCCCCGCGAGCAGCAGCAGCAGAGGCGGCGCCACGAGCGCGGCAGGCGGCGTCACGAGTCCGCACAGCTCGCCCACATGGCTCAGCCCGCCGTGCAGCACGAGGGGCGTCTCGGGGTCAAAGGCGGTGCCGGTGGCGCCCACGATCACGTCGATGAGCGACAGCTTGCGCGTGCGCACGAGCGGCGCCGTATCGGGCGCCATCGTCGCCGTAAGGGTAGCGGGCGCTGCGACGGGCGCTGTGGCGGGCGCTGTGGTGGGCGCTGTGGCGGGCGCTGCGTTGATCGCCGCGTGGCTCGAAAAGGCAACGGTCGCGGCGGCGGCAGCGGCGGCATCGGTGGCGGCGCCCACCCGAAGGTTCACGCTCTCCCGCAGTGTGACGACCGGGATTATGAGAGCACTCAGGAGGAGCAACGTCGTCAGTCCATGGAGGCTGACCGCCGCCCAGCGCCGCCGGCGCGCCGTGCCACCGAACGCACGCGCCACCGCGGTTCCAAACGCCCCCGCGATGTGATCGTGCGTGTCAGGAGAGAGAGGCGTGGCGATGCTTGTGCTGTGGCTCGGCTGCTGCTGCTGCTGCTGCGGCTGCTGCGGCTGCTGCGGCTGCTGCGGCTGCTGCGGCTGCTGCTGGGTGCTGTTGGCGTGCGCAGCGGCAGCGGCGCCGGCTTGCTTGGCATTCTCCCCGGCGACGCGTCCGGCCGTCTCCGCGCGTGAGGCGGGCGGCGGCAGCGACGCGATCGCGGCTTGGTTGGCGGCGAGCAAGGTGAGGATGGCGGTGGACGTGTACAGGGCCACCGCACAGCCGAGCCGCAGCTCAATGCGCAGCGCGGTGCCGCCGCCGCTGTCTCGGCCCGCTTCTCGGCCAAAGGGTACCGTTGGTAGAGTGAGGCTCGTCTGTACACTCGCGGAGAGCAGCAGCAGCAGGCAAACTGGGAGGAGCGACCAGATGCCGATCGCCTCGATGAGAGCGAGCAGCCACCCTCGGATGGCGACCCAGCGTCGTGGCTCGAGCTCGGGCGGTGACCAAGGCAGCACGAGCAGCAGCAGCAGCAGCGAGGCGAGGGGTATGGCGGCACAAAAGGCGAGCGCGCACGCGGCGATCCGCGCCGTCGTGGGCAGCGTCCACAGGTCCTCGAGCGCCGGCGTGGGCAGCGGCAGCGCGAGCACGCCGCCGTCGGACTGTGCCGTGAGCGCTCGGTAACTGTGATAGCTGTGGTAGCTGCCCCCCGAGAGCTGTGGGGAGAGCAGCTGCGAGGCGGCACTCGCGAGGGCAGTGAAGAGATCTGTGGGGAAAGCAGCGGCAAGGCCGGCGCTCACCCCGGCGCTCACCGGTGGCGCGTCGTCGGCGCGCGCGGGCGTGGCCCAGACGAGTAGCAGGGCCACATCCTCCGTCGCGGGCGACTCGGCCGACGACGCGTCCAGGTCGAGCCACCCAAGCCGTGCCGCCAGCAGCGCGTGCAGCGCGATAGCACCCACGGTGAGCAGCCAGGTGGCGATGACTCTCCACCACGCGCTCGAGAGCGATGCGCGCTGCTGCTGCGCCATCTGCGCCACCTCGGCGCGAATCGACTCGCGAGGCGGCCGGCGCCGCGGCGAGTTCGCCGCGGACGACCGCTCCGACGTCGTGAACGACCGATCCGTGGTGAACGACCGGTCCGACGATGTCGGCGAGGGCGGCGCCGGCAAGCCGATGGCGAGCGCTGCTGCGGCATAGTTGATGCGTTGAAGCAGCGGCTCCGCCGCCGCTGCTAACCCGCTGCTGCCTTCCTCGAGCGACCGCTGCTGCTTTGAGTATTTCTCGAGCAGCAGGCTCCAGCGCTCACGGTCCTTCATCCGCCGGATCTGGCGCTGGCGCCACGCGCAAGCCAGCGAGGCGACCGTAACGATGGAGAGGACGCCGAGCGCGCCAAAGGCGAGCCAGGCGCCGAAGCGGGTCTCGTTGCCGTCCTGCATTCCCGCCATCCGCGCGCCCGAGCCGATCTCGGCGGCCAAGAATTCCGTGCGTCGCTCAGGGGCGCGTTGGCCTTTTCCTCGTTCCCGACATGTTTGGATCCTCAATCGTGTCTAAATCGGGCAACTTTACTGAAATTCACAGCGCGAAATCAGGCCTCCATGTTCACGGCGCCGGCGTGCACGTGCACTTGCCGATGAAGCGCTGGGGCACAACAAAGGTGCAGGCCGGCGGAGGGGTGCCCTCGAGGACCGCCTTAACTGCGTGGTAGCCGAGGCAGGTGGCCTCGCCCGGCTGCGCTTGCGAGCTCGTCTCCACGTTGGTCGCCACCGCCAGCGCCGAGCCCGACGGGCCTAGGCCGTGGAAGAACGTGCTCTGGCTTTGGTAGCCGTACGTATCCCCCACGTGGCCGTATGCGGCGCCCGTGCCATCAACGGCACCAATCGACCAGTCGAGGTCGAAGGTGCCCATGCCGTAAAAGTGGCCCGAGGAGGTACCGGGAGCGCTGAAGTTCCTCATTTGCTGCTGCGCCGCCGCGGACACGAGCTGTGAACCCGGTCTGTACAGCTCGTGGGTGAAGCGCGCCACGTCACCGACTGGACCGATAAAGTTGCCCGCGGTCCAGCCACCCACGCACGAGACGTTCCACACGTCCTGGCTCGCGATCGGCGGCTGCACGCCCACATATGACTGGAGGAAGCCGTGCACCGGCGTGTACGCCGAGCAGCGGCCCGCATCCACAAACGTCGAGCCGACGAGCAGATCGCGCTTGAGGGACGCGGGTAGGACGGACGCTTTCTGATCGTAAGCTTGCCAACTGGCAGGGCCGCCCTCGGCCCAGGCCTGCGCTGCGAGGACCATCCCGAGCAGGATGTAGTTGGTCGAGCAGTAGTGCTGTGACGTGCCTGGCTTTGCATACGGCGAGAGGGGCGGCACGTATCCCCGCAGGATTTCAATCGGGGAGAAGTCGTGCGCAAAGTTGGCGAATTGGTCGACCGTGTACTTGGTCCCGTCGTAGTCGCCGATGCCACTCGTCATGTGCAGCAGCTGGGCGATGGTCACCTTGCGAATTCCCTCGCCCAGAAGCGTTTCGAGCTTGGTGCCGTTGACGGCCTCCAGAAAGGCATCCACGCGTGAAGTCACAGAGTCGGCGTACGCGAGCTTTCCAGCGTCGATGAGCTGAAGGATGGCTGCCGCCGTAAACATCTTGGTGATTGAGCCATACACGTAGACATCTTCGGGCAGCGCAGCGCGCGTCGGTTTTCCTAGCCTCAGCCCTGCATCTGTGAAGCCGGCTGCGACGCTCACGTTGGCACTCGGAAGCCCGGACGCGCCCGGCAAAAAGTACGAAATCGCGATGGAGCAGTTGAACTTGGCGGCAACGTGGTCGGCGACCTGCTGCAATGCGGCGGCAATGCGTGCCTCCGGCGCTTGCGCTGTCGTGCCTGCAAGCAGGCTGGAAAGGAGGACGAGCGACGGACCCCGCATTCCCGTCCGAGTTCGGCCCCTCCGGTCACAGTGATCCCTGTGAACGTACTGTTGTCCACGGGCATCCCGTTTCCGATGGGCCATCTCTCCGTCTCTTCTAATCGGGTCTACACGTTCTGACCACATTCCTCTACGGCGGAACGTCTCTCTGCCCTGCGGCATCGCCCTCGTCCCCGATCCCCATCCCCTCCTCCTGGGCCTGCTCTAGATGGCTCGCCTCGACCTCGTCGTCGGTGCCGTCCGCCAGCGCATACAGCTTGCCCTGCGGCAGTGCGAGCCAGGCGAGCGTCATCTCCGGCGCCGTGGCGAGCACTTGCACCTCCGGCGCGCCGGCGGCGTCCGTGATGGCGCCCGCATCGCGGGCAGCGGCGGCGGCCGCCGCATTCGCCGTATCGTTCGCCGTCTCGAGCGCGAGAGACGCTCCGCGAGCATCGAGTTTCGCACAGCGCGGGCGAGCGAGCAGCCCAGCTGCCCCGCCGCCGATGGCTGCGTAGAGGAGCAGCGGGAAGCTCAGCATGCAATGAGGGAGGCAATCAGCATGCAATGAGGGTGGCAATCATGATCACCTGCGTAGAGGAGCAGCGGGACTTCCGGGTAGTCCACCTCGAAGCTCAGGTCGTGTGACGCACCTGTGGGGAAGGGCCCGGGCGCCGTGGTGAGCACTTGCATGCTGGGCGAGGAGGCGGGTAGTCCACTTCGAAGCTCAGGGCGTGTGACGCACCGATGGCGGCCTGGATGGTACCGGAGAGCATCCCGTCACCTGTGGGGAAGAGGAGATGGCGCCGTGGTGAGCACTTGCATGCTAGGAGGGCAGGAGGGCACGAGGGCTAGAGAGCATCCACTCACCGCCCTCGGCGTCGACTGCCACCCATGCCACGACGGCGCTCCGAGCTGCCGGAGCACCGAGCATGCTTGTGCTCGCCACGGCGCTCCGAGCTGCCGGCACTCCGAGGTGCCGCCGGACGCGCCGGCCGCGCACGCGCGCCTGCAGCTTCACTGCCGCGTCGGTCTGCTCCTGCTCCGCCTCCGCTGGCGCCGGGTCGATGGATCCGCCGCTGTGAACGCCGCTGTGAACGCCGCTGCTGTGAACGCCGCTGCTCGATGGATCTGCCGCGGCCGCGCTCGAGTGCGTCGCGCCGGCGCCAGCTCGCCCACCCTTTGGTCCAGCGCCATCGGGCAGCAGAGAGAGCGAGAATCCGCCCGCGCTCGCCTGATGAGGGACGCAATCAGACGCCATCAGACGCCATCAGACGCCATCAGACGCAATCAAGGGCGCAATCAGACGCAATCAAGGGCTCTCGAGAATCCGGCCGCGCTCACCTCGGTGCACGTGGCGCGCAGCCCCGTGTCGCCACCCTGGAGTGTGAACAGCAGGCACGGGGTGCGCTCGAAGGCATCGGCTCCCTCCTCGTCCGTCTCGACGTACCTGTGGGGAAGAGAAGGCGCCGTGGTGAGCACTTGCATGCTGGGGAGGGCAGGAGGGAAGGCATCGGCTCCCTCCTCGTCCGTCTCGACGTACCTGTGGGGAAGAGAAGGCGCCGTGGTGAGCACTTGCATGCTGGGGAGGGCAGGAGGGAAGGCATCGGCTCCCTCCTCGTCCGTCTCGACGTACATGTCGAAGCGGGCCGCATGCGTATCGCCCTCGGCCAGAGCGGTCTCCCCGGCGATCAAGCGCGCGCCTGTGGGGAAGGGCCCGGGCGCCGTGGTGAGCACTTGCATGCTGGGCGTGGAGGCGGGGCGAGCGGTCTCCCCGGCGCCCAGGCACGCACCTGAGGAGGGAGATCATCAGAGGCAATCAGAGAGGTCATCCGGTCTCCCCGGCGCCCCGGCACGTACCGCCATCGAGCGTGTGCGCGCCGGCCTCCAGCACGAGGTATGCGATCGTCACGTCCATCCCCGCGGGAGGGACCAGCTGCAGCGTGAACGAGGTGCTGTTCTTAAAGGGCACGCACACGACGCTCGACACGGCGCCGCTGGCCCATCGAGCCTTCTCGACGCCCGACACGGCGCCCGAGCCCACCGAGCTGAAGCCAAGGGCCGCCGCGCCTCCGCGCGGCGCCGTGGGCGAGTGGGGCGAGGGCGAGGCGGAGCCGGGGCGCGTGGGCACGACGCATGCGAACACGACGGGCTCCCGGTACTGTAACTGCAGGCTCACCTGATGAGTGAGGCAATCAGCATGCACTCAGAGGCAATCAGCATGCGAACACGACGGGCTCCCGGTACTGTAACTGCAGGCTCACCTGATGAGTGAGGCAATCAGCATGCACTCAGAGGCAATCAGCATGCGAACACGACGGGCTCCCGGTACTGTAACTGCAGGCTCACCTGATGAGTGAGGCAATCAGCATGCACTCAGAGGCAATCAGCATGCGAACACGACGGGCTCCCGGTACTGTAACTGCAGGCTCACCTGATGAGTGAGGCAATCAGCATGCACTCAGAGGCAATCACGCAGGCTCACCTGCTTCATGCCGCGCGTCTGATGAGTGAGGCAATCAGCATGCACTCAGAGGCAATCACGCAGGCTCACCTGCTTCATGCCGCGCGTCTGATGAGTGAGGCAATCAGCATGCACTCAGAGGCAAGCACGCAGGCTCACCTGCTTCATGCCGCGCCCAGGTACGTTGACGGTGCCGGCCTCGCCCACTCCCGCCATCGCCGACTCCTCGGCGCTCACGCTCGCCATGCCGGCGAGCGCCTCGAGACCGACGGCCGCCACGTTCCCGTCCTCGTCCAGCAGCGCCAGCTCATCGTCTGGCGCCTCGTCCGCCTCGTCCTCGTCCGCCTCGTCCTCGTCCTCGTACCCGGCGCGAGAGGCGGCGGCGGCGAAGTCCGCACCGCCGCCGCCGCCGCCCGTGCCGCCGCCGCCCGGGAGCAGCATGCCGTGGGCCCCAAAGAGCGCGCCCGCGCCCGTGCCGCCCATGGTCGGATCCGGCACGACCATGCTGCCCGCATCCACCGCGCCGCCGCCGCCGTCGTGCGTGAGGCCGAGGATGCCGGCGAGCCCTCCGCTGGCCGCTGCACGCGGCAGCGGCAGCGCGGCGGTCTTGGCCATGAGCTCCTCGAGCGCCGCCGACATTCGCTGGTTTTGCTCCTCCTGATGCCGCAGCGCGTTCGTGAGGATCATAGTCCGGTGCTCGAGCTGCGCGACACGCATGTCCAGCTGCTTGCAACGCTCCTCGCAGCGCTCGCAGTTTCGGCCTGGGTGACTTGCAGGTGGCGCGAGCCGTGCGGCCGCCGAGCTCTCGTACAGGGCCGCCACGCTCCGAATGTGCGGCGGCGCCGACAGGTTGCCGTACTTGTTGAGCAGCTGCACCTTTGCCTCGGGCGACAGGTACGAGCTGGTGCCCTCCTGGAGCGCGGGCAGCTGATGCGGCCGGCGGTACGAGGAGGTGCCGTCCTGGAAGCCGGGCGGCTGATGCGGACGCCGCTGCGATGGGTCCATGAAACACTGGCGGTGTTGTGCTGCAGCCGCTACGGGGCGGCCACGGCTGTAGCGAGTTGTGGCATGCAGAGCGGTTGACGCTGGCCGTTTGCGCTATGCGCGTGTTAGGTGCTTCTACAATTAGAAACCCTGTCTCTGCGACGAACCGCGGGCAGTTCGAAGTTGCATGTGTTTCGTCAGGCTCTGTTTTCTACATCAATGTGTCATCACATCTCGTGTAAAGATGAGCTCCCTGCGCTTCTTCGGCGCGACACATCCTCCGGGCAGCCCACCGCCGCCGGCGGACGACGATGAGGAGCTCGTGCCGCTCGCCGGCGGTGCCGCGGGCGCGGGCGGTGGTCCCAACGAAAACACCTCACGCATGCGCCGCTTCTCCATGGCACTCCAGCGAGGCGACGGGATGCGCGCCTTTGGCACGCTGCGCGAGCACGTGCGCGGGGCCGTCGCGGGCGACGCGCAGGCCCTGGCGGCTTCCCAGGAGGAGCTGGCCACGGCCGTGGCCGCCACCGCCTCGACGGGCGCCGCGGGAAACACGGCCGGCGCCGGCGCCGGCACCGCCAACGACCTGCCAACAGGCGACATCGCGGAGGTCGCGCGCTGGATGGAGGACGCGGCGCCCTCGCTGATGCTCCTCTTCGCCGTCTTCCTCTACCGGCACCTGCTCGGCATCATCACCTTCGGCTGGCTCACATCTGTGCTGCACGGCGCAAACGAACGCATGCGACGGCAGACGATGGTCAAAGAGCATCGGTCGCGTGCGGGTCTGCTCATGCTCTCGGGGCTGCTCTTCGCGCTGCTCTGCTTCGTGAGCGTCGTGCAGGCCTGGGACCGCGTCGCGCACCAGCCGAGCGCGCGCCTGCTCCACCAGCTTCAGCTGCGCCGCGTCGCCGACTTTGAAGCTGAGCCTCCGCCGATCGCCCACCTGCTGTGGGATGTGGTGGTGGCGGATCTGGTGGCGCGCGCGGCGCTGCTGCTCGCCAAGGCGCAGCTCGCTCTCGTCTGCTTCTACGTGCTCCCGCACGGCGGCTCCGCGGGCGCCGGGCGCAGGCTGCGTCGCGTCTTCGCCTTCGTCGAGGCAGCGGGGCTTTGCTACCGTGTGCTGCTTCCCGCGCCTCTGTGGTTTCACTTCTTCTTCCACGCGGCCGAGAGCTACCCGACGGACGCATCGGTGTGGGCGTTCGGCGTGAGCCACTTCTACCTCGCCATCAAGCTCCTCTCGTTTTGCGAGCGGCTCAAGAAGGCAGTCGCCTCGGCGCAGGCCGCTGTGAGCCTCCGACTGCCCGTCGGGACGTACGCGACGCCCGAGGACATCATGGAGCTCGGCGACTCCGACGGGTGCACCATCTGCCAGGAGGAGCACTTCACAGTGCCCGTGCGCCTCGAGTGCTCGCACGTTTTCTGTGAAGATTGCATCACCTCATGGTGTGAACGCACGAGCAACCCAACGTGCCCGCTCTGCCGCGCGCCGGTGCCCGCTGCGCTCGCGCTCGCCCACTCGGACGGAAGCACGCCGCTGCTGCCCCAAGTCTTCTGAGTGGACTCCCTCGGCCAGACGGATCAGAAGTACAGTTACTAGCGCGAGTGTAGACGGGGTTTAAACAGGCTCTCAGACACTGTGCTCGACGACACCATTTAATCTAGCGGCGACGACGCGGGCGCCGCGCGCGACGGCGCCTTCTACCGCCGACAGCGACATGCGCCGCCATCGCCGCATGCATCGCCGGCACATCATCGTACGCTCACCGGACCGTGGCCGGAGCGCAGGCCGGCGCGCGCCACGACAGGGCCAGTAGAGCCCTGGCTAGAACCAAGAGCGCGCATCGCGCGGCCGCGCGTGTCGCGCCCGGCCCCGGGAATTCCCATCCCACGGACACGCGCCGGCTAAAGAGCAGCCTGTTCAACCTCATATTGCACCTTGACTCCACTAGCGACTATCTTCGACTCAAGCCACGAGTGCGGCAAGGGTGGCATCTGAAATGCCGGTACTCTCAGCGCGGTGAATGCAAATCGCCTAGATCCATGAGTGCGCGCGCACACCGCGCTGACGAAATTGGAGGAAGCTGGCGTACGAATCTGACAAGGTTCTCACCCCACTTGTACCCGCCGTAAACCAACTGTTTGCCCACCATTTGTCCATCCACGGGTTTCGCACATGATGTTCCCAGAAGAACTCATCGATGAATTCCAGATCGGCTGCTCCTTCAGGCGAAAGGAGGTGGTCGACGATACCCTGCTCAGTTTCGATGTTGTCAATGTCCAACTTGAATAGGACATAGTCACCGGTGCGCGCAGTCCTACGAATGATGGTCGGGAGAAACGGATGCGTCGTGTTGTCCTTGGCGACGGCTGCTTGGTGAAACCGTACGCGGCTGGCCCATGCGTCTGGTACTGTTTTGAGGAACCGTTTAGGGTCTGTGGTTGGCTCCCACGCCTCGACGAAATCAAAGTCAATGCCATGCCGCGCCCACAAGGTAGTGAAGAAATCGAGGGACGCGCCGCCCAACCCCACGTTCCAACTCGATGCTCCGGCATCAAAGTAGTACGCGCGCTGTCCCAAAAGTAGGTTGGGGACTGGCACTATGTACGAGCGCTCATCGTTTCTGATTCTGGGATCGCCCGCTCGCTGGCAGCCGTTGAGTGGGTGCCGCAGGTGCGATACCAGTGGTTCGATGTACTCCACCGTGCGTTCCAACGTGCAGTCGTTGACAAACTCAAGCTGGGAGAATATGGCCGGGTTTCGGGGCATCAAAGGTAAAGGCTTTGGATCATGTTGTGCGAGGCCGGCAGGCCTTTTGTCGGTGAGTCGACCTGTTTGTTTGTTCAACCACATCGTTTGCACTGTGTCGTCAAGTGCACACCAGATTGGATCATCGTAGTGCACTGCGCAGGTCGAATTTAGGAAAGCGTGGATTTGTGCAGCCTGGGAATTGACCGCTGAGCAGAGAGAACCAAGCGACCCCTGCCACTCGCCTATGTTGTCAAGCCAAAGCTGTTCCCAAGGCGAAGAAGTATATCGCAGGAAGCGCTTCAGCTGGCAAGGACCTTTTGGGGTTGGTGCCGAATCGGCTCCTATGACCGTCCCAGAGGGCGGCCTCATGTAGCGTTGTGAGAGCTCCCTTGCTGTGTGCATATCCATCTGCGAACTGGACTCTTAGCACCTGCCACAACCGCCGCACTCGCCTGGCACCACGCAAAGTGCTTGCCAAGGCCAGTATTTGATCGGTGCCGAGGGCGTGTGAGCGAGCACGCGCGAGCGGCGCATACACAGGTCGACTGATGATTGAATCCCTCATCAAGGGCTCCTAGGCCGAGCTCTCGCGGCAGGGCTCCCCGCACAGTGGGGGAAAAGTACCTTTGGATGAGTGTGAGAGCCCTCATGGCTGGATATTTGTGATCACACTGACGCGCTATCGACGTCCGAGTGCAAATAGTCCAAAGTGCAAAGAAGTCCAAAGACCCTGGAGCTCATCTGATACTGAACAAAGAACAAAGATCAAAGTACATCGTATGACAAAATACACCGCCCATGGCATTGCCTACCGCTTTCAACGTCGCGGCGACACGTCCTCCGTGGAAGCGGTTCGGAACCGTATCAAGGCGGGGCTGGGGTCGGCGTCGCTGCTCGCGTCCGTGTTATACATGATGGTGCTGGCGATCCCATAAGCGAAGAACGTGGCGACCCAAAACGCAGGCCGGTAGGTTGCCGGTAGCCTTCGCGATCCGAGGATGCCGGCGGGAAGTATTGCAAAAGGTGCGAAGGTGGCGACTCTTCGAGCGCCGTATGAATCCGAATCACCCAACACCGCCTTGCCTCTAGAGGCAAAGTGCGCCCGGTAGGCATGCGCTCCCACGACCGGTCGCTCGTCTTGTTCAGGCGATCGCGGCTTGCGCCATTCGTAGCGCGCCTCGGCCATGACGTTCGGCCGGGCCTCTACCTCGGTTGACGTTTCCCGCCGAAGGGACGTGTGAAGTCACTTTCGACCTGTGTCTCCAAATATAAAAAGAAGTCTCCACACCTCTGAACGTGAGAATGATGACTATGCCTAAGGCTTCTTCTGCCCTTCGAGCAAGAAGAGGGCGACGCCACGCCAGTAGCAGAAGGCGGGGTGCTCGTACTGAGCGACTCCGAGCGTCGGGTTGTAGTACATCGGAGCTTGCGCGCCCGCCACGGCGCCCGACGGCTCAGCAGGCGCCTCCAGCCACCCGAGGGGCAGCCCCGAGCACACGGCCGCCGACGCTAGCCACAGAAGCTGAGGGTGCGTGCGCAAGGGCACGCCAAGATACACAGAGGCCGCGTGGAGCTCGTGCAACGAGATTGGGCGGATGCCGAGGGCGGCTATACGCGCCTCGAGGCTCGCCGTGCACAGGCGCGCCGCGGCGGCGTCGGGTGGCTCGCCCGATGCACGCAGAGCCTCGAGCGTCTCGAGAGTGAGCGCCTTGGCCGACGGCTCCTGCTGGAAGGGTGGCATGATCTCGCTGCTGATGAAGGGGCAATCAGGCAGCGCCTCCTCCAGACTGGTCGTGCGCTGTCCGCTCACCATGTTGATGAAGGGGCAATCAGGCAGCGCCTCCTCCAGACTGGTCGTGTGCAGGCCGCTCACCATGTCGACGAGCCACGTGCCGCCGAGAGAGCCGCCCTGGCGAGTACTAGAGCCTTGTACCAGTGGGGAAGTGCCGGCGCGTGCCGCCTCTGTGATCGGTTCCGCTGCCGTTGGGGATGACGCGTCGGCGCGTTGGCCGGTAGGGCTACCGGCACGACGCTCGAGCGCGGCGCCGTTCTGGGCGGCGCCGTTCTGGGCGGTGGCGGGGGCAGAGCCGTCCGCGAACCCTTCCGCCTCGGGCGGCGGCGCAAACTCCATCCAGCGCAGGTGGAGCAGCTTCGCGTTCGGAGGCTCTTCATGGAACTTTCGTGGTACTCGCTGGTATGCCCGGAGCAGAGGATGCACCGCGCTTATGGCGCCGCTGAGCGTGTTCTGATAGCCCTGTGGACTTTGCTTCCAGGGTGGCGGTAGCGGCGCCGCCGCAAAGGCGACTGCGCACCAGAGCTTGGGCACATCCGTCGGCATCGAGGGCTTCAGAGAGTACCTATGAGGGGAAGAGAGGGCGTCGTGGTGAGCACTTGCATGCTGAGGAGGGCAGGAGGGCTTGAGAGCGTACCCGAGGGCCTCGGCTGCCCGGCGCACGTGCGCCGGCTGCAGGGGTAGCTGTATGGCAGCGGGCGCCAGGCATAAGAGGGCGCGCAGCTCGCCAAGGTGCCCCTTGAGTGGACGCGAGCTCTGGAGGAGAGGCGTTGCGATCGTCCCCTGCGCCGGATGTGCCCACGGCGACGCTTGCTCTCGGGTCAGCGCCGTGGTGGGCACTTGCATGCTGGCCCGCGGGGGCGACGCTTGCTCTCGGGTCAGCGCCGTGGTGGGCACTTGCATGCTGGCCCGCGGGGGCGACGCTTGCTCTCGGGCCAGCGCTGCCGCGGCGGCCGTTGCCGCCTCCACGGCCTCCGCCTCCACTTGCTTCGCAGCGAGCGAGATGGCGAGCGCGAGAGCGCGTCGTTGCATCCGAGCCTTGCGACACACCTGTGGGGACGTGAGGGCGCCGTGGTGAGCACTTGCATGCGGGGCGAGAGCGCGTCGTTGCATCCGAGCCTTGCGACACACCTCGACGTAGACTGAGCGTCGCCAGCACACGGGCGGCGGCGGCGGCGGCGGCGGCGGATGCGTGCGCGCCGTCGTGGGCAGCGCGAGCTCGGCCATCGAGATTGAGCCCGCCAGCCGATGGCACAGGCGCCGCGCCTGCTTAGCCATGGTCGCCGCCGGGCGCAGCGCCGCTCGCTCCGCGACCACCGAGGCCAACTCTGCATGCAAACGGGGAGGCAATAGGGAGGCAATTAGGGAGGCAATTAGGGAGGCAATTAGGGAGGCAATTAGGGAGGCAATTAGGGAGGCAATTAGGGAGGCAATTAGAGTGGCACTCACCTGCATGCAAATGGGTCTGCAGCTCGTCGAGGGCGTGTGGCTTGTACTCGAGCACGCCGGCGCGCTTGCGCCGGACGCACTCCATGAATGTATGGGTGCCTCGTACCTATGTGGGGAAGAGCGGGCCCCGTGGTTAGCATTTGCATGCAGAAACGCACTCCATGAATGTATGAGTGCCTCGTACAGGTGGGTTTAGCCCTGCGCAATTAGAGGGGCAATTAGAGGCAATTAGAGGCAATTAGAGGCAATTACCGGTGGGTTGAGCCCTGCGCAGTAGAAGCAGATCTGGCTGAGCGTTGTGGTGAGCGCTCCTCCCTCGGCCTCCGCTGGCTGGCTGCTCACGGCACGCGTCGCCTCGTTGGCAGCACCAGTAATGGCGTCGGACCCCTTGGGGACGCCTCCCCCCTTGGGGTCGCCTCCCCCGCTGGTGACGCCTCCGCTATTGGGGACGCGCCCCGTTTTCACAAGTGCATCCGCTTCGGCCTCGAGGCGAGCCAGCGTCTTCTCGGCGTCCGACGTGTTCAGCCTGAGTTTCTTTGCATCCTTGATGGTCTTCTTGAGCACGTCAATGTCAAGATCACCAGCTGCAGCAGCCGCAGCCGCAGCCGCAGCCGCACTGGACTTTGCCGCGCTCGCCCGGGCCTTTGCCGCGCGCGCCGCCGACGAGTGCGACCCCATCCGAAAGTTCCACTCGCGGTCCACGCAGAGCTCCGGCCGGTTGGGTACCTGTGGGGAGGGGTGAGGGCGCCGTGGTGAGCGCTTGCATGCCGACGAGCAGCACCCCATTTGGACGCAGGGCTCCGGCCGGTTGGGTACCGGTATTTCGTCCCACTTGGAGAGCTCGTCGCTCTGCTCGATGACGTGGCACACGGCCAGCGCCGCCCGCCGCGCCTCGAGCAGCCCAGCACGGCGCTGCTTGAGCTCCGATGATCTCCGAAGGGTTTCGTCCACCGCGTCCATCTGCTCCTCGAAGAGCCGTTGCGCCGCCGTCGGCTCGTCTTTTGACGAAGCCCGCCGTGCCACGCGCTCGACGCCGGCGCCCACGAGCACGCCACCGGCGCCGCCTTGGGCACCATCCAGTGCGCCGCCTCCGGAGCCGCCGAGCTCGTAGCTGGCTTCGTCAGCCGCCTCCTCGCCGGCGCTCGGGCGCTCGTCACGGCGCGCATGCAGCCACTCGATGGCGCCACGCGTATAGAACCATCGCTGGGTGGATCCACGAAGCGCGAGGCGTTCCACGTCGAGGGCGGCAAGGGCGGCTGTGGCTTCTCGTGCCTCGGTGCGCGCGTCTTCGAGTGTGCTCTGGAGGGTAAGGGTAAGGGTAAGGGTAAGGGTTTGGTTTAGGGTTAGCGTCCTCGAGTGTGCTCTGGAGCGTAGGCGACGCTTCGATGGCGGCGCGTGAGAGGTCATCACTAATCATCACAAGCACTCCAATGATACTCGGAGCTCATCGTTGGCAATCAAGGGCTAATCAAGGGTGAGCGTGGGAGGTCATCACTCATCGTACCTGGAGCGTTGGCACTTCGGCCGCGACGGCGAGGTGGGCGGGACGGACGGAGATCACCTCGAGATTGAGCTTCGCGACCCCGAGCTCGCGCGAGGTTGTGGCAAGAGCCTGCATAGCCATGAGCACGGCGGTCATCAGAGCTACCCAGAGGGGCAATGAAGGTCATCACTAGCAATCAAGGTCATCACTAGCAATCAAGGTGATCACTATCAATCAAGGTCATCACTATCAATCAAGGTCATCACCTCCGGCTCGAAAGAGTTTGTCTTCCCCACCTCGCCGGTCATCAGACGCATCAGCTCGTTCACCGCCTCCACGGCCGCCTCCGCCGGCGGCTCCACGCTCTCATCAGTGCTGGACGCGACGCTGCCGAACCCTCTGTGCTTGGTCGCTCCCGGAGAGTGCACGGGCGAATGGACTGGTGACGTGGCCCTCAAGGTCGGTGACGTGGCCCTCAAGGTCGGTGACGTGGCCCTCAAGGTTGGTGACGTGGCCCTCGAGAGGAGGGCTGTGGGGAGAATCTGCACCGTGAGCAGATATCGATCTCGGGCGGGCTGCTTCACCTGTGGGGACGTGAGGGCGCCGTGGTGAGCACTTGCATGCGGGGCGAGAGCAGATATCGATCTCGGGCGGGCTGCTTCACCTCGGCGATGCGCAGCCAATCATATGCAATCAGACGCAATCAGACGCAATCAAGGGCGGGCTGCTTCACCTCGGCGATGCGCAGCGTCACAAGGTGAGCATCCGCATGCCACCAGCCGAGAAGGTCAGCCACGCACACATGGCCGACGCTGTCGTCAAAGGCACGCGTGATGGCCTCGCTTTGACGTCGCCCGGATGCCGCGAGCAGCAAGCTTGCCTCGGCCTCGACACGCCTCACCAGAACCCGGGATGGCAGGCCCGCGGCATAGGCCACACAGCGGCGCAGAAAGTCCTCGCGCTCCGTCAGGGCGCGCAGCCGGGCGCGCTCGCCTGATGAGGGACGCAATCAGACGCAATCAGACGCAATCAGACGCAATCAGACGCAATCAGACGCAATCAGACGCAATCAAGGGAGCTTACGGCACACGAGCGCCGCCCGGAGGGCCGCCTGCCGTTGCATGCGCAATCTCGAGAGCTCGAGATCGAGATCTCGCCGCCGGAGCTCAGTGAGCAGCCGCAGCGCGCCGAGCGACTGGCCGGCGCGCTCGAGGGCGTCGTGCTGAGCGCCGTCGGACGCGCCGTCCGCCTCGTCGGCGCTCGGGACGGCGCCGTCCGCCTGCAGCTCGGCCAGGCGCGCGCGCGTCTGGGCCGCGCGCTCGTCCAGCGCCGTGCTGAGCGCCGCGCCGCGCGCCGTTCTGGGCACATCGAGTTCGAGCAGCTCGGCGAGGAGCTTGTGGCGTGCGCGCTCCATCTGTGGGGAAGGGGGGGGGCGCCGTGGTGAGCACGTGCATGCAGGGCGGGGGCGTCCAAGCAGCTTGCGGCGCCGTGGTGAGCGCGCGCGCCGCTCCACACCTGGTTGCTCTCCTCCGCGGTCGAGAGGGCCGCCGCGTCGGCCAGCCTTGCCACCGCCTCGGCCTCGACCGCACGCAACCGAGCCCGGAGCGCTGGAATGATTCCCCACAGGGCCTCGACCGCCGGAAAGCGAGCCGCGAGCGTCGACGCGCACTCGGCGATGCCGCGCAGCTCGGCGGCGTGGGCGATCAAGGTGTGGGCGGCCGCATGGGCTGCGTCGAGCTTCGAGGCGAATAGCATCGAGGTGGACAGGGCGGAGGTGGCGGCGGAGAGGCCGGGAGATCGCACCTCGTGGCTGAGCATCTTCGCCTCGATCTCGGCTCGGAGATCGCGGAGCTCGCGAAAGATCTCGTCGTGCGGCGCCGAGATGGGCGCCGAGTTAGGCGCCGAGTTGGGCGCCGCTATGGCCTCGGTCCTCTCGGCGAGCGTCGTCCTGAGCGCCTCGCACAGCTGGAGCCGCGCCCCGAGCGAGCTCAGCTCGAGATCGCGCTTTTGACGAACCTTGCGCGCTGCACTGATCTGCCTGCCGAGGGCCGCCGCTGCCGCCCCGGGTGGGGGCACCGCTCGCCCGTCGACGAAGACGGTGGCGCCCGAGCGCGCGCCCGCCGCCGCCGTCGCCGATCGGATGACCGTCCCCTTCCATGCGCCGCTCCGCTGGCCCTTGGGAGTGGCGTGACGGGAGTCGCCGAGGGAGCTACGGTGGGCCGTTGGGCTGCCGCTACGGTGGGCCGTTGGGCTGACGAAACGGTCAGCTGATGGGCTACCGGGATGGCTGCTCGATGCGCCGCCCGCGCCTCCGTCGGGGTCGGCGCTTCCCCCGTCGGGCGCTCGGCGCGGCGCGAGCCCGATCGATGCATGCACGCTCTCAAGCTGGTGACTCGCCACTTCCCACAGAAGCTCCCGCAACGCCGCCCAACCCATCCGCTGCCGCTCCGCCGCGCGCAGCTCGAGCCACGGGCCCGTTGTCCCACCTGATGATGCATGCACTCATGATGAGCGAGGCAATCATGATGAGGGAGGCACTCAGGATGAGGGAGGCAATCATGACGAGGGAGGCAATCATGACGAGGGAGGCAATGATGATGAGGGAGGCCATCGGGTGCTCGAGCACAAGCCCATCGTCCCAGCTGATGATGGAGGCAATCACGATGAGCGAGGCAATCAGGTCGTCCCACCGAGCACACGTGCAAGGAGCGCCTCCTTGGCCGCCGACACGGCGCGGTACGCGCGGTACGCGCGGGCGATCGTGAACACGGCGAGCGCCTCATGGCTGAAGACATTCTTGGCCTTGGCGATCGTCTGCTCTTTGAAGGCGCGGCGTGCCGCCTTGCGCTCCTCGGCCTTCTTGCGCGCCGTACGCCGGCGCACGACGGCTTGCATTGTGAGGCACGCTTTCCGGCGTAGGTACGCTTGACGCTGGTAGCGAGGTGATCGGAAGAGGGACTGGAGCTTGCGCACGTACCTGTGGGGAAAAGATGGCGCCGTGGTGAGCACTTGCATGCTGGGGACTGGAGCTTGCGCACGTACATCGTCATGCGCAGCCGTCGGATGATCTCTTCATACGTCGCCTTCTTGGCGACGCCGGTGCGGTCTCGGCGGCGTGGTTTGGGGCGCGGGGGGTAGCGATCTGGGTGCGCGGCGAGGACCCGACGCCACCAACGCTGAAGGATGCCCGCGGCGACGCCACGGCCGAAGCTGTCAGGCTCGGGCCGGCTAGCGCGGGGTCGGCAGACGGCGCGCAACGCGCGTGTCTGGACTGTCCGCGCGGCAGCGTCGCGCTCGAACCAGCGCGCAAGCCGATCTCGCGCCGCCAGATACCGACCTGTGGGGAAGAGGTGGTGGGGCGCCGTTGTGAGCGTGCGCATGCAAGGCGTCGTTGTGGGCGTGTGCATGCAAGGCGTGGCTGACCAGCGCCGCCATAGAGGAGAAGCTCGGCCTCGAGGTAGAGTGTTGAGTCCAATTCGAATCCCGGGGCGCGCTCCGATAACGGCACCTGATGAGGGGTGAAATCAGGTGCACTCAGGTGCAATCAGGAACAATCATATGCAATAAGGTGCACTCAGGTGCACTTAATCAGGTGCCCTCAATATGCACTCAAGATGCACTCAAGATGCACTCAGTATGCACTCAAGGACGGCACTCAAGATGCACTCAAGGACGGCACCTCCCTCGGCCCCTTGGCGAGCGCCGTGATGAGCGCGGCGCTCGCCGCGTGCAGGCTGGCGGGAGTGGGGCGGAGCTCGTTGATCAGGGCCGTTGACGCCGCCCCAAGACGCATCGCCTCGATCAGAGAGTGGACGCACTTGTCGGTGTACGGCGGCAGCTCGTCGAGCGACACGGGCGAGAAGCGGCGAGAGGAGTTGTCACTGCCGCTGCCGCTGCCGCTGCCGGTGGCGGCGCTCCTCCTTCTTGATCGGCTCGAGGTGGCGCGTGCGGCGGCGGCGCTCCGGACAGCCACGCCTGTGCCCTCCACCAACGCCTCCTCCTCCTCCTCCTCGTCCTCGTCCGCGTCCTCGTCCTCGTCGTCGTCCGCCTCGTCGATGGTCGGCTGATCGGACGCCCACAGCGGGCGCAGCTGCTTCGGCTGCGTCCAGGCAAGCACCATCGGGTCCACATCGAGAGGCAACGGGAGCCATGGACGCGTCTTCGTGAGCGCCTCGAGCGCCGCGCGCCCCTCTGTCAGCGCCGCGCCTCGCGCGTCCGCGGCGACCCGCTGAACGCGAGCACTTGCATGCATGCGCACGGCGACGCGCAACGCGTACACGCTCGCCTCGGTGCTCGCTTTTCGCTGCTCCGTGACGGCTTCCACCACCGCGGCCGCGGCGAGCCGAAGTTGACGAATCCTATCGCCGAACTCGCACACGTGCCCCGCACGCACCGAGGCGCCCAGCCAGGCGGTGTGAGCGGAGGCGACGCCTCTGCTCACGTATGGAGTCGTCCGGTCGCCGATGGCGCGCCGCGCGCGTGCAATCGAGCCGAGGCGGGCACGCAGCTGCTCGAGCTGCGCGCTGTGAACAGCGAGGGCGTCCGCCGTGCGCTTCCGGTGTGAATCGAGATTCGTCAAGAGGTCTTCGTACGCGAGATCGTTTCTGACGAGATCGGCGAGCTCCTTTTCGGGCTCGTCCCTCATGGCGGCGGCTAGCAGCCGGCCGCTGCGTGCAAAGCTCGAGAGCACGTCGCTCTCGGCCTCGCCGTACCTAATTAGGGAGAGAGAGGGGGGCGCCGTGGTGAGCACATGCATGCAAGGCAGGTCATCAGTCGCTCTCAACGCCTCGCCGTACCAGGCGTCTGGAACGGACGAGGTGCCACTCCCTAATTTGGAAGAACCAGACATGCCTAATTTGGTTCGCGACATGGCCGCCGAACCGCTGACGCCGCCGCTGCCAGCGTCAGGGTTCGCTGGCGGCCGTCGGCCACTTGGCTGAGACGACGGGCGGCGGGACGCCGGGCGGTGCGGCACCGACGAGGAAGCGCCAGAGAGCGTCAAATGCCAGTCGTCGATGCCGCCGCCGCCACCGCCGCCGACGTCCTCGATGCCGCCGCATCCGGCGTCGAGTGCCGAGAAGGGCCTGGAATGGGCGGAGCGACGTGTCAAGCGCATCGCAAGCTCGCGGGAGGACCGCCTCGCATTGCCGTCGAGGGACGGCAACCAACTCGAGTACACCTTCGCAGCGCGCCCAGTGTTGTAGCTCGGGATCACCGACGAGATGCCCCCATTCCGCCTCTCGGAGATTGCCATCTCATCCCGCCTCTCGGAGATTGCCATCTCATCCCGCCTCTCGGAGATTGCCATCTCGGAGCGCGCGGAGCCTCGGCCCGCGGACGGTCGAGGCGCCGTGCTGCCGCCGCGCCAGCCGGAGCCGGCGGCGCCAAACATGCCCTCCCCAGACAGTCGATCGAGGGCGATCAGGAGCGCCGGCGCGGGGCTCGGGGGCATGAGAGGCGGAGCGCCCGAGCTGGCGAGCTCGAGGGCGAGCCGAGCCGAGCCAGCGAACGGGGAGCCGGCGAGGACGGAGCTCGAGATGCAATCTCGAACGGCGAGGACGGAGCTCTGAGTCACTGGGCGAGCTGTCGAGGAAGCGGCGGCGCCGCTCGCCATCATCGAAGCCTCGGCGCGAGATTGCATCTGCGAGGGCGGTCGAGATTGAATCTGCGAGGGCGGTCGAGATTGCATCTGCGAGGGCGGTCGAGATTGCACCTGCGAGGGCGGTCGGCGGCCGGCGAACGAGCTGCTCAGCACGGCGCTCGCGCGCATTTCGTGAGCCGTGATTGCCTCCCTCATCAGGTGCGTGCTGCCGCCCGCGTGCACAGTCTCGCCTTCCTCAAAGGCCGGCGGCTCCGCCGCCACCGCCGCCACCGCCGCTGCCACCGCCGCCATCACCGTCTCCGCCGCCATCGCCGCCACCGCCGCTGCCACCGCCAACGCCTCCGCCACCGCCTCCTCCTCCGCCGCCGCCACCGCCGTCCGCGCGTCGAAGCCCTTTGGTAGGACGACGGCGATTGAAGGACGGAGGCTCCGCCATGGCCACGACGGAGGCTCCGACATCGACGCGAGGTTCGCAGCTGCCACGAACGCGCCGGCGCCGGGCGTCCCACCCGTCCCATCACCGGTCTCCTCTGCAGGCCAATCGCCGTGCGGCCAGAAGAGATCGCTCGGCGTGTACGACGGCTGCGTGCTGCGTGCAGCGCTTGCAGCGGCGAGGCGCACGCCGTAGCGAGGCGACGGCGGTGCGCTCATCACGCCCGGAGGCGCAGGTGGCACGACGGGGCTATTGTAACAGATATCAGACCGACCCATCAGCAGTCGTCGTCGAAACACGTGGTCCGGCATCGGCGCTGGCGCGGCACTTCTTGTCGTAGTTAACAAGAGCGCGGCGGGCACGTCGATCGACCCGACATGGAGCGCGTTCCGGTCCGCGCTCGCCCAGCCCGTCGTCGAGGTTGGCTGCTGCGGCATGGCCAAGCCGAGCTGCTCCCGCTGCCGCCGTTCCGCGACGAACGAATTCACCTCGGCGAGGTCCTGCGTCGCTGAGAGAAGCGCGGATCGGCGCCGAGGACGAGCGAAAGACTGAGGGACAGGGAGGGAGTATTGCACCATTGCAGTCCAAGTCTGTTGAAAACTCTATTGTGCCCAGGAGAACGCTTTTTGACGAACCGACCAATCTGTGGCGGACAGACCGTTTCGTTACAAGCACTTAGGATCCCCCTCGTGGTGGCGAGATTAAAGAAGTCTTTTTTTCGAAGTTTCGGCACCAAACTTACGCATGATAGTTTGGACAAAACGGAAAAAGAGGCGCGTCGGACTGCGGAGCCAAAGCTGCCCTCTCGCGAGCGGTCAAGGTTGTTGTTCATGGATAGCGACGACGTACCACCACCTCCTCCGCCAGTGGGGATCCCCGACAACTCCGACGAGCTGCCAGCTCCACCGCCTCCAGAAGTGTCGCCGCCACCCGAGTCACGCCGTTTGCAAACCAAGGCCTTGAGATCATTTCGGGGCGGGCGCGATTCCAGCGAGGCCACCTCCTCCAAAGACGATGCGACGACGATCAATGATTGGGTCCAGGAGGCTGGCTTGGGGACCATCCCTAATTTGAGCGAGACGCTCTTTGAGAAGGCGGGCACCCTCGACAACTTGCGCCGCATGGGGCTGGCCGAGAGGGATGAGATGCTCGTGCCGCTGCGGCTCAAGGGCGTGACTGCCAAGAAGGTGCAAGCCGCCCTGGACGCCCTCCGTGGGCCGGAGATACCGAACGGGCCGTCCAGCATCCTGTGGAACCTGGACCTCGCCGTCACCAGCGCCCCTCGCTCATATCGGGCAGACCAATCGGGGATCCAGAGCGCGCGACTACCCTCCGAGCGGACGCCCTCGTACCGGTCGGCGATGGCGTTGAAGCCCGCGCCGATCCTGTCGAACCGAGGCTCGCCTACCAAGCTCCTCTCCAACCGTGGCTCTCCCTCGAAGCTCTCGCCTCCCATGTCCGATGCGCAGGAGGTCGACGACCTCGTCGCGATGCTGTCCTCGCGGGGATCCTCGAGCAGCGCGCACTCGCCGCAGCTGCAGGCGCTGCTGGAGGCACAGGAGAAGGCGGCGGCCGAGAAGGCGGTGGCCGAGAAGGCGGCGGCCGAGAGGGCGGCGGTGCTGGCGCTCGAGCCTGGGCAACGTTACGCTGTCGGCACGTCCGTGTATTTCAAACGGAGTGACGGCTCGGAAACGGCCGCGATCGTCGACGAGTTCGACGACTCGCACCACCCACCCATCTACGTGCTCCGACTCGCGACTGGGGATGTGAAGCGCGCGCGCGAAAAGGAGTTGCGCCTCGACCGTGGGCCTGAGGCTGAGGCGGCGGCGGCGGCCGAGGCGGCTGCGGCCGAGGCGGCGGCGGCCGAGGCGGCGGCGGCGGCCCTAGCGGTGGACGAGGACGCGGCGGCCGACGTGGAGGTCCTCGAGCGCGAGTACGAAGAGTCTGATTCAGACGACGAGGAAGAGGAGGAGGAGACCGAGGAGGAGCGCGCGACCCGAGAGGCCGCGGCCGCCTTCGAGCAGAGCGGCATTCCGGTCGCTACTGCCCAACGCAAGGGGAAGAGAGAGCCACTCCCTTTCACGCTCAAGCTGCCCGCACAACAGCCGTCCTCGGACATAGAGGTCTCCGAGGACGGCCCCATCTTCACGGCGCGTGGGACGATGATCTTCGCAGGCTCGGGCACGGGCGAGGGTGAGGATATGCCCATCTTCACGCCACGCACGATCGCTCTTCAAGTAGCAGCGATGGAGGAATTACAGTTGCAGGCGCAAGCTTTGGAGTCCGATGTGCCCGTCTTCACGCCGCGCTCGATGGCGATCGCTCTCAGTGCGCGCCTCACCCACCCCTCTGCACACCGTAACCCCCCCTGTACACCGTACCCATCCCCCCTGCACACCGTACCCAGTTTTAAGTCCACACTCCCTACGCTGACCCCCCCCTCCCCGTGTGAACACGCTCCCTGCGCGGTGTGAACACGCTCCCTACGCTGACCCCCCCTCCCCTTCCTCCCCTGCCTCCCCTGCCCCGCTCAGTGATCGTGGCTGCCGACGAGGCGGATGAGGGCGCGTCGGCGCTCTCGCAGCGCGGCGCCCGGCCAGGTGGCGAAGGTGGGCCAATCTTCACCCCCCGCGATTTTCTGGACGACGACACGCCCGTCGAGAGCCTGTTCACACCGCGCTCGCGGGAGCGCGTGCTCACGCATCGCGACCGCGAGGGCGAGGATCCGGAGCTTGAAGGGGCGATGTCGGGGCTGTCGCTGGGTGCCTCGTCCAAGGGCCCTTCCCCATCGAAAAAGAAGGGAAAAGGTGACAAGGCAGCCAAGGCCAAGGGGGACAAGACAGCCAAGGGGGACAAGACAGCCAAAGGTGAGAAGACAGCTACGGCCAGGGGCAAGGAGAAGGCAGTCGAGGCAGCTACGGCAGCTACGGCAGGTGCATCGTCGGAGGAGCCGTTGGCGGCGGCAGGTGCATCCGAGGAAGCGCCGAGCGACGGCGCGAGCAAAGAGAAGGGCAAGAAGGGCAAGAAGGAGAAGAAGGACAAGGCGCCCAAGGCTCGTAAGGAGTGGAGTTTTGTGCTTGACGTGCAGACGGCCGACGGTACCGTCGTGCACTCGATGGGGACGGTGCTCAAGGCGAAGGCGATGGAGAAACCCGTTTGGGCGGGGCTGATCGTGCCCGCGCTCGACGCGTACGCCAACGCGGCGTTCGAATCCCAAGAGGCCTTCAACACAGCCGTCTCCGACAACCTCGGCAAGACCGAGCGCGTGCGCGTCTCGGTCGACGGCACGCTGCTTGAAACGTCCCAAAAGGAGACTAAGATCTCATCCCTGCTCAAGCCCGAGTCGCAGGCGTATCAGTTCACGCGCATCGTGATCGCGCTGCCGTTGCTCGGTGAGCAGGCGCCGTTGGCCAAGAAGCCCATCGACGCCGACACGGCCCACTTTCATGTAGACCTGCGCTCGCTCGACGGCGTGATCCTCACGTCTCTCGAGTGCGTTGTGCCCAAGAGCTCGTTCAACAAGGTGCTCACGAAGGCGGTCGTCGTACCCGCACTCAGGCACTATTTCAAGTTGTGCCCGGACGCGCCACGCGTCGCGTACGACGCGATCCAAATCGAGGTGGATGGCGTGGTCACCCCTGGCGACGACAAGGCGATCTCATACGTCAAGGCGGCCAACTTGCCCGTGCCGATCAAGCTCACGCTCCCTACGACCCTGCTCGGGGGCTCTGAGGGGGGTGCGCCCGCAACGGCCGACGAAGAAGGCGCCTCGGCCAAGAAGGACAAGGGCAAGAAGAAGGGCAAGAAGGAGAAGAAGGAGAAGGGGGCCAAGGAGGTGCCTTTGCCCCTGGGCCCTCCGTCAAAATTCGTCATCGATCTGCAGACCGACACGGGTGAGGTCGTCTCGTCCTTCGGCACCGAGCTGACCGCCAAGTTCCTCAACATGCCGATCACCGAGTCGATCGTGAAGCCGCTGCTCATCGATTGGTGCAATAAGAACAAGCTCAAGATGTCGGTCGACCCCTCCGCCATCCGGATCATTGTCAACGGCCAGCCTGTGGAAGGCGCGTCCAAGTGCTCGAGTTTCGTACGGCCGGACGCCGACGTCGTGGGCGTGGTGCTGATGCTGCCCGCGAGCTTCAAGCTGCCCGGCGCGGGCGATGGGCCACTGAGGGCTGCGGACTTCCACGTCATCATGCGGTTCACCTCGGGTGAGATGGCCGAATTTGACGTGAAGCTCAACGAGCGGTGGCTTGCCGAGCCGATCTTGAAATCCATCGTCAAGACCGCCCTCAAGACTGCCAAACAGGGGGGTCTCGCGCCCGAGAGGGTCGGAGTGATCATCGACTCCGAGCCGATCGAGCTGCGCGACCTCGAGAAGCGACCCTCGTCCTATTTCGTCAAGCGGGCCAGGTTAGGGCCGACGCTCGTTGAGCTCGCGTTGCCTGATTACGACATCACGCAGAGCCCAGCTCCGCCCTCGTTCTTCGGCGCGCTCGTCGCTGGCGCCAAGCACGCGGTCAGCCTCTTCAACCCCTTTTCGCACGCATCACACCCCAAGGGCAGCACCGCCTTGGCTCTCCTCGAGCCCGCCCAGTTCCAGGTCAATATCCACGGCGGTCTGAAGCGCTGGGAGACGGAGACTGAGCTGGTGCACAAATGGCTCAACAAGTCCCTCAGGGACGGTCTCGTGGCTCCCGCGCTCAAGGCCTATTTCCGTGATGACATTGGCTCCGTGCCCGTGAATGCGGACGACGAGGGGCTCAAGGTCGAGGTGAATCACAAGGCGATCTCCGCCGCTGACCTCAGCAAGCACTCGGAGGCCTTCGTCGATCGCCGGAACAATACCCCGACTCGGATCGACATTACCCTGCCGACGCGCCAGTACACGCTCAAGCGCATAAGCAAGGCGTGAGCGAGCGCACAGATGAGGCGAACTCGTGTACCGGCATGCATCGGAGCGCTTGAAGCCACGCCGCCCGTCACGGCGCCGCGTCGGAGTTTGGTGCGGGTGTGACAAAGACAGATTTGATCAGCAGTGATATGGCCATGCGTGGCTTGTCCGAGATCGATCGAGGCTTCCGAGCTTCGCTGTCTGTGCTCGTCCACCCGTACCAGGGAGTGATGAAAGTTGCGAGCGTTGGTGGTTGCATTTGAAATTGACCGTTGAACACGGCTACTGACAGAGTCCAAATTCTCTTGTTTACCAGAAACATGGCCGACCTCCACCCGACAGTCACCCAGAGAGTTGGGGCCCCCGCTAGTTCCGGTCAAGTGACAGAACATGACCAAAATCGAAACCAAACTCAAACATGACACCCTCACCGAAAAAGGACGTCGCCACGTCGGTTCAAAAACACCCGGGGAAGCCGGAACACACACGAGACTGGAACACGTGCCTTCCTAACTTGAAAGTCGCTGGGATCGCGACGAAACTGACGGACTTCGTCCAGAAACTGTCGGAGGTAGTCGGAGGTCATGAATGCAGTCAAAGATGGACTCCACCGATGAATTGCGTACCGAGCCTTCTCCGCTCGTGCGTGCCGATGCCCCGGCCGATTTTCACTTACTTCGACTTTGGAGGGCGCGCGTTTGCGGTCCGCGTCGCGCTGTTCAAGGCACTGGGCAAGGACGGGTGGGAGGACGAGCGCATCGACGGCCCGACGTTCGCGCGTCGCAAGGCTGCGGGAGAGCTTCCGCTCGGAGCGCTGCCGATGATCACGCTACCTGACGGGCTGAAGGTGTCCCAGTCGACTGCTTTGGCGCGTTGGGCCGGCCGGCAGTCAACTCTGTACCCTACCGACCCGACCGCCGCGCTGATCGTCGACTTCGTCATGGAGACCGCCAACGAGATCCTTGGCAAGTCACCGACGTCGAAGGATCCGGACGAGAAGAAAAAGGCACGAGAGGAGTACTCGCAGTCGGGGTTCATGTTCCGCGCGATGAGCGCGCTGGAGGCGAGATACGACGACGCGAGCGGCTTCTGCACCGGCAGCCTCACGATCGCCGACCTCGTTCTGTACGGCGTCGTCGACATGGTGCTCACGGGCAACTTTGACTATGTGCCTCCCTCGTACATGCTGGCCCACTGATTGCTCCTGATTGCACCTGATCACTCCTGATCGCTCCGGATTGCTCATGGTAATCTCTACGGGTCTCTCTGATGGCCTCCCTGATGACCTCCGTGATGGCACCTGATTGACTCCCACATTAGGTACATGGATGGCTACCCCAAGCTGCTCGCGATGCATGCGGCGGTCAAGAGCGACCCACTGGTCGTCGCGTACTTTGCAGAGTACAAGGACTGAGTCTGAGATAGCGCTCCCGTTGTGGGATCTTGGATCCGATCTTGCTCAACGTTCTCGCGGCAGCTAAGCGGCAGCTCTCCACCATGACGTTCGTCGGTTGCCGCGCCGAGTACGCAGCGTATAGGGTGCGAACACGCGGATCGGCTGCGTCGCGTACACGCGAGTATCGCGTGGGTGCATTAACGCAGGGTATGCGTGTACGGACATAACAGGATTACACATTAAAGCAAATAAAGGCATTTCGCCGAAAGTGGTTTCTCGGAGATCGTCGAGATGCCACGAAAGTCGATAATTACAGACACGTGCGCACGCAGTTTGCGCGATGAATCGGCTCAATCGCGCGTGAAAATTCAACTCTAAGGTACGTTAAAACCTAGACGCGTGCTTGGTGTGCGCGGCGTCAGGCAGGGTTGTCAGGTGTGTCGTGAATGACAAGTCGTTACATATCATTGACTTGACTTGACTTGACACACAAAATATAAGTTGGCCAGGGTACATTGTAGGCCAGGTAGGCCAGGTGGGCCAGGTACTGCGTACAGGCCACAAGGTCAGGGGCGCGCCGCTCAGGCTGTGGCAAGGGCTGTGGGTAGAGCTGTAAACTGAGTCTGGGCACAGCGTGGTCCATGGGCTGAGTTGGTCTGGGGCGGGAGCTCCATAGGGGTGCGGGGCAGCGCCCCGCATCAGAAAATTTTCAGGTACTAAGGTCTCCGGACTTTGAGAAAACTTGATGATCTTTCCAAACGTAGAAGAGGCTCGATCGATGGGAGCGCGAGCGAAGCGTGCGTCGTCTCGCGGCGCGTGCGTAGGAACTTGCGTAGGGTCCCTACGCTCTCGTGGTTGCCTATCTGGGTGACATGTTCACCGAGCTGGTCCAAGAAAGCCGCGTGCGGCGTGAACGGCTGGCGGCTGACAATGAGGTGCGCAAGCGCGAGGCCATAGCATCGATCGGCGCGGCCACGGATGCGGCAATGGACTCGATCAATGACGGCTCCGCCGCCGTGTGGCACAATCAGCAGCAACTTGAGGCAGAAGCGCGTCTGCTCCACCAGAACTCACAGCGTCTCGCCGCCGAAGCATCACAATGGGTGGCCTCCTACCAAGGATTCCACCAGGCGCTCAAAAACCTCGGTGATATCGAGAACTGGGCGCGGGCGATCGAGTCAGACATGACGTTCATCAGCTCGTCGCTTGACGGACTGCAGCAGCGAATGCGGTCGCCTTCTTCGGGCTCGAGTTCTCTACCGAGCGCATCGAGCCGAGCAAAAGCAGTGGACTAGACATTTCGGCTCTGCTGCAGCCCACACAGTGTGAGAGTTTCTCACTCGAATTGTAGTGAGTGTGACTGTGGCAAATTGGTACGAGACTCGAGGCGACTAAGTATCGCAGATCATCTATGAATAGGCGCTAGGCCAACACTCAGCATACACGTGGGGGCACCGCACACAAAGGGGTGATATCGAGTCCGCAGAACTTCATCTACTTCACCGTGATCTTTCCCCCTACGGGGGGGCGGGCACGTCCCTCCTCGCTCCTGTGAGTGTTCCTGTCGCTGTGTGCGGTGTCAACCCATGCGCGAAACCTAACCAGCGGCTCCTGACGAAACCGGCTCCGAGGTCGAGCAGAGCCACGCGCACGCGACTTTCCACAGCGGACAGCGCGCCAGCCTCTCGCGTTTAGTCGGTTTCGTCAGCCACTCGGGTCCTTAGTGTACTTAGTCAGTCGCCTTAGCCTCCATTGCATGCAAGGCGCTGGTCTCGCCGTGAACCGCCTCGTCTAACGAGAGGCGGCCGGGTCCGAACACCACGAGCTGCAGCAAGGCACCGGCGGTGGACCACTGTTGGAAGAAGAAGTAGCGCTGGTGCGTCGCATAGACCCACGCGGGCACCACAGCACCTTCGAAGCCAATCACCTGACGACGGACGCAATCAGACGTCATCAGAGGAGCCATCAGATGCAATCAGGATCGAGCACCTTCGAAGCCAATCACCTCGTCGAGCGTGTAGTTGCGATCGGACCAGAGAACGACATACCAGGGATGTGAATAGAGCGCCGCGAACAGCGTCACCACCGCAAGGATGAAAGCGCACCTGATGAGGGAGCCAATCAGCATGCACTCAGAGAGGCACTCAAAGGCCATCCTCATCGAGCGCGTCACCACCGCCGCGAGGAGGATGCGAGAGCCGCCTAATGAAAGGGAGGCAATCAGCATGCACTCAGGATGAGAGCGCGCGGCACCAGCGCGATCTCAATCCAATGACGAGCCAGGCGGTGAGCGGGAGCAACATGACGAGTAGAGCGATCTCCGTCATCGTGGCGGGCAGGTTCTCATGGGTGAATCCGTCGTTCAGCGCCGCGAACCGCTCGCGCGCCATCTTCTGCGCATAGAAGAGATAGAGAGCCGACAAGCAGCAGCGGCCTGCTAGCTGCAGGCGATCCGTCTCGGTCTGGCGCTCCTCTTGCGACACGACGGGCAACGCGCTCGAGCGCAGCGTCGCGCGCGTGCTCGACAGCAGGATGAGTAGGCCGCCGATGATGGATACTTCCTCGACGACAAACTCTGTGTTGCGCTGCTGCTGGTAGAGGAAAGGATGAGCGGCGCTCCAGGAGATCAGCACGACGCAGCCGATTTGCACGAACCGCGCCTGCCCGGAGAGCACGAGGCCGGCGCCGATGCCCTGCACCGCGCAGAAGAGCGCAGGCAGGATGGAGGACGCTGGTTCGCCGAATCCGACCGTCCGCATCGAGTCTGCTTGGCCAGTGTAGTCACTGGCGATACGCACAAAGTCGTCCACGAAGGTACCGACGATCAGCGCGCGCGAAAGCGCCTGCAAGGGCCGCCACGTGCGCTTGACATGGGGCTTGTCGAGGAGGGAGGTGAAGGCCTGCGCCATTCTTGAGAAAAGGTCAGTGGAATCGATCAGATTCATACGAAAAGGTCAGCAGAGTTCCCCTCTAAGACGCCCAGATCTAGACAAACATCGGCAGCCGAACTCCACTGAGGCCAGAGTTACCGACGCCGACTCACAGACGCGCACCGCACGACGCACGATCACGGCCCCCGGTGCCACCGACCAATTGCCACCGACTCTGAAGAGGCCGCCCGGCGGGGTTAAGTACCGTGTCGTCTGTGTGCCGTAGACCCGTGGGAGAAAGGATGTGTAACAGAGTTTTGATGTGTGCTGCTAGAGCCGAGTTGACACGCCGTGGGGTACCCCGTGTTCTCGCCGCGTTGACACCTCCTCGTGCTGCCTGTGTACCTACCGTGTCTTGCGTGGGCGGGGGCTCTTGCTGCCTGTTTTTACCTACGATCTCGCGGCGACGAAGCCGTATGTGGCTTGTACTCGAGGCCCATCGCTTGCAGCGTGCGTGTAAGGGCGTCCGCCCGCGCGAGCGATTGCGGCGTCGGCGGCGGCGTCGGCGGCGGCGATGACGTTGTCGACGACGTTGACGACGGCGGCGAATGAAGCGGCTGCGGCAGCAAAAGCGGCGGTAATCGCGGAGACTCTCCTGGGATGGTCGTCGCCATCGCCTCTGCGTGCCTAGGAGGTGAGCGTGGTGGCAAGTTCATTTCGAGCTCGCTTTCCGTGCCGTAGCTGCTCCCGTTAGAGGGGATGCCAGGTCGAGCAATAAATTGGTCCAGGTGGCCCATGGCTGAGGACGCCGCGGCCCGCGAGGGGGATGCCGCTCTCCAAAGTGGTGCCGCAGCGCGCGAAGGCTCTGGCGGGCCCGCGGCTCTGACAACGGCTGACATGCTTTGGGTGGAGTGCGGGGCGGCGCCCCCGGCAGCGATCGCGAGGGCGGCACTGTCCGTAGGCAGAGGTGCACTGTCCCGAGGCGGACCGGTACCCCTCGGCCTCACTGTCGCTTTGAATCGGGAAAGTAGGATCTGACGCCTAGATCGCTTATCAATCGGCACCATCTCGACCCCCAACGCATCCGGCCCAGGCGCCCTCGCTGCCCTAACGGGCCGAGCAGTACTCGCGCCCGTGTCCTCGACGTCAATCGGGTCCGAGGCGTCGTTCCGAGCAGTACTCGCGCCCGAGTCGTCGACGTCATTCGGGCCCGAGGCATCGCTGGTGCGATGCCCGTCCCTCAAGTGGTCCCCGTTTTGTGACTCCTCTGGGGGAGTAGAGTTCGGGTTAGGGTTAGGGTGGTCCCCGTCTTGTGACTCCTCTTGGGGAGTCGAGTTCCTCGAGTAGAGGGCGTGGAGGGCGAACGATCGCTCGTACTTGAGTCGCTCCTTCTCCCGTGCGAGCTGAGCGTTGCGCCGGTGCGAGTTCCTACGCGCACACCCAACAGCCAAGCACGATCGGTCAGTGAAGCCAAGGACGGTCGGTCAGTGAAGCCACCGGCGCGTGCTCATTCAGCTTCAAAAGGCACAGGGAAGGCTCACCAGAGCAACAGTGCAGACACAGTGAGGACCGAGGCCGCGAAGGCCAACGAGGCGCCCAAGACGGCGTAGTTGTCGTCGAGTGGGCTACCCTCTCTCGTGGGCGCTGTGCTGGGCGCTGTCTGGGGACTCGGAGGTGGACTTGGAGCGTCGGGCTCAAAGTCCGGGAACGGCACCAATCCCGTATCCTTACCAGGCACAAGTGAAGCAGCGAAACAGGTGGGTTTGTCCGCATGGAGGGACAGCGCCTTCGAGCCGAACGACGCGTCGCCCATGAAAGTACCGCTCACGAGCACACGTCCACTGCCGGTGTAGTGTGCGATGCCAAGGCCGTACCGGAAGCCTGGTTCGCTGGACGTGCTACTAGCCCGGACAACCCAGTCAATCGCGCCCGACGCCGTCACGTGCATCACAAAAGCGTCGTAGGCGTTGTTGTCCGTAACGTATTCGTACATTTGAAACCACGCCGTGCCAGCAAAGGAGCCGATCACGAAAGCGCCGCCCACGCCATCGTGCGCGATGCCGCGGCCTTCGTCGTTGGACGCACCGCCCGCCTGTATGGCCCAGTCGATGACGCCCGATGCCGTCACGTGCATCACGAAAGCGTCGGCGTTGCCGCGGCTTACAAGCGTCGTCGAGCCGAACGAAGCCTTGCCCATGAAGTCGCCCGTGACGAGAGCACCCCCTGCGCCATCCTGCGCGATGCCGTGCCCATGGTTTGAACCCATGCCCCCCGCCTGGACGGCCCAGCCGATGGCCCCCGACGCCGTCATGTGCATCACGAAGATATCTAACGTGCCGGTGCTCGCGAGTGACGTCGAGCCGAACGATGTTTCGCCCCTAAAGTCGCCCGTCACGAAAGCACCCCCAGCGCTATCGTGCGCGATGCCGTAGTACTCGATGCTGTTGCCTGCTTCATCGAACTCGCCGCCCGCCTGGACGGCCCAGTCGATGACGCCCGACGCTGTCACGTGCATCACAAAGGCGCCGTAACTGCCGCGGCTTACGAGTGTCGTCGAGCCGAACGAAGCATTGCCCCTGAAGTCGCCCGTGACGAGAGCACCACCCATGCCATCTTGCGCGATATCGTAGCCATGGTCTGGGCCCATGCCGCCCGCCTGCACGGCCCAGTCGATGGTCCCAGACGCCGTCACGTGCATCACGAACGCATCGTACACGAACCCTGAAGCTTCGAGCACGGTCGAGCCGAACAATGCCTTGCCAGCGAAGTACCCTGCCACGAAAGCACCCCCGGCGTCATCAGACGCTATGCTGTAGCCTACGCATTCGGATTCTCCACCAGCCTTCACACCCCAGTCAATTGTGCCAGACGCCGTCACGTGCATCACGAAAGTGCTCATACTCCTGCTGGATAGGAGGGACGTCGAGCCGAACAATCCCTTATCGCTGAACCAGCCTGTCACGAAAGAACCGCCTGCGCCATCGGGGGCGATGGTACTGCCAGAGCCGGCCGACTGGACAGCCCATGCGGGAGCCTGGACAGCCGTCGTCGCGGGAGGTTCCAATCGTACGGGTGGCGGAGGCAGCGGCACGGTTTCTGGTGGTTGCACGAACATTAACGGCACCATCATGAGCACGATCATGTGTGGTCTCCGTCTCGCTGCAACAAGAACCCAGAAAGGAAACGCGTCTCTTGAAATTGATTTAGAACTTCATCCAGAAAGTCAGTTTCGTCGCGGTGCTCCCGCGCTCAAGTTCAAGTTCAAGTTCAAGTTCAAGTTCAACAACTTGAACTCCCGCGCTCACCACTAGAACTTTGATATAGAACTTGAGTGAGAACCCAACGCGCAAATAGTTTGGCATGGATGGGGAGGATTCTTTTGGATTGACACATGGATCCGATGATACGCCCAGACCCCACCTTACTCCTTAGCGCACCTTCCTGACTTGGACGCTCTCTGAGCGGATTTTGGGTCAATATTTTGGGTAATAAACAAGTCAGAGCCGATCTAGTACCCAGTCCCAGACGCGCGGTTAGTTTTAAGTTTAAAGGACACCGCGGGTGTAATGACAGAGAGGCGGTACCATAGTAATCATTTCCACAGACACCAAGACACGTCATCGAGAGCAACGCTGGAAGGATGTAGATTGTTGCGAGAGCGTGGCCTTATCGAGCTGCACCATCTCGCCTGCAACCCCGCCATTGCTGCGAGAGGCGCCCGAGCCCGCAGCGAGTGGCCGCTGCCGGCGCCGAGCGGGTGGATCGCATGGGACTCGGCAGGCAGCCACTCGGCAGGTAGCCGCAGCCGCTTGGCAGGTAGCCAGCCTCGGCCTCGTCATGCGTGTCCTGCCGGTACGGTAATGATGGGGGCCAGCTGCTGCACTCTGCCTGCCCACCGCCGCCGCTGCCAGCGGCAGCAGCGTGCAACGAATGGATGAGCGAATGGCTCGCGCCACGTCGCCCATCACCACTCCGCCTCGCATGCATGCATGCATGCTCACGTCGCCCATCTCCACTCCGCCTCGCATGCATGCATGCATGCTCAAGCGATCGCTGTGTCTCGAGTCTCTCCAACTCGTCTAACGGTTCGTTCTCGAACCGCTCTGCTGAGGAGGCCCCCGAGCTGGATGAGGTGCCATTGCGGGCCTCCACCTGGTCGAGCGCATCGCCGCCACCATCGCCCTCGGCAGTGGCGTTGTCGTGGGCGAGGCTGTGCCAACCGCCTGCATAGCCGCTGTTGCCGTACGCCGGAAGCCGGCCCTCTTCGTCCACGGCGCCGCCGCCCGTGATCTCCGTCTCCGCCTCCGCCTCCGCCTCCGCCTCCGCCTCCGCCTCCCCCTGCGCCTCCGCCTCCGCCTCCGCCGCGTCCACCGCCTGCATGCCGTCGTCATCGCTGTCGTCATCGTCATCACCGTCATCGCCGTCGCCGCTGCGGCCGTCGCCTGGCCGCCCGGCCGCTGAAGCGACGCTAGCGTCCGGCGGCGCGACTAACGGCCGGCGCGCCGCCTCCTGCATCCGGCGGCGACGCTCGCGCTCTGCTTGCTGTCGGCGCTCGCGCTGGTGGAGGAGCAGGTACCGCTCGCGTTCGGACGTCGACAGCCACGAGGAGCTGACGAGCGGCGCACTGCTCTTCGGATCGTAGCGCTGCATCGCGCGCGCACTCAGCTTCCGCTCGCGTTGTCGCTCGTTGAGCCACTCTTTCTTCGCCGCTTCGGCGAGATCACCGCTCGGCGTGGGGGGTATTTGCTGAGACGCCGCGCGCAACCTGTGTCGCTGCGCCTCCGCCCACTCCTGCCGCCGCGCGGTCAGCCACGTCTCCTTCTCGCGCGCCCAGGTGACATCATCGTACAACAGGGTCTCAACGTTCGCCGCGTCAGCCGAAGCGCGGCACATGTGTCCTCGCCGCGCTTTGACCAATCATCGCGAAGGTCCCGCGCCCCTCCGTGATGTCAAACAAGTCAAGCCTTGTCAAGTCTCGTCAAGTGTGAACGTCAACACGACAAAGAACTGTGAAGCAAATCGCCGACGGATTCACGACATAGGAATTACGGAAGTTCCCGCGACCTCATCAAGTTGGTGTTCATCATGCCGATGTGCCATTTTCCTGCGCTCCTCATGCTGCCGATGGTGGCGACGTTCGCGGCCACCCGTGTGCCGCTGCTCGAGCTGCACGCATGCCCTCGCGCCCCACCCATGCGGGCCCTCGCGCTCTCGCAGCGGGCGCCGCAGCGGACGCCGGCGGCAGGAGGTGCGGTCCAGCAGCACAACAGCCGCAGCAGCGGTCTGGGAGCGGTGGCGCTGAGACGGGCGCTGCGGCGGCTACCGAGCGTGCTCGTCGGCGCGCTCATCATCCCGCGCCTCGCGCTCGCTTCGAGCGCCGGCGGCGTCACGCTCTCGTCGGGCCCGCTCTCGCAGCCGCAGCTGGTCGTGAGAATGATCATTTGGTTCTTCCTTTTCTCGATGGCGGCGCTGTTCGCGGGTGCGGAGACGGCGATCACGACGCTGTGGCCGTGGAAGGTGAAGCAGCTCGCAGCCGAGGGCGGCGAGGACTCGCCCTTTGCCGCGCTCGAGAAGGACATCACCAAGGTGCTCACGACCGTGCTCGTTGGCGTCACGTTCTGCACCATCTTCCAGACGGCGCTCGCGACGGACGTGGCGGTCGGGCTGTTTGGCAAGGCGGGCGTGGGTTACGCCACCGTCGCCGTCACCGCTGTCACCCTCTTCTTCGGCGAAATCCTGCCAAAGTCGCTCGCCGTCGCTCAGGCGGAGCGATTCGCCAACTTCACGCTACCCCTCATCAACGTCTTCTCGTACCTCCTCACGCCGCTCTCGGCCTTCACCTCGTTCGCCAACGATCGGCTGCTCTCGGCCTTCGGCGTCGGCTCCGAGGATGCCAACGTTGCGGTTACGATGCCAGAGCTGCGCATGGTGCGATGGCCTCTGATGGCCCCTGATGGCCCCTGATGGCCTCTGATGACCTCTGATTTCCCATGATGACCTCTGATTGCCAGCTGCGCATGGTGCGCTCGTCGGCCTCTGATGGCCTTTGATGACCGCTGATTGCCTCTGATGGCCTCTGATGGCCTCTGATTGGTCTTGAGTGCGTCCCTCATCAGGTGCTCTCGTCGGCCTCGCAATCGGGCGCCGTCGAGGTGTACGAGCAAGACATGATCGAAGGCGTGCTCGATCTCCAGCGATCCAAAGTGGACCAGATCATGACCCCTCGAGTCGAGCTCGTGGCGGTCGCCCAGACTGCCTCGCTGGCTGAGCTACTCGAGTTGACGATGGCCAAAAAGTACAGCCGCGTGCCCGTGTACAGTGATGACCTCTGATGACCTCTGATGACCTCTGATTGCCTTCTTCATCAGGTACAGCCGCGTGCCCGTGTACAACGAGACGATCGACGAGATCGTTGGGGTCGTGCTCAGCCGCAACCTGCTCGCCTACGCGAACGATCGGCTGACGGGCAGGTGTGATTGCATGCTGATTGCATGCTGATTGCCATATGAAGCTTGCGACTGACGACATGCCTGCTCGCCTACGCGTATGCGTACGATCGGCTGACGGGCAGCCCGAGTGGGAATGAGGTGCAGCAGCGCGCCGGTGTGCGCCCGCTGCTCGCGACGAGCGTGACGAAGCCCGAGATGCGGATCATGGAGCCGGTGGGCTTCGTACCGGAGAGCATGACGGTGATGAACGCGCTCAAGCAGATGCGCCGGCAGCGTGCGCACATGATGGTGGTGGTCGATGAGTATGGCGGCACCTCGGGGATCGTCACGCTCGAAGATATCCTCGAGACTCTGGTGGGCGAGATTTACGACGAGGACGACGAGGAGGAGGTACCGTGGATTGGCTCGGGATTGGCACAGATGGCCATGATGGCTGCTGATGGTCACTGATGGTCACTGATGGCCACGGATGGTCACTGATGAGCACTGATGAGCACTGATGAGCACTGGATGGGCCTGATTGCCTCCCTCATCCGGTGCAGGAGGACGCGTCCTCAATGAGGCAGATGAGACGAGGATTGACTCTCCGATGGCCCCTCTGATTGCCTCCCTCCTCAGGTGCAGGAGGACACGTCCTCGATCGTACACGACCCGTCTGATGGCTCGTACGTCATCGACGGCATGGCAGACCTCGACATGGTCACCGAGCGCCTCAATCTCACCGACCAGATCGACGAAGAGCTCCTGAACGAGTTCGCGACTCTCTCCGGCTTCCTCTGCCATCAGGCGGGTGAGATTCCGTCCGAGGGCTTCAACGTGCTCGTGCGTCGCAAAGACGAGACCGCGGTGCGCTTCACTGATGGCATCCCTCATCAGGCTGATTGCCTCCCTCGTCAGGCTGATTGCCCCGTGCGTCGCAAAGACGAGACCGCGGTGCGCTTCACGGTCCTCGGGGAGGACGAGCGCTCGCTTTCCGCTGCTCACCACGGCGCCCCCCTCTCCCCACAGGTGCGCTTCACGGTCCTCGGGGGGGACGAGCGAAGGATCCTCTCCGTCAAAGCGACGAACCTGACGCTCGTGCGGAGCGAGGACGGCGAGCGCACCGAGATACCTTCGCCCTTCCCACCGCCGCCGCTCCAGCCAGTCGGCCTCGACGAGACGCCGCTCAATACGGCGCTTGCAGCCGAGGCGCCCGAACCGCTCGTCAGCCGCTCTTGAGGGGAGCGCTCAGCACGGTGCCCGTTACGGCGCCCGGCCACCACTCAGTGTGGGGAGCGCTCCGTACGGCGCTCGGAACGGCGCTCGGCCGCCACTCAGTGAGGGGAGCGCTCGGTACGGCGCTCGAGCACCGTTCATGAGGAGAGAGCTCATTACGGCGCCGGTGCTCGGAGAGGCCGGCGATCTCGGAAGCGATCTCGGAGACTGGAGATCGGACGTCGGAGCTTCTCGCTTACGGAGGAATGGGCAGTTATTATCCTACGGAGATATATTCATATATTCGGAGGAGAGCTCCGAGACATGAAGCGCTCCGAGATAGAAGAACACCGGTCACCGCAGCAGGCCGCTGCTGGGAGGCGCGCGCGCAAGGACAAGCGAGCGCCTCCATGGGTGTGCTGTAGCACTGGCATATGGTGCATGCCTTGTCCCGTATGGCCGAATTCTGTCCAAACAGGGCCAAACTTGATTGCCCAAATACTTTTGACGAAGAGTGGACCGCAAAACTCCGACCGCGTGAACGACGAGACGGTGCTCCCCTACGACATGGCTGCATACGCGTCGGTGGACGTGGAATGGTTCTATGCGCGCTCCAAACAGCAGCAAGGGCCTGTCAGCTTTGGGGAGCTCGCGGCGTTGCTCGCGATGGGCAAGGGACCCGGCATCACGCCCGAGACCCTCGTTTGGTGTGAGGGCTTGACAGCGTGGACGCGCATCAAGGAGAACGTCGCGCTGCTGGCCGAATTGCAGGGCGCAGCTGCACTGGCGGCTCCTCCTCCCTCGCATGCCGCGCCCGAACCTCTTCCGCCCCCGCCTGCCGCACCTGCGGCATCATCCTGTCCAGCTCTGGCGCTCCCGGATGTGATGTCCAGCGGGCCCGAAGCGCCAGCATCCGTGCTTGAGCCTTGTCTGCGAGACTCAGGTACGCAGACTTCTTTCCCGATAGGCGGCGCACTGGAAGCGAAGCCGCTGCCGCCGCTGCCGCCGCTGCCGCCGCTGCCGCCGCTGCCGCCGCCGCCGCCGCCGCCGCCGCCGCCGCCGCCGCCGCCGATGCCGCACGCTGCCTGCGAAGACACTTTGTTGAAGCCTCCGCCGCCGCCGCCTCGCCCCGCCTTCGCGGATTCGCTACGCTTCGCCGAGGCGGAGGGTGGCAAGAAGCACAACGCAATCCGGAGCTTCTTGCTCAGCTGGCTTCCACAGCGCAGTACGCTCAGCGACCTCTTGCGCCGCGGCATCCTCCGAGAGCATCCTAGTATGGGCGACAAGGGGGAAGGCGGCCCGGCATGGGCCGGTTTGGGCGCATCGGGCGCGCCAGACGCCCTCTTTGGAGGTCAGCTGGCAGCCCACCTGCGGCGGCCGGACACGATGGCGGGCATCCCGGCGCTGATCAACGTGCTCATGGACAAGCTTCGCTCCAACCGCTTCGAAGGCCTTCGCACCGAAGGCATCTTTCGAATCCCGGTGATTGCCTCGGCTGGCCTCTGATAGCCTCTGCTGGCCTCTGCTGGCCTCTGCTGGCCTCTGCTGGCCTCTGCTGGCCTCTGATGGCCTCTGATGGCCTCTGATGGCCTCTGATGGCCTCTGCTGGACTCTCATTGCCTTTACTTGCCTATGACAGCATCTGATGATGGCTGATTGCCTCCCATCGAATGGTTCGGATCTCGTCGGATCTCGGCGTCACCGTCTCCGATCTCATCGGATCTCATCGGATCTCATCGGATCTCGTCGGATCTCGTCGGATCTCGTAGGGCGATGCAGACGAGATGAAATCGATGCGCGCGCAGCTCAACCAGGGTGCCGACCCCAGAGCGCTCGTCACGAGCTGCGACAACATCCATAGCGCCGCCGGGCTGCTCAAGATGTACTATCGGGAGCTCTGTCCGCCGCTGCTCACGTTTGGCTTGTACGAGGAGTGATGACCTCTGATGACCTCTGATGACCTCTGATGACCTCTGATAACCTCTGATGACCTCTGATGACCTCTGATGACCTCTGATGACCTCTGATGACCTCTGATTGCCTCCCTCATCAGGTACGAGGAGTTTGTACAGTGTTCACAGGCCATCGGTCCTCCCGCACCGACGGCGGACGTGACGGAGCTGCGTGCTCTGCTTCAACGGCTGCCCGAAGGGCACTACGCGTTGCTCGATCACCTGATGAGATTCCTCATCGAGACCGTCAACTGCTCCTCTGAGAGCAAGATGACGATCGGAAACGTGGCCGCGGTCTTCGCGCCCAATCTGCTTCGAGCTCAGGTCACGTCCTTCGACCAGCTCGCGGACACGGCCTACGTGGTCAATTTGGTTGCGGTGCTCATCAGCTGCTATGAGCGCGTGTTTGAATGGCCCGCGCCCGATACAGCGCGCGCGTTTGAATGCTCCGCGCCCGATACAGCGCACGTCGGTGCTCAGAGCGCCGCCCCGGGCGTGCCCGCACACGCCTCAGCCTACGGCGCACCGATGCGCATCGTTTGGGGCTCTTCGATCGGTTTGCCACCGCCACCGCCGCCACCGGAGGGCTACGTGGGCATCTATCGGTGCAGCGTGCCGGCTGGAGCTGCCCCCG
>Ga0210247_100337_pt1 | contig 43685 bp, 22 predicted proteins | sample ChrtobMetP3_16mM_FD_155449 | JGI IMG/M metagenome (GOLD analysis project Ga0210247, IMG submission 155449) | Chrysochromulina tobin associated microbial communities from unialgal haptophyte culture, Seattle, Washington, United States - P3_16mM | ecosystem: Host-associated > Algae > Haptophytes >... | reverse complement strand
CCGCCGCCCCAGTCGGGGCACCGACGGCAGTCGATATCCTCGCTTCGTTCCCTCCAGTTCGCGGCCTGGTCTTTGGCAGCACCGCTTGCGGGGGGTCCAGGGAGGTCGGCATCCTCCTTGCCCAGGCGGCGTCGTCGTCAGCCCAGCGTCAGTGGCGCTCGCTCGGCGCCCGTTCCATGCTCGACGCGCGGTCCTTCATGATCTCGACGCTGCGTTCCCAGGTCGGCTTCGCCGCGGCCGTTGCGCATGCCCGCCTCCGCCTCTCGCGCCTCGAGCTTATCGGGGGTTCCGGCCGCACCGCCGGCCGTTACGCGTCTGCCGCACGCGCCTTCATTTCGCCGACCGCCTTTGAGCAGGCGCGGGGAGGCGCTCTGGGAGCGGGCGGAGGCAGGGTCGGGTTTGCTGGGGGCGGCCTCTTCTGAGTCGGCCGCGGGGAGCGGTCGGCTTCGGGCTTGCGGCTGTTGAGTCGGCCGCGGCTTCGGTCGTCGCGCTGACGTGCGGGGTGTTTGTTGTTGTTGGTGGGTTTGGCTGGTTGTGAGATTGGTCTGTGTGCCTTTGTGCGTCCGCGTGTCCCGTGTGTCCCGTGTGTGTCCCGGCTCCCCCCGGTGTCTTTTTACCGGTACAGTACACACTGGTGGTTTCATGGGTCGGTATGGATTCTGTTACTCTTGTAATTCCAAGTAAAACATTGTTCGATCTGATCCACAAGTCTGTGCTGGAAGTACGGCGCCTTCCACTCAACTTGACAGAGTCAGTGAGCCACCACGAGCGCGTGGTCCTTCGGCAATAGATTTCATGAGTGTGTCAGTGAGAACACACACATAAATGGGGAACTTCAATGCTTGCAGCCAAGCACTAAGGCAAGGCCATTACTTGCCTTGATGCCTTGCTTTCCTTGACTAGCATGCATTCACAAACACAAAGTGTTTGCGGTTTCCTTTTCCGGAACAGGCGTCTCCAAAAGTCGATCTGCGGCGGCCTTCGACCTTCCAAGAAACTGTCGCCGCAGTGGCTGGCGCAGGCGCAGCTGGACCGTCCATGTGGCCTTCCGCCTGCTTCTTCGCGCGTGTGAGAGCCTTGGCCAGTTCTGCTGTCACACTGGGCTCCACTTCGAGGCCTAGCTACTACATGTAGTAGGACAGCTCCCAAGGACCCATCGCTTGAACGCTGGGCCCTGTGAAGTTTTTACCGGTACAGTAATTCATATTGAGTTCGTGGTGGAAGTTCGGCCTCTCCGAAGAGCTTCACAAGAGCTCCGCTGCTCCGGCGTCCGCGGGCACCATGAGTGCGCGTAATATGAGGTGGAGAGAGACCGCGAACACCGTACTGTTCAGTACAAAGGATAAAACAAAGAAATGAGCGAGGGTGGCACCGTGGCAGCGGAGCAGGGAGCACCAGGTCGTGTGGAACGAGCCCTGAGAGCATCGCTGCGATGACGGGGGTACCAGCCAAGGCTGCTTAAAGCGTTTGGTCGGATTGGGGGGCTATTTTTGGGTTGCGGGTGGCGAAGATACGCAAAAGTTGGCCATTTAGTTGGCTGGCCACATTTCGGAAAAAGTGGCCAGTCGGCCCGGTTTCGCCCGATGTCGGCAAAGGCAGACGCGGAGGCGGCGGCGGCGTTGCGCGAGCTCGGCGCGACGCTGAAGGCGTCGACGAACGCGCCGAAGCTTCACACGCTGAAGCTCCTGCACGACACCGGGGGAGAGTACGGTACATGTTTCAAACGCAAAACGCATGGACGCAGGGGCACCAAACGCGGCGAAAAAGAGAAGAAGAGACACCATAGCTCCGCTCAACAACAAAACACAAACAACCACGTACCCACTAATTCCCCACAGGGAATTCCCCACAGTGGTTACTGACTAAACCTGACAAGTACTCCAGTATAAGGGACAATTTCGCGCACTGAGCATACAAATGTGCCCCGTGACACTTCCATTCAACTTGACAGACTGAGTTAGTGAGCCCCTACAAGCGTGATCGTTACGGCAAGATTTCATGAGTGTGCTTTCGAAATGGGGAACTTCAATGCTTGCATCCAAGTGATACGTCTCCACCCTCCTTAGTACTTTCAGTATACTATCCCCGAGGTGCGAGGATCCCCACGCCTCGCTTCGAGTTACTCGAAGCGATACATCAGAACGATGTGTCCCAAATCGCCCAAGGTGAGGTAGTTTCATGCAACTACCCACCCAAATCCAGCCTTGTTAATTAGTTGGGCGGGCGCGCTGATACCGGTAAGAGAGGTACGTAGCGTTCGAGATACAGTGGCCACCTTGCGGTGACCCGATAGATCCGTCGCCCAGGCAGTGTCTGACAGTCAATCCGTGTTATCTGTTCCTGTTACGCTCAATCAATCCTCCAACCCCAAGCTCATCACCAAGCACTACATGTAAAGCAAGGCCATATGGATACTGCCTTGATGCCTTGCTTTCCTTGACTTGATGATGCATTCACAAGCGATTGCGTTTTCCTTTTCCGGAACAGGCGTCTCCAAAAGTCGATCTGCGGCGGCCTTCGACCTTCCAAGAAACTGTCGCCGCAGTGGCTGGCGCAGGCGCAGCTGGACCGTCCCTTGCGAGCATACTATTGTAGCCGATAGTCGTCGGCGCTTTGAATGCGCTTTTTGACGTTGTCGCACTGAATTCACCGGTACCGGTACGCACTGGTGGTTTCATGGGTCGGTATGGATTATTACTCTTGTAATTTCAAGTGACATTGTTCGATCTGATCCACAAAAGTCTGTGCTGGAAGTACGGCGCCTTCCACTCAACTTGGCTCAACTTGACATACATGTAGAGTCAGTGAGCCACACCACGAGCGCGAGCGCGTGGTCGTTCGGCAATCCTATTGTAGATTTCATGAGTGTGTCAGTGAGAACACATAAATGAGGAACTTCCATGCTTGCAGCCAAGCACTAAGGCAAGGCCATTACTTCCCTTGATACCTTGCTTTCCTTGACTTGCATGCATGCATAAGCGATTGCGTTTTCCTTTTCCGGAGCAGGCGTCTCCAAAAGTCGATCTGCGGCGGCCTTCGACCATCCATGCCCCCGACGTTCTCCTCACCTCGGAGCAAGGCGCTCTCCGCTGCGTCGCCCAGCAAGACAAACTGCGCCATCCCAATCGGCAAGCCAACCGACGCAGCGCCCGTCACTCCGACATCGGGGATTCATGGCCTGCGGCTCGAGCTGCACTTTTCAATGGGCAAGGGTGCTTACATGAAAGGCGATGACGTGGTGTTGACGCCCCTTCGTTCGCCCCTCGCTCCTCGAAACGTCTACCGCAGCGCGCCCGATGACGACGAGGCGATCCAGCAGATCCGTCGAATGACCAAGCAGGTGAAAGCGGTGATCCTGTTGCAAACGAAGATGCGCGTACACCTGCTCGGAGGAGTACGCTCGCGTCAGACACCCAATATTACCAACCTCGCGCCAGACGAGCCGGAGCGTATGGACAGCGCGCTGGCTAACGCGATTGTGGCGGCTGCCATCAACGAGGCCGTCAGGACTGTGGACAATGCCGAGATCGTAGACATCTGCAACGTGGTCGTGGCCAGGGCCGTCGCCCGAGCGCTCGCCGAAGTCGAGCCGCCAAGCCAGAAAGATGTCGTTCAGGCGGCGCTCAACGAGCAGTTTCTCGCCCTGAACGATCTCAACGTCCGCACGGGTCACCGCACCGGTCCTGCAGGTCGCCGCCGGCACACGATGACGAACGCTGGCAAGATCTTGATGCTGTTACTCTTCGGCATCTTCATAACGTTCATCGTTCAACCGCTCATGGCCGACGGCGGGGCCTTCAAGAAAATGCTGAAGCCGACGGACCACCAGATGATGCATAATCTGAATGCTGAGATCTTGCTCGCAGATTTGCATGCAGAGATGCTCATCGCGTCTGCCTTCGCCTAACCTTCGCCTTCCACTTGCAGTAGTGCAAGCTACCGCAATGCATTCCTGAAGATCGTCAGAGAATGTCGGAGTCGGTCCGCGCGGTCCGTCTGGGCGGTGTTCGTGGACATGGTCTGGTTGATCGTGATGGTTGTGCCTGTCGGTTTCGCGGAACGGGGATGTGATGATGGCGGGACGCGGGGACAGTGATCCGATGCTGGGTGTCGGTGTCGTAGGACCCGCCGTGCGCCGCGGCCGCCGCCCGCGAGCCGTGTCGTGCGGTGCGAGACTACCTCATGCGGAATGCATCGCCGCTCCTTCTCCGGCCGGGCCTAGGCCGGGCCGACAAAAAGGGCCTAGGGTCCCTAGCAGGTCTCCCTCGTACGTAAGTATTTCCTCTCACTACCGTAGTACGTAGTCGTAGATCCGGTAGTCGATAGCTAGAGCGACGATACGATGAACCGCCTTTGTTATCTACCGGGACTCGCATCGCATTACGCTTATATACGCAACATGGAACATGCTCAAGTCTTGCTGACGACCGACGCGAGGCGAGGTAGTTACCGTGCGAACAAGCCGAAACCTACCGCCAAGAGGCATCTGGCATGCCGCACGCGACCAATGCGCAACGGCCCTCAGCCACACCGAACAAGATCACACGCCACACGGCCTCTGCAGGCTGCGCTCTGGGCCACTCACACAAACACACCGTCGCCCTCACACGGCTCACGCGACTGCCAGCGCAGTGCGCTTACCTCGCGCGCACGCCGGCGCGTTGGGGTAGCCAACAGCCCCTCCCCCCTCTTTCTGCTGCTCCTCCTTCTCGCCACCGCCGCCACCGCCGCCGCCCTCTCAACCACGCCTCCCAGCGCGGCCACGCCGTGCGTGCGTGCGCGCGCGCGGCCTCAGTTCATCACGCCCAGGCAGCGCGGCGAGCCGCAGTGACACGTGATCTTGACAGCCTCGACCCCGAACTTGTAGTCATAGGTCACTTCCTCATTAGGCTCGAGATCTCGCATCGCGAAGATGACAATGTGCCCGCGCACCGAGCCGGGCACGTAGGGCTTGCCTTCAGGCTCAAGGACCACCTTCGAGTAGCAATTGGGCGTGCACGAGTGGTTAATGTAGCGCGCAATGTTGCCGCGCATCGTGGCGTCGAGCACGCACGCCTCGTCCAGTCGGAACATGTAACAGTCGCCGCCCTGCCCCTTGAACGCGCCGCCCTCGTAAACCTTCTCTTTATGATCAGCGATCGAGTTGCGGAGTGCCTGGCCCATGTACTCGACCACGATGCAATCCTTGGGCACCGCCCGCGTGGTGAAGAGTCCCCAATTATGGATCGGCGAGCGGCCGACGCGCACGGGCATCACGGCGTACTTGAGCTGCTGCAAGTGCGACTGCTGCAGGTGGCGCGCCGCGCTCTTGGTCGCATCCGTCTCCTCCCGACGTCGCAGGGTGAAGGCGATCGCGCGCTCATCGGCCGGCATCAGGATCCCGCCATCGTCTTGCTTGTTCCACGCGCCATCGTCTCGCTTGTGTGGGAGCGCGCCGCGGTTGATAAAGGGGCGGTAGTACATTTGATGCGCGTGCTTGTAGGCCGAGGAGCGTCGGACGAGACCATCGGTGCGCGCACAGCCCGAGGCGGAGCGCGGGGGCGGCGGGTCGCGCTGCTTCGCCTCGGGCATGGAGTAACGCGGCGCGAAGCCCTCGCAGTGCTTCGCGCCAGGGAGCTGCTCGATGAGCTGCGCGATCGCCGGCGCGCCAAAGCCGAAGAAGAGAGACGCCTCAAGCTGTGCCTGTTTGGGCGGGAACGTGGGCTGGCGGGTGTGCAGCAGCCGGTGCCGGCGCGCCTGCAGCGCCGACCACGCCTCGAGCGCCGTGCGCCCACGAAAGGAGATCGACGGATCGGCCTCGAGGGTGATGACGAAGGAGGGCAGTCCGGTTGGCCCATTCCGTGCGCTCTCCTCTTGGATTTCACACAGGTAGTCGGCGCGAGCACCCGCCTCTAGGACTGAGTGGAAGCGGCGGCGGGCGGTGAAGCCGAGCGGGAGCACCTGATGGCGATCATGGAAGGCGGGCTTGGCGGGCTGTGGGGTTCCGAGCTTGAGTACACGCAGCGCGCCGATGCGCATGATGGCGGCCGGCGGAGCTGCATTCGAGCCAGACGAGGCGCCGCCAGCGCCGCTCCCACCGCAAGCGGAGAGGGGGGCAGAAGGCGGCGGCGGGGGGGGGTGGGGAGCGGCGGATGACGCGCAGACGAGTGCTGAGGAGGAGCCCGCCGCGGCCGCCTCGACCGTGGTGGCGGCACCGGCCACCGCCGTCAGCTCGCGCGCTACGTCGTCGGCGGCGGCATCGAGCGCGCCAGTGCCAGAGCCAGCGCCGCGTTTGCGCCCACCAGCGCCGCCATTCTCCACTGCTCCACTACCGGACGCATTCCGCAGCCACGCGCGCTGCCAAGGGGGTAAGATCTGCAGACGGTTGAGAGGCCGAATGCGCAGCGATCGCTCATTGTGCACGGGGAGCGGAATCGCGCCCCCGCGCCTCGGCTCGTGCCTCGGGCACCACGTCGAGTACTCATTGTTTGGAAGGCAGGTCATTCCTACCGTCCGTGCGCATGCAAAGTGATACTGGACGTCGCATCGCTTCGTGGTGCAGCCGACGGACGCCCCCAGCTGTCCGCAGTACGCGCACGCGGTGCGCCGCGCCCGCCGGATGGCCGTTGGCACGGACACGAGAAGGCCATGCTCGTCCTTCTCACAGACCTCATCGGACCAGTACGCGCAGTTGACGTGGACCCAGGCGCCCAGGCCCATCGGGAGCATGCGCCCGTTTGGAGAGCCCACGACGGCGCCCTCGCCGCACAGCGCACATGCCATCCCACTCATCGCGCGGAGTGCGCCGCCACCCCCACTGAAGCCGCCGAGGCCGGCGCATGTGCCCGACACAGCGCTCGAGTCGTCGCACGGAGCGCAGGCGATGGGCGACGGACTATCCACCGCCATCGGTTCGGCGACCCGCGGAGCTTCGGCCGCCGTGTTGGGCGCCGTGGTGGGCGCCGTGATGGGCGCCGTGATGGGCGCCGTGATGGGCGCTGGCGAAGCTTCCATCCATGCGTCGGCCGCCATCGCCTCCGGCGGCTCCGCGGCGGAGGCCATATTAGGAACGACGCCCATATTAGGAACGACGGCCATATCAGGCTCGGCGGTGGAGACCTCGAGCTTCACCACCGTTTCGGCTGGCGCCACCTCTGCTGGCGCCGCCTCGACCTTGAATGTTGTCACAGCCTCTGCCGGCACCGCCGCCTCTGCCAGCGCCGCCTCCTCTGCCTCCGTGTTAGGCGCCGCCTTCACCTTGGCGTCGCCCATGGCGTCGCCCATGGCATCGTCGTCCGCTTCGGCGGCTGCTCCGCCGCCTGCGTCGTCGTCCTCCTCGTCGCTCAGCCCCGAAAAGGAATCGTCAGTCCCCTCCGCCTCGGCCTTCGCATCTCGACGCGCGAGCTCGGCCGCCATCGCGCTCGCCAGTTGGGGATCGCGTAGCTGACGAAGTGTGAGCGCAGGCACGCCGGCTGAGGCGCTGCCCGCGCGAGCGGAGGAGCAGGACGAGGACCAGGGACCCGCGATGGCAGCTGGGGGCTGTGGGTTGCGGCATTCCCGGGCAGTGCACATCTTGTGCGACTTGCCCAGCCCACCAAACTTGGGAAGGTCCAGGCAGCGATAACACGTGCCGCAATCGGTGGTCAGCTGGCACGGACCGCATCTGCCGCACCGAACCTTGCGAGGCGCGCTCGTGCTCACCACCGTGGGCGCGCCGTAGTGGGCGTCGAGGGGCGAGGGAGGAGTTTGGGCAAGGGAGGGCGGCGGCAGGTGCCACGGCGCGGATGCGAAAGCTCCGGATGGCGGAACGGTGGGCGGCGCGCGGCTTGCGGCGGCAAGGGAGGCGGCGAGGGCCTTCATGGACCCAGGAGAGGCGGCGTCGGTGGGCCGGAGGCCAGGCGGCTGTGCTGTTGGCGACGTGCCATCTCCTAACGGCCCTATCGGACCGACCGGTCGCGGCGGGGCAAAGAAAGCAGCGTAATTGGCGGCAAAGCTGGCGGCGTTCGAGTCGGTGGCGTTTGCGGCGGCGGCCAAGGCTGCAGCCGAGGCAGTCTTGGGCTGCTTGGGCAGCTTGGGCAGCTTGGGAGCCTTCTCCGGCTTGGGCTCCTTTGGCTCCCGTTTGACTTTGGGCTTCTTGGGCTCCCAAGAGAGGCCCGAGGGCGAGGGCTCCTGCCTAGGCTGCGCATTCACAGGCGGCGCCATTGGCGGCATGGCCACCTGGAGCTTCATGCCTGGATGCATGCCCTCGGGGACGAGGATGCGCACGCGGCGGCCGTCGGGGGCGAGCAAATCGAGAGGCATGCCCGAGGCGACGCCCTCCGGGATGGTGATCCCCAGGTGAAGGCGCGGCGCCTCACCAAGCATGGGAGGCACGCTCGCGGCGGCGGCGGCGGTGGCAGCGGGCACGGGCGGCAAGGGCGGCTGCGCTCCCGAACCTGCCATCGCCGCCGCCGCCATCGCCGCTGCCGCTGCCGCCCTTGCCGGGTGAGGCGGCGGCAGGGAGCGGCTGGGCGGGGCCGCCGCATTGCCCCCAGAAGCGGGGACGGCGACGCCGATGAAGACGGCGGAGCACGCACGTGCATGCTGCTCGAGAGCGAGGACCGATGGGAAGGCGCGTAGGCAGTTGGGGCATTGGTAGCCCGATGCTACGGGGGGTTCGGGTAGGTGGATTGGGGGGGGCGCCATGTCGGACGCCGGGCCGTGCGCCGCGCCGTGACCGCCTCTCGCCACCAGCGCCGCTGTGGCCCTGGCTGCCTCCATAGCCAGCTGCTGCTGCGAGGCGCTATCAGCCTGGTGCGGCGTGGCTGTGGCGGCGGCGACGACGAGAGGGGTGGGTAAGGCCGATGGGGCGGGTGAGGCGCTCGAGACGGCGCTTGGGACGGCGCTTGTCCAGGCGCTTACCGGTGGCTCCATGTTCATCGGAGCCTCCGCCTCCGTGTGGGCCGCCACTCCGTCGTCGTCCTCGACAACGTCGCCGACCCCGTGGGCCCCGTGGGCCCCGTCCTCCTCGTCCTCCCCGTCCTCCTCGTCCTCCCCGTCGCCCGGAGGCGAGTGCGGGGGAGAGGGCGATGGATCGTCTGTGGGCGGCTGGGGAGGCGCGTCAGCCGCGGCGGCAGCAGCAGCAGGAGAAGAGGGGGAATCCGCCGCCGGCACGCTCTCGGCCATTGCCACGTCCTCATCCTCGTTGGGCGCCTCGGGCGCCACAGCCGCGTCTGTGGTCGCTGCGGCCGGCGCCAGTGCCACTGCAGCCGCCGTCCCGACCTCTGCTGCCTTGTCCGCCGCTTCCTTGGCCTTAGCCTTGGCCGCCCTGGACGCCTCCGCCCTCGCCGCGTCGGCCGCGTCCCTCCGCGCCCTCGCTTCAGCCTCCATGGCAGCGGCCGTCTTGACCGCCACCGCCGCCGCCTCCATCGTCAGAGCCTGTGCCCAGTGCTGGGCCCACGGAAGCCCTGCCCGCCCGCGCTCCTTGACCCACCGAAGTGTCGAATTATACCGTTGGCGATGCTCGTGCACGCCGATCTCGAGCCCGCTCGCTCGCAGCAGGTCGGGCGAGAGCGAGACGCGCTTTGCCTGCGTTTGAGCGACGAGCCGCTCGATCATGCGCCAGAGCGACGGCCCATGCTCGTGCTGCCCCTTGCGACAGTCGGGGCACTCGTACCGTTCATACCCGGGCGCGCCCGAATCGTATCCCCGGTAGTCCTCGTAGCCCATGTTGTCGCAGCTCGTGTGCACCCACACTTGGCACACGTCGCAGCACACCATCACCTGTGACGCTGGAGCGTCTGGATGGTCAAAGACCTTGGAGCAAATCCCGCAATACTGGCCATTTTCGCCCTGGGGCATGCAGGCGCCGCACCAGAGGCCGTCGATGGACCAAGTACGCGACTGGATCGCGCTGCAGCTCTCACAGCATCGACAGTCGGCGCAGACCCAGAGGCTCAAGAAGCCGCCCTCGCCCTCAGCGCCGCCGTCGCCCTCGGCGCCCCCTCCTCGCGCCTTGAGTCGAAGCTTGTCGCACTTGGCGCAGCGTGTCTCCGTCGCGATGGTCGCCTGTCGCCGACGCTCTAGCATCTCGGCGTGATCGACACCCTTGTCCTTACTCAAAGCATCGGCGGGCAGTGCGGGCAGCGGCGGCAGCGGCGGCGGCGGCGGTCGGCAGCGCGGGCACACCCACGTCAGCCGCGTGTGCTCCGTGAGCGACGCCTGGGGAAGCGGCGTACAGAAGCTGTGGAAGCACTCGGCGCACACGGTGCAGTGTAGCAGTTCTTCCTCGGCGAGTCGCCCGCTGCCGTAGTGGGGCGGCCCACCACACACGAAGCACACGTCAGGCTCCATAGCGCCCACGTCGTCCGGCTGGAGGGAGAAGGTGGCGCCGTAATCCCAAGCCGATTCGAGTGGAGGCTCGTCCACCGCAGTGCTCGCCACGGCGCCCGCGGCGCCCGCGGCGCCCGCGGCGCCCGTGGCGCCCTTGCTTGCGCCCGCGCCCACCGTGCCATCGGCGCCCGCACCGCTTTTGGCGCTGCCCGCACCGCTTTTGGTGCCCTTGACGCCGCTTTTGGTGCCCTCGTGCTCATACCACGGGAAGGTGGACTTGAGGAGCGCGGTGCCAAACTTGAGCATGCGGCGCGCAACGATGTGACAGCGCTCATTCGGGCGGTGCCACGTGATCGCATTCTGGCACACGAGGTCAAAGTCGTGACGGAATGCGCCCACGGCGGCGCGCAAGTCGGTGCCGTACTCCTCGGCGGCCACCTTTTTCCTCATCGTCCGGAAGTCCATCGGGACGGAGACGACGGTGTGGTACTGCGTCGCGAGGGCGTACTCGATCGAGACCGGCTCGGCGAAGAATCGATCGCGGTCCTCCTTGTCGCACAGGCTGAGGGTCTGGAGGAGCAGTGTGGTCGTACGCTCGCCGCGGCAATTCGGGCACTGATACGACTCGTCGGTGCCCACGAGCCTGCTGAACGTCTGGTCATCGAGGGTGCCATCGCACCGCTGGTGCACCCAAAAGTCGCAACTGTCGCATGGACGCATGGGAGCACATCGAATCAGGAGGTGCTCGAGGGCCATCAGGGGCCATCAAGGGGCCATCAAGGGGCCATCAGAGGCCATCAGGGGCCATCAGAGGCCATCAGGGGCCATCAGAGGCCATCAGGGGCCATCAGGGGCCGTCAGGGGCCATCAGGGGCCATCAGGGGCCATCAGGGGCCTACCTGTCGCACTGGAGCATTTCGGTCTCCTCCGCACGGTGAGCGCGTTGGCAGATCGGGCAATACTGGCCGATCTTGAACTGCTTCTCGCACGGGCCGCACATGTCGTAGTCCTTTCCCCACACCTTGGAGGTGGTGGTTCCGCAAGAGGAGCACTTGACGCATTGGGGGCACTTGAAGTGGCGCTGAGGGAACGATTTGAGGGGCGGGTCGAGGCATCCGATGTGGTAGCCACGGTCGCAGACGTCGCAGATGGCCAGCCGAATTTTGGTCCCATCCGCGCCGCAGGACTCGCACTGCTTGCACCCGAGGCACTTCCAGCTGGGCCACAGGTCGCTCCGACTCTCGAGCGCCGTCCAGTGACACTGCAGGTGGCACCGGTCGAGGCAGCTGCCACACATGAGCATGTCGCCCCCCGCGCCGTCGAAGCCGCCGACGCGCGCGGGAGCTGCCAAGGATCCCTTGGACTGCTGCCACTCGCTCAGGTCCGAGGGCTCCGCGCGCCCGAGAGCGAGGCGACCCTCGCGTGTCAGCTTGTACCTCGTCTCGTCTTGATCGAAGAGCGGCACCTCCCGACCCTTCTCTTTGCCGCAGGAGTCCAGGATCGCTCGGCGATGCAGGCTGGCATGCTCCGGCAGTCTCGTGACGAACTCGCAGATCTCGTCTCGCTCGGTGATGCCCTCCCGCAGCGCCTCGATGATCGCCGCGCGCATCGAACCGGGCTTGGGCAGCCAGCTTGCATAATGCTCTTCCGCTTCGGCCACGAGCCCGCGCTGCTTCGCGAGCACCTGCTGCTGTGCTGCCATCTCGGCGAGGGCCGCGGGATCGACCCGGTTGCCGGAGCGCACACACTCGGCGCACAGCCACTCGTTCTCGGGCACCTCGTCCACCGGCGGCTTGTGGCAGCGCTGATGGAACGTCTTTCCGCAGCCGAGCCCGTCGCAGATCAGGATGTCGTTCTCGAGCTCCGCGTCGCCGCCGTGGCAGACGGAACAGAAGATCGACTCCGCCGCCCCGGGCGTGGGCAGCAGCGCCGTCATGGGCGCATCCGCGGGCGTCGCGAGTACCGGCAGCTCGCCACTGCCCACGACGGCGCTGCCCACGACGGCGCTGCCCTCGACGGCCGCAGGTTTCATCGCAAAGCCCGGCGGCAGCGGCGGCGGCGGCGGCTTGGGCCGTTTCGTAGCAGGCTCTCCCGCCGCATCATGCAGACGAATGGCCTCGGCGATGGAGCGTGCCTTCTCCCCATTCGGTCCATGGTAGACGGAATAGGTCCGCGAGGGGGCCTGATGCAGCTCCTCCCTCCATCCCGGGGGAAGCACCTTGACAGCCGCCGCCGATTCATCGGCGGGCGCCTCGGCCACCGGTGGGCACACAACGTCCTTCAGCAGCCAGCCTCGCTTCTTGCAGTGCAGGCAGGAGCCCATCATCGAATACTCTACATAAGCGACCTCCTCGGCCTCGCTCGCGAAGAAGTGGCTGGCCTCTTCGTGCAGGTTGATCGCCTCCTCGATGCCGTCGTCGTAGAGCACGTGGTGTTGGCCGGTCTGCGGATCCCACGAGGAGACGGTGCCGTGGTACCACGCGTCGTCGTCCGGCCAGTACACCGCCAGCCGACGCCCCACGACCGCCTTCTTCTTATTTCGCATCTCGACCAGCTTGATGGCCTTCTCGGCCTCGAGTGCCGCGTCGGTGGCCTTGCGCAGCGCGGTCGAGGTGCGCCGACGGAGCATCTGCGCGAGAAGTGGGCGCGATGCCTCGGGTCGGATCCACACGTGCTTGCCGCTCTCCAGATTCAGTGCGAGCACGTGCCCGTCCTCCGCCTCCGCCTCCGGCAATCCGAGAGGTGCGAACACGAGCATGGGCACGAGGCCCTCGACGAAGCCGGCCTGCAGCCGCACATCCACGTCCGTGGCACTGCGACCGCCGCTGCCGCTCTCTCCATGCGCGCGCAGCAGTGCCGCGTTCGTGGGCCCGTCGCCCTCCTCGGCCGCCCACACAACATCCTCCGCTGCGTGAAGTGGCTGCATCGAGAGCTTGACCTTCATGCGCCGTCCGCCGCCAGCCTCGGCGACGGCAGCGCCACTGCTTGCGCCACCGTCGAGGAGCTCGACCTCGCATGTGAGCTTGTCCGCTCCGATGTAAGAGAGCAGCTTGCAGCTGAGCCAGCGCTCGTCGCCCGGCAGCCGCAGCCGGCCCGTGCGCGTGAGGTACTTGGCCGAGGGCGTCGCAAGCTTAAATTTGATCGGTGACTCGGGCTCATGCTCCTCCGACAGGTGCGACGGTTCGGCGCGTTTGCGCTTGCCGCGGTCGGCCATTGCTCTTGCTGTCGGGGCGTCGGATTGGCAGCGGGAGTAGTCGGGGACCTTGCCGCGCTAGCGGCGCGGCGTCGATCTTCTGTCTCTCGCCCTGAGAGTGCGGCCTTCATCAGAGTGCGACTTAGCGCGCGCCCTACATGAACTAGAACAAGCCGTCTTCCCCTACAATGTACGGAAAAGCCTGGGGGATTCGAGGTTTGTGGTTTCGCGTGAGTCAGGAAGGGGGTTAAGGGTGTACTCATGCAGATGAACCCCGGGCCGTATAGGCCGTTATACTTGTTGTGGGTGCTTCACGTAGGGGGGGTAAACGAACCGCCCCTCGCCAGGGGGCAGTCAGTTCTACGCCTTCTACCAAAAGTTCTACTTGCCGCCCGGATGTGGAACCCATGTGGTCGCCCGCCTCGAGAGCGTACTGCGTACAGTCCCGGTGAGACAAAAGACAAGGCAAAAGACCAACTTTTCTATACATGTACAGCTGCCCCGCGGGGCTCACCATACTCTACAGTTGAAGTGCTGAACTTCGAGCTATCGAGACGATTCTAAGACGGTTCCCAAACTTGCTGCTGATTACGTTCGCCATCTCGGTCGGCAACTCGGCGGCCTGTACCGGTACAGTGCAGAACAGGAATCGAGTAGTCGTGCCGCGAGGGCACTCTTCAACCTCCACTTGCGCGAAGAGGGCAAATACTGAGAGGCGCAGTGCGTTTGCAACACTGAGGTGATCGATCACTGCGTGTCTGCCGCGGGCGATCGCTGCTGCGGGGCAGCAAGGCAAGCAGTTCCAGTTGCAGTTGCGGGGCACAGCAAGCAGTCGTTGAAACGAAGTCATGCTGCAGGCACCATCAGGGCTTCGTCACGCAGTCTGTCTGACGGGGCTGGAGCGTGACTTTCCCATCGTTGGCTCCAACGTGCGTGAATTTCTCTTCCGCTTGCTGGGCACGCCTGAAGCCACGGTAACCTTTTTCGGAGTGAAGCCTCAACTCGATCCTTGGCATAACATCTTCAAGTTGCTTCCCATGCACATAGTTGAGGCACAGGAGGGAATGTGCCTTCCACAATATTTGCTTGATACAATACGTAGCAAACGAAGAATGGTAAGATGGCTTCACTGCTCCAATAGGGGGAGAAATGATTGCAGCTCAGGCTTTGTCATGGAACTGTGCGACTTAGCACACTGCGAAGCGATGATAAGCAAGCACGAAGGTCATCTTGGGAGGCGCTTTGATACGGTGTACAGGCTTCGTGCAGATCTGGCAATGGAAGCCCCGCTGAATTTTCCTTCGCCGTTCTTGCCTGCGACGCTTTACGTGCCTTGGATGAACTGTGCGAATGGAACGAACGACCAGGCGGCGTTCGGAAACCGCGAGGCCATGTCAAAATACCTCACACGGATACGATACATCACGCCCAACATATCGGTCGCCAAATTGCAGCAGGGCCTCCCCTTCAAGCTCGGAGGGAAGGATGGGACTGTCAGCTCGGAGGCATTTTTGAAAGCCGCCTTGTACCACGACGGGCTGCAAGCCTTGGAACTGCCCGGCTGGATGTACTGTATCCACACTTTCAAAGCGTACATCGATGGCAGTGCAAAGCGGGGCTGCATTGCTCGCATGAGAGAGAGGTTCGCTTGCAGAAGCCTCGTCTGCATGAGGGACAACATCAAATATTATTGCAACTGCCACTCCGTTCCTTGCAATCGAGTGATGTCGGGCGCGCTCGTGTCGAATTGGGACGATCCTCTGGGTAAAGGACGGAAAAGTCTTTTGTGGACCTTTCGAATGTACACGAGGCAGTGGCGTGCTCGTATGAATCGAACGTTGCAAGATTTGCAAGATTCTGATGGCGTCCTTCTGCACTCTTGTTCAAATGTGGATGGCCGTCAGCTGCACCTGCATTCTTGTCCAATGAACTACACGAGTGTTGGACGCAAAGCGAAACCAAAGTACCCACACTGTACAGGGCAGCCGTGCTCGATCGACGGTGCTGCCCTGCTGAGAGGGGTAGAACTGGTTCTGTCGGACCTCCCAGCATGCGCCTTTGAGAACGGTCTCAATTCAACATTGTACCCACGAACCTTCCCGGAGCCTTTCGTGACAGGGAACCGATTGGCCGGCGTCTGGGGAGGGCACAGGCCTCCTGGCCGACCCACTGACTCTACACCGTTGCTGCTATCGCGACCACCGACCGACTTCGGCGCTACTCGCCAAACGACTGTTCGATTTGAGGTGACCGTGTCGAGCGAGGCTCAAAAGGACTTTGGCAGCGAAGGGTTTGCAACCAGCATGGCAGCTTACTTGTCGACTGGTGGCGTTCAAATGTGTCGACAGATGTTCTTCTCGACTGACGGGCAGATGCTTGTCCGTCGTTCGGATGTGAACCTTACGCGCAGTGTGGCTAGTATCAAAGTTGTTTGCACCGTCGCCGTCGCCAGTGCTGCGCGCGCCCTCGTTTCCAAGATATCCTCCTTGGGAACAGCACCTTTGTCGCCTGCCCGGCCGCACGACATGCATCCGCACGATCCCAAACTGCCAGTGTTGAGCGTCCTCTCTGTTACTGTCGAGTAATCAGCAGTCACCCTGGACCCTGGTGAGAGAGGTTCTGCGCTGCTGGTGGTGCTGCTGCTGCCAAACAGCCTCCGGTTTTTTTGAGTGTCTACGTAGTTCCGTTGGGGAGCTCAATCGAATAGGTGTTATCTGTTAAAGGTGCTCAATAGGTATTAGGTGCTCAATAGGTATCAGGTGCTCAACAGGTAATAGGTGCTCAAAGGTGTTAGGTGTCATGTGAACGGTACCTAGGCTAGCGGTCGTACCGCGTTAGTACCGCGGTGAAGTGCCGTACCGGTAGGCATCGGGCCAGCGCCTAGAGACGAGAACACATGCCGTGCCTAGACCGCGAGACCCCCCACCGGATCGGGGCTGGACGGGCGCCCGGCCATGGGGCCTGGGGTGGCGTGCCCCCCCCCGCAAATGGGTGGGGTGGAAACACGCGCCCAGGCGAGGTGGTAGGTACATGAACGGTAGCCGGCACAAAGCGTAGCACGGCAGTCGGCAGGTAGGCCGATAAGATGAGATATAGGTTCACCGATCCGGATCGGACTGCAGCTTGCTGCTCGGCAATGCTCATGCACTCGACTGTCGCGTGTCGGCTGTCGGCTCCCGGCTGGAGCGAGCGCCCACGCGCCGCGCCAGGTCTTAGAAGCCGTCAACACTAGCCTCAGCAAACATGCCTTCGGGCACCGCCGCCTCTCCAAGCAGCGCGTGCGCGGCCCGCCGCATGCCGGCGGGCAGGATGACGGTGCCCTGGTGCCAGTAGGCGAGCGAGCGAAGCCGGAGCACGGCAGCTCGCGGGAGCATCGCAGCGACGGCAAGCATGTGCACACAGGCGTCGCCCCAGCGGTCAGTGTAGAAGCCACCCGCAGCGTCGAGCGCGCCAAAATAGCGTTGGTACTGCGCCGAGGTGAACCAGTCGCGCCTCGCGAGAAAGCAATTAGTGGCGAAGCACATGCGCGCGTCGTCCCAAGCGTCCGAAAGGCCCTCCGACGAAGAAGCCGGCAGCCACTCACGCACGCGCCGCTCGTCGAGCCCTTCGCGGGCGAAGAACGCGCGCGTCGTCTCCCACAGCCCGCGCACGAAGACCGCCTCGTCGCGGTACGCATGCAGCCAGCCGTAGCTCGCGTTCGCGCGCACCATCTGCACAAACGGATCGCTCGTCGGCGGGCCGAGGAGGAACGAGTCCGTGTCGAGACGCCACACGAACTCGTACGACGCGAGGGCTCGGTGCGAGAAGAGGGGGCCCGAGAAGAAGCGGCACATGTGACGGTAGCCAAAGCCGAAGCCACGGATGGTGTGGGGGAGCGCCGCTCGCTCGGCTGCACTCATGGCGGCGGGGAAGGCAAAGACGTCGTCGGATAGGCGCTCGAAGCTGATCTCGGGGGTGAGCTCGGGGGTGAGCTCGGGGGTGAGCTCGGGGGTGAGCTCGGAGGTGAGCTCGGAGGTGAGCTCGGAGCGGATGGCGCGGGCAATCCCGAGCGCGGCCTGAGCGCGGAGAGCTCCCTCCTGCTCCTCGCTGAGGAGATCATGGAAGATGACGACGGAGTAGCGTGGATGGGCGTTGAAGAACTCGTAGAGGTAACGGAGTGATCGGCGAAGATCAGCGACCTCGGCTTGGTCAGAGCAGCAGAGGTAGACGATCACGCCCGAGGGCCGCTCGAGTGATCGCGTGCTTGGCGGGTGTGGCGGCGGCGGCTGTTGCGGCGGTGCGTGCAGCATGCTCGATGGCGCCCCAAAAGGTTGCTGCTGCTGCTGCTGCTGCGATGGTTGGCTGATCGATTCGATCTCGGACCCAATCTCGGACCCAATCTCGGATGGTTGGCTGATCGATTCGATCTCGGAACCAATCTCGGACCCAATCTCGGATGGTTGGCTGATCGATTCGATCTCGGAACCAATCTCGGACCCAATCTCGGATGGTTGGCTGATCGACTCGATCGTCCTAGCAGCGATGGGAGCGGCCTCGCCGGCAGCACCCACAGTGGCCCCGGCGGCATTCACAGTGGCACTCACAGTGGCACTCACAGTGTTATTCACAGTAGCCACGGTAGCATTCACAGTGGCCCCGGCGGCCCGCTCCTGCAGCCGCTCAACAAAACGGCCTGTGGCGTGCGCGCGAGAAGGATAAGATGGCGGCGCAGAGGATGGCGGCGCAGAGGATGGCGGCGGGAGCTGAGTAGCCTCGCCAGAGAGTGCAGCTATCGCCGTCGCATAAGCGTTAGGGTCATGCCAGGGCTCACCAAGCCACTCGAGTACCCGCCATGTCTCGTCCGCCGCCGCCGCCTCACCGAACCTAGGCTGCTGCTGCTGCTGCTGCTGCTGCTGCTGCCATGCCAGCGCCTGCAGCCCTGCGCGTGCGTACCGAGGGATTGCCTCCGCAACCACCGCGTTCGCACCGCTCACGCCACCGCCGCTGCCGCCGCCCTTGTGCGAACCGCTCATTGCCGATGCCCAGCCGCTCCAGGCGCTCGCGGCGATCGGCCAGAGCACTGCAGTCGCCAAGTCGAGACGATCACGTCGATGGAAGGAGGTCGCGAGCACCTGGTCATCAGAGGTCATCAGAGGTCATTCAGAGGTCATCAGAGGCCATCAGAGGTCATCAGAGGTCGCGAGCACCTGGTAATAGTTTTGGGCGTGCGCGTAGCGGCACGCGGGCCGCAAGCGCAGCGCCGCGCGGCTCGCAGCTAAGGCGTCGCTGACGGCGTCGCACGGCGTCGTAAGCCCTCGCAGCACTACCCCCGACGTGTCGTGGCCACCTCGGCACAGCTCGCTCTCGCGGCCCTCAAGGACATCGAAGGCAGCCGATCGGCCGTCTATGCGGTACGATTCCGATTCGAGCAATGATACTGCCAAGTGGTTGTGCACGTCCGCAAGCGTCGGCTGCGTCGGCGCGTCGGCGCGTTGGAGCAGCTCGCGATACACCACCTGCGCCTCCGCCCGCCGCTTGCCCGACGTGAGCGCCTCCGCATGCTGGTAGCGCGTGTGGAAGCTCCCCTCGAGGTGCAGCGCTCGCGTGGTGGCGTCGACGGCCTCGTCGTGCCGGCCGCTCTCGCCGAGCACCTTGGCCACGTTAGTCCACGAAGAGGCACTGCCCGGACGCAGTCGCAGCGCGTGCCGAACGCTGATAATCGCCCAGCTTGCGTAGCTCCAATTGGTTTCGCTCAGCTCGTGGTAGGCGTCCGCCGCCATCTCCCACACGTTGCTGTTGCTCGGTTCGATGCGCAGCGAGTTCTGCAGCGCGTCAACTGCACGGATGAGGTCACGCTGCGCATGGTGCAGCCTGGCCAGCTCAATCCAGTCACGGGCATTGGAGGGGTCACGCATTCGGCCTCGAGTGCGCGAGAGCGACCACCATTCCATCCCGCGCGCCGTCCCGAACGCCTCAAATCCGGCAAGACTTTCGTCTCTTCGATTCAGTCGTGCGCTCGAAAAATCAAGATGACCGCACTGATTGATGCCGTGCGTGTCGTGTGTTTTGGGAGTCAGCATCGCTCGAGATTGCCTGGTTGCCAGCACCGCTGCCGACGAGTCGTTGTTTGTCAGCACCACACGCGTCAAGGCCCATCTTTGGGCGATTCAGGTCCCTAGGATGGGTCGCGTCGCGCATCAAGACCATTTTTGCGAGAACTCAATCTCCGAAACGCCGCGAACACAATCGCATGATGTCAACACTAAGAGTCTTCCAAGCTATTTGTAGCGGAGTGCACTTACTTTCTCACGCCTTGTATCATTTCGGGGTCGGAATGGTGGTGAGCGCGGGGGGACCGCGACGAAACTGACTGATGACTGACTGGGGCTGAGAGAATGTTCATTCACACTTTCGCATCGCACACGCGTCGGCTAGGGCAACTCACGATGCAGTCCATGCCCTCCCAGCCGTCCGGGATGCCCTCCTCCTTGGTCACCAGCTTGGTCTCCTGGTGGCTGGTCGTTACAGAACTCCTTCTCCGTCTCCTTCGGTAAAATTAATATCAGTCAACGTGAGTGGTTCACTCATCCTGTACAGACATCTCTCACCACTTGAGGGGAGGGATGAAGCTCACATCTTCCTCATCGTCTGAGCTGCCTACCTCCTATGGAACCTCCTTGACCTTGTGCAGATAGTGGAGTATTTTGGTCGAGAACCCCAATACCGTTGGGGCGTTCTCGACCCGAAGGATGATCTGTGGGGTGAGCGAGCGCTTCAGCATTTTTCGTCGAGGCGGAAAACTTCAGTGTTTGAAGGACCTACACAAACGAACACGATCGGAAGTTCAAGCATCGCCTTCCTCATCTTCCTTCGCCGTGACGCCCGCAGCCTTGCGCACGAGCACGGCGCGCAGCTCGGCGCCCATCCATCCTGGCTTGAGGCTGGTGCCGAGCTTTTTTGACGTGATCGTGATCTCGTCAGTCGGGCTGAACTTCAAGCTCACTTGGAGGCACTTGCACGCCTTGCCGTCAAAGAGATGCACGAATCCCAGATCGGTGCAAACGGCCTTGTTCAGGCAGACGACGCGGCTGTTCGGGTGTTTCGCGTTAAACGAGATCTCGAGATCGGGTGTGGAGATGAGCGGTAACTGCGCGCGGTTGTCGCCCGCTGGAAGCACGAGCTGTAGGCGCACCACGTCGCCCTTAGACTTCCGAGCATTTTGGCCGCCCGCGATCGCGTCGTCTGCCGCCTTCTTGCGCATCGCCTCGACGGCGAGCTCGAGCGCCTCGAGGCTCCCCGTCCACGTCGCGCGCAGCTGGGCGACGCGCACCTCGATCTGCGCGTTCATCCAGCCCGTCACCTGCGGCCTCGCCTCGTGCATCATGACGATTTCGTGCGCCTGCACGAAGGCGTCGAGCGCCGGCTCGAGTGAGGGGTCGGCGTCCATCGCGGCCGCACAGTCCGCCGCAATCAACGGCGCGAACTCGGCCTCGAGCATCGTGCGGCGCTCGCCGCACCGCGCCACGACCGCCTCCACCGCCGTCACTGCGCCCGGGCCGGATGCGTGCGCGAGCTGTGCGAGCGTCGTCCTAGCCGCCTCGAGCGCGGAGCTCAGCTCACGCACCTGCTCGTTGCGCTCCTGCGTGCTCACGGGCGGCGTGAGCGGCATCGGGTAGCCAAAGCGATCATCGCGCTCGCCCTTGGGCAACAGGCCTTTCACGTCCACTCCGATGGCGGCGGCGACAACCGGGCCCCAGCACTCGCGGCCAAAGAGGCGTGCGAGCGTGCCGTCGGGCTGCACGATCCAGACCGTGTATCCAAGCGCGCCCGGCAAGAGCTTGGTTCCGTCGGCGTCACCCCACCGGGCGACATAGGTTTTGGCGTACGCCACGCCCCCGTCCGCGAGATCGGCGGCCGAGACGTTGGGCGCTTGCACGCGCAGCTTGGCGATGATGAGGATCAGCTCGGTCCGCGTGTGGAAGCGGTAGTGGCCGCTGCCGCCCTCCTCGCCCGGCGCGTTCGCCACCTCGAGCACGAGCGCGTGCGCGCCAAGCGCGGCGCTCAGCTTGCCGTTCTGCGCTTCGAAGAGCTTGCCAGCGTGGCGCCGGCGCAGCTTCTCGCTCTGCTGGAAGTACCGCGCGTAGAGACGCTCGGTCTGCATCGTCGCGTAGCCGCCCGACATCACGTTGATGGCGAGCAGGAGGCCGTAGTAGCAGGCGGCCACCTTCACGATGGCCTCCGTCAGCGCGTCGGGCCAGGCGCGGTACCGGAGCGCGCCCCATAGCAGGGCGCGCTCGAATACGAGGACCGGCAAGTCGGCGAAGCTTGGATCGAGCTGCTTGACCTTCTCGAGGAACTCGTCCATCTTCGCGAGGAGGCGAGGTGCTCCGCGGTGTGGAACATGCGCTCGATGCCGATGCTGCTGGTGCCGCTGGCGGCGAGCCGGTGCGAGCTGTGGAGCGACCGGAGGAACTTGCCAAAGCCCTTGGGGTCGGACACGTAGCGCCTCTTCAGCATGGCGCACTCGACGTCGAGGTAGTACGCGAGCTCCTCTGGTAGGTCCTCCTTGCACTTCTGCCACAGCGCGTCCACGAAGCCGTGGTCCGTCTCGATGTGGCCGCCGTTGGCCTCCTCTGTGCCGTTGGCTGCTCCGAGGCGCTTCTGCTTCAGGTCCTCGATGGCGCGCGCCTCTTCCTCCGTCGGCGCCAGGAGCTTTGCGCGCCCACTCGCGACCCACTCGGCGATGTGCTCCTCGATGAGCCCATAGTCGGGGTCGACGCCGTCGGCGGCGGCGGGTGCTGGGCTCTTGCGCGCCTTCTTGTCCTTGGCGGCGCCCGTGGCTGCGGTGGAGGTGGAGCCGCGCTTCGCTTGAGGCATGGATGTCTCTCCGCTGATCGTGCGAGTGAAGAGAATGCATGCCGCTCGCTTAAGGTTGGCGAATCTGTGGGGAAATCGATTTTTCCACATTCTTCGAGAACCCCCGCAAAGCGCATCCCTCGGGGGGGCTGACATTGAATTCGGATGGCTTACTAGTCGAGCGTACACTTCGTGAACCTCGGGCAGCGTCGTGCCGGGCACCCAGAATCGACACACGGAATAAGAGAACACAATCTCGGAGCCGCATCCGTATCGAAACCATGCGATTCATCCTCACCTCCGCGCTTGTCGCGACGTCGTCGGCGCTCGTGGTCAACAGCCCGGCGGCCGCGCCGCAGCGCTCGACGGCGGTGCGCACGTCGTCCATCTCTATGGCTGGCAAGGGCGTGGACGACAAGTACTTCACCGGTCTCCGGGCGAAGACTGCCGAGGAGAAGCGTCGTTTGCGTATCATGGATGGAGCCAACTGGCGGCCGCGCACCTACCCCAAGGAGGGTGAGGGCTACTTCTTCTTCCAGGGCCCAACTCCGAAGACCTCGGTGCAGAAGGATGTGCCGTCCTTTTTCTCGGCCGAAAACTTTGCCGACCTCCAGATCTCGACAAAGCAGCTCGCCGTGACGGCCACGGGCTTCGCCTCGTTCTTCGTGGTCGCGTCGACGCTCCTTGCCCCCACCGGGGATGTTATGCCCGCCAAGGCGCCTGTGGCTGTGACCAAGCCGGCGCCCGCGCCCCCGAAGATGGAGGAGCCCAAGGCGGCTGCGCCCGCACCCGCTCCCGCTCCGGCTCCGGCTGCGGCTCCCGCACCCGCCCCTTCGCCGCCACCGCCGCCGCCGCCGCCGCCGCCGCCACCGCCGCCGCCGCCCGCGCCTAAGGCGACACCCGCCCCTGCGCCTGCGCCCGCGCCCGCGCCCGCGCCCGCGCCCGCGCCCGCGCCCGCGCCCGCGCCCGCACCGCCGCCGCCACCCCCGCCGCCGCCGCCGCCCGCGCCCGCGCCCAAGGTGGTTTCGATCCCCGGCGAGCCGTCGGCGGACGAGCTGCGCGCCATCCTCAAGGCCTCCACGAAGGTCAAGAAGTACTGAGGCGGAGGCAGCACGGGGACCGAACCCTGACGTGTGTGTGTGTACGTTGGCTCTGCGGCCGAGTGCGCACAGGACTCGCTCTCGGCCGCGGCACGCACCAGGCGGCGTCGCGGCTGGTTCATGGCCAAAGGGGGGTAGGGACTCGGAAAGAGGGGGCTGGCATATGATCAGGCGGCCGTTGCGGGCGGCGCTCTCCGCCGCAGCATCATCGACTCTGAACTCCCGGGGCCCCCTCTCAATCGGCATGCTGAGTGCGCGTTCGCCGCGGGCATCGGGGCGGACAAACCGGGGCTGGTGTCTGAATACAAATCTTGAGCCCTGAGGGTGCAGGATGTGGCGAGCGGCGAGATGAGCCAGACGACACAAGTAACAATTGTCTATTCTGATACGAGTCCATTGTTAACATTATAATCGCATGGGATGAACCGCAGACGACAACGATCAACGAAACGCCCGCCGGGCGTCGCCGCCGCCGCCGCACGGCGGGCGAGGCGGGGCGCGCCGGCGTGTCGTCCAGCCGGCGAACGCGCTACCTTCCCGGCTCTTCCGCCTCCTGGGCTTTGCGACGACCTCACGAGCGCGTATCTCTGAGGCAGGAAGAGTACTCGAGACCGCATGGGCAACCATGCTGCTCGAGCCCGCGTTTCGTGTTGGGATACGAGTCAGCTCCAGGACACAGTCTGACAATGTCATGCGCACAGGGGAGCCAGGCAGAGACGAAACTGACGGTAGTGGGTAGACGAGGAGGAGCGAGCCTTGTATCGCGCCTGCCGAATCATCGTGGTGTGAATGTACAGCCGTATGGGGGAGGTTCGGCAGATTGTGGAGGTCGATGACGTCGGTTCAGTATCGGGCGAAACTGCTCGGGCGCGAGAAGCCCGCCAGCATGCTCGCGAGTAATGGGGTGTCGAAGGTGCCTGCAGGCGCTGCTGCGTGCTTGTCTGGCTGCGTCTTGGGCCACGACGGCGCGCTGCTCTTGGGCTGCTGGACAGGCCACGGCTGCGTGGGAGGCGCAGCAGCAGCAGCACCTACGAAGGTACCGCCCACCGACTGCGTGGGAGGCGCAGCAGCAGCAGCACCTACCAAGGTACCGCCCACCGTGTGGCTCAGATTGCATGCAACTCGAGCCTGGTGCAAGATGAGCGGTGAGCGCACGCCATCGGACGGCACGAGGCCGATCTCTTCAGCGAGGAGCGCATGCAGCTCGGTCACCGGATAGCTCCCCCGGTGCAGCCCAGGCGATCCTTGGGCGCGCAGGATGTGCAGGCACAGCTCGAGCGCATCGGCGAGGGTGCGCTCGGCAAGCTCGTGTGCATCCTGAGGCGCAGCCTGGCCCGCACTGAGGCGCAGCACGTCTGCAGTTTGGACGACGACCGACGCGGCCTGCGAAAGCCGCGAGCGGGACGGCTGCTGGCTCCAGCGCCCGACGCGCCACTGCGTCGCGTTCGGCGAGGCGGCCGCATCCGTGGCACAGGCGAGCAGCACATTCACAGCCTCGGCGAGCTGCGCATCATGAATCAACGCACGACCAGCGCGGCTCGCGAGCAGCGACACCTCCTCGTCTGACTGCAGCACGCCGTGCATCTTCGAGGGTGAGCCTTGCACCGAGGTCGCGTAATTCGAAGGTGTGCTCACCTTGAGCATCAGGCCCGAGGGGAGCATCAGCAAGCACCCCCCCACTGGGTAGCGCAGCAGAGCGCTGTCCAGCTGCGCGCGGATCGAACGGAGCACGGCCTGCAAGCGCTCCGAGACCGACTGGTCGGGCCCATGGCTGTAGAGCGTCAGGGGAGGATGCCACATGCCGAGCGAGGGCACCACGGGCACGCCAAAGCGAGCACCGAGGTGGGCGACGCGAGCGTACGGCATGTACACGCCGCTCCGTCGGTGTCGCAGGGCAGACAAGATGAGCGTCGCCGCCTCGGGACCGGACGGGCGCGAGGAGGCCGGGCAGAACTCGAAGAGCGGCGTGTAGCCCGCATCGACAGCGACGGCGGCCAGGCGCACCCAGCGCTGCCCCTCATCGCCCCGGAGGTGCGACTCGGCCTCCATGGCCGCGCTCGTCCGACCGGATCTCGTGGCGAGATACACGCGCCCCTCAATGACGAAACCCTGCACCATGACGCCGTCGACCTTTTCGAGCATCGGGAGTGCGGGTGCAGCCAGCAGCTCGGCGAGCTCCCGCTCCGACTGCTCGGGCCGCTGGCCCGCGTGCCAGAACTTGTGGTACGGCCGGCAGAGCACGCGCCGTGTCGGGCGATGGATAGCGAGGCCACGCATCTCGTGTCGCATACGCGCCTCTTGCGCGCGCCGAGCGCCGTGCCGAGCGCCGTCGGCGGCGAGGGTCAATGGCGTCGTCGTGGGCTCGAGGCTCGAGGAGGCTGGCAAAAAGGGGAACTGCGCGGGCGACGCGCGCCCGCGGTAGCAATAGAAGCTGATCTGGGGCGCGCCGCGCACCGAGCACTCCGTGCGCATGAACCCGATGCGCTGCTCGACGAAGTCGTCCAGGAGCTTGAGCTGGTCGACGGTCAGGACATCGTCGAAGTACTCAAACTCCGTCGCAGGCGCTTCGTTCGCCGGTCTCATGTTGCCGCCGGCGCCCGTGGAACGCATCGGGGTATGCATCGGGTCGTGGAGCCGCAGCGCCGGAGTGGCCGAAAAGTACTCTTGCTGCTCCACGGGCGCGAACACGTCGATGTCGTGGAACGGGCCGAGAAGGGGCTGAGGCTTTATGGAGCGCTCGAGCATCCGTCGGCGCTCGAGCTCGCGGCGCGCCACAAACCGGCGCGCCCAGCGCGCGAGCACAATCTGCGCGCGCGCCTGCTGCTGCATGATGCTGTGATTGTGCTGCTGCAGCTTGCGAAGGAGCGCCTCGCGCCCGGCGAGCCGCATGGCGAGTACGCCCTTCGAGAGCATGCTTCGGTTGCGCACGATGATGAGGCTCGCTGTGATGACCGCGGCGGCGGCCTCCCGCTCGACGCATTGGCGCGCGTGGCGGCCGGCGCGGACGAGATGCGCTTTGGCCCGGCCCCGTTTGCCTCGGGCCCATTTTTGGATCATGATGGCCGCCGGCATGAGGATCAGCCGCACCCTCCATTCGGCGAGGGACGACAACCAAGCGCCAAAGCCACGCGAGAGGCCGCGATGGATCATGTGCCCGAGGCTCTTGTGCATCGCCCCAAGTTGGCGCTCGCGCTCCTCGATGCTGGACTGCCACGCCCGCCAAGCCGCCGCCTCGCTCCGATGCGCAAACGAGCCCATGCTCCGCTCGAGTAGCTCCAGCATGCGATAGTGCTCGTCCACCGCCCAGCACCAGCTCGAGAAGCTCTTTCGCTTGCCGCTCTGGCAGAGCGCAGCTAGGCCGCGCCGCGCGAGCCGTCGGGTGCGCTCGCGCTCCGCGAGCATCCCTATCCACGCGCCCCATGCCCTTGCCTCCCGTCGATAGATCAGCGAACCGATCACACGGCGCATCGCGGCGCTCCGGGGCGACCTCTTGAAATCCGTTCGGCACTTCCAAGAGTTGAACGCGGGCCCTGTGAACAGGTGAGCGAGTGCTTCTCGCGCTCGCATCCCAGCGGCCGTCCGAAGCCGTTCGGCATGCTGCGCCCGGCGAGTCAGGTACCCGCGTGCCCCCGCCTGCAGCACCTCGAGCGCCGTACCGAGCTGCTGAATGCCTTGGACCAGCCGGTTCGCAGGCACCTTGGACTTGCGACGGAGGATCGTCGCCGCCTGCGCATAACCCTCCTGAGAGACGGGCAGCCCGAGCTCGAGTACCGTCCGGTGCAGCTGCGCCGCACTCTCCAAGGCGGCCTCGCTGCTCTTATGGAACGCGCGGCGCACCACGGAGGTCGCGTTCTTGCTCCCGCTCTTCTCGGCCGATCCTGGCCGGCTCGGTGGCAGGCTCGGTGGCGGGCTGGCGGACTGGCTGGCGGACCTGCTGATTTCCGATGCCGCCTTCGGGCGATCCGGCCTGCCGTCCTCGTCTCTGCGCAGCGTGGGCAAAGGCGAGTCGCCTCGCTGCTTGCGCGCCCACTGCTGCTCGAGGCGCAAGCGGTACTCCTGCTGCTGCCGGCGCAAGAGCACCTTGGAGTTATCGGCACTCATGTCATTCGTCTCCTCGGCCCTCGGGGAAGACGCCTTTGTAGGGCTCGGCAACATGGCTTGGCTCGGCGCCTTGGCCGGGCTGGGCGCGTAGGCGATCGCGGAGCTTGGCGTCTTAGCCTGGCTCGGCGCTTTGACTGGGCTCGGCGGTTTGGCTGGGCTGGGGGGTTTGGATGGCGTCTGAATTCGGCTCATCGTCATCGCTCTCACAGGGCTAGTGGATATGCTCGGGTCCAGCGTCCGCAAGGCCGCTGCCGTGGACGCTGACCAGCGCCCTCCACTCTCATCCATCGTCCCCAAGGCCGCTGCCGTGGACGCCGACCAGTGCCATCGGACGTCGCCTGCAGCACTGGTCGCGTCCATCGTCCCCAAGGCCGCTGCCGTGGACGCCGACCAGGGCACCTCATTGCCAGCACGAGGCTGCTTCTGAGGGGTTGTGTACGCCACCGATGAGGAGCTCTTTGCCTCAGGCGAAGCGCCGCCACTCGCGGTGGGCTTCGGCACGGAGTTGTTTTGGCCCATTGGGTTCCAACTCCATGCACGAGCGATCGAACCCCGACAGGAGAAGAAGGACGTCCAACGAGGGCCTCATGTCAATTTTGTTCGGTCGTTACAAACAACCACCGTAAGCCAAATCTCATCCATTGTGGGACAACTGTGGAGTTTCACGCTTCACCCTCTCGGCCTGCCGCTGGGCCGCTTGCTCGAACGTCGCGATGAGCCGCTTCGGGCGTCGCGGCGTGTGCCCGAGCGAGCGGCAGGCGCACGGGCCACGCGGGCAGCGCTCCGATCGTCGGCGTTGGGTGGCGGCGTGGCAGCGCGCGAGCTCGGTCTCGTCGAGCTTGTGCAGGAGGACGAACTCCGTGTCTTCCTCGCATACAGTCACCGCATAGTCATCGCGGTTCTTGTGACGGAAATTCGCCGGCCGGTTGAGAGGTGTAGCGCTCCCGTCGAGGACTGCGCCGATGAAGGCATCCTCGACTGCCGGCAGGGTGGGCAGTGTGTCGGCCTGACGCACCACGAGCGCTGCCAGATCGGCCGAGAGCGCGTACCCCGCCCCTTGCATATACGGAGCGTAGACTGTTCGGTTAAAGAGAACGACGTACGCGGGGTCGCGCCACCTCTCGTACTTCGCGTCCTGCTGTGGCGCGGTGATGACCTTGTGGTGAAGGTTGACGACGCCGACGTAGGCACGCTCACGCGGCAGCGCGCGCAGCAGCTCGAGCAGCCGTGCCGCGCACACGAATGAATCGTCATCGGTCTTGAGCACATATTTAAAAGGGAGGTGCACGAGCGCCCAGCGCAGCGCGCCGATCACCTTGTGGAGGATCCGCGTGTAACCATCTCGGGAGTCATCAGGAGTCATCAGGGGTCATCAGGAGTCATCAGGAGTCATCAGGGGTCATCAGGAGTCATCAGGAGTCATCAGGGGTCATCAGGGGTCATCAGGGGTCATCACCTTGTGGAGGATCTGCGTGTAACCATCGGCCACCGGCAGCACAAGCACGTCGTCATGCCATACGTGCGGGCGACCCCGGCCGCCACCGACCACAAAGTAGTGACGCACCGCGCACAGTTCCGCAGCGCTCGCTTTCGGGTCACCCAACGAGCCTGCCACGTCGCGCACCCAGCTGCGCCGGACAGCCTCGCGCCGCCGCGCCGGGCTGAACTGCTTCTGACGGCTCGAGAGCACGAGGATTACGAGGTCGAAGCTGACGTCCGACGCGCTGCTGCCAAGCACACCGCCATGCAGGCACTGCGACGTTGGGGTTTCTGGCGTGGCCGGTTCATCTTGGGCTGCCTCACCATCGTCCTCACCGTAAGCTGAGGTCTCGTCCGCGATTCGCAATCCAACCGGGCTGGACGAGGCACCTGATGCTACTGCAGCCGTGCGATGAAGGGCTGAAGACCCTAGTGGCGATCGAATCGGCAGCGGCGGCAGCACCAGCGATGGCCGTGGATTTGACGCTGTGGAGATTCCTGGAGCCGGTGTCTGTAGCTTACTGGCATGGAGCGTGGCTTGCGTCAGCGGGAGGCACGCAAATAGCAACGCAACTCCAAACGCAAGCAGGAACCGCAGCAGCCAAGTGGTCGGCGAGCGTCGGGAAGTTACTGCCGCCATCTTTCTTCACAGCCCTAAGACCTACCCCCTTAACAGCCCATGGTTTAATTCGCACGAAATACACTGCAGAAATACACCGCAATCTCGTGTGGTGAGAGGGTATCGTCACCAAATTATTCACAGATTATTCACACACTCATCTCGCCTCAACGCCTCACGAAAGCGCAAACCGCACGCACGCGAACCATAAGATGACCGTCGTCCAAATTGCTGACAAAGCAGGGCTGCAGGCCCTTTTCGCAAAGGGCGGCAAGGCTGTCGTGTACCTCTCGGCCACTTGGTGAGGCGGATGCAATCCCGGAAAGTTTTCGCAGACCTTCGGGAGTGACGAATTCGAGGGTCAAGCGGCGTTTGCGATTGGCGACTGGGACCAACTGAAAGCGCCCGAGTTTTCGACGGGCTACGTGCCCACCATCTTGCTGGTTTCGGATGGCAAGGTCGTCGAAAAATTTGCGGGCAACGACTTCAACAAGATCTTGAAATTCCTCGGCTAGAGTGAAGAAGAACAACGAGATGTACTTCGCCAGGAGTGCCGGAACGAATCATGATAGCGCCAGCCAACAGGCGGATCATCTCCGTCAGGCGAGGCGTTCTGGAGAACTTCGTTCCGATCACTGCATCGCGGATCGCGCTCTCGACGCTTGGCTTTGACGCCTGGGCACCACAAATAGGCACACCGCAGCACTGTGCGAGGACATCAAGCAATGTGCGGAGAGGAAGGCCAAATTTGACCCTTTATGGATGTGTCTGTCCTGGGGCTATTGGTGCAATCTCTGTAAGTTCAAGCACAGATGATGTCTGAAAACGCCATAGGCACGGTTTTTTCCACACCATGAAACCACAAATCCACATCATCCCTCAGGACGGGCCGGAGGCCGGAGCGTCGTCGCGCGCCGCAACACACTGCCTGCGCGCCTCGCGCAACCCATGGTGCGCTACACTGCCAAGGACTTGGCTGCACAGAGTGATCCGAGACGGTTTCACGTGCTACCGCCATTTCAGATAGCTGGGACCACGGATGGGGACAGTGCGGCTCTACAACGTGCTTATGCTCACATCGAAGGCGTGCATCGACAAAAGTGCGTGCTGGGAGTGACGCCATTAGTTGTGCACCGTTTGACAGTTCTTGGCATTGCTAACGATATCAATTACTTGGTGCGCGCGATGGCGATTGCCATGCGTGCCACAAATAAGGGTCAGCAGCTCCTCTTGCTTCCGCCGGTCCGCACGCCAGAAGGAAAATCGGGCAAGTGGGCTGGCGACCGCTCATCATTGATACGAGGCCGCACTATGGAGACGGCATGGCATTGGCTAGATGGTTTTCCTGGTGCATCGCATCGCTCCATATTTTGGCCGTCAGCGTGCCAAGAGCTCTTGGAGAGTGAGTCGGAGCAATGGCGGATGCAGTCTTTGGTCGAGCTGTCCCGCAACAGCTCCGTTGCTCTCGCTGCGGAGCGAGTCGGACTTGGCAAGCGTGTGTTTGATACGGAACTTTCGTTGCGAATGCTGGCGAGAGGGATCGCGTACAGCGACGTCCCGGACGCCTTTCGCGACCACGGAGTGCTTTGGTGGTGGCAGGCGCTGACCACGTACGTCATCCGCGTGCGTGGAGCAATCGCAGAGCGTGTGCGGCAGCATCCAGCCTTGCGCGAAATGTTGAAGGGCATGCGCAAATCTACTTTGATGATCAGCGACTCGGCGACTCAGCCCAATTCAACGCGCCTGCAGTATGATTGGCTGGAGCAGAGTCGCCGTGCATTGAGTCTGGCGACGAGGCCAGCCGGGGATGGGCGCAAGCTCGGGTGGGTGCCCCCGGTAGCATTCGACGCGGGCTTGCATATGCGCATGGGTGATGCCTGTGGGCCCAAGGCAAGGCCGCATCAAGCAGAGGTACGAAAGTGCGTCCGCTCGCTGAGACAGGGACTGGAGCCCCTAGTTGCACATTCGGTGCTGCAGCCGGGAGCGCGAGTCTTTTTGGCTACAGACTCTGCCAGCATTATTGAAGAGGCAGAAGTCATGCGCGCGCAAGTTCAATTTGAAATAGTGTTCCTGCGGCTCAATCGAAGCAAGTACGACACAGAGGCATGGATCGAGCTCGCAAGTGCTGCAGACCGCTCGCAAGCAGACATCTTGGTAGAGGCACTGCTCGAGCTGCTGCTCCTCTCGCGTGCACGCTTCATTGCAGGCAGCATGTACGGCAACATGCCGCGCCTGGCTCTGCAACTGCGCACGACCACACCTGGCGATGTTCGACGCCTAGCGTACGTGACGACGGATGGACGCGACTGGTGCACAAAGCCAACTTGCATCTCCAACAATACGGCCACCGCGCGCTTCTGGTGAGTTTAGCCGCTCTTTATCCAAACCGTGGCACTGTCCACTGATATCACTAACCGACAGAGATCGGAGAAGCAACGCTGCTCGTAAGTAGCATCAGTAAAGCCGGCATCGGTCGATGCGTGCAGAGTTTCAGACACCATTGCGCACGGGGATCCAGACGTGCTACAGCCTCTACAGCTACACAGGACCGCTGAGTGTATGGCGTTTCGTTAATAGTAAATCTTCGACCCGTACCGAATGAACGAAGAGTGCGAGTGTAGATCGACGCAGTCCAGAACGCGGATTCAGACCGGAACTGGACGGGACACGTCCCATCGCGTCGTAACGTACGCGGGCTCCGACCTCCCGCGGTCCGTACGACATGCCCGTACGGTACGCAAACGGAGCGGTTGAGCTCGCTCGCGCCGGCACCGGAACCAACGTTTCTTCGTCCTATAGCGTATAGCCGATAGAGGACCGCGCGGCTGACGTGAGGTACTGTGCACGGTACGGCCGCCATGCCATGTGCATGTCAGCATCTTAATTCGATAGTCTGAAACCGCTTCGACACCAACAGAGCGCCGCCACAAATATGCGCTCTCGGGATCTTCAAAACGCGCAACGACTGAACACTGGACTCTGCGGGAGAGCAAACGCTGAGGCCCGAGTCTCCGCCCCCAAAGCCACAAAACCCCACTGCAAGTCATCCTGGAGGCGGGTGCGTTCTCGAATGGAATGCCCCCGAGTCCAGTCCAAAGAGGCGCCGCCGGCTGGCGCGCATCAGACCTCACGTCCCGGACCTCGATCACACCCTTTGGGTCATAGCCTATCCCACAACCCTCCAATGCCTGCCCTCTCTTCACAGCCGAGGCGTATACGGACCCATGAAGGCGCCCATGTTCGAGCTGTACGGGATCGGGGTCGAGGAGGCGTTCGTGTCCATGAAGTGCTCGAGACCACGCGAGGTCTCGCACAGCTCAGTCTCGACCGTGTCGTTGAGGTCGAGGTTCGCCGCCTTCGAGTAGACAATTTGGAGGTCGCCGAGCACGCGCAGCTTGAACCCGACCTCGCAGTAGTGGAAGTAGTACTCCCACTTGCGGATGAAGGCGTCATCAAAGCCGAGCTTCTTGAGCTTCTCCTGATTCGCCATGAAGTTACGACGCCATTGCGCAAGGGTGGGCACGTAGTGCGGCCCGATATTCTGAACGTGCTCGACGGTCAAGCTCGAGGCGGCGGTGCACGCGGCGGTGAGCGCGCCAAACGAGGGGCAGCACGCGCCAGGGAAGATGTGCACATTGATGAACTCGGCCGAGTGACGGTAGTCTTCGTAACGGTCGTCTGGGGTCGTGATCACCTGCACGACAGCGATGCCATGCGGCGCCATCAACTCGTCCACTGCCTTGTAAAAGTCGGGCAGGTACTCGTGCCCCACGGCCTCGAGCATCTCGCACGAGACGACGCGGTCGAACGTGCGCCCACCGCTGCTCTCATGGAACGTGCGATAGTCGGTGTAGTGGTACTGGATCAGGTCGCACACGCCCGCTTTGGCGACACGCATCTCGGCCTCGGCCTTCTGATCATGCGAGAGCGTCAGGCCTACAATCTTGCACCCCACCAACTGTGCGATCCGAATCGAGAGCGCGCCCCACCCGAATCCGATCTCGAGGACCGTGTGATGCTTCTCAAGCTTCAGCTTCGAGATGAGCAGGTCGAGCTTGTTCATCTGCGCCTGCTGCAGCGACTCGCCCTCGTGCTTCCAATACGCACACGAGTACGACATGTCGTCCGAGAGGAAGGTCTTGAACATGTCGTTTGAGAGATCATAGTGGTTGCCGATGTTGGTCGCCGTGTTGCCCACCTTGTTGTGCTGGGCCAGGTGCTGCCAGTACGCCATCGCCGAGCCGACGACCGCAGTGCTCATGCCCTGAAAGAGGCGCATCGAGCGACCCTGCTTGACGAGCCGATGGCGGTTGAGTGCGAGCACCTGAGAGGACGTTAGGGTTAGGGGTCAAAAGAGGAGAATGAGAGAAGAAATGACCCTAACCCTGGCGGTTGAGTGCGAGCACCTCGAGAATGTCGCGCATCTCGGGCGTGTCGATGTCGAAGTGGAAGTACGCCTCGGGCAGCCCGAGGTCCGCCCGCAGCGCGATGCGCCGCCAAAAGTCCTCTCGCTTGACAATGATCGTCGCCTTGTGGGGAGAGGCGGTATCGCCGATGACGATCGTATCGCCATTGGACTCCTTGATTTTGAGGCAGCCGGACAAGACGAAGGAGCGTAGGAAGGAGAGCACCTGGGCTCGGAGCAGGCCGTTCATCGCGGTCAGCATGTAGCCAGCGCCCGTGGCCACCGCGCGAGAGAGCAGCCCCGGTGACGCGACTGCTACCGCCGAGGAGTCGGTGACCGCATGCTCGAGAGCCTTGCCGAGCGCCGCGGCCTTGGCGGCGGCGGCAGCCTTCACAGCAGCGGGCACGCGCACGACCGGCAGCGGGAACTTGCGTGCCGTCGTGTCGCCGAGCGCCTTGAGCAGCATATCAGCGGCGTTGAACCCCGCCTGTGTTCCATCCTCATGGAATCCATACCCGAGGTAAGCGCCCGCAAACCAGACGCCGCGCTCGCCCTGAACCGCGGCCGCGTTGGCGGCGGCATTGCGCGAGGCCATCGAGGGCACCGGGTGCGACGTGCGCCACGCGGACACGACGTGCTCGGCCGCGGGCGGCTTGGCTGGGTTGAGTGTGACGAAGACGTGGCCCACGTCCGGATGCTCCAGCTCGAGCTTCTGCAGCTTGTTCAGGTAGTAGGTGACCGCGACGCCACGTGCCTCGTCGGTGCCCAGGAAGTTCCACGCGGCCCAACACGCCTTGCGCTTGGGCATGAGGGCGGGGTCTTGGTGCAGGTACAGCTGCGACGTCTGGTACGCGAACGCGTCGAGCCACTGCGACTGCGCCGCGCTCGCCGCGCTCCCCATGATGGTCTTTGCATCTGGCGCATGGCATGCAAAGATGATCTGATCGAAGGTTTCGTCAAGGATGGCATCTGGCGTCTTGATGGTGAGCTTCCAGCCGCTCGCAAGCTTGCTCACGCCGGTCACCTCCGCGCTCGTCACGATCTTGTTCTTGAAGGCCGCCGTCACCTTGGCGATGTAACCGTCCGCCGAGCGGCCGCGCACTGTGTACCACTGAGGACGGTTGAAGACCTGGAGCATGTGGTGGTTGGCCATGAACTCGAGGATGAAGTAGGCGGGCGACTCCGTCACGCGCGCCGCGGGCACCGACCAGATCGACGCGCACGCCGGCACGAGGTACCGCTCGACGAAGTACGTCGAGTAGCGCTTCTCGCGCAGAAAGTCGCCGAGGCTGACGGAATTCTTGTCGGCGGGCGGCGAGGCGAGGAAGGCCTCGGCATCGGCCTTGAAGGTGGTCATCTCGCGCAACATGCGCAAGAAGGCGGGCGACGCCATGTTCGTCTTCGTCGCGAACAGCCCGCCCAGGCCCTCTGAGCCCCACTCCCACGCGCCGTCCTCGAGGCTCACCGAGAGCGACATGTCCGAGGCCTGGATGGCGACGCCCTCGTCCTCGAACCACTTGAGCATGGTCGGGTACGTGACGTGGTTGCACACCATGAAGCCCGTGTCCACGGGCACCTTGCCCACGTACTGCGTGTGCGCGTGGCCGCCCACGTGCGCGTCCTTTTCGAAGACCTTGATGTCGTGGCCGCTCCGGTGGAGCGCATAGGCCGCGGCGAGGCCTGAGCAGCCTGAGCCGACGATGGCGACGCGGACGGGATTTTTCGTCTCCGACATTGGGTCACTCTTGGGGAGCAGTGGACACGAGGGCGGTGCCGACGGGGCCGACAAACAGATCCAAAGAGAAAAGTGCACCCTGGACGCAGGACGAAGGACGCGAGATCGAAGACCTCACGATCGAGATCTGGAAAGTACATAGCGCTTTCCAACGAGGAGGGTGGTTGTTGATGTGTTTTGGTGGGCACGCTACACGTAGAATAGATTTGTTGTGGCGCATGTCAGCATAATTCAGCACTGTAAAGTGATCATTTGTCTGAACGCCACGTTCGGCGTTTTGTTGACCTCGGAGATCCTCGGTTGCGATCCAGATTCGACTAGATGCAGACCGCGAACGAACTCTCGCTCCGCAGCAGCGAGGCACTTTCCGTGACGATCTCTTTCGTACGGAGTGCCCGGACTGCGCGCGCGGGCAGCATGTGCCTCGCTAAGGGCCAATCTCATCCTTCTTGCAAGGCCCTACCTGCACCGAGAGGCGTCGCACGCGGCGCGCTCTTCTGGCAGTGCGGTACCGCAGTGGTCGCCTCGCTCTCTGTCGGTCATGAGCTGGGTGAGGGGCTGCGACTCCTCTGGCAGACAGGGGCGATCGCGTGCTTGCTGTTTGCGGCGCTCCTGGGCGCACCGGCCTCGTGTGCAATGGCGCGCCGCCTCGAACGCGCCTTCAAGCGCCGCCGCCTCCTGAGCAGCAGCTGGAGCAGCGCTGGCGGCATGCAGGCCTGCTCCTCGTCCGCCTCCGAGCAGCAGCAGTATGAGTGCGTCACGACCATCCATGGCCGCAAGTACGACCTGAGCGCGTTCGTGTCGAGCCATCCGGGCGGACCGACGGCTCTGCTGCTCACGCACGGCACCGATGCCACCGCTCTCTTCGAGTCGTACCATCCGCTCTCGCACCTGCCCGCGGCGGTGCTTGCAAGGTATGAAGTGGGTAATAGCAGCAGCAGCAGCACTGGCCACAGCAGCAGGAGCAGCAGCGGTGGCGGTGTCGCCACCAGCGACGTCGCCACCAGCGCTGCCGGCGCGATGGACGGCGAGGCGAGCGACGGCGGCAGCGGCTCAGACAGCGGAAGTGGCGAGAGTGAAAGTTCCGTGCTTGGCTGGAGATCGCCGCGGGGGCGCACGGCCGACCCGATGTACGACGTGATGCGCGAGCGGGTCGCCGCCCTCTTCGAGGCGCGCGGCAAAGGCACCAAGGCGTCGAGCGCCCGGCTCGCGTATTACAGCCTCACGATCGCGCTGTGGGGAACGCTATGTCGCGGCTATTACCTCGGCAGCTGGTGCGCGCTTCCGTGGTACGTTCTCTGCGCGTGGCACGTCGCGGGCATCGGGCATGATGCCGCCCACTTCGAGGTCTCGACCGAGCCTGTCGTGAACGCCGTGCTCGCCTGCTGCATCGGGACCATCTCCAACCCGCTCCATTGGTACTACCAGCACACTGTCGGGCACCACTCGCACACCAACGACCCCGACAAAGATCCGGACCTGCACCACTACGATCCCTTTTTGCGCGTGCACACGCGCCTCGCGCACCAGCCGTGGCACCGTTGGCAGCACTACTTCGTCTTCCCCTTCATGGCGCTCTTCACGTTCGGGCAGACGCTCTGGCAGCCGCTCATGCAGCAGGCACTCCCCGGTCAGCCTCGGGCGGTCAACGGCATCACGCCCATTTTGATGCAGGGCCGCCTGCGCGTGCATGTGCTAGGGTATGGGATGCTCCTCCTGTACGTGTACCTGCACCTCCTCCTCCCCTTGGCCTTCCACCCGTCACTCCTCTCGGCCGCTGCCTTCTTCTCCATCTTCCTAGGCGGCACCGGTGGCGCCTTTGGCCTCGCTTCCGCCATCAACCACCTCACGCCCGCCTCGGCCGCCGTAGAGCCCACGCCGCAGAGACTCCCAAGCTCGCCCAACACAAATGGCGCCGGCGCTGGGGGCCGCCTTGGCGGCATCGGCGGCGGCTCTCGCCAGCTGCAGCAGCACTCGTGGGCAGCGCGTCAGGCTGTCTCGTCCAACAACTTTTGCCTCGGTTCGCCTCTTGCTTTTTGGCTCTCGAACGCGCTCAACTACCAAGTCGAGCACCACCTCTTCCCGGGCATCAACCACGAGCATCTGCCCATGATCAGCCCGATCGTGCGCGCCACCTGCACTGAGTTCGGCGTGCCGTATAACGCCTTCGCGTCTTGGACCGCCATCGCCGACGAGTTTCGGCAGCACCTGCGCAACCTGGGAGACGTGCCGCAGCACGCGAAGCTCGAGTGACGCACGTGCCGGGCGACAAGAACCGCAACCCAGGCAAGTGTATCTCAGAAGCGCCCACGCGTGATGTCGCGCGCTCGCAATCTCCGTCGGGGGAAACGGAACAGTGCTAATGACTTCATCTTATAAAGTCCGCTCTCTGCTCGCGACCTGCCGAGCTGCCGGTGCGCAAGCTGCGTGTAGCTGCCTGCCAAACGTGGGTCGTCGTAATCCTTCCCCTGCTCCAAGATGAATCTTGAATGTTGGTGTCGTGTGTGAAATATTTTCGTGTTGAAGCCGATATTCTCGTGTGTGGGAAAAACGGGTTCACAGCCAATGGTCATATTCATAGAAACACATTTGGTGCCTCAATGAGCAAGGCCTGTCTCGGTGTTTTGAGCTTGCCGGTGCGGCTACTCTTCCATTTACTGGGACTGACAGTCTCGCAACCGACAGACAGTTCGCCGCTGCTGCCCTTCAATCGCACGCACTGCCTCGCGCGGGCGAGCGGGAGAGCTGGCGCCAGCGCCTTGTGCGACGCATTTGGAGCATTTGCAGGAGGCTTGTCGGTCGTGACTCCAGCCAGCTGCATAGGCCGTGCGAACCTCACCGCGGCCGGCGCGTACATCTGCCTCTTGGAGTCGCGGTGTATCGCCGCGTACGATGTGCGCACGTGCGTCGGCCCGCGAGGCTTTGCGTACATCGGTCGCGGCCTCTTCAACTCCAGCGCGTGCGAGGCGCTCGTCGCGCAGGAGAATGCGACGCTCCTCGGCACGCTCGTCTTTGCGCCCGGCGCTGGGTGCGCGGTGGTGCTCGGTGGGGAGCCGCCGGCCGCGGCCTACACGGATGAGTGGGCCGTCAACCGAAGCGGCCGAGCAGGGCTGCCGCCGCTCCCGTCATTCCACCCGTGCGCGGGCGGCGTGCTCGACAGCGAGCGTGCGGAGCGGCTGCTCAAGCTGAGCGCACGCGCGAGCCGGTACACGACTCACCACGTCCTCGCCCTCAGCCCATCCATCGGGCCGGTCGCGGGCGGTGCGAGCATCGGCGTGTGTGGGCTCGGCTTCACGAAGGCCAACGAGGCCGTCGGCCATCTCGCATGCAAGTTCACCGACGGACGGAATGAGGAGGCGGTGGCCGCGGTCTGGATCGACGAGCATCAGCTGCGCTGCGACGCGCCCGACTTTTCACGCTTCGCCGTCGGCATGCCGCACAATGTGAGCGTCGAGATCTCGACCAACCGCGGCGCCACATGGACGAGCAACCACGCGCAGTTCACCTACTATTCAACTCGGCCTTCCATCGACGCCTTTGGACGCGCGATGTGGGGTTACGAGCCGACGTTCACGCAGGCCGCGTGGCAGGTGCCGTACGCCGAGAATGACTTCGGCTCCATCGTCCGAGAGCTCTACTCGCCTAAGGGCCACCCGCTCAACCGGGGTCGGCCATCAAAATGGGATTCCCATAGCGACCCCTTCCACGCTACAGGCGAGAGCGCGGCCTGGAACCCGGTCGAAATGGATACGGGAGACCGCTTCGAGCCGGCGGAAGACGTACAGGTGCGTGCGAGCCATGGCATCGATCACGGCGTCGAGGGCTCGTGGGGCGACCGACGCTCCTTCCTACGCGCGCACAACCTCGTACCCGATGTCTACATGAAGAAGGTCGTCGCTGCGCGAGCCAGGCTACGCGAGCAGGAGGCCTACTCCAACACGGGCGTCATTTGATCAGTAGTCTTATAGTGTAACACTTAATGCCTGTGTATAAAGGAGCCTCAGGTAAGCCTCAGGCTCCGCCCCTCTCTGCGTTTGTACGACATGCGTCTTGCCACACCGACGCGACAGCCGACACCGACAGTCCGGTGACCGGTCGTCGCGACTCGCGTTCCGCCCAACCCCCACGGGCGAGACGACAGAGCGACCGGGCGAGCGGCGTCCTCGACGCGAGCTCCGACGAGACAGGTACCCGGTAACAAAGTAAGTGTGATAGGGTGATAGAGGTGACGAACTGTAATTAAGTACTCAGCGCGCGAGTACCGTACGTAGAAGTCGGATAGCCGGTGGCGCCCGGGTTATATACCCTTAAGCGGGGCGCGGAGTCGGGCAGGAGCCGCGCCCTTTGAGAATAAAGGACGAGTGTGGTGAGCCGCGGCGGCGTACTCCAACCACCACCCGCCCCGCCGCCTCGAAAAGCGCGTGGGGATGCATCCCGGCCCTTCCTAATATCGCGGGTAGGCCAATCGGCTCAATCCCGAGTGGACCCGAGGTATTACAACGCCCCCCCTATAATGTGGTGAGCGCGGGTGTCGGTCCGCGAAACAACAGACTGTCTATCCCTCCCGTCTGGTATTAGGTATACGTACAGTAGCAAGAGAAGCAGTCGTGCACCCACAGGTCGCGCGGAGTGCGTCCGGGGAGCACCGCTGCGAGGATGGGGGATGCTACTGAACAACCAAATTTGGAAACAGCATTGGTGTTTAGATCCAAAGATCAAGATCCATGTCGGTCGGTGCCGCGCGCATGCCCTCGTCGTTTGGCCCCTGGGACAGATCCTGCAGCTGCTGCAGCCACCGGAAGGCCGACTTGAGCGGCGAGGTCGGCTCTTCGTGTCCACTGGCCACGGGCGACGCGACCACTTGAGCCAGTCGAGACGATTCCAATCGTGTTTGCATTCGAGCCATGGCTCCTGGCTCATACTCGAACGCCCTGGGCGGTGGAGCTATGGCTTCCTCTGAGGGTGGCGTGCCTGAGGCTGTCTCTGGAGTCGCCTCCGTCCTCTGAGGGGGCTGTGGCGGCGGTAACTGTGGCTGCGGCGCCGGCGGCGATTTTGGGAGGGTCCACCGCTTGAAGAGCGTAGGAGCTGGTGGCTCGGGAGACTGCAAACGCGACGCCGCGGCCGCCCTTGCACGTTTGAGGGCTGCCGAGCGCGAGGACGAGGCAGTGGGGGAGGCCTGCGCCTCCCCCGAAGTACACGTGCAGGAGGAGCATCCCATACCCGAGCGCGAAGACGAGGCAGTGCGGGAGGCCTGCGCCTCCCCCGAACAAGCTTGCCAACCTTCCTGTGTGGCGGGCGCAATGCTCACCGTCACACCGAAGATGGGGCCCCGCTCTGGACTGTAGTGGAGGTAGTACGTGTCGCCGTCCTTGAGCTCGATGCTCTCGTTCATAGGGAGATTGTTAGGGAGATTGCGCCCAGGTTCCGAGCCGAGGCATGAATGGCCTTGCCTATTTTGGTCGCTCGCAGCACGCCGCCGACGAAAGTGAAGATGACTTGCTCACGTGAGAGCATCTTGCATGCGGGGTCGTCTGTCGACATGTGCTGGCGACCGAGGGTCCGCGTCTCGCCATCTCTTAATCCAAGGACTTGAGGTGGATCCTCGATTGAAAGCATAGCGGAGGCCAAGGGGTGGGCAGCAGAGGGAGGCCCAACGGCGACAGCAGCGGCGAGAGCAGCGGCGAAGGCGCCCGAGGTGACGGGCAGCGCGCACTCTTGATTCGCCGCGCTGCGGGCGGCGGCGGGGCCGGCGGGTATGGGGGCACCAGGCACCAACTGACGGTTAAGGAAAGCCTGCAGCGCCATGATCGTCGGGTCCTTGTCACAGACGCCAAAGAGCGCGTTGCCGTCGAGGCCCATCCGCTGCGTGATCTCGAGGTCGGCTGCGCCATTCTTCTTGAGAAAGATCTGCAGCGCGGTCACCGCCTCGACGTTCCACTCGGTGCCGAATCCAAAGCCCGTACGCAACGGCTCACGCTCGTCGCCCAAGCTGCTGGCGAGGTTGGCGTTCAGGAAGCTCTTGAGTGCCGTCTTGAGGTGCCGATCCCACTTGGTGAACGCCGCGCTGGCGAACTCGATGCCGTTGGAGAAGACATTGAAGGTGGGTACTTGCACCTCGGGCGATCGGTGAGGCGAGCGCAGACCGCCCTCACCGCCCCCACCTTCACCTCGGGCCGGCGACACTGGATCGGACACGACGAGATAATCCTCCTCGAAGTACATTGCGAGCTTGTCGTGCTTGACAGGGAAGCCATTCTGCTCGAGGAAGGCGGCGAGCGGCTCGAGGACGTGCTGCAGGCTACCATCGATAGCGAGCTCACCCGGCTCCCACCTCCATGGCCACGACGTCGCACGTGCAACTGTGTCCGGTGGCACCGTCACCTTCGTTGCCTCCGTCTCCGTGTTGGCCGTAGTCAGTTCTGCGTGACCCTGTGCATGTACCTCGTTGGCCGCCGCCGCCTCAGCTGCGCGAACTGGCACGCCATCGGCATCACGAGGCAAGTCTCGACGGCGATAGGTGTAACGTCCCGGGCGATCTTTGGCAGAGGGCGTCCGCGGTACGGGTGAGCCAGGACTGCACGCGATCTTCTCGAGCGGCAGGCGAGTCACGACGAGCCGTCCAGCTCTCCTTGTTGGCTCCTCTGCCTCTGCTGCGGCGCGCCGCCGCTCCGTATTGGCAACGGCAGCGCATGGGATGCCATTCTCGATCACGTACATGGGACTGTCGCTCTTGGCGCCCTGCTTGCGCTTCCGTCGGCACAGCGAGCAATACAAGCGCGTGGAGAAAATACAAGCGCTTACGAGGCACAGCACAGCGATGACGATGCCCGCAATGATGCCGCCCTTGTTGACCTGCTCGCCGGCGCTCGGGTCACTACCTGGACGATCAGCGCGAAGCAAGTCCGAGGACAGCGTGGCGCGTCCTCGAAGCAAGAGCGGGGCGTTGACGCCCGACTCGGACAGGCGTGAGGAGAGCGCCGTCATGAACGCCGGCTCGTTGTTGATGATGACGACGAGCTCCGAGGCGTGCTCCTGCATCGAGCCGGTAGCAAGGCGCACCGCGATGTTCACCTCGATGCCCTCGGCCATCGTCGTAATGTAGTCGGCGCTGACAGGTGCATGCTCGTGCCCGTGCTCGTGCCCCATCTGGGAGAGCTCAATGGAAAGCTGAAAGGCCACGGCCTGCTCGAGAGCCACAATTGGAGTCAATCAGATATCAATCAGAGTCAATCAGAGTCAATCAGAGGCCATTGACGAGACTCGCCTGCTCGAGAGCCACTAACTCCGCCGCTGTCCAGGGCGTCTGAAGGCGGCGCAGGCGTGTCGATGCCACGGCCTTGGCGACGATAAACTGTATGGAACCATCCGGAGGTGGTGAGGGTGGCGGGCTTGGTGGTGGTGGCGACGGTGGCGGCGACGGTGGTGACGGTGGCGGCGAGGGAGGTGGAGGCGACGGTGGGGGCGAGGGCGGTGATGATGGAGGCGGCGGCGACGGCGGCGGCGCTGGCGGCGGGCTCGGCGGCGGAGGTGAGGGAGGTGAGGGAGGTGGGCTTGGTGGTGGTGGCAGTGGTGGAGGTGAAGGAGGTGGCGACAATGGGGGTGGCGAGGGCGGAGGTCGATATGGCGGTGATGAAGGCGGTGGTGGAGATGGTGGCGCCGAGGGAGGAGGAGGCAATGGTATCGGTGATGGAGGAGGTGGAGAGGGTGGAGGCGAAGGCGGCGGCGGAGCGGGTGGCGGTGAGGGCGGCGGAGGTGAGGACGGTGGTGAAGGCGGGGGAGGCGAGGGCGGCGGTGATGGGGGAGGAGGCGATGGCGGTGGCGAGGGCGGCGGCGGCGATGGTGGAGGCGATGGCGGAGGCGGCGACGGTGGCTGGCTCGGTGGCGGAGGTGAGGACGGAGGTGGGCTTGGCGGTGGCGGGCATGGCGGC
>Ga0210247_100322_pt1 | contig 44311 bp, 41 predicted proteins | sample ChrtobMetP3_16mM_FD_155449 | JGI IMG/M metagenome (GOLD analysis project Ga0210247, IMG submission 155449) | Chrysochromulina tobin associated microbial communities from unialgal haptophyte culture, Seattle, Washington, United States - P3_16mM | ecosystem: Host-associated > Algae > Haptophytes >... | reverse complement strand
GGCGCTTCGGTCGTGGTCTGCGCGGTGGCGCTCAGGCCTGCAAAGGCCAGGCCGGCGCCCAGCAGCAGGGTTGCAATCAGTTTTTTCATGTCTGTGATCTTTCTTGTTCAGTGGCGATGATCAGAGCGCTTCTTTGCCGGTCTCGCCGGTGCGGATGCGAACCACCTGTTCGAGCGAGGTGACGAAAATCTTGCCGTCGCCGATCTTGCCGGTGCGTGCCGCACCTTCGATGGCTTCGATCACGCGATCGACGAGGTCGTCGGAGACGGCCGCTTCGATCTTGACCTTGGGCAGGAAGTCGACCACGTATTCCGCGCCGCGGTACAGCTCGGTGTGGCCCTTCTGGCGGCCGAAGCCCTTGACTTCGGTCACGGTGATGCCTTGCACGCCCATGCCGGAGAGTGCTTCGCGCACTTCGTCCAGTTTGAACGGCTTGATGATGGCTGAAACCATTTTCATGCTGCTATTCCTCTTCTTGAACAGGAGGGTGATGGGACCGGATGGCCGACACCGAGGTGGAAACGAATTCGGCATGCCGGGGAGCAAACCAATCGCGGTGGGCTGACTGCGGCATGGCGGACCACGCTTCGAATCAATCGCTTACAAGACCTAGCAGGGAATATGCCAACCCGCAGCTTCCCTACCCCCCGGGGTTGCGGGCTTCCACGCTCACTACAGTGGCCAGCGCGGGAACCAACGCGCACCGGCATGCTCCGCCAGCCGCCCATGAAAGACGCTCGTCCCGCACGGCAGCACCGCACCCCGAGGGTGCGCACCAAACAGGTGCTTTTCCACAAAACCGTGCGCTCCTCTGAAATGGCGGGCATTGCGCACCGAAACAGGGAGTGAATCGCCATGGGTCTGTCATTGGTGCGCAGCCGTGCGCTGCTCGGGCTGGACGCCCGGCCGGTGCAGGTGGAGGTTCATCTGGCCAACGGCCTGCCCAGCTTCACCTTGGTGGGGCTGGCCGATACCGAGGTCAAGGAAGCCCGCGAGCGGGTGCGCTCGGCCATCGCCAACGCGGGGCTGGAATTTCCGTCGAACAAGAAGATCACCGTCAACCTGGCCCCGGCCGACCTGCCCAAGGATTCCGGCCGGTTCGACCTGCCGATCGCGCTGGGCATCCTCGCGGCCAGCGGCCAGATCAGCGCGGCGCGGCTGGCCGACTGGGAATTCGCCGGCGAACTCTCCCTGGGCGGTGAACTGCGACCGGTGCGCGGCGCGCTCGCCATGAGCCTGGCGCTGCACCGCGACGCCGGCGCCGACGCCACCAACGCCCGGCTCGTGCTGCCGCCGGGCAGCGCGGAAGAGGCCGCGCTGGTGCCGCAAGCCCGGGTGTACCGGGCGCGGCACCTGCTCGATGTGATCGCCCGCTTCCTGCCCGAGAGCGCCGCCACCGCCGAGCCGCCCGACGACGGGGGCTGGGCGCGGCTCACGGCCCACCGCATCGGAGCGACACCACCGCTGGCGGATCTGGCGGACGTGAAAGGCCAGAGCGCCGCCCGGCGCGCGCTGGAGATCGCGGCCGCCGGCGGGCACAGCATCCTGATGGCCGGACCACCCGGTTCCGGCAAGTCCATGCTCGCCCACCGCTTCGCCGGTCTGTTGCCGCCCATGAGCACCCTGGAAGCGCTGGAGTCGTCGGCGGTGGCCTCGCTGGCCGGGCGGTTCGATCTGGCGCGCTGGGGCCAGCGACCCACCTGCGCGCCGCACCACAGCGCCAGCGCGGTGGCCCTGGTGGGGGGCGGCTCGCCACCGCGCCCCGGCGAGATTTCGCTCGCGCACCACGGCGTGCTCTTCCTGGACGAACTGCCCGAGTTCCCCCGGGCTGCCCTGGAGGCCCTGCGCGAACCGCTGGAGAGCGGCCACATCCGCATTTCGCGCGCGGCCATGCAGACCGAGTTTCCGGCGCGCTTCCAGCTGGTGGCCGCCATGAACCCCTGCCCCTGCGGCTTTCTGGGTCACCCCACGCGGGCCTGCCGCTGCACACCCGACCAGGTGTCGCGCTACCAGGCCAAGCTCAGCGGCCCGCTGCTGGACCGCATCGACCTGCACGTCGAAGTGCCGGCCTTGCCACCCGACAACCTGTTCACGCAGCAGCCTGGCGAACCGAGCGCCAGCGTGCGCGAACGGGTGATCGCGGCGCGGGACCGCGCTCAGGCTCGCCAGGGCTCGGCCAACCAAGCCCTGGCGGGGCGCGCGCTCGATGAACACGCGCGACCCGACGCCCAGGCGCTCAAGTTCCTGCACACCGCCGCCGCCCGCCTGGGCTGGAGCGCGCGCGGCACCCACCGCGCGCTGCGCGTGGCGCGCACCATCGCCGACCTCGCGGGCAGCGAACCGGTGGGCGTGGCGCACATCGCCGAAGCGGTGCAGTACCGGCGCGTGGTCAACACAGGCGGCTGACGGGCGACAGGCAGCACGCCACATGACCTTGCCCGGTGGCGCCGCGAAGCAACTGGTATGGTCTCCGCCTTCCCCCCTTGCAGCAGGAGACACCATGAGCTACCCCCACACCCAACTGTTCATCCATGGCCAATGGCGCGACGCCGCCGCTGGCGAAACGCTGGCCGTGTTCAACCCAGCCACCGGCCAGGAGATCGGCCGCGTGGCGCACGCCCGCCAGGCCGACCTGGACCTGGCGCTGGACGCCGCGCAAAAAGGCTTTGAAGTCTGGCGCGACAAGCCACCCATCGAGCGCGCCAAGGTCATGCGCGCCGCCGCAGCGCTCATGCGCGAACGCGCTGGCGCCATTGCCGCGCTGCTCACGCAGGAACAGGGCAAACCGCTGGCCGAAGCCAAGGGCGAGGCCATGGCCGCGGCCGACATCATCGACTGGTTCGCCGACGAAGGCCTGCGCGTCTACGGCCGCATCGTGCCCTCGCGCGGCAACCTCGCCATGCGCCAGATGGTGCTCAAGGACCCGGTCGGCCCGGTGGCCGCGTTCACGCCGTGGAACTTCCCCATCAACCAGGTCGTGCGCAAGCTGGCCGCGGCGCTGGCCACGGGCTGCTCCATGATCGTGAAGGCGCCCGAAGAAACCCCGGCTGCACCGGCCGAGCTGGTGCGCGCCTTTGCCGACGCCGGCCTGCCACCCGGCGTGCTGGGCCTGGTCTACGGCACACCGTCGGAGATCTCCACTTACCTCATCGCGCACCCGGTCATCCGCAAGATCACCTTCACCGGTTCCACCCCGGTGGGCAAGCAGCTCGCGGCCATGGCCGGTCAGCACATGAAGCGCGTGACCATGGAACTGGGCGGGCACGCCCCGGTGATCGTGGCGGAAGACGCCGACGTGGCGCTGGCCGTGAAGACCGCGGGCGGCGCCAAGTTCCGCAACGCCGGGCAGGTGTGCATTTCGCCCACGCGCTTTCTGGTGCACGAGAGCATTGCGAAAGAATTCTCGGCCGCGCTGGTGAAACACGCCGCCGGTCTGGCGGTGGGCGATGGTTCAGCCGAAGGCACACAGATGGGCCCGCTGGCCAACCCGCGCCGCGTGACGGCCATGGCCGAGTTCACGAAAGACGCGGTGGAGCGCGGCGCCACGCTGGCCACCGGCGGTGAGCGCATCGGCGAGGCGGGCAACTTCTGGCAGCCCACCATCCTCACCGACGTGCCGCTGGACGCGCGCGTGTTCAACGACGAGCCCTTCGGGCCCATGGCCGCGGTGCGCAGTTTCAAGACACTGGACGAAGCCATCGCCGAGGCCAACCGCCTGCCGTTCGGCCTGGCCGGTTACGCCTTCACGCGCTCGTTGAAGAACGCCGACCTGCTGGCGCGGCGTGTGGAGGTGGGCATGCTGTGGGTGAACATGCCCGCCATGCCCTCGGCTGAAATGCCGTTCGGCGGCATCAAGGACTCGGGCTATGGCTCCGAAGGCGGCCCGGAGGCGATGGAGGCTTACCTCAACGCACGGTCTGTGACCATCATGAACGTGTGATGGGGCGGCGCAGTCGCGCCGCCCGGCTCACTTGTTGGGGCCGAGGCGGTGCGTCAGCGCCACCACCAGTGCGGTCATGAAGAAGAACGCCTGCAGCTCCAGGCGCCAACCGCCGGTGGCCGTGATGTCCAGGAAATGCGTCGAGTGGGCCAGGGCGACGGCCACCGCCATGTTGATCGCGATCACCAGCGCCGCCGGCACCACCCACAGCCCGATGAGCAGGAACAGCGGCGCGACCAGCTCCCCGATGTAGACGCCGTAGGCGAGGAAGGCCGGCAGCCCCTTGCCCACCAACATGCCTTCGATGCCGCCCACGCCGCCAGTGACCTTGGCCCAGCCGTGAAAGATCATGAGGATGGCGAGCGTCCAGCGCAGCAGCAGGACGCCGAAACGAGGGTGATCAAAAAGTGCGTTGAGTGTTTTCATCGTCGGTGGAGTCGTCTGGGATTCAAAGGTTCGGCGCCAGCCAGCGCTGCAGTTCTTTCTCGGCCACCGCACTGCGTTGTGCCAGGTCGGCCACCTGGTCGTCGCCGATCTTGCCGACGTTGAAATAGGCGCTCTCGGGGTGGCCCAGGTAGAAGCCGCTCACGCTGGCGGCCGGCGTCATGGCCAGGCTTTCTGTCAGGCCCATGCCGATGTCTTCGCACTGCAGCAGGTCGAACATCGGGCGCTTGACCGAGTGGTCCGGGCAGGCGGGGTAGCCCGGCGCCGGGCGGATGCCCTGGTACTTTTCCTTGATCAGGTCCTCAACGCTCAGCGCTTCGCCCTCCGCGTAGCCCCAGAGGTCGGTGCGCACGCGGTGGTGCAGGCACTCGGCCAGGCCCTCGGCCAGGCGGTCGGCCAGGGCCTTGAGCATGATGGCGGCGTAGTCGTCGTGGTCGTCGATGAACTGCTTCTCTTTCTTCTCCACGCCCAGGCCCGCCGTGACGGCGAACACGCCCACGTAGTCGTCGGCCACGCCCTTGGGCGCCACGAAGTCGGCCAGGCACCGGCTGGGCCGCATCACGCCGTCCACCTCGAAGCGCTCGGTCTGCTGGCGCAGGCCGTGCCAGGTGAGCGCCACCTCGCGGCGGCTCTCGTCGGTGTAGAGCTCGATGTCGTCGTCGTTGACGCTGTTGGCCGGGTACAGGCCCACCACCGCGCTGGCGCTGAGCCAGCGGCCTTCAATCAGCCGCTGCAGCATGCGCTTGCCGTCGCTGAACACGCGCCGCGCTTCTTCGCCCACCACCTCGTCTTTGAGGATCTCGGGGAAGGGGCCGGCCAGGTCCCAGGTCTGGAAAAACGGCGCCCAGTCGATGTAGCGCGCGATCTCGTTCAGATCGAAGTTCTTGAACACGCGCTTGCCGATGAAGCGCGGCTTCTTCGGTTCGAAGTTGCGCCAGTCGATCGGCGTCTTGTTGGCACGCGCCTTGGCCAGCGGCCACAGCGGCACCTGCTTCTTGTTGGCGTGCTGGGTGCGCACCTTGTCGTAGTCGGCGTTGAGTTCGGCGATGTACTGCGCCGCCTGGTCCGACAACAGTCCCTGCGCCACACCCACGCTGCGCGAGGCATCGGGCACATAAACCACGGGGCCGCTGTAGTGCGGCGCGATCTTCACCGCGGTGTGCACGCGGCTGCAGGTGGCGCCGCCGATCAGCAGCGGGATCTGCTTGTCGCGGAAGTGCGCGTCTTTCTCCATCTCGCCGGCCACGTACTGCATCTCTTCCAGGCTGGGCGTGATCAGGCCCGAGAGGCCCACGATGTCGGCGCCCTCGGCCTTGGCCATGGCCAGAATCTCGTGGCAGGGCACCATCACGCCCATGTTCACCACCTCGAAGTTGTTGCACTGGAGCACCACGGTCACGATGTTCTTGCCGATGTCGTGCACGTCGCCCTTCACCGTGGCGATCACGATCTTGCCCTTCGGTCTAACGTCGCTACCGGCCGCCTGCAGGGCCAGCTTCTCGGCCTCGATGTAGGGCAGCAGGTGGGCCACGGCCTGTTTCATCACGCGCGCGCTTTTGACCACCTGCGGCAGAAACATCTTGCCCTGGCCAAACAAATCACCCACCACGTTCATGCCGTCCATGAGCGGGCCTTCGATCACGTTGAGCGGGCGCCCGCCACCGGCCTCGATCTCGCGCCACATCTCTTCGGTGTCTTCGCTGATGAAGTCGTTCATGCCGCGCACCAGCGCGTGGCTCAGGCGTTCGCGGATCGGCAGCGCGCGCCACTCGTTCTTCTTGCTGTCGTCCTTGGCCGCGCCCTTGGCGTTTTCGGCCACCTCCACCAGGCGCTCGCCGGCATCAGTGCGGCGGTTCAGCACCACGTCTTCCACCCGCTCGCGCAGATCGGGCTCCAGCTCGTCGTACACGCCCACCATGCCGGCGTTGACGATGCCCATGTCCATGCCGGCCTTGATCGCGTGGTACAGGAACACGGTGTGGATCGCCTCGCGCACCGGGTCGTTGCCGCGGAAGCTGAACGACACGTTGGACACGCCGCCGCTCACCTTGGCGCCCGGCAGGTTCTGTTTGATCCAGCGCGTGGCGTTGATGAAGTCGACCGCGTAGTTGTTGTGTTCCTCGATGCCGGTGGCAATGGCGAAGATGTTCGGGTCGAAGATGATGTCTTCCGGCGGGAAGCCCACCTCGTCCACCAGGATGCGGTAGGCCCGCTCGCAGATCTCCACCTTGCGCTCGTAGGTGTCGGCCTGGCCCTTTTCGTCAAACGCCATCACCACGGCGGCCGCGCCGTAGCGCTTGACCAGCCGCGCCTGGCGCTTGAACTCGTCCACGCCCTCTTTCATGCTGATGGAGTTCACCACGCCCTTGCCCTGCACGCAGCGCAGGCCGGCCTCGATCACCTCCCACTTGGAGCTGTCCACCATCACCGGCACACGCGCGATGTCGGGCTCGCCCGCGATCAGGTTGAGGAACTTCACCATGGCGGCCTTGCTGTCCAGCATGGCCTCGTCCATGTTCACGTCGATGATCTGGGCGCCGTTTTCCACCTGCTGGCGCGCCACGGCCAAGGCCTGCTCGTACTCGCCGTTCAGGATCATGCGGGCGAAGGCCTTGGAGCCGGTGACGTTGGTGCGCTCGCCGACGTTCACAAACAGGCTGTCAGCGCCAATGCGCAGCGGCTCCAGGCCGGAGAGCAGCATGGGTGGCACGGAAACGGAAGGGGAGAGAGGGTCGGACATGGGGCTCACCAAGGCGGTTTTGCAGACAACAGACTGGTGAGCGCCGTTGGGGCCTGTTCATGCCCACTCAAGCCTGACGCACGGTGGGGGCTGAAAAGCCCGCCGGCGCTGCAGCGCTCCTTGAGTGGACGGATTTTAGCCCTTCAATCAGCGAACCGGCGCGAGCAGGTGCGCCATGGCCCGTGGCAGCCCGGCTGGCGTGTCGCAGCGCCGCACGTGGCCCGCGCCCAGCGCGCGCGCCAGTGGACCGAGCTCACCCGGCGCGAACACCAGCGCGCGCACCGCCACCCCCTGTGCCCTCGCCTCCCGGGCAGCGCGTTGCAGGTCGGCCGGCAGGTAGGCCGGGTCGTGCACATCCACGTCGTGCGGCTCACCGTCGGTCAACAGCACCACCACGCGCCGCCAGCCTGGGTGATCGCGCGCGTCTTGCGCGCTCAGGTGCAGCGCGTGGCGCAGGGCTGCGCCGACGCGAGTGGAACCTGCACCCCGCAGGCGTGCCATGGCGGGCAAGGGCTCGTCCCAGTGTTGCAGACAGGGCATGTCGATGCGGTGGCGGCCCTGGCTGGAGAAAGCCCACAGACCGCAGCGATGCCCCAGCCTCTGCAGCGCGAGCGAGGCGGTGGCAGCCGTGCGCTGGATGCGGGCCAGCACCTCACCACCGCCATTCCCCTCGGTGGACGCCGATGCATCCAGCAGCAACAGCACGGCCAGCGGTGGCATCGGGCGCCAGGAGCGGCGGTGAATGCGCGGGTCGGGCGTTCGAAGGCTGCGCAGGTCGAGCGCGCTGTCCACCAGCGCGGCGGGGTGCAATTCATCGCCGTCGACGGCGCGGGCACCGCTGCGCCGCAAGGCACCACCGATGCCCGCCAGACGCCGCGCGAGCCGCCGCTCACCCGACACCAGTGCGCCGGGCGCCCAGGCGGACGGCCCGGGCGGCGGTGCGCCGCCGTACACGCTGCACCAACGCGGCCGGTAGCGGCCGATGCGGTGGTCCCACTCGGCGTGCACCGCATCAGGCTCGGTGGGAATGGGCTGGGGCGATGCGCTGGACGCCTCGTCGGTGGGCGGCACGGCATCGGCCTGCAATGGCACGTCGGACGGCGGCAGCGCATCGTCGGGGATCCAGAGGTGGCTGTTGTCGTCGCGGTAGCGCGCGTGAACGCTGTAGGTGCGGGCGTTGAAGGGCAGGCGCATCTGACCGATGTCGTTGCCCAGCAGGGAGGCGGCCTCGCGCACCTGTGCGGGTGTCTTCAACGCGAGCGAGCGCCCGTCGAGCTCGAAGAACATGCGCCGCACCCGCGCCACCCAGGCGTGCGGGTCTTCGTGCGCAGGGTCGAGCAGCTGGGCCGAGAGGCGCGCGAGCAAGGCCTCGAAGCCGGCACCTTGCAGCGCCGCGGCGTCCGCGTGAAACGGCCACCACACGGCTCGCAGCCCCGGCAGCGCCTGCATCGCCAGCCACTCCACTCGGGCATCTTCCAGCACAGCCAGCAACACCTGCTGCACCGGTTTGAGGCCTCTGCGCGCCTGAGGATTGCCGCCAAAGCGCAGGTGGGCGGCCACGTGCGCCGCCATGGCCAACGGCAGATCGCCTTGCGGGCCCACACCGGCGGGCAGGTGGAGCACGGGGTCGGTCAGGGCATCGAGCGTGAGCACGCTGCGGGCATCGTCGCGGGGCTCGCCGACCTGCACGGTGGTCTGCACGGTTCGACCCCACAGGGCCCGCGCCACACGACGAACCTGGCCCGCGGCGTCCACAGCGTCAGAAGCTCGCGCGCACGAGCGCGCGCAGGGCAGCGCCCAGCTCGGGGTCATCGGACAGCGGCTCGGCGATGGCCTGCAAGGCGGCCTCCATCGGCGAGAGGCCGGCGTGCGCCAACAGCGCGGCGTGCACCAGCATGCGGGTGGAGGCGCCCTCCTCCAGACCCTCGTCGCGCAGGCGCCGGGTGCGGATGGCGAGCTGCACCAGCTGCGCGGCCAGCCCGGGCGCGGCCTGGCCCTCTCGCTGCACGATGCCGGCCTCGACCGGGGGATCGGGGTAATCGAAACCCAGCGCCACGAAGCGCTGGCGCGTGGAAGGCTTCATCTCCCGGTGCAGGCCCTGGTAACCGGGGTTGTAGCTCACGACGAGCTGGAAGTCCGGGTGGGCGCGCAGCAGCTCACCGTGGCGCTCCAGCGAGAGCACACGCCGCGTGTCCGCCAGCGGGTGCAACAACACGGTGGTGTCGGCACGCGCCTCCATGAACTCGTCGAGGTAACACAGGCCGCCGTGGCGCACGGCCTGGGCCAAGGGGCCGTCCATCCAGTGCGTGCCCTGTGCGTCGAGCAACCAGCGTCCGGCGAGGTCGCCTGCGCTCAGATCCTCGTGGCAAGCCACGGTGATCAGGGGCAGCTGCAGGCGCCACGCCATGTGCTCCACGAAACGCGTCTTGCCGCAGCCGGTGGGGCCCTTGAGCAACAGCGGCAGGCGGGCGGTGCGCGCGGCATCGAACGCTGCGATTTCGTGGCCCACCGGCTGGTAAAACGGCTCCCGGGTGATGCGCCAGTCGGCCAGTGGATCAGCCACCACGAGCGGGCCTCAGCGGTGACCCACTGTGTCCGGATTCGGTATGCCCTCGATCGGGCATTCTTCGGTGCCCACCATGGGCCGTGTGATCGCTTCCACGGCCTTCTGGGTGCCCTCGGGGTCGTTGACCCAGCGTGCGTAGAAGTCGTAAGGGCAGGCAGCGGCACCCTTGTCGCCCTCGCGCGAGTTGATCATGCCGGTGTAGCCGCGGTGCAGCAGCTTGAACAAATGGTTTTCGCTCTGCGCGTTCTTGCGGAAGTCGCGGATCAGACTGGTGGACAGCGCGGCGTATTGAATGCCGTAGTCCTCCTCGCCGCATTCGCCGAGCGTGCGGCCGTCAAACCCGACGATGGCGCTGTGTCCGAAGTAGCTGTACACGCCGTCAAAGCCCGAGGCGTTGGCCACCGCCACGTAGGTGTTGTTGGCCCAGGCCATGGCCTTGGCCATGAGCACCTGCTGGTCCTTCGCGGGGTACATGTAGCCCTGGCAGCGCACGATCAGCTCGGCGCCCTTCATGGCGCAGTCGCGCCAGATCTCGGGGTAGTTGCCATCGTCGCAAATGATCAGGCTGATCTTCAGTCCCTTGGGGCCTTCGCTCACATAGGTGCAGTTGCCCGGGTACCAGCCTTCGATGGGCACCCACGGCATGATCTTGCGGTACTTCTGCACGATCTCGCCCTGGTCGTTCATCAGGATGAGGGTGTTGTATGGCGCCTTGTACGGATGCTCCTCGTGCTGCTCGCCGGTGAGCGAGAACACGCCCCACACCTTGGCCTTGCGACAGGCCTCGGCAAAGATCTCGGTCTCGGCGCCCGGCACGGTGGCCGCGGTGTCGTACATCTCTTTCGAGTCGTACATGATCCCGTGCGTGCTGTACTCCGGAAAGATCACCAGGTCCATGCCGGGCAGGCCCGACTTCATGCCGACCACCATGTCGGCGATCTTGCGCGCGTTGTCCAGCACCTCGGCCTTGGTGTGCAGCCTCGGCATCTTGTAATTGACCACGGCCACACCGACCGTGTCCTTGCTGCTCGATATGTCGCCGTGCATCATGGCTCGGGTTCCTTCAGTGAGAAATCATCCAGGGGCGCTTGCTCGGGAAGGCCTTGGCACCGTTGGGTGCGGTCACCGTGGCCTTGTTGCGGCTGGTGCTGCAGCAACCGCAGCCGGCCGGGTGTTTCAGGCGCGCGTACTCGCCCGAGTGCTTGGGCTCGTGCCGCGCGCGTTCGTTGACGCCCATGGCGTTGCGTGTGCCGCTGTTCATGAGCGCCAGGCGCGGCGCGGTGACGAACACGCGCGGTGAAGCGGTGGCGCAATCCGGGCAGGCGGCGGGCTCGTTGCGTTCGCTCAAGGGACGGAACGCATCGAAGCCACCGCACGACGGACAGTCGTAGTCGTAGGTCGGCATGGCGGGCTTCAGAGGTCCGGCGACAGCGGCATCACCACCGAACCGTCCAGGTGCTTGATCGGACCCGAGGCGTTGGGGTTGATGTCGAAATCGAAGATCTGCGTGGGCAGCCACAGCGTGGCGCAGGCGTTGGGCACGTCGACCACGCCGCTGATGTGGCCCTGCACCGGTGCGGTGCCGAGAATCGAATACGCCTGCGCACCCGAGTAGCCGAACTTCTTGAGGTATTCGATGGCGTTCAGGCAGGCCTGGCGGTAGGCCACGTTCACGTCCAGGTAGTACTGCTTGCCGCTCTCGTCGACGCTGATGCCTTCGAAGATGATGTAGTCGTTGTAGGTGGGCGTGATCGGGCTGGGCTTGAAGATCGGGTTCTTGATGCCGTACTTGGCCATGCCGCCCTTGATGAGCGTGACCTTCATGTGCACCCAGCCGGCCATCTCGATGGCGCCGCAGAAGGTGATCTCGCCGTCGCCCTGGCTGAAGTGCAGGTCGCCCACCGAGAGGCCCGCGCCTTCCACGTAGACCGGGAAGAACACCTTGGCGCCGCGCGACAAATCCTTGATGTCGCAGTTGCCGCCGTGCTCGCGCGGTGGCACGGTGCGCGCACCTTCGGCCGCGGCCTTGTCGCGCGCGGCACCGGTCATCTTGCCCATGTGGGCGGTGGCGGCGAACGGTGGGTTGGCCAGACCACTGGTGGCGGGGTCGGAGTCGATCAGCGCCTGCTCGCGCGTGTTCCACATCTCGAGCATCTTGGGGTCGGGCAGGCAGCCGATGAGGCCGGGGTGGATGAGGCCGGCGTACTTCACGCCCGGCACGTGGCGCGAGCTGGTGAACATGCCGTGAAAGTCCCAGATGGACTTCTGCGCCTGCGGGAAGTGTTCGGTGAGGAAACCGCCGCCGTTCTTCTTGCTGAAGAAGCCGTTGAAGCCCCAGAGGCTGTCGTCCTTGGCGCCGATGTCGAGCAGGTCCACCACCAGCAGGTCGCCCGGCTCGGCACCCTTCACGCCCACCGGGCCGCTGAGGTAGTGCACGGTGCTCAGGTCGATGTCGCGCACATCGTCGGCACTGTCGTTGTTCTTGATGAAGCCACCCGTCCAGTCGAAGGTCTCCAGGATGAACTCGTCACCGGGCTTGACCCAGCAGGCCATGGGAATGTCCGGGTGCCAGCGGTTGTGGATGTTCTCGTTCTCCAGCGGTGACTTGGTGAGGTCGACCTTGATGAGGGTTTCGGCCATGGCGGTGCTCCTTGTTGTGGAAGGGGGAAAGGGATCAGACGGAGAGGTAGGACTTGATGTGCTGCAGGTCGGTGTCGCTGCGCGCGGTCTCGTGCACGAGACGGCCACCTTCGATGACGAACAGCCGGTCGGCCACATCCATGGCGAACGAGAGCACCTGCTCGGAGACCACGATGGTGATCTTGCGCATCTTGCGGATCTCGTTGAGCGCCTTGGCGATGTCTTTGATGATCGAGGGCTGGATGCCTTCGGTGGGCTCGTCGAGCAGCAGCACCTTGGGGTCGGTGACCAGCGCGCGCGCAATGGCGAGCTGCTGTTGTTGCCCGCCCGAGAGGTTGCCGCCCTTGCGCCGGCGCATGTCCCACAGCACCGGGAACAGCGCAAAGATCTCCGGCGGAATGGTTTTGTCTTTCGCGTTCTCCAGCCCGGTCTGGATGTTCTCCTCCACCGTGAGCGTGGGGAAAATCATGCGGCCCTGCGGCACGTAGGCGATGCCCTTGGCCACGCGGCGAAAGCTCTCGTCGTGCGTCACGTCCTGGCCCGCCACCGCGATGTGGCCGGCCTTCGCGGGCAGGATGCCCATGAGGCTCTTGAACAGCGTGGTCTTGCCCATGCCGTTGCGGCCCATGATGGCCACGCACTCGTTCTCGCGCGTCTCGAACGAGATGCCGTGCAGCGCCTGGCTCTGGCCGTAGGCGACGACGAGGTCCTTGACTTTCAACATGGTGGTTCCTTCAATGCCCGAGGTACACGTCAATCACTTTGGGATCGGCCTGGACTTGCTCCATCGGCCCCTCGGCCAGGATCTTTCCCTGGTGCATCACCGTGACCTTGTGGGCGATCTTCTTGACGAAATCCATGTCGTGTTCGATCACGATCACGGCGCGGTTCTGGCAGATGCGCTGCAGCAGCTCGGCGGTGAGGTCGCGCTCACGCGCGCTCATGCCGGCAATGGGCTCGTCCAGCATCAGGAGCTCGGGCTCCTGCATCAGCAACATGCCGATCTCCAGCCACTGTTTCTGCCCGTGCGAGAGCAGGCCGGCCTCGGTCTCCAGCTTGTCGCCCAGGCCAATGTCTTCGGCCACGGTCTGCACGCGCGCCTGGATGGCGTCGGTGGCGGTGAAGGCCAGCGCGCCCCACACCGAACGGCCCGAGGGGTAAGACACCTCCAGGTTCTGGAACACCGAGAGGTTTTCGTAGATCGAGGGCGTCTGGAACTTGCGGCCGATGCCTAAGCGCACGCGCTTGTGCTCGGGCACCTGGATGATTTCTTCGTTCTTGAACTTGATGCTGCCGGCGCTGGCCTTGGTCTTGCCGCAGATCAGGTCCAGCAGCGTGGTCTTGCCCGCGCCGTTGGGGCCGATGATCACGCGCAGCTCGTTCTTGTCGATGTAGAGCGTCAGGGCGTCGATGGCCTTGAAGCCGTCGAAGGAGACGGTGAGGTCTTCCACGGCGAGGGCGAAGTCGGTGTTGCTCATCTTGTGTTCCTCAGACGCTCTGGCCGCTGGTGCCGTCGGGCAACTTGGCGTCGGTGGGTGCGGTGGACTTCATGGGCGCGTGGGGCGGTGGTGAAGGGGGCTGCGGCCGCGCAGCCGAGGCTTCGCGCAGGGCCGACTGGCGGCCTCTCCACCACGGCACGACCTTGCTTTCCCAGACACCGGCCAGACCCATGGGGAAGGCCATCACCACGCCGATGAACAGCCCCGCCATCAGGAACAGCCAGAGGTCGGGGAAGCTCTCTGAGAAGAAGGTCTTGCCGGCGTTGACCAGCAGCGTGCCGTAGACCGCGCCCACCAGACTCATGCGACCACCCACGGCGGCGTAGATCACCATTTCGATGGAGGGCACGATGCCCACGAAGCTCGGCGACATGAAGCCGACCTGCAGCGTGAAGAGCGCACCGCCAATGCCCGAGAGCGCCGCCGCCAGGCAGAACACGAAGATGCGGAAGTCGGCCACGTCGTAGCCCGAGAAGCGCACGCGATCTTCCTTGTCGCGCATGGCCAGCAGCAGGGTGCCGAGCTTGCTGGTCTGGATCCAGCGGCACACCACCATGGACAGCACCAACATGCCCACACACACGTAGTAAAGGATGTACTTGGCCGTGTCGGTGCGCGTGTCCCAGCCCAGCACGGTCTTCAGGTCCGTCATGCCGTTCACGCCGCCGGTGTAGCCCTGCTGGCCGATGATGAGCACGGTGAGGATCAGCGCCACCGCCTGCGTGATGATGGCGAAATACACACCGCCCACCCGCCGCTTGAACATGGCGAAGCTCACGATCCAGGCCAGCAGCGTGGGCACCACGATGACGGCGGCCAGCGTGAACGGCAGGCTCTTGAACGGCACCCAGAACGCCGGCAGTTCGGTGATCTGGTTCCAGTCCATGAAGTCCGGAATGCCGGGGGTGGACTGGATCTTGGTGGTCTCGGGGTCGGAGGCTTCGAGCTTCAGGAACATGGCCATGGCGTAGCCGCCGAGGCCGAAGAACACGCCCTGGCCCAGGCTGAGCACGCCGCCGTAGCCCCACAGCATCACCAGGCCGATGGCCACAAACGCGTAGGTGAGGTACTTGCCCACGAGGTTGAGGCGGAAGATGTCCAGCGTGAGCGGCAGCACCACCGCCAGCAGCACGGTGAGCAGCACCAGGCTGGCGAGCTGGTAGCGGGAGATCCAGGCTTTCAAGGCGTTCATGAACGTGCTCCGGGAGTCAAAAAATTCAGCGACGCACTTTGGATGCGAACAGGCCTTGTGGGCGGACCATCAGGATCACCACGATCAACGAGAGCGTGAGCATCTTGGCCATGGAGCCGGCCATGAAGAACTCGGTGATGGACTGCGTCTGGGCGATGCCGAAGGCCGAGACCACAGTGCCCAGCAGGCTGGCCGCGCCGCCGAAGGTGACGACCAGGAAGGCGTCGACGATGTAGAGCGAGCCGGAGGTGGGGCCGGTGGAGCCGATGGTGGTGAAGGCCGCACCCGCGATGCCCGCGATGCCGCAGCCGATGGCAAAGGTGAGGCGGTCGGTCTTCTTGGTGTCGATGCCGGTGGCGTTGGCCATCACGCGGTTGCTCACCGTGGCGCGCACCCGCAGGCCCCAGCGGCTTCGGTGCATGGCCAGCAAGATGCCGCCGGTCACCACCGCCGTGAGGCCCAGCACGAACATGCCGTTGATGGGAATGTCCAGGCCCTCGGCCGGCGCCCAGGAGCCCAGCAGCCAGTCGGGCAGCGTGGGGCTCACTTCTTTAGGGCCAATGAAGGTGCGAAAGCTCTGCTGCATGGCCAGGCTGATGCCCCAGGTGGCAAGCAGCGTGTCGAGCGGACGTTTGTAGAGGTGGCGGATCAGCGCCCATTCGATGAACCAGCCGGCCGCGAACGCGAACAGAAAGGCGGCCACGATGGCGAACGGAAAGTAGGCGGCAACCGCACCCGGGCTGATGGAGTTGGCCAGGGTGGAGCCGAGGTAGATGGTGTAGGCGCCGATGGTCATGAACTCACCGTGCGCCATGTTGATCACGCCCATCTGCCCGAAGATGATGGCCAGTCCCAGGCCCATGAGCAGCAGCACGGCAAACAGGCTCAGGCCGGCGAAGCCCTGCATCAGGCCGATGTTGAGCAGGTCGTTGAAACTCATGGCGATCTCCAAGGGAAATGGGACACGCCGCGGCGCACACGCGCCGCGGCGGGGGTGGGCTTATTGATAGCCTTTAGGGAACGGATCGGGTTTGATCAGGTCCGGTGACTCGGCGACCACCTTGAAGGTCGCGTCCGGCATGCCCATCGCGATGCGCGACTTGCTCCACAGGTGGTGGTTCGGGTCGAGCCGCACGTAACCCTCGGGTGCGGTCTTGAGCTCGATGCCGGTGCGCGAAGCGGCCACCACCTTGTCCACGTCGAAGCTCTTGGCCTTCTCGACCGCGGCCTTCCACAACCAGGGGCCGAGGTAGCCGGCCTGGGTCACGTCGCCGATCACCGAGTCCTTGCCGTACTTGGCCTTGAACGCAGCGACGAACTTCTTGTTGTTCTCGTTGTCCAGCGACTGGAAGTACTTCATCGACGAGTAGAAGCCCTGGAAGTTTTCACCGCCCACGCCGGTCATCTCGTCTTCGGTCACCGACAGCGTCACCAGCAACTGCTTGTCGCCGGTGATGCCGGCGGCCTTGAGCGCCTTGTAGAAGGCCACGTTGGAGCCACCGACCACAGCAGCAAAGATGCAGTCGGGCTTCTGCAGCTTGATCTTGTTCATCAGCGAGCCGAAGTTGGTGCTGCCCAGCGGGTAGTACTCCTCGCCGACGACCTTGCCCTTCTGGAAGTTCTCGATGTGCTTGCGCGCGATCTTCATCGAGGTGCGCGGCCAGATGTAGTCGGAGCCGATCAGGAAGAAGCTCTTGGCCTTCTTTTCTTTTTGCGCCCAGTCCAGGCTGTAGAGGATCTGCTGCGTGGCTTCCTGCCCGGTGTAGATCACGTTCTTGGACTGCTCCAGGCCTTCGTAGAAGGTGGGGTAGTACAGCAGGCCGTTTTCCTTCTCGAACACCGGCAGCACGGCCTTGCGCGAAGCGCTGGTCCAGCAGCCGAACACGGCGGCGCAGCGGTCGTTGATCAGCAGCTTCTTCGACTTCTCGGCGAAGGTGGGCCAGTCGGAGGCGCCGTCTTCCTTGATCACCTTGATCTTGCGACCCAGGATACCGCCCATCGCGTTGATCTCGTCGATGGCGAGCTGCTCGGCCTGGATGGAGCCGGTCTCGGAAATCGCCATGGTGCCGGTGGACGAGTGCAACTGACCAACGGTGACTTCGGTGTCGGTCACCGCGAGCTTGGTGGTGTTCACCTGCGCCGTGGGCTGGCCGAAGCTCCAGGTGGGCAGGCCCGCCAGGCCGGCGGCACCCAGCATCTGCAGCACGCGGCGGCGGCTGGCTTCCGGGGTTTCAAGTGAGACGGCGTTCGGGTCGGTGAGGTGCTTCATGGGTGGACTCCTGGGACGGTTGGGGCAGTGAAACCGGCGGTGTGCCGACTGGGGTGAAGACTAGGGACAGCACCGTATGGCGCCCATACGTCAAATAACGTAGGGGGTCCGTCTGGTGGATGGGGACGGTTCTTGCTAGCGTGCAAGGCATGCCCCCGCCCGACCCAGCAACGCCCGTTGCCACGCAGAAAATCTTCCGGTTCCGCCGGGAATACAACTCGTGGGTGGCCGACGAGACCATGGAGGACTACGCCCTGCGCTACACGCCGCGCGCGTTCCGCAAATGGAGCGAATGGCGGGTGGCCAACACGGCGTTTGGCTCGCTGTCGTTCCTGGCGCTGGAGGCCATTGGCGGTGCGATCGCGGTGAACTACGGCTTCGGCAATGCGATGTGGGCGATCCTGGTGGTGGGGCTGGTGATCTTTTTCACCAGCCTGCCCATTGCCTACTACGCCGCGCGCTACGGGCTGGACATGGACCTGCTCACCCGGGGCGCGGGCTTCGGCTACCTGGGCTCGACCATCACCTCGCTGATCTACGCGGTGTTCACCTTCATCTTCTTCGCGATCGAGGCGGTGATCATGGCGCTGGCGCTGCAGATGGCGACCGACTGGCCGCTGCCGTGGTGCTACCTGATTTCGGCGGTGGTGATCATCCCGCTTGTGATCCGCGGCATCACGCTCATCTCGAAGCTGCAGGCCTGGACACAGCCGCTCTACATGTTCCTGCTGTTCCTGCCGTTCGTGTGGATCGCGATTTCGCAGCCCCAGCTCTACCGCGACTTCTCCAGCCTCACCGGCATCCGCTCGGGCAGCAGCGAGTTCCAGCCGCTGATGTTCGGCGCGGCGGCGGCGGTGATCTTTTCGCTGGTGGTGCAGATCGGCGAGCAGGTCGACTTTCTGCGCTTCATGCCCGAGCGCACGCGGCAGAACCACTGGCGGTGGTGGGCCGCGGTGCTGATTCCGGGGCCGGGCTGGATCGTGATGGGCATGCTCAAGATGGCCGGCGGCGCCTTCCTCGCGTTCGCGGCCATGCAGTTCGAGGTGGCGCCCGAGCGCACCACCGAGCCCACCCAGATGTTCCTCGCCGGCTTCACCGAAGCCGTGGGGCACCCGGGTCTGGCGGTGGCCATGACGGTGGTGTTCGTGATCCTGGCGCAGATCAAGATCAACGTGACCAACGCCTACGCAGGCTCGCTGGCGTGGTCCAACTTCTTTGCGCGCGTGACGCACAGCCACCCGGGCCGCGTGGTCTGGCTGGTGTTCAACGTGGCGATCGCCACCCTGCTCATGCTGCTGGGCGTGTTCGCCGGCATCGAGAAGGTGCTGGGGGTGTACAGCAACGTGGCGATTGCCTGGGTGGGCGCGCTGGTGGCCGACCTCATCATCAACAAGCCGCTGGGCCTGAGCCCCAAGGGCATCGAGTTCCGCCGCGCCTACCTCTACGACTTCAACCCGGTGGGCATGGGCTCGATGATCATCGCCGCCATCGTGGCCAGCCTCGCTTACGCGGGTGTGATGGTCGAGGTGGCGGCGGCGTTTTCGCCCTTCATTGCGCTGGGCCTGGCGCTGGTGCTCTCGCCGCTGATCGCCTGGGCCACCCAGGGCCGCTACTACCTGGCGCGCACGCCCTCCAAGGAATGGAAGCCGGGCGAGGTCGTGCGCTGCGCGGTGTGCGAGAACCAGTTTGAAAGCGAGGACATGGCCAGCTGCCCGGCCTACAGCGCGCCCATCTGCTCGCTGTGCTGCTCGCTGGAATCGCGCTGCCACGACCGCTGCAAGACCAACGCGCGCGCCACCGACCAGTTGCGTGCGCTGCTGGTGGCCGTGTTGCCCAAGGGCATGGCGGTGCGGGTGAACTTTCGCGCGGGCCAGTTTCTGGTGGTCTGGCTCACCATCAGCGCCGTCATGGCGTTCCTGATCGGCATGGTCTATGTGCAGGAGAGCCTGCACATGCCGGGCGCGGTGCTGCACGCGCCGTTTCTCAAGATCTACGCTTTTCTGGTGCTGTTCGCGGCGGTGTGCTCGTGGTGGGTGGTGCTCACCACCGACAGCCGCCGCATGGCGCAGGACGAGTCGGAGCGGCAGACGCAGCTGCTGATGCAGGAGATCGACGCCCACCAGCGCACCGACGCCGAACTGCAGTCGGCGCGCGACCGCGCCGAAGCCGCGAGCCAGGCCAAGACGCGCTACGTGGCCGGCATGACGCACGAGCTGCGCACACCGCTCACCAGCATCCTGGGCTACGCGCAGATCCTGCTGAAGAACAGCGACATCTCGGTCTGGGTGCGCGAGACCATCGCGACCATGCAGCGCAGCGGCCAGCACATGCACGCGCTCATCGACGGCTCGCTCGACCTCGCACGCATCGAGGCCGGCCGCCTGAAGCTCGACCCGGTGCCCTTGCCACTGGGCCAGCTGCTCGAAGACGTGGAGCGCATGGTGCGCCCGCAGGCCGAGGCCAAGGGCTTGCGCTTCGCCGTGCAGCAAGAGGGTGAACTGCCGGCCTGGGTGCGGGCCGATGCGAAGCGCCTTCGCCAGATCCTGATCAACCTGCTGAGCAACGCGGTGCGCTTCACCGACCAGGGCGAGGTGGTGCTCCGGCTCGACTTTCGTCAGCAGGTGGCGCGCATCGACGTGATCGACACCGGCATCGGCATCGCGGCACAAGACCAGACGCGCATCTTTCTGCCGTTCGAGCGCGGCAGCGCCGGCCGCCGCGCACGCGACACCGGCACCGGCCTGGGCCTGACCATCACGCACCTGCTCACCGACATGATGGGCGGCGAACTCACGCTCAAGAGCCGACCCGGGCACGGCAGCACCTTCTCGCTGCGCCTGTACCTGCCGGCCATCGCGTCGGACCCGCTGCACCCGCTGCCGATCCCCTCCACCCTGCGCGCCGTCACCGGCTACCTGGGGCCCCGGCGCACCCTGCTGGTGGTGGACGACCAGCCGCTGCACCGGCAGCTGCTGGCCAGCATCCTGGTGCCGCTGGGCTTCGTGGTGCGCGAAGCGGCCAGCGGCCAGGAGTGCCTGGAGATCATCGAACACCACCCGCCCGACCTGCTGCTGCTCGACCTCACCATGGATGGTCTGGACGGCTGGCAGACCGCCGCGGCGGTGCGCCTGCTGTGGCCGGCCGCCACCCTGCCCATCGTGTTCGTCTCGGCCAACCTCTTTGACAACCGCCCGGAAGAACTCACCAAACTGGACTGCCAGGGCTTTGTGGCCAAACCGATGGTGGAGTCGGAACTGCTGGACGCGCTCAAGCGCGCGCTGGTGCTGGAATGGGTGACCGAACAGGCGCCCGCCACCACGCCGGTGAGCTTCGAGCGCCACCGCGTCACGGGCCTGCCGCTGCCCGAAGACCTGCGCGAAGAACTGCAACGGCTGGCGCGCCAGGGCCAGGCCGCCGCGCTGCGCCAGCGCCTGTGGCAGGCGCAGACCGCCGAGCCCGCCCACGCCGCCACGCTGGCGCTGCTGCAGTCGTGCGCGGACCGGTTCGACTTTCAAACCCTGATCGAATACCTCAGGGACACCGCGGAGCTCACGGAAGAAGATGACATCAACACCTGACCCAGTGGCCACACCACCGTTGGTCACGCCACCCGTGATCCTGGTGGTGGACGACGCCGTGGACACCTTGCGCATGCTCGGCGATGCGCTGGTGGCCGAGGGCTACGTGGTGCTCGCCGCGCGCGACGCCGAAGAAGCGCTCGAACGGTTTGAAGTGGCGGTGCCCGACGGGGTGCTGCTCGACGCGGTGATGCCCGGCATGGACGGCTTCGCGTTGTGCGAGCACCTCAAGGCCACGCCCGTCTGGTCGCACGTGCCCATCGTCTTCATGACCGGCCTCTCCGAGAGCGACCAGATCCTGCGCGGCTTTGCGTGCGGTGGCGTGGACTACGTGGTCAAGCCGCTGCGCATTCCGGAGGTGATGGCGCGGCTGGCCACGCACGTGCGCAACGCGCGCGTGACGCGGCTGGCGCAGGAGGCGGTGGACGTGGCCGGCATGGGCACCGTGGTGCTGGACACGCAGGGCCGCATGGCCTGGCGCTCGCCGCAGGCCACGGCCTGGCTCGCGCAGGCCTTCGGCGTGGACGCCGCCGCCAGCAAGCGGGCCAGCGAATGGCTCGGCACCGCGCTGAACCACGACAACAGCACCTTCGACCTCGGGCGCCACGGCCGGCTGCTCGCGCGCAACATGGGCCAGGGCAACCTGGGCGAGTCGATGCTGCTGCTCACGCTCACGCCCGACAGCGCCACCGCCCAGCGCCTGCGCGACATCGCGCTCACGCCGCGCGAGACCGAGGTGCTCTCGTGGCTGGCCAAGGGCAAAACCAACCGCGACATCGCCGAGATCCTGGGCATGAGCCACCGCACGGTGAACAAGCACCTGGAGCATGTGTTCGAGAAACTGGGCGTGGAAACGCGGTCTGCCGCGGCTGCCATCGCCGGGCGCTTGCTGCCGCAAGTCTGAAAAGCAGGCGCTTTTTCTCCCTCTCCCCCTGGGGAGAGGGCCGGGGTGAGGGCCGCCTCGCGGGCGCGATGCTTGCTTGCGCTTGAGCCATGCCCCACCGCACCGACCCCGACCACACCAACACCGACTGGCACGCCCAGGAGCTGCTGCTCATGCGCGAGGTCATGAAGCTGGTGGGCCGCAGCCTGGCGCCGGCCTTTGTGTTGCGCGAGATGCTGCACCTGATGAGCGAGCTGCTCGGCCTGAACCGGGGCCGCATGGTGCTGGCCGACGACGCCACCAGCGGCCAGACCCGGGACCAGCGCACCGCCTCCATCCGCCACGCCTACGGCCTCACCGCCGGGCAGGTGGCCAGCGGTGTTTACCGCTGGGGCGAGGGCATCACCGGGCGGGTGCTGCAGACCGGCCTGCCCGCCATCGTGCAGGACGTGGAGGCCGAGCCGCTGTTTTTGTTTCGCTGCGTGCCGCGCAGCCAGCTGCCACCGCAGACCGTGGCCTTTCTGGCGCTGCCCATCGAGGTGAACGGCGCCACCATCGGCGTGCTGGCCTGCCACCGCATCCGCAGCCGCCAGCGCCACTTGAACGACGACCTGGCGCTGCTGCGCATCCTGGCCACGCTGGCCGGCCAGCTGCTGCAGCTGGAACAGCTGGTGGCCGAAGAAACCCGCCAGCTCGAAGAGCGCAACGCCGCCCTGGCCCGCGCGCTGGACACCAGCACCGCGCGCTACGGGCTCATTGGCCGCTCGCCCGCGCTCTTGCAAGCCCTGGGCGAGCTGGAGCGCGTGTCGCAGTCGCAGGCCACGGTGTTGCTGCTGGGCGAGTCGGGCACCGGCAAGGAGCTGTTTGCCCGCGCCGTGCACCTGGCCAGCGGCCGGCACGACCAGCCCTTCATCAAGGTGAACTGCTCCGCCATCCCCGACACCTTGTTCGAGTCCGAACTGTTCGGCTACGAGCGCGGCGCCTTCACTGGCGCCAACACCGCGCGCGCCGGGTGGTTCGAGCAGGCCAACGGCGGCACCATTTTTCTGGACGAGATCGGCGAACTGCCACTGGCCATGCAGAGCAAGCTGCTGCGCACCCTGCAAGAAGGCACGCTGGTGCGCCTGGGCGGCACGCGCGAGGTGAAGGTGAACGTGCGCCTGGTGGCGGCCACCAACCGGGATCTCGCGCGCGACGTGCAGGCCGGGCAGTTCCGGCAAGACCTGTATTACCGGCTCAACGTGATCCCGATCCGCCTGCCCAGCCTGCGCGAGCGGCGCGAAGACATCCGCGCGCTCGCCCTGCATTTTGTGAACCGCGCCAACCAGGCCCACGAGCGCAACGTGCACCTGGCGCCCGAGGCCATGGCGCGGCTGGAAACGCACGACTGGCCCGGCAACATCCGCGAGCTGGGCAACCTCATCGAACGCCTGGTGCTGCTGACCGACCACACCCGCGTGACCGCCGTGGCGCTGGAGCGCTTCATGCCCGAGTCGTCACCGCCCGCGCCCGGCGCGGTGACTGCCCTGGACAGGCCGGGCACCAGCGCGCCGCCCGGCGCGGCCGGCCCCGCGCCCGACGCCCTGGTGCGCGACTACCAGAGCGCCAACTCCCACACCGCCGAACACCTGCGCCGGGCGCTTGACCAGCACCAGGGCAACCAGTCGCGCGCCGCGCAGAGCCTGGGGCTCACGCTGCGGCAGTTCAGCTACCGGCTGCGCAAGGCCGGGCTGCGGTGAAACCAAGGCCATGGCGCCCGACACGGCAAGCCTCGGCGATACTCAAATCCCGCGTTGGTTGAGCGCTGGCCGCGAAACGGAGCGACCGCGTTTCACCACCTTTCACATCCACTGAACACCGAAAACCCATGGAAAAGCTGCTCTCAAGCGTTGGTTCGTTGCTGTACGGCATGCGTTTCACCATGCTCTTTTTCTACGTCGGGCTGGTCGCCATCATCTTCGGCATCCTGGGCAAGTTTTTGCTGGAAACCTACAAGCTCTTCACCACCCTGCTGTTTGACGATCTGCAGAAGATCGACCTCATCATCAAGGTGCTGGAACTGGTGGACATGACCATGGTCGCCCAGCTGGTCTGGGTGGTGGCGCTGGCGGGTGTCTCGTTGTTCGTGACCACCGGGCACTTCGATTCCAAAGAGATGAAAAAGCCCGACTGGCTCGACCACGTCAACACCTACAACCTCAAGCTCAAGCTGGCCTTCGCCATCATTTCCATCTCGGGCGTGCACGCGCTCAAAACCTACCTCAGCGGCGAACTGACCCTGGAGAACATCCAGGTCGTCACCATGGTGGCGGTGATCCATTTCACCTTCGTGCTCTCGGCCATCGGCATCTCGTTTGCCGAGCGGCTGACGCGAGACAAACACTGAGGCAACGCCGCCATGAAAACCATCGACGAAATGCTGAACCTGGCCCTGCTGACGCCCGACGAGCACCAGCAGATCAGCAGCTGGATCGCCCAGGCCGACACCCCCGACGAGATCCTGAAGATGCCGCCCCTGCTGTGGCGAGCGGTGGAGCGGGCGAGTGCGGTGATGGGGATTGATGAGGATTTGCTGCGGCCGCCTGCGTTGGATGCGGAGGATGTAATTGGCTTATAGACCGAGCACCATTGATTGGGAGACGCGTCCTTGCATTTTGGGCAAGGACGCGTAGGTCGACATCTATATGGATGTGTGGAGTGGGATTGGGCGGCAGATCTACTCTGCGACCATTCGCCGTCAAGCGGAGCTTCTAGGGCGCTCTATTGAAATGCTTGGCTTCAAGAGTCATATCAAGCTGCGCTCAGGACGTTAAATAATGACTAGATGGGAAATCTTCCTTTCCGCGTCGGTGATGCTGTGCGGAAAATTAATTGCCTTGAATTTCTTTTCGAAAATGTTCCTGCGTCGAAAATATGCACGGCTGTAGAAATTTCTTACTAGAAATAGCATGAACGCGTGAGGCCCTATTGGACCGGTTACTGGAATGCGGCATCCTTCAAACTGACCTAATGTCAAATGTGATTTTGGATGTTGCAGTTCAATGAATTGGGCTGGTGCAAAGTCGAAACGTATGGGAAACCTAACTAGACGTTCTAACACTATATCTGCGAACAATTCATCGTTCTCGTAAAGCGCTGGTGCCTCTTCCATGGTCGGGAGTAAAGGTGCCGGAAAGTACGCTAGGCGATGTTGGAGTATTTCCCCATTAGCTGTAACCTTGTACTGAAATATCAGAAGCCCACCATCTATTAGCTTTGCATGGAATGCATGATTTTGCTCAATTTCCTGATAGATTGTCTGATAGCTAGTATTCTTCAGCGCTGCAGAGGAGAGAGGTAGGTCGCCAATGCTAACAACCCCATCCTTGAGTGTCCGTTGAGATGGGAATACTTGTTGAACGGATAGGCCTGCAGCAATGAGCCTAGAAAGAACATCGGTCAAATTTGTCGCGATCAAATCTGCCGACATAATCACTTAACCCGCTTGCTCTTGGATAACTGAGCAATGATGTGGTCAGCATCAAGTTCCCCACTGTTGACTGCGTCAATCACGGCTTGCAACTCGCGACGCTGCTTCGAACGCCGCTTGCTGGCTTTGCCTTTGTTAATGAGAATTAGCTGCGCCTTTTCTTCCGCTGTCGGGTATCTAAAGCTCAGCTTGAACTCCCGCTGCTTGAGGAGCAGAAGTTCTTCCATCAACTTATCCATTTGAGTGCCTATGCCAAGCACTCGGACCCATGCCTTCGATCTAGTAATGGCGGTAAATAGACGATTTCTCGCTAATGCCGTGGCAGCCTTGTCCCACCCAGAATAACAATCTTGGGCATTCATTATGTACACCATGCCCGCTTCGTTACCTTTGGCTCTAAATATTCCGGTAAAGGTCACAGCATCCAATTTGGAGAAAACATCTGCTGAAGTACTAACGCCAGCCAACTCGTTGTTAATTCCATCGATAAATAGCGCTTGCCGTGCAGGAGCAACTTCTTTTTGCGTTGTCAACGGGTTGGGGTTGATGACAACGATATCCTCTGGTCGGAGCTCCTCCTCGCGTATATCATTTTTTATTGCATTAACTAGCCACGCGGTTTGAGCTGTCGAACTGTCAAATTTATGGAATTGAATTAAATCTTCAACAGGTGAGTGCTCTTCAAGGAAAAGGGGGGAGGTATTTGGAGTTCGCGCCAAAGTCACCACTTCACCACCAACCAACTTTCCTGACTCAACCACATAGCCTACATCTGTCCAAAGTGAGTCTTGCTCGAAAAACTGAACCAGCCCATTGTTTCGATAAATGCCAAAGCCAATCGCGTGGGCAGTTGCAAGCAACGGCCGTGAGTTTCGATAGCATTTCTCCAAAATGATGTCTTGTCTTGGACTGCTCGCCTCTTCTGGTCCAAAGGTCACTACTGGCTTGCCGTCTTTGCGTGTCCCAAATAGTTCTTCTGGTGTTAGAACTGCCTGACCGGTAAGAGACTGCAACTCATCGTATGCGTAAACTAATCTTTTGGGTTCTCTAAGAAAGGTATAGCAAAGTCGCAAAAACTCTGGAGGAAGGTCTTGTGCTTCATCAACGAGCACTAAGTCGTAGTGGGGGTTTTCGCTGGTTGTTTGTGCTAATGCAAGGCTACTGACGCCTTTCAGTTCATTGTTCTGCCCAAATTTAGCTTTGCCAGCGGTATAGTCTAGAAAATCAATATTGTGCTCAAGGCAATAGCGGTGATAAATGCCGTCGCGCTCTTTGCCCCCCGGACCGCCCCAAGCATTCAGAATATCAATTTGCGCCCAATCAGGCTCGCTACCAGTTTGCTCAATTGTGAAGTTATTGATTAATCGGCGAAATTGCTCCTTCAAGGAGCGCGTGTTAAAGGTAACAGCTATCTTCCATTCAGGATTCTGAGAGTGAAGGTATGCAACCTTTAAGGCAAGAATAATTGTTTTCCCTGACCCTGCGAGGCCTCGTATTCGCTGTACTCCTTCGACCGTTTCAATGACGGCTTGTGATTGATGTTGATCAAGATTTGCGATTGAATCTTCAACGCGCTTTAGTCTTGCACCTTTGGAGTCGATTTTTTTCGGTTCACGCTTGAGTTTTCCTGCACGAATCGAGGTTACAACTTGAACGGCAGCGACAAGAGCAGTAAATGTAATGTGATCAGATGCCCAAGTAAAATCTTCTAACAGATTAGATAAATTCCCACTATTCGCGATAAAGTAAGGCTCCTCACTATCTGGAACGGTTATCTTAGCGGGCGCGAATGTGACGACATTGATATCAAATTTGAGTGCTCTACCTTGCTTAAGATTTGGATAGGGCTTAAATTTTACTTCGAGCATTGAAGCAACTTCATCTTGCCTTTCCTTGTATCCTCCTATTTCGGTGCCTTCTACAAGATCAAATGCAATAAGCCCAAGTTCAGGTGAGACAAGTAAGGCATCGAATTTGATCGGCCCGAGTGGTGAGCCCATAACGGGATAGCCAATGTATAGTTGGCCATTAGCGGTTAAATCACCAACTTTTTCGGCAAGCCTCCGAGAAGATTCGGGTTTTTCTTTGGCAGTGCCCCAAATAACGTCAATCATCTCTTTCCACCTTACTTATTGGTTCTTGGCTGCAGGTTTGTCGAGGAACACGTAACAAGCGTGCGACAGTTTGGCGACTAGTGGCCGTGCATTTGCCTTATGCAGACTAAATTCAAGTTGTCGAATTTTGTCTCATTTGTTCAATTCCTTGGCCGCAAATCGCATTACTGAAAACCCCCATAACCCCGGCGCCGCTCACTGGGCATCGGCGCGGTAAGCGCGCCCGGCCATGCAAGTAGACACATGGGCATGCAGTCTATGCGCTACGACAGAAAACCAATGACAGTGCCGGCGACGAAGGAACAGATTGGGTGCCCTAAGCCGACCGGTTTTGGAGAGACCGTTTCGCCCTGTCGAAGACTGTAAATGGCAGGGAGCGCACGCACAGTGGATGGACGCTCGGATTTTGAACAGATGGACATCAGGGACACCAGAACTTTGCGAGCCCGGGTGGACTACGGTTGCTTTGGTTGGCGTGCAGGCGGTCTGCAATCAACAACACTGTGTCGACATTGTGTCGACACAGTGGCGTACCCAGCCCTCCCCGACAGCCAGCACCTCCCCACCCCCAACCCCCAATAAACCCAACAAATTCAACGCCCTTCCAGCGTTGACACACCCGCTTGCCGCCCTGGCACGTTGGTTGCGCTAGAGACCTCAGGCAATCCCGCCTTCCGCCACTTCCGCGAGGTCTCCATGAGCATTGAAGCCACCCTGATCGCCCCCGCCCAGCTTGCTGCGCTGCAGTCGTCCGAACCCGTCGTGGTCATCGACACGCGCGACGCGGACACCTTTGCCGCCGGTCACATTCCCGGTGCCGTGAACCTGCGCGAAGTGTTCACCTACCTGGCCACCTCCTCGCCCGAAGGCTTGCAGGCGCTCAAGGCCACGTTTGCCGAAGCGCTGGGCGCGGCGGGTTTGTCGGGCAAAGAGACGGCGGTGTTTTACGAAGACGCGATGAACAGCGGTTACGGCCAGTCGTGCCGCGGCTACTACCTGCTCACCTGGCTGGGCTACCCCAAGATCAAGGTGCTCAACGGCGGTTTCAGCGCCTGGAAATCCGCGGGCCTGCCGGTCTCCACCACGGCCGTGGCGCCCACGCCCGTGACCTTCCCGAGCGACCTGCCCACCGCCGACGTGATGCTCACGCAAGAAGAAGTGAAGGCCGCGCTGGGCACCGACACCGTGTTGCTCGACGTGCGCGACATCGACGAGTGGATCGGCGAATCGTCGTCGCCTTACGGCAAAGACTTCGCGCCCCGCAAAGGCCGCCTGCCCGGCGCCAAGTGGCTGGAGTGGTACCGCTTCATGAAGCCCTCGGCACAGGGCCCGGTGTTCAAGACGCCCGACGAAGTGAAGGCCGAGTGCGCCACCGCCGGCATCACCACCGACGACACGATTTACCTCTACTGCTTCAAGGGCGCGCGCGCGTCCAACACCTTCCTGGCGCTCAAGCAGGCCGGCTTCTCCGATGTGCGCATGTACTTCGGCTCGTGGAACGAGTGGTCGCGCGACGAGAGCCTGCCGATCGAGACGGGTCTGCCGGTGGCCAAGTCCACCAAGAAGCCCGCGCTGGCCCTGGCCGCCTGATTTTTCACCTGACCCCCGAAACCCTGGAGACACCATGTCCGCTACCGACACGCTCGAGCCTGTGACCACCGTCAAGGCGTACCTGCGCCCCATCGACAGCGAGGGCCTCGCGGCCTTTGCCGCCAAGGGCAAGGCCAACCCCGCCAGCCGTGGCACCAACAAGGTCCACACCGTCATGGAGGGGCAGTACCGTTCGCTCTCCACCGTGGGCAATCACGCCCCGGTGGTGGTGGACGAGCCGCTGCACCTGTTTGGCGAAGACACGGCCCCGGCGCCCGGCGAGATCGTGCTGTCGGGCCTGGGCGGGTGTCTCGCGGTGGGCATTACCGCGGTGGCCACCTGGAAGGGCGTGAAGCTCAGCAAGCTCGAGGTCTTCATGGAAGGCGACATCGGCAACCCCGCTGCGTGGGGCGCCGGTGGCGCGCTGGAGAAGCTGCCGGCCGAGATGGGCTTTCAGGCGATCCGTGTGAAGGTGGTGGTGGAGGGCGATGCCCCTCGCGAGGTGCTCGACGAGATCGTGAAGCACGCCAATTTTTATTCGCCGGTGGCCAACAGCATGCGCAACCCGATCCCGTTCGAGATCGCGCTGGCCTGAAGGCTTCGACAAGCTCAGCCCGAACGGGATTTGTACGCTCGTCCTAACCCACCCCCTCCGTTCGCCCTGAGCCTGTCGAAGGGCTTACCCACATGTTGGAGCTTGAATGAACCCGAATGACCTGCCCCCCGAGTTGACCCACGAAACACCGGCCCACGCGCTGCTGGCCGCGGTGCGCGAGGTGGCGCAAGGTCCGTTGGCGGCGGTGGTCGAGTCCATCGATCGCACCGGCTACTACCCGCGCGCCGAGCTGCAGCAGCTCGCCGCGCTGGGCGCCATGAGCGCCCACCTGGACGGCGACGCCGGCCCCGGTGATTTCGGCCTCTCGATCCGCGCCATGGCCGAGGCCTCGCGCGTGTGCGGCGCCACCGGCTTCATGATGTGGTGCCAGGCCGTGTGCGGCCTGTACATGCAGCAGTCGGGCAACCCCGCGCTGAACGGCGATGCGTTGATGGCGCATGTGCGCGGCGACACGCTGGGCGGCACCGCGCTGTCCAACCCCATGAAGAGCTACGCGCAGATCGAAAGCCTGCTGCTCAAGGCCACGCCGGTCGAAGGTGGCTACCTCGTCAACGGTTCGCTGCCCTGGGTGAGCAACCTCGGCCCCGACCACGCCTGCGGCGCCATTGCGGCGGTGGTCAACAGCGACGAACACATCGGCCGAGAGGTGATGTTTCTGTTGCGCTGCGACGCGCCGGGCGTGGAGTTGCGCGAATGCCCGAGCTTCTCGGCCATGGAAGGCACGGGCACATACGCCCTGCGCCTCAAAGACCATTTCATCGGCGCCGACGACGTGATCGCCGACGCCGCCAAACCCTTCATTGCCCGCATCCGCGCGGCCTTCGTCATGCTCCAGTGCGGCATGGCCGTGGGCGTGACGCAAGGCGCCATCGACTCCATCTGGGAGGTCGAAGCGCAGCTGGGCCATGTGAACCAGTTCCTGGAAGACCGGCCCGACGCCCTGCAGGCCGAGCTGGACGCGCTCACCGCGCGCGTGATGAAGCTGGCCGAGACGCCCTACAACGCCTCGGTGGAGTTTTTCATCGACGTGCTCGACGCCCGCGCCCACGGCGCTGAACTGTCGTTGCGCGCCGCGCAGTCGGCCCTGCTTCACCAGGGCGCACGCGGCTACCTCATGAGCTCGGCCGTGCAGCGCCGCGTGCGCGAATCGCACTTTGTGGCCATCGTCACGCCCGCCATCAAACACCTGCGCAAAGAAATCGCGCGGCTCTCCGCCGAGGTGATGCCGGCATGAACACCCCACCGTTCGGGCTGAGCTTGTCGAAGCCCTCACCAGACGCCACCGTGCAGGCCCTGGCGCCGTGGCAGCAATACATTTGCGACGCCTGCGGCTACATCTACAACGAAGCCGACGGGGACCCCGACGGTGGCCTGGCCCCCGGCACCCGCTACGCCGACATCCCCGACGACTGGGCCTGCCCGCTCTGCGGCGTGACCAAGGCCGACTTCACACCATACACACCCCCCAGCCTCGACGCCTTGCGCGCCGGCCTGCAATCCAGCACGCCGGTGGCCACGCGCGGTGCGGCGGGCGTGCTCATCGTCGGTGCCGGGCGCGCTGGCTGGCAGATGGCCGAGGCGCTGCGCGCGCTCGACGCCACGCTGCCCATCACCGTGGTCACGGCCTGCGCGGGCGACGTGTACGACAAGCCCCTGCTGTCGATTGCCATGGCGCGCAGCACCGCGCTGGAGGCCATGGTCAAGGAAAGCGGCGCCGCCGCTGCCGCCCGCCTGAACGTGCGCCTGCTGGCCCACACCCACGCCGTGCGCATCTGCACCGACACGCAGCAGCTGCGCACCACGCGCGGCGTGCTGCGCTACGACCGGCTGGTGCTGGCCCACGGCGCGCAAGCCGCGCTGCCGCCCACGCTGCCCGCCGCGATGTGCTGGCGCATCAACCACCTCGCGGCGTACCAGAAGCTGCGCGCCGCTTTGGGTGACACACCGAAAGACGTGGCCATCGTGGGCGCCGGCCTGATCGGCAGCGAGCTCGCCAACGACCTCGCACTCGGCGGCCACCGCATCACGCTGCTCGACGTGCAGACCGAGCCGCTGGCGCGCTGGAGCGCCGAGGGTGCGGGCAGTCAATTGCTCGACGCGTGGAAAGACCTGGCCATCCGCTTCGTGGGCGGTGTGCAGGTGGCGCAGCTGGAGCAGGTGGCGGGCCGCTACCGCATCACCACCACCTGCGGCCAGCGCTTCGCGGCCGACCAGGTGATCGCCGCCGCCGGCCTGGCCACACCGCCGCGCCTGGCGCAGAGCGCCGACTTGAAGTGGGACAACGGCATCGCGGTGGACCCGGCGAACCTGAAGACCAGCGTCGAGCACATCCACGCCATGGGCGACTGCATCGCCATCAACGGCCAACCCAGCCGCTTCATCGAACCCATCGCCCGCCAGGCCCGGGCCATCGCCGCCGACATCTGCGGCGCCACCCCGGCGCCCTACGAGCCGCGCGCGGCGGTGGTGCGGGTCAAGACGACGTCACGGCCGTTGACCTTGCATTGACGGCACGGGGTCATTCCCGGCGCTCCGCCTGCACCTGCACCAGCGCCAGGATCACCTCCCTCACCAGCTTGCGCTGCGGCGCGGGCAGGCTGAGGAAGGCCTCGAACACTTCGCGCTCCTGGAAACACACGCCCTCGTCCCAGCGTTTGCGGTGCTCCTGCACGCGGTGGCGCACCGCGTGGCCGAAACGCAGCACCTCGGGCTCCACCCGCAGGATCTCCGCCAGCACCAGCAGCTTGTCTTGCGCGGGAATGGCCTCGCCGCGCAACCAGCGCGACACCGCCTGGAACGACACCGAACGCCCCCAGTAATGGGCATTGAACAGATTCAGCAGCACCCCCGGACGGGGCTCCAGCCCGGCGCCCGCCATGGCATCGCGCAGGCGTTGGGCGAATTCGAGCTTGTGTTCCATGGACCGAACGCTAGTTTTCGGTCGCGTCTTCAATCAACATCGTGTTGTATGCTGAATTCACTTGTTGATTGAATATTTCACCCAAGACCACATGCTCAGGGAGGACAACATGCACCCCGTCGTGTCGCAAAACGTCACGCCCACCACCGCAGAGCTGATGCGCTGGTGGTTTGACCCGCGGTCGCCGCGCGATCGCACCGGCCCCGGTTTTCACGAGGAACAGCGCCGGATGATTCTGCAAACGATCGCCAGGCACGAGGCGCTGCACGGCGACGCGCCCGCGCGTGTGCGGCCGGTGCACCGGGTGGCGTTGCCGCCCGGCATCGACCCCATGCGCGTGCTGCTGGCCCTGATGCTCTGGCAGCTGCTCAACCGCAACGATGCCCTCGCCGCCGGACGCGACGACCCGCGCTTCACGAACCACTTCGTGGCCGTGGCCCACCACGCCGCTGCGCGCGAACGCCTCTTCGACGCGTTCTGCGGGGAGCCGGTGCCCGGGGCGCACGGCGCTCGCAACTTCGGCACCGCCGGTCTGGTGCGGCAGGCCGAGCTGCTCATTCCCGACCACCGCCGAAACGAGGTGTACGGCTTCGTGTGCGCCAGCGTCTGCAGCGGTGCGCAGTTCGTGCGCCAGCCCATGAGCGACGGGGTGATCGCCATCACCGACGGGCGCCTGGAAGTGCTGGAATGCCTCGCGCGCCTGCCGCGCGCCGTGGTGTTCGACGACGAAACGCGCCCGCCCCTGCGAGCGCCCGGTACCGGCAACGCGACCGGACCGGCGTGGCGTCGGCACCTGCGGCGCATGGCCTCGACGCGCGAGGGGCCCTGCACGCAGGTGGTGTTCGCCCGGCACGCCCCCGGTGAAGAGGGTGGCTTCAGCGGGTTTTGAGCGCCATCAGGCGTCGGCGGCTTGTGGGCGCAGCGGAATCACGCGCCGCGCGGGCTTCCCGGCCCGCGCCCGCAACTGCCCACAGCCGCCCTCCACGTCCTGCCCGGCCGACTGCCGCAGCTTGGTGAGGATGCCGCGGCGGTGCAGGCGGCGCGCGATGTCCGCAGCCTGTTCCCAGCTCGGGCGCCGGTACGGCAGGTCGTCCACCGTGTTGTACGGAATCATGTTGAGGATGGCGTGCTTGCCGTGCAACAAACGCACGATGCCCTCGATCTCGTCGTCGCCGTCGTTGATGCCGGCCAGCAGCGTCCACTGGTACTGGATGGGATAGCCCGTGGCGCGCGCGTAGCGCTCGCCGGCTTCCACCAGCTCGTCGGGCGTCATGCGCGGGGCGCGGGGCAGCAGCTGTTCGCGCAGGTCGGCCTTGGTGGTGTGCAGCGAGAGCGCCAGCGCCGGCTTCACACGGGCCAGCGGCAAGGCCTCGAACACGCGCGGATCGCCCACGGTGGAGAACACCAGTTGCTTGTGGCCGATGTTGCCCACGGTGCCCAGCAGGTCGATGGCCTCCATCACGTTGTCCAGGTTGTGCGCGGGCTCGCCCATGCCCATGAACACCACCTTCTTCACCGGTCGCATCGTGCGCGCCAGCGCCACCTGCGCCACGATCTCCGCGCTGCCCACCTGGCGAATCAGCCCGCCCTGGCCGGTCATGCAGAACACGCAGCCCACCGCACACCCCACCTGCGTGGACACGCACAGGCCGTCGCGCGGCAGCAGCACGCTCTCCACCGTCTGGCCGTCGGCCAGCGCCACCAGCAGGCGCGCCGAGCCGTCTTCGCCCGGGTGCTCGGACTGCAGCACCGCCAGGCCCGCGAGCTCACGGGCCACCGCGGGCAGTGCCGCCACCAGCGTGGCGGGCAAAAAGTGCGACAGCTCGCGCCGCCCACTGTCCTGCGGCTGCGCCTGCGACCACAGGCGCAGCACGCGCTGGGTGTGGCGCGGGTTGGCACCCAGGGCTGTCAAGCGTTGGCGGAGGTGTTCGATGCGCATGGGGGGTGAAGCTTAGCGCTCAGCGCTCGAAGAGTGCAGACAACGCGGGCCCGGCCTCGTCGATGAAATGCCGCAGCTTGGCCGGCACGAAACGCTGGCCCGGGTACACGAGGTGGATCGGGTCGGTGCGCGCGTGCCAGCCCGGCAGCAGCGGCACCAGCTGGCCGTGGTCGACCTCGCGGCGGCACACGTAGTCGGGCAGCAGCGCCACGCCCTGGCCGTCGAGTGCGAGCTGGCGGATCAGCCGCATGTCGTTGGCGGCGAAGGCGCAGCGCAGCGGCACCTGTGCGCGGGTCTTGCCGCGTGTGAGCGTCCAGCTGTCGCGCCCCAGCGGGCTGAAGCACAGCGTGGCGTGTTGCGTGAGGTCTTTGGGTGTGCGCAGCGCCGGTGCGCGCGCGAGGTAGTCGGGGTGGGCAAACGGTGCCCAGCGCGCCTGGCCGATCTGGCGCGCCACCAGGCTGGAGTCGGCCAGCTCGCCGGCGCGCAGCGCGAGGTCCAGGCCCTGCGCCACGAGGTCGAGCCGGGCGTCGGAAAACACCAGCTCCACCGCCACACCCGGGTGGCGCGCGCGGTAGCCGCTCAGGATGTTGAGCAATTGGTCGTCGCCCATGTCGATGGGCAACGTGATGCGCAGCAGGCCCTGCGCCTCGTGCTTGCCGGCATCGAGCTGCGCCTCGGCCTGCAGGATGTCTTCGAGCCCGCGCGCGGCCTGCGCCAAGTAGGCCTGGCCCGCCTCGGTCAGGTGCAGGCGGCGCGTCGTGCGCTGCAGCAGCGTCACACCCAGGCGCTGCTCCAGCCGGGAAACGCGCACGCTCAGCGTGGACGTGGGCATGCCCATGAGCCGCGCCGCCGCGCTGAAGCCGCCCGCCTGCGCCACGCGCACGAACACCAGCGTGTCGTTGAGGTCGGGGTTCTGCGGGTTCACTGGATTGTTCAGCTCATTGAAAAATGATTTGTGATCTTACCGACTTATCAGCTCGGGGCAGGCCCGGTACAGTGGCCCTTCCACAGGAGAACACCCCCATGAAAACCGTTTCTTTCATCCAGCGCAGCGCCGGCGGCCATTGGGTCGGCGACGGCTTTCCGGTGCGCAGCATGTTTTCGTACAACGACCGGCCCGAGCGCTTCTCGCCGTTTCTCATGCTCGACTACGGCGGCCCCACGCGCTTCGAACCCACCACGAAACAGCGCGGCGTGGGCCAGCACCCGCACCGCGGCTTCGAGACCGTGACCATCGTGTACGACGGCGAGGTCTCGCACCGCGACTCCAGCGGCGGCGGCGGCACCATCGGCCCGGGTGAGGTGCAGTGGATGACGGCGGCCAGCGGCATCGTGCACGAGGAATACCACGGTGAGCGCTTTGCCAAAACCGGCGGCCCGTTCGAGATGGTGCAGCTGTGGGTGAACCTGCCGGCGCGCGACAAGATGGCCGCGCCGGGTTACCAGGGCATCACGCGCGAGCAGATTCCCGAGGTGGCTTTGCCGGACGTGAACGGGGTGGGCGCCGGCACGGCCCGCATCATCGCGGGCGAACTGCTCGGTGCAAAAGGCCCGGCCCACACCTTCACACCCATGCAGGTGTGGGACCTGCGCCTGAAGGCCGGCCACACCGTGACCCTGCCGGCCGCGGCGGGCCACACCACGGCACCGCTGGTGCTGCGCGGGCGCTTGCGCCTGTCCGACGGAAAGGAAGTGGTGGCGGCCAACCTGCCCGTGTTCTCGCGCGACGGCGAGGGCGTGACGCTGGAGGTGCTGGAAGACAGCACCGTGCTCTGGCTGAGCGGTGAGCCGATCGACGAGCCCGTGGTGGGCTATGGCCCGTTCGTGATGAACACCGAAGCCGAGATCCACCAGGCCTTCACCGATTTCCAGTCGGGTCGCATGGGCCGCATCCCCGCGACCGCCTGAACCAAGGAATCCACGATGCTTGAAATGGTGATCACCGCGCGCGCCGCCGACCTGGGCCACGGCCTCAAGGTGCGGCGTGTGCTGCCCTACGCCAAGCGCCGCATGGTCGGCCCCTGGATTTTTGTGGACCACGCCGGGCCGGTGACCATCGCCCCCGAGGACACGCACGCCGCCGATGTGCGCCCGCACCCGCACATCGGCTTGTCGACCGTGAGTTATTTGCTCAGCGGCCAGATCCACCACCGCGACAGCCTGGGGGTGCACCAGCTCATCAACCCCGGCGACGTGAACTGGATGACCGCCGGGCGCGGCATCTCACATTCGGAGCGCTTCACGCACCCCGACTCGTTCCAAGGCGGCGGGCTCGAACTCATGCAGCTCTGGGTGGCCCTGCCCGAAGCCGATGAAGAAACCGACCCGGCCTTCACCCACTACCCCTCGGCCGACCTGCCGGTGCGCGACCAAGGCGGCGTCTGGATGCGCGTGATCGCAGGCTCGGCCTACGGCATGACCAGCCCGGTGAAGACGCATTCGCCGCTGTTCTACCTGCACACCGAATGGCAAGCCGGTGCGAGCCTGGCTTTGCCCGGCGGGTACAGCGAGCAGGCGGTGTACGTGGCGCGCGGCGAAATCGAACACGCGGGCGAGACCTATGTGCCCGGCCAGCTGCTGGTGTTCGGCAACGACACCGACGCGGTGATCACCGCGCGCACCCAGAGCACGCTCATGGTCTTTGGCGGCGAGCCGCTGGGCGAGCGCCACGTGTTCTGGAACTTCGTGTCCTCGCGCAAGGAGCGCATCGAACAGGCCAAGGCCGACTGGGCAGCGGGCCGTTTTGCGTTGCCGCCCGACGACAACCAGGAGTGGATTCCGCTGCCGGGGTAGACCAACGGCATGTTGACGACGTTTGGTATATTCTTACCGTTCAGCAATCGATCCATCAGGAGCCAGACATGTCTGCCACCGCCACCCTGTCCAGCAAATTCCAGATCTCGATTCCCAAGGCGGTTCGCGACGAACTGCACTGGGAGGCGGGCCAGGAGTTTGTGTTCATTCCCAAGGACAAGGGCGTGCTGGTGATGCCGGTCCCAGAGCTCAAAGAACTTGCCGGCATCGCCAAAGGCGCGAACGCGGCGGGTTACCGGGATCGCAAGGACCGCTACTGATGGCGGCGTCTTTGCGGGTGGTCGACACCTCGGCGTGGATCGAATGGCTGATCGCCTCGCCGGTCGGCAAAAGGCTCGCCAAGGAAATTCCTGACAAAGACCTGTGTGTCGTACCGACCATCGTGCAGCTGGAGCTGTCCAAATGGTTGTGGCGCGAACTCGGTGAATCGCAGGTCGATCAGGTGATCGCTTACACGATGAAGTGCCAGGTGACACCGCTGGACACCGCCACCGCGCTGCTGGCCGCCGATCTGCACCGCCAACACAAGCTGGCCACGGCCGATGCCATCGTGTACGCCACAGCGGTACAACAAGGTGCCGAGTTGCTCACCTGCGACGCCCATTTCGAAGGACTGCCCGGCGTGATCCTGGTTTCCAAGTCGCCCGTGCGCTGATTCCCCGGGATTCGCCGACTCACACCCCCAGATAGCGCCCCGGCCGGTGGTTCAAGGTGAGGATGGCGCCGATGGCCACGGCGCCCACCACCGACTGCAGCACGCGTTCGGGCGGCACCACCGCGAACGCGGTGAGCACCACCAGCACATCCACCGACATCTGGATGGTGCCGGCGCGCAGGCCGCGGGTCTGCTGCAGCCACTGCGCCACGATGTTCACGCCACCCACGCTGGCCTGGTGGCGCAGCAAGGCCAACAGGCCGAAGCCGATGAGAAAGCCGCCGAGCACCGAGGCCACCCAGGGGTTGAGCAGTTCAAACCGCACCACGCGCGGCGCCAGGGCGGTGCACAGCGACACCAGCGTCACCGCCGCCAGGCTCTTGAGCGTGAACTCCACGCCCAGTCGCGTCCACGAGAGCCAGAAAAACGGCAGGCTGAACACAAAGAAGCACAGCGCCAGGTTGAGACCGGTGGCGTAGCTCACCAGAAACGCCACGCCCGCCACGCCGCCCGTGAGCAGGCCCGCGTGGGCGAACATGGTCATGCCCAGCGCGACAAACAGCGACCCGGCCACGAGCGCATGGCCGTCGTCGAGCCAGGAGTGGGTGAGGCGGATCAGGGGGGTGGTGGGCATGCGGTATCAAAGCACATCGCGTGCCGCCACCGCCTGCGCCGGTCAGAACCCTTCCAGCACGATCTTGCCGCGCGCCTTGCCGCTCTCGAGCAGCGCGTGGGCACGCCGCAGGTTGGCGGCGTTGATCGTGCCCAGGTGTTCGCCCACCGTGGTGCGCAGCTCGCCCGCGTCCACCCGGCGCGCCACCTCGGTCAGCAGCTGGTGCTGCTCGACCATGTCGGGTGTCTCGAACAGGGAGCGGGTGAACATCAGCTCCCAGTGCAGCGACAGGGCCTTGCGCTTGAGCGCCAGGATGTCGATGCTGCCGGGCACCGGGTCGTCGATCAGGCCGAGCTGGCCTTGCGGCGCGATCAGCTCGACGATCTGCGCGAAGTGGTGTTCGGTGTGGGTCAGGCTCACCACGTAGCGCGGCGCGGGCAGGCCGGCCTGCTTCAGCGCCTCGGCGAGGGGCTGGCTGTGGTCGATCACATGGTGCGCACCCAGCGCCTTCACCCATTCCACGGTTTCGGGCCGCGAGGCGGTGCCGATCACGGTCAGGCCTGTGAGCCGGCGCGCCAGCTGCACCAGGATCGAACCCACGCCGCCGGCGGCGCCGATCACCAGCAGGGCGTCACCCGTTGGCGCGGTGTCGCGCGAGACGCGCAGGCGGTCGAACAGCATCTCCCAGGCGGTGATGGCGGTCAGCGGCAGCGCGGCGGCGTCGGCGTCCGACAGCGAGCTCGGCGCCAGCGCGGCGATGCGCTCGTCCACCAGGTGCCGCTGGGCATTGGCGCCGGGGCGGTTGATGGCACCGGCGTACCAGACGCGGTCGCCGGGCTTGAACATCGTGACCTGCGCGCCCACCGCGCGCACCGTGCCCACGGCGTCCCAGCCCAGCACGGCCCACTGGCACTCGGCCGGCACGGAGCGCAGGCGCATCTTGGTGTCCACCGGGTTGACGGCGATGGCCTGGACCTCCACCAGCAGGTCGCGCGCGCCAGGGGTGGGTTCGGGCAGGTCCACGTCCTGCAGCGACAGCGGGTCGGTGATGGGCAGGGCGTGCTGGTAGGCAATGGCTTTCATGGGGTCCTCCGGGTGGTCAAGGGATGGCGGCCAGTGTGCGCGCGCCGATCCGCGGGTTGAAGCCCGGGGGGCGCGAATCAGTTTCAATGAAAATCGAACGATGACGCGCATCGCCGAGCTGGAACTCATCACCCACATTGCCGACCTGGGCAGCCTCACGGCGGCCGCGAAGGCACTGGACTGGTCACCCGCCGCCGCCAGCGCCGCGCTCAAGCGGTTCGAGGCCGAGTGGGGCGTGGCGGTGTTCGTGCGCAGCACGCGCAGCCTGCGCCTGTCGGCCGAAGGCGAGCGCCTGATGCCCCATGTGCGCCAGGCGCTGCACGCGATGGGCGAGGCGCGCGCCGCCGCCCAACCGCACCGCCAGGCCCTGCGTGGCGAGCTGCAGATCTCCATGCCGTCCGACCTGGGCCGCCACGTGCTCCTGCCTTGGCTGGAGACGTTTCAACAACGCCACCCCCAGCTGGCGCTGCGCCTGCACCTGGCCGACCACAACACCGATCTGATGCGCGTGCCGGTGGACATCGCGATCCGCTACGGCGTGCCCACCGACTCGCTGCAGGTCGCCTTGCCGCTGATGCCGGAGAACCACCGCGTGCTGGTGGCCTCACCGGCCTACCTGGCGCGCCACGGCACGCCCACGCGTGCGCAGGACTTGATGAAGCACGAAGCCCTGCGCTTCATGCTCGGCGGCGAAGTGCCCAAGGTGTGGCGCCTGCAGATCGACAGCGAATGGGTGGACGTGCCGGTGCGCGGCAGCCGCTCGGCCAACGACGGTGAGGTGGTCAAGCGCTGGGCGCTCGCCGGGCTGGGCGTGGCCCACAAGTCGTGGCTCGATGTGTCGGCCGAACTCGCGGCGGGTCAGCTGGTGCGCGTGAACCCGGCCTGGCGCGGCGAGCCGGCGCCGCTGCACCTGGTGCTGCCGGGTCGGCGCCAGATCACACCGGCGGCGCGCGCCTTGCGCGACTGGCTGCAGCAGCAGCTGCTCGCGCTCACCGCCAGCGTGCGCGCCTGAGCACAACCCGTTGCTTCAGAGTCCGAGTGCGGTCAAGCCCGCATGGTCTTGTGGCCGCGCACCCAGCGGCCAGTGGAACAACCGTTCGCTCGCCGCGATCGGCCGGTCGTTGATGCTGGCGTGGCGCTGCTCCATGTAGCCCTCGGGCGTGAACTGCCAGTTCTCATTGCCGTGTGAACGGAACCACTGGCCCGAGTCGTCGTGCCACTCGTACACAAACCGCACCGCGATGCGGTGGTCGGTGAAGGCCCAGAGTTCCTTGATGAGGCGGTACTCCAGTTCCTTCGCCCACTTGCGCACCAGGAAGGCGTGCACCTGCTCGCGGCCCACCGGGAACTCCGCGCGGTTGCGCCAGCGCGTGTCCTCGGTGTAGACCTTGACCACGCGGTCGGGGTCGCGTGAATTCCACGCGTCCTCGGCCATGCGCACCTTCTGCGCAGCGGTCTCGGCCGTGAACGGCGGCAGCGGCGGGCGCGGCTCCATCAGTACTGTTTGTACGGGAGGAATTTGCCGGACAGCACCACGTTCACGCGGTCGCCTTTGGGGTCGGCCTGGCGCTGGATGTCCATGCTGAAGTCGATCGCGCTCATGATGCCGTCGCCGAATTCCTCGTGGATCAGTTCCTTGATGGTGGTGCCGTAGACGCTGACGATTTCGTACCAGCGGTAGATCAGCGGGTCGGTGGGCACGGGCGTGGGCAGCGAGCCTTTGTAGGGCACGACCTGCAGCCACTTCTGCTCTTCGGTGGTCAGGCCGAAGATCTTGCCCACCACCTTGGCCTCGGCGGCAGACGCCGTCATCTGGCCCAGGCACAGCGCCGTGGTCCATTCCTTGGACTGGCCCACTTTTTTGGCCACGTCGGCCCAGCTGATGCCTTTGGCGACTTTGGTGGAGATGATCTTTTCGGTGACGTCGAGTCGGTTCATGGTTGCCTCGTTGCTTGTGATGAAAAAAGGAAAACGGAAATGGGGTCAGTGCGCCTTGGCGCGGCTCACCAGGAAATCAACAATGTGGTTTCGGAGGTCGTAGTAACCGTCGAGGTGATGGAGTTGCGCGCGTGTGCGGCTGCGCGGCAGCGGGTTCACCACCACCTCGGCCATGCCGCCGGGCTTGTAGCCGTTCGGCGTTTCGGTTCCGTTGCTCATGAGCAGGATCCGGTCGGCCAGCAGGATGGCTTCGTCCACGTCGTGCGTGATCATGAAAACGGTTTGCTGCGTCTTGCGCACGATGCCCATCAGCTCGTCCTGGATGGTCCCGCGCGTGAGCGCATCGAGCGCGCCGAAGGGCTCGTCGAGCAACAGCATCTTGGGCTGGATGGCGAAGGCGCGTGCGATGCCCACGCGCTGCTTCATGCCGCCGGAGAGCTGGCTGGGTTTCTTGTCGATGGCGGGCGACAGGCCCACCAGCGCCACAAACTTTTCGGCGTGTTCGTTGATCTGCGTGCGGCTCCAGTCGGGCCAGCGCGACTTCACGGCGAACGCGATGTTCTGGCGCACGGTGAGCCAGGGCATGAGCGCGTGGCTCTGGAACACCACGCCGCGCTCCAGGCTGGGGCCGGCGATCTCGCGGCCGTCCATGAAGCAGTGGCCGGAGGTGGCTGTATCGAGGCCGGCCAGCACGTTGAGGATGGTGGTCTTGCCGCAGCCGCTGTGGCCGATGATGCAGACGAATTCGCCCTTGTCGATGGCGAAGGACACGTCGGCGAACACCGGCTTGTCGGCCTGGAAGGCCTTGGCGAGTTTTTCAACCTGGAGGAAACCGGTCATCTTGGGGGCTTTCGTTGGGGCCGGTGCGGCGGGCTGGGTGGCCACGGGGCTTTCGCGCACGCTGGTGTCACTCCACATAGGTCACCGCCTTCTGCAGCTGGGCAAACATGAGGTCGAGCAACATGCCGACCACGCCGATCAACAGCACGGCAAAGATCACGTTGGTGAGCGAGAGGTTGTTCCACTCGTTCCACACGAAGTAACCCACGCCGGTGCCGCCCACCAGCATCTCGGCGGCCACGATCACCAGCCACGCAATGCCCATGCTGATGCGCATGCCGGTGAGGATGGTGGGCGCTGCGGCCGGCAGGATCACCTGGAAGGCTTTGCGGATCGGGTTCACCTCCAGCGTGCTGGCCACGTTGAGCCATTCGCGCTTGACGGCGGACACACCGAAGGCGGTGTTGATCAACATGGGCCACACCGAGCAGATGAAGATCACGAAGATGCCGCTGACGTCGGAGTCTTTGAGCGTGTAGAGCGCCAGCGGCATCCAGGCCAGCGGGCTGATGGGCTTGAGCACCTGCACGAAGGGGTCGAACGCCTTGCGCATCAGCGGGGACATGCCGATGAGGAAACCCAGCGGAATGGCCACCGCCATGGCGAGCAAAAAGCCCAGGCCCACGCGGCCGAGCGAATGCGCGAGCTGGATGCCGATGCCCTTGTCGTTCGGACCCTTGTCGTAGAAGGGGTCGGACAAATGCCCCCAGGTGGCCTTCGCCACCTCGATGGGCGGCGGGAAGCCGGAGCTTTTCTCGGCACCGGGATCCTTGCCCATCATCTTGGCGTACTCGATCTGCTCGGCCGTCATGCCGGTGGACGCACCACCGATGCTCGGGCCGGAGGTGGACAGCTGCCACGCCCCGATGAACACGCAGAAGATGATCAGCGAGACCAGGGCCGCGCGCAGGTTGAGGCTGGTGGCTTTCATGGTCAGGTGGCCTTGCTGATGGCGAAGCTCTTCAGGTATTCAGCCGGCTTCGAAGCGTCAAACGCCTTGCCCATGATGGTGTGCTTGGTGTAGCCACCGCCGGCGGCGAACGGCTGGCCCAGGTCCTTCATGTGCTTGCGCGCGTCGGTGATCAGGAACACCTTCTCGGCCACGGCCTTGTAGTCCACGTCGCCCTTGATGTAGCCCCAGCGCTGCATCTGCGTGAGCATCCACACGGCCATGCTCTGCCATGGCATCGGGTCGAAGTCGGCGCGCTCGGGCACGTTCTGGATCTTGCCCAGGCCGTCGGCAAACCGGCCGGTGAGCACCTGTGTGAGCACGGCCTCGGGCTGGTTGAGGTACTGGCTGGGTGCGATCACCTTGGCGATCAGTTCGCGGTTCTTCGGGTCGCGCGCCATGGCGGCCGAGGTGAGCACCGCGCGGTACAGCGCAGCGAAGGTGTTGGGGTTCTTCTGGATGAACTCGGTGCTGGTGCCGAAGGCGCAGCAGGGGTGGCCGTTCCAGAGTTCGCGGGTGAGCAGGTGGATGAAGCCCACTTCGTCGAACACCGCGCGCTGGTTGAACGGATCCGGGCCGAGGAAACCGTCGATGTTGCCGGCGCGCAGGTTGGCCACCATCTCGGCCGGCGGAATGACGCGCAGCTGCACGTCGGTGTCCGGGTTCAGGCCGTTCTCGGCCAGGTAGTAGCGCAGCAGGAAGTTGTGGATCGAGTAGTCGAACGGGATGCCGAACTTGAAGCCTTTCCAGTTCTTCGGGTCGCGGTTGTTCTTGTGCTTGAGCGCCAGCGTGATGGCCTGGCCGTTGATGTTCTGGATGGTCGCCACGTTCATCGGCACGGCGTTGCTGCCCAGGCCCAGGCTGATGGCCAGCGGCATCGGCGAGAGGAAATGCGACGCGTCGTATTCCTTGTTGATCATCTTGTCGCGCACCAGGGCCCAGCCCGCGGTCTTGGTGACTTCGACGTTGAGGCCCTGCTTCTGGTAGAAGCCCAGCGGCGCGGCCATGATGAGCGGCGTG
>Ga0210247_100309_pt1 | contig 45175 bp, 30 predicted proteins | sample ChrtobMetP3_16mM_FD_155449 | JGI IMG/M metagenome (GOLD analysis project Ga0210247, IMG submission 155449) | Chrysochromulina tobin associated microbial communities from unialgal haptophyte culture, Seattle, Washington, United States - P3_16mM | ecosystem: Host-associated > Algae > Haptophytes >... | reverse complement strand
GGGATTGGGGTAGTTTTCAATACAAGAAAAGGGAATTTTCAATACAAGATATCATTATATATCATCATATATCTTGATTATATCATTGTGTATCATGTGTATCATGATCATGTATCTCATATATCATGTCCCTCGTCGACACATGATATATCGCTTGTATCATCTTTTTTCCTTCGTCATGTTATATCATGTGATCTCATGTCGCGTGTTTGATGATACATGGACATGATACCGACAAATGATATAATAATGATATATAATGATATATGATGATATAACGCCAAAATCGAACCTCGAACTCCACGCCCTCCACCCTACATGATATCACATGATATCACATGATATCATGTCCCCCGACCACAGCCCAAGCCCCCGGAACACAAACTGTGATATCACCGATGTATCATGTGATATCATGTTTCATGATACCACATGATATATCGTGATACACGTCACCACTCGAGCGCGGCCACGACGCCGTCGCCGCAGAGGCTGCACGCGCCTTGGACGGCGCAGCGCGCTCCGTCGGGTCGGGGGTCGCGCTCGGCCACCCCGAGGGCAGCCTCCACCTCGGGCAGGTCCATCTTATTCGCGAGCAGTGGTACCCCCCGCAGCCGCGGCTCGCTCAGCAGCTTGTGCAGCTCCTGCCGAGCCTCGTCAAAGCGCGACGCATCAGCCGCGTCGACGACGAAGATGATGCCCGAGACGCGCTCGGCCGCAGTCCGCGCAGTCGGAGCCGTAGGTGAAGTCTGCGTACTCGGTGCCGGGCCGCCGTCGTCGCAGAGGGCGTCGGAGGTGTAGAGACGCGCCCATTGGCGCGCGCCCCGAAGGGAACGCAAAAGAAGTCATTCGACGCCGCCGTCGCGTGACGATGGCGGCGTCGAATGACGACAGTGTCGTGGCGCACAGCAGCTTGCCAGCCGCCTCTCGTGTATCTCCGTCATCCGTGGTGTGCTCCACGTCCCCGCTCGCGCAGACTTTCCCGCAGCTTGCGCAGCACGTGGTGGAGCGCGGCGCCCTGACGCACTCGCACGACTCGGAGCGCTCGTCGCTCTGCTCGCAGCGTGGTTCGCTCCGCGCGCGCGCGCTCTCCTCGCTTCGCACTGCTTCGCATCGCTCACCGTTTCGCTTTTCTTTTGTCCTTTTTCGCGAGCTCCCCCGTTTTTCGCTCTCGAAAATCGCTATGCCTCCCCCCGTTTTCGCCCACCCCCCGACACAAATCGCTCTCCCCCGAGCAGAGCGACCACACACATCGCTCTGCTCGAGAGCAGCGAAATTTTCTTTCGCTGTCCGAACGCGTTGGGATGGTCGGGTGTGTTACGTTGGGTTGGTGTGTGGGACGTGGGACCTTCCTACAAGGAGGTTGACAGCTCGGACGATGAGGCAGATGTAAGCTTCATCCCTCACCTCAAGTGGTGAGAAATATGTCTCTACGGGATTAGAGAACCTCTCACGCTGAGGTCGGCGAGCCTCACACGCTTGATAGATCACATGATATCACATGATATCACATGATATCACACGATACCACATGATACTGCTGATATCACATGATACTGAATATCACATGATATACCATGATATGCCATGATATATCATGATATAACATGATACTGATAGATATAAAATGATATAATTGTATCATTGTAGAGGTCAAGATTGTTCGTCATCTCCTATCCCAGGTCATGCCACTCCGGTATCAAGTCCATATATCATGTGTATCACAATATGATACCGGAGTGGACATGATATGGGACATGATATTTGGAAGCGATGTATCATCATTTTATTTTTTGTGATATCATGTTGGTATCATGTTTTCCAAAAGGCGAGTGATATCATCATATATCATGTCATGCATTTGTATCATGAATATATCTATATATCATGTTTCGACGAGGGACATGATACGGGTGATACATGATGATGATACACATGATACACAATGATATAATCAAGATATAAGATGATATATAATGATATCTTGTATTGAAAATTCCCTTTTCTTGTATTGAAAATTCCCCCAATCCCGGCGCTCCAGGGTCCGGTGAGTTACTTCAGCTACACACGGACACGCACGTTGCGGATTGCGCTTACCGCTTTGCGGTTATTTTATATTTATGGACGATAAACGTCGCGCGGCGACCACGTCGTACGTCGGTCATCGCATGTCCGTAGACGTCTTCAAAGATCTTCGCTTCGGGTGTTATTCGGGTGACGCTAAGGGTGACGCTTATTAGAGATCGCCGGTGCGTGACCCAACCGACCCGTAGGTTGTTATACTACTGGCGTTCTACTGGCGCACAATCCGCTACAGCCCGTACCCCGCCGTTAATAATATGCGTTAACGAGCCCTATTGCCGTCTAAGGACATGTGCACACGCCGTAAGCGACCCAATCAACATGTGATGCCGCCCGACCTTCACCCAAGCGGGGTCGGCCGACACCGCCTCCTCGAGCTCTGCTTTGCAAGTCGTGAGGAGCACGGCGCAGCCTCCCTGCCTCAAGACGCGCCTCCATTCTCGAAGGGCCGCACTGTACAGCCCCAGCTTGCGACCGTGCTTGCGCCCAAACGGCAAGTCGCTTAGCACGACGTCCACGCTGCCATCGTGGAAAGGCAGTTGGGTCGCATTGGCGTGCAAGAGTAGCAGCGGCAGCATCCCTTGTCGCGCTGCGGCATGAGCGTTGGCGGCCGCTCCCTGAAGCTGATCACTGCTCTTGTCGCAGCCGACGTATGCAGACGCTCGAGGCTGCAGCCGAGCGGCTTCGAGAAGAATGCCCGCTCGTCCGCACATGGGATCGAGTACTCGACAGCCCTGCCGCAGCTCGGCGAGCGCCGCGAGCGCCCACCCTATCGGCGCGTGCAGTGCAGGGACGGGGCAGTAGCTCCTTGCACTCAGCCGTCCTGTCGTGAGCCTATGTGACTCGGTGTGGGCCGGAAGTTCGATCAATATTTGCGCGCTGCTCTACTGCAGCAGAATATCGAGCTCGTAACCACGCGCCGTGGCGCGAAAGCCGCCCGTCGAAGCATCATGCCACGCCTCAGCCAGCATCCGCCCGAGGTCCTGCCGTGACACGCAACTGCCGTCGTTGACGCCACCACGACGTGCCGTCACGCGGAAAGGCACGCTGCTGGCTTCAGCAACATCGAAGCCGACCGCAATTCGCCAAGCCTTCTCGAGCGTCGCCGCCTGTGGAATCACGTGACTGGCGAGCAGGTCACGAAACGCGTCCGAGAAGGCCTCGTCGCCGGCAGGCATGCTCGGCATAGGCGATAGCCAGCAGAGCAGGCTCACGCTCTCGGCAGAGCAGAGCAAACGCACGTCCGCGAGGGTACAGTCGGTGCGAAAAGCCACTCTGCCCTGCAGGACGGTGACGTGCGTCGCTCCGAGCGCCTCTGTGACTTCAGAGGCCGCAAGATGCTCGAGTCCGATGCCCACGTGAATCACGTAGTGCGAGCCGTCGCCATGCAAAGGGAGAAATGGTGAAACGAGTGTTGGACACGGGCTCTCAGTTGGCCAATATCGTGATGCCGGCAACAACATGACCACTTATGGGGCACGACGGACCCGCGGTCGGCCCCCCTCCTGCCATCGTTTTCGGCAGTGACTTCACGTCTCTTCGCAGAAGCGAGCGCGCGCCGATCTGCGATACATGTAGTTATGCCTACCATAGACGAGCCCCTCAGCAAAAACTTTTCGTAACCTTCCGACGGAATCGAGAGGCCTGGGACGCCTTTCGCTCGCTTTTTGTGGACGCTGTCAGGCTGACAGACGTCTACGCCCATTTCGCCCCAAGCGCCGCCCGCCTCGTTGCCGAGCGCCTGAGCGCCGCTGCCCCGGCGGCGGATCCCTCGTCTGATGGCATCCTCGAGCTCGTCTCCCTGGACGGATGGCCCTCGCCATGGCACTGCCTGGGATGCTGGCGGCGACAATGGTGGCCTAGTGGGAGAATTCGAGGACTTGTCGTTGCGCCCACCTGTCCTGAACCATTCGGCCAGGTGCGAGCAGCCGCGTGATGGCTTCGCGGGCATCGATGACGAACCCAACTCTCCGCCGCGCTACCGAAGCATGGACTTGGGTGACTTTGAGGCGACTGTCTACCGCTCCGCTGCCCGTGACGAGAGCTACCGCTCGGACGATGACGACGATACGAAAATCCCCGTCTACCGCTCGATATCGTCCGGACGGCTCCCCCAGGCGCATCTGGTGGTTCGCCACCCGTGGGACAAGGTCGTGACGCCGTCGTCCGATCTGGACCTGTGCACACCTGCGCCCAGCAGGAGCATGGACTGGGCTTCTCTCACGCAAGCCACGGTGCTGCTGCCGCGCGAGGACGCTGCGGAAAAATTCGCCTTCGAGCTGCCGATCGACCTGCTCGAGGCCGTGCTCAGTCTGCTCTCCTCCAGCCCCGGTGCGCCACCCTCACACGTGCTCGCCCCTACAAGCATGCAAAAAACACATAAAACATACACGCCCACAACCATAAAACTCCCCCTCTCCAGCTGGCTGATTGCGTGGTCGATCGCGCTCGCTTGACCGCCGACTTACCGACCCCGTGCGCATTTCCTCCGTGCAGATCTCTTCATCGTGATGCGCGTCTGCAAGGCATGGCGCCGTGAGGCCTGCGCCCATTACCTGCGCCGCGTCGCCATCGTCCCTCCAACGCCCGACGCGCTGCTCCGCGCCGTCTCCCTCGCGCGCGCGGGGGATACGCTGCGCCTGCTGCCCGGGGAGCACCGGCTCACATCGGAGCTGACCCTCGACACTCCCCTGCGCGTGCTCTCCGATGCCGAGGCCGAGCGCGCTCTCGCGTCGCTCGTGGCCGCTTCCACCGCAGCCTCACCATTGGCGAACCCCACCGTCCGCGGCAAAGCGCCGGTCACCGCCGTCGCTCCGACCCCGTCGCCGCTCTCGTTTTCCGGAGCCGCGACGGCGGCCGCCGTAAGGGACGCCGGCGCACCCTCCTCGTCGAGTGGCGGTGGCGACGTGGTTTTGGTCGGCACTCTGCACGTGCTCCTGCGCACCCGATGCACCTCCCTTGTCGCTGGGATCACGCTGTGCCGGATGGGCGACGAAGTGGGATACCCCAACGCCGTCACGTACGCCGAGGGCGGACTTTTGCGCATGGAGCGCTGTCGCATCACGTGCGGCGGACCCGCCACCAGCGTGCCTCAGGCACTGCTTGCCTTTGCCGGCGCGCCCGAGCCGGGAGCAGTGCGGCGGCCGTGCGCCGTCTCGGACGACGGGCCGAGCACGGACGAGCAGCCGGCTGCGAGTGAGGGCGGCGGCCGACTGCGCCAGAGCCTGCGCCAGAGCAGCGAGACTGACCTGGGCGAATGGTCGAGCTCCGGCAGCCTCGCGACCACCGATGCGGTGCCCTTGCCGCCCCCGACCTTAACTGGCCGCTCGCAGGGCGCCATCGGCGGCTTTTGGGGCGGGGGCGGAGGCGGCGGCGGCAGCGGCTTCGGTGGCGGCTTCGGTGGCGGCTTCGGTGGCGGCTTCGGTGCGCTTGTGGTAGAGGGCGCTGCCGAGGGCAGCGGCGAAAGCGCCGACGTCATGCCTGCACGCGGTCCATCGGATGAGCGCTCGTCGTGCCCTCAGTCGGGGGTGTGGGTGGGTGCCGCCGCGTCCGTCGTGCTCCAGGGCTGCACGATCTCGGCTTGCATGGGACCCGGCGTCAAGATCTACCGCGGCCGACTGCTCGCGCAATGCAACACGATCGCTTTCTCGTCGCGCGGCGCCAACGTCGTCGCCAACGGCGGGTATGTCGAACTCGAGAACAACGACATACGCGGCGCCAATGGCGACGGCGTCTCCTCCTGGAACAACTCGGTGATGCGCATTGAGCGGAACTCGATCCATTCAAACTCGGGCGCAGGCATCGCTGTGAACACTGGCGGCGGTAGTGTCACCATCGCCCACAATTCCGTCTTCGACAACGCGTGCCAGGCCGTCCTCTTTACCACATCCTCGGCGCATGCAACGCTCAAGGACAATGACTTTGACGGCGCCACGACCAAGGAGGGGCCGCCACCGCCACGCAGAACCAGCCGCGCGCACACGGCGGCGGCCAAGGCGGCGGCCGACACGGCGGCGGCGGCAAAGGCGCAGCAAGAGGCAGAAGACACTCAGCTTGCTGCAGCTTTCGCTGCGAGCCTCGCCGTCTCCGTCCCTGACCCACCACCTCCCCCGCCATCTCTAGCCGGACGTGTCAGCAAAGCAATGAGGGAGTCCGGCCCTACTTGATGTTCAGTCATCGTGTGCATTGCCGGGGCTGCCGAGGCAGCAGTGATCTTCGCGTTCATTCACAGCTTTGCGGGCACCCCGCAAAGCGGTGAATGTCCTTCCCGGTGGCGGATCATGAGTTCGAGATAAGAACAGAGTGGCATGTTTCTTGCGACGCGAGTTGTTGGTCGCGGGCGCTGTAGGTCGCCTTTTCGCGGGGCTGCACATGCGTTCCTGTCACGACAGACTGCGATTCTCGTCTTCATCCACAAACTAGAAACTAAGACATAGACACTCGAGAGGATGCGGTTAACACTAGTTCACTAGTTCACAGGCCGCGGAAGTCGCGGAAGCCTCGCCACGGTCCCAATCCTGCTGTGGAGGCATCGGTCGTCAAGGCCTCCTGTCGGTCCAGGCTCGTGTCAGACATGCACGGTGTCAAGAGATTCACACCAGAGAAGCGCGCAGCGTTGCGCAAGGAGAACGAGGAACGTGCGGCCTCGTACCGTAGCCGCTCCGCCGCGGCCATGGAGCGTCGCGCAGCCAAGGTTTATGACGCCGCTTCTCTTGAGGCGGTCGCCAAGGTGGTGACGGAGAACCCGGACTTTGCAACCATGTGGAATTTTCGGCGCGAGGTGCTTGGGCACATGTTTCCCGACGCTGACGTCGCGGCGCGCAAGGCCGCGTGTCTTGCGGAGTTCGCGCTCACGCAGGAGTGCCTTGGCATCAACCCAAAATCGTATCCAGTGTGGTACCACCGCGAGTGGGTGCTGCTGTGGGGCGAGTGCGAGTGGCAATGGCCCGTGGAGCTCAAGCTGACCGCCAAGCTGCTCGCACTGGATGACCGCAATTTCCATTGCTGGACGTACCGGCGCAACGTTGTGCGCGTGGCGGGCGTTACTGCTGAGGCCGAGCTGGCCTTCACCACCACCAAGATCCAGGCCAACTTTTCCAATTACTCCGCGTGGCACTACCGCTCGAAGCTGCTGCCCGCAGTCCATGCGAGCGCAGGCGCGGAGGGCGCCGCCCAGCTCGGCGCCGTGCTGCGAAATGAGCTCGAGCTCGTGCGCAATGCCTTCTTCACCGCCCCGGAGGACTCGTCCGCATGGTTTTATCATCGGTGGCTGATCGCGCAGCTAGCGCCCGGCGCGGCCGCAGCTCTTCCACCGGCCGAGTTCGAGGCGCTCGTGCGCGCCGAGCTCCAGATGGTCGACGAGCTCCTCGAGCTTGAGCCCGAATGTAAATGGCCTCTCGCGGCCGCAGCCTTCCTCGGCCGTACGCTCGACACGCACCAGATGGGCTCGGAAGAGACGACTGGTGCCGCCGCCACACGCATCGGCGAGCTGCGACGAGTCGACGCGCTGCGGGCGCGCTACTACGATTCGGCGGGCGAGGCCACGCCCACCATGGCGCGCATTGGCGCCTCGACGCCCACCATGGCGCCCACAGGCAAGTGGTACCGCCAGAAGGGCAACTTCTACTCGACAGAGCCCACAGAGTTGGCCTCCGAGCTTCACTGAGTCCGCGGGTCAATATGGAAAGTTGCCTACGAGAAGATAGTGGCGACACGATGCGCGGGGCTTAGCTGACGCCGCGAGATATGCCGAGACGTGATGCCGAGCAACGATCAGGCCCCGGTGCCCAAGCGCAACCGGAGTGAACGAGCGACCAGAACGGGACAGCGCGGACCCGACCGCGGAACCGCGCGGTCCGCGCCGCGTCCCGCCCGCCCTCTCCCGCCTCCCGGCACTCCGCTCTCCGGGGCAGCGCCTACCGCCGTACCGCGACTGGACCGCCTCGTCGCGCGCGGCCTTCCCTGGAGGCCAGAGCCGGCCTCGCCAGTCTAATTTTGTTTTCCGTTTTGATTTGTGTTTCGTCACAAACAACTGGTTTCGCGTTTATTGTGGTCTCACTCTGCTCTCTGTAACTGTATGCTCTCTGGCCTAAGAAATCACGCCCGTAGGCCGCTATCCCTATGCCGCCATGCCGGGCATCGTCGTCTCGGGCAGTCTCTCGCCGGAGCCAAGCGATCGAGCGAACATGTCAGTACGCTGCGAGAACATGGACACGTTGGCCGCCCCGCCCGTGCGCGCGCTCGCGGGACGCTTGTTGGCGACGATCGCGTGAGCGGTCGCGGAAGCGCGTGCGGAGAGCGCCGGTGAGTGCGACGCGGGCGGTACAAGCACGCGGCCGCCCACCTCACGCCCAGCGCCCACCAGCCGACCGCGCGAGCCGCCGGCGCCACTGAGCGGCGTGGCCCCTTGGTCGGCATCGGCGGGCAGATGGCGCAGCAAGATCTGCTCTGAGGTGGAGACATAGGGCGTGCGCGCCGTCTCCTCGATGCAAGTGGGCACCTCGCGAAACTCGGCGGTGCCGTCGAGGTGCCCTTGCGAGCCTCCACCTCTGTGGGCGGAGGCGCTGATGGGGCGCGAGGGGCGGCGCGCCGTCGACGAGATGGGCTGGCCGGGCGGCAGCGGGTATGGCACCGTGAGAAGTGGCTGGATGCCCAAGGGCTGGCCTGGCTTGGGACGCTGCTGCAGCTTGTGGACCAGGTGCAATAGCTCCTCATGGTTGGCTTTGGATTGTTGGATGATGCGGATCTTCTCAGTGGCCTCGGCCATCTGCTGGTCCTCTACCCGCGCGCGCATCTCAGCGTCGCGTCGCGCCTGCGCCATTCGCTCCTCGATCTCGCGCGCCAGCACGTGCAGCTGCTCGGTCAGGTGGTACTCGGTCGTACTCGCTGCCGCCGCCAGGGTACGATGCGTCACCTCATGCTGCGCGAGCTGCTTGCGGAGCGCGGCTATCTCGAGGCGTGCCGCCTCGAGCTCCGCTCTCGCCGCCTCCAGCTCCCTGCCGTCCGGCTTGTTCAGCAGCTCCTCGCGCACTGCGTCGCGCTCGAGGGCCACTTCCTCTCGGAGCTTGCGCGTATGCGCGTTGATCTCCTCGCGCATCGCATGCGCGTCCTTCGTGATCTCGCCGCGCAGGATGGCGCTCGCCTCCTTGACCTGATCGCCGAGCACCTCCAGGTTCGGTCCGAGAGCCCAGTGCAGAAACTCCCTACGCCGCTTCCCATCGATCAGCCCGAGCCACGCACGGAAAGCCATGCCGGCGACTGAGACGCCCCAGCAGACGCGCTTCTTCGCCCGCAGCTTACGCATGTACCACTCGAACCAGGCGCGCACCACCTGCGCACCGAAGAGCTTCACCTTGCGCATGAGCTGCTTGCGCAGCACGGCCTCGCGCTCGGCGATCTGCGCACGCGACGAGTCTCGCCACGCGCCGAAGGCCTTGCATTCAGTGCCGCGGAGAAGCATGGCCATACCCTTTGCGAGCCCGCGGTTGCGCTCGGCGACGGCGGCGCGCACGTGGCGCTGCCATGCGACGAACGTCCTCACCATGCCCTGGAAGAGCCATGTGGTGACGAACTTTTGGAGGCCGCGCTCGTGCCGGACCGACGTGCGCCACGAGTCGATGATGTGCTGCTTCCACCATTCGTCACGCCCCATTAAGTACATCCTCAGCTTCTTGTTCTTCGCCTCCTTGTCGCCAAAGTGCGCGGTGCGCCACCTATCGAAGACCTTCAGCTTGAGCGCTGTATCGCCGCCGCGGATCATCGCCGCCGCGCGGCTCATCTGCGCCTTCTTGGTCGACACTAATTTGTGAAGTGCATGCAGGCACTTGCGGCACGGAGCGTACCGCAGGTTGCCGATCACCGCCATGCGCTGCGCGTTCAACCTGCGAACGAGGTCGCGCCAAGCGTTGAATGCGGCCGTGGTGCACTTGCCCCTCCACTGGTTGATGGTGCCCTTCATCAGCTTGAGCTTGGTCTCCTGCAATCCAGCGTAGGCACCATTGATTCGCTCTGACAGGCGCACGACCGTCTGCGTGATCACACGCAGCAGCGCGCCGAGGCGCGGATCGAGTGGCGCTAGGCCGTGCATCTCGCCAAACTCGATGGCTCCGCTGGAATCCAGATCGAATCGGCGCAGCAGCATCTTCCAGCTCACCTCGTGGCTCAGCCCGGGAGCGTGCAGTGCGGCGACGCCTCGCTCCCAGTCCTCACGCGAGACGCTCCCGGATTCCTGGAAATCGAGCATCGTCAGCAGAGTGAGCAGGAACGACAGATTGTTCCTCTCCGAGTTGAACTCGTCGTCATCGGAGGACATCCTCCTTTCGCTCGACCCAGCACCGGGTTGTTGACCAGCGCAAACCGGGAGCTCACCACAACGCGCGGCCTTCGAATGGAATTGACTTCTTCGGTTTCTCACGCTCGGTGCATTCGGTAACGTTTACATGTATCACTACATTGCACCTGAGGCTCGGAGATTTCACATGAGGCATTTCATCTTCGCGCTCCTCGCCGCCATGATGACTGTCACGGCCGGCTTGAATTCAGCCTTGGCCGCTACCAGCCGGCGAGCAGCCGTCGCCGGGATGGCGTCGGTTCTGCTGCCAGTAGCGCCGCGTGCAGCTCGCGCCGGTAAACTATTTCCTCCTGCACGTCAACGTTCTGGTGCTGCTCACACACTGTCTCCTCTGCCGTGCGCTGCCTACTTGTGCACGCAGATGGGTCCAAGACCGACAAGTCTTTTACGGAATGCTTGTCCAAGTGCCTTTACGAGAAGACGAAGATCACCAAAGGCATCGGGCAGGTTGAGGTGGTGAGCCGTGCGGACGCCATGCTTGAGTGCAAGCCGAAGTGCGCGACGAGCAAGGCTCAGCTCTTGATTGGGCAACCGAAAAAGTAAAAGGCTCTTGCAGGCATTCCCGCGTTCCCTCTACATGGCGCCAGGGTGTCGCAACTGCACAGATGACGTGTCTACGCGTTTCACGCGACCCAACGAGAACATCAACGAATATATATATATAGTGACTCCAGTCAAAAGCACCACAGGCACTCCCAGAGTCACACTAATCTCCGCATCACCGCATACGCTCGCCGAACGACAACGAGAAACCGTCACGTCGCCCACACCGTAATATCTCGCAACCATCTGCACATGCCACATCGCACTGTGTGTCTCTACTCCGGTACTCGACTCTCCTCTTCAATCTATGGCAGCCGCAGACACTTGCCACGGCTCCATGGTCACCCGTGGTGCGACCGAGTGCTGCCAGGCGCTCGCTCGCACGCGCAAAGTGCCGTTCGTCGAAGCGCACACCTAAGCGGCCGCGGCCGCGACGGGCGCGGGCAGCTTGCTCAGCGCCGTCTCGAGCGCCTCCATGCGCTTCGCCAGCGGCACGATCGGCATCTCGTCAAGTTGCAGCGACTCGTGTGCGAGCCCGAGCACGGCGAGCTGCGCCGGGATGTCGGGACCGATCATGCGACCCGTCATCACGATGCGGAGCGGCATGAAGAGGTCTTTACCCTTACGACCAAGAGCCTTGCCGGCCGCCGTCACCCACTTCTTCCACGCGCCCTCGAAGTCGGGCGCATCGAGCGCGGGTAGCTCGCCGGCCTGGTAGGCGCGCACCACTGCACGGCCCACCTCGAGCACGGCGGCGTCCTTGACGAAGGGCGCGGCGGCCTCGGACGCCAGTGTCTCCTCGAGCGGGTACGAGAGCGCATCTCGCACGAGGGGCGCGGCGTCGTTAATGAGCTCCACCTTCTCGGCGACCATGCTCGCAACGGCCGTCGCAAAGGCGCTCGCACCGGGCGCATCGGCAGCAAACGTCTTGGCCTCGGCCCACTGCTGCGAGATGAGGCCGGTGAGCTCGGCTTTGGGCAGCGCGCGCAGGTGCTGCCCGTTGATCCAGCGCAGCTTCTTCATGTCGAAGACGGCGGGGGATTTTGTGATCCTGTCGAGCGAAAAGGCCTGCACGAGCTCGTCCACGGTGTAAATCTCCTTGTCTGTGCCGTCGTTCCAGCCGAGCAGGCACAGGTAGTTGATCATCGCCTGCGGCAAGAAGCCCTCGAGCCGGAACTGATTCACCGACGTCGCGCCGTGCCGCTTCGAGAGCTTCGATCGATCCTCGCCGAGGACGAGCGCCAGGTGGGCATACGTGGGCACCGTAAAGCCGAGCGCTTCGAGCACGAGCACTTGGCGCACGGTGTTGGTTAGGTGCTCCTCGGCGCGGATCACGTGGCTCACCTGCATCGTCGCATCGTCCACCGCCACGCAGAAATTGTACACGGGCATGCCACCCGAGCGGAGCAGGATGAAGTCGCCAACGGTCGCCGCGCAGTCCCAGGAAACCTCGCCGCGCACCTTATCCTGGATGGTGACCTTCTTGCCGCGCGGCACCTTGAAGCGCACCGTGTACGGCTCGCCTGCGTCCTTTCGCCGCTTCACCTCTGCGGGGTCCGCGTCTCGCCACGTACCATCGTACTGCGGGTTCTCGCCCTTCGCCTCGGCCTCGAGCTTCTTCTTCTCAAGCTCCTCGACCGTGCAGAAGCACGGGTAAGCGTGTCCGCTTTCCATGAGCTGCTGCGCAAACTCCTGGTAGATTCCGGCCACCATGCGCTCCGACTGACGATACGGGGCCTTCGGTCCGCCGGCAACCGGCCCTTCATCCTGCTTGAGGCCGAGCCATTCGAGGTCGGCGAGCACCGACGCCTCCGACTCGCGCGTGCTGCGTTTCTCATCCGTGTCCTCGATCCGGACCAGGAAGTCGCCTCCTTCCTTCTTCGCCTTCAGCCAGGCGAAGAGAGCGGTGCGCGCACCGCCCACGTGCAATGAGCCGGTCGGCGACGGAGCAAAGCGTGTACGGGTATTCGTCGGGCTCTCGACGGCGCTTGCCCGCGCCGCCTCCACGACGCGCGAGGAGATGCCTCGCGCGGCTTGCTGCTGGAAGGGCGATGCGGCCATATAGGCTGCCAGAGTGCATAGCGGACGCGCGCTCACGGCCAGCAGGCCAAAGAGGCGTCGGGCCATCGCGAAGCGATGGTAAATGAAGGAAAAGTAGAAGGCCTTTTGAGGTGCCGGAGATCGGATTGGCGTAAGTTCGCGTAGCGACTTACTGGACAGCAGCACCATTTCGAAGTTCGCATCGCTGTCTTCGGTGTCCTTTTCCACACTAATGAAGTGAAATGTCGTTACGGATAGGAAGCAAGTTCCGCGCTCCATCGGCAAGATGCTACCCATCCACCGCGCCCCGCCGCCGCGCCGCCGTGGGACTGCCGCCCCCTGTCCTCACACGTGATGGCTCATTCAGCAATGGCTCCCGGCTGGGACGTGGGCGAGATGCCCAACGTGGGCATGCCCTACATGGAGTACCCGCTGTATGCTCCGCAACAGTACAGCCAGCGCGACCAGGATAACATGCGCACGCTGGATCCACACGCTGTCAAGCTCGAGGAGCAGCAGCGTGAGCAGAGGCGTTCTGAGACCGGGTGGGCTTCATCGACGCGTGGCGCGTACAAGCCCCTCGGCCCGCCCGACCTCACCCTGCCGGAGTCGGGAAGTGAGCTGCGGCGGATCAAGTACGCGGCAGCCGAACCTTCCAAGCCACACCTCGTTATGCCTGGCCAGCGCAAACGAGGTCAGGCGGCCGTGCGTGAGGTCGGCGAAATCGAGCAGCTCGAGCTTGACCAGCCAATCAGGGCGTCGGTGCGCCAGTTTTGCTATGCGTACTACGTTGTTACGCTGCGAGAGCGCTGCAACTTGCGCATCTCGGTCAAGGCGATCTCGGGCGATCCAGATGTCTTCGTGTCGACCGATTCATTGTTCCCGACCATCGATGATCACTTGTGGCGCTCGGGAGGCAAGGGGGACGACGTGGTGCTCATCGAGACGGACCACCCGCGCTACGTGACAGGCCCTCTCGCGGACTACCACATCGGCGTCTACGCCATCTGCGACTCGGAGTTTGAGCTGACAGCGACGCTCGCCGAAGTGCCCCTCACGAACAGCATGAAGAAGTTCGATGGGGCATTGGGCAATGGTTACGGCACGCTGACCCAGCTGTTGAGCAAGGCCGAGGAGCGCCGCCGGCTGTGCTCCTTCGGCAGGCCCGCGCTCGTCAAGCCCGTCATCAAAGACACAAGCACCCTCTACCGCCATCTTCCGGCGCACCTCAAGACGAAGCTCCAGCCAGCGAAGCCGTCGGCTGCGCCTTCGGCCGCTCCCGTCGCCGCGAGTCCGGAGCCGTCTCCCGCCTCGCCGCCCCCCGCAGCCTCGCCTCGCCGCCAAGCTTCCTTCAACCTCCCATTGGGCGAGTCGACCTCCCCCAACGCCTCCCCCAACGCCTCCCCCGACAACTCCCCCGACATCTCCCCCGACCACTCCGCCCAGGGAGGCGAATGGCCCGGGTCCGGTGCGAGGCCTGCCCATACTCCGCTCTCGGTGCTGCTCACGCCGTACCTAGCGACCGCCTACTTTGGTGCGGGCCTCACGCCGCGCATGGGCGGGCCCAAGCAGGCCGTCGCCGCGCTGCCGGCCGCGACGCCGTCCGCACAGTCGGCCAGTGCCCATGGCGGTTCCATCGATCGCCGCTCATCGATCACTATCACGTTGACCGAGCCGCCTTCAGCGCACGCGCCGAGGCCGCCGATGCACCCGTGGTTGCCGGGGGCGTCGGAGCCGTCGATGATCTCCGAGCTGGAGGAGGTGGCTTCGCGAGCCTCACCCGACCTGAGACCGCTGATCATGAACCTGAGGCACACGGCGCTGAAGGAGGACATGGCTAGACAGATGGAGCGGGTCGCCTGCGCGCTGGAGGCGGAGCGTGGCTTCATCCTCGACTTGAAGCACACGGCGCTCGAGAACATGCTCCGTGCGACGCAGGAGAAGATTTCTCGGGGTGGCGAAGTGTCCGTCGCGGCGGAGGATCCGACCGACTCGTTACGCGCCATGCGCTCCGACGCGAACCGAATGTGCGAGGCGTTACTCAACGAGCTACGCGAGGTGGCGCAGTTCGAGCACCTCAGGGAGCAGCAGCAGGCCCGGGCCTCACCTCTCAAAGGAGAGAGCGCCCCCAAGAGTGGACGGCAGAGGACGTGCAGCAACGAGGTCGAGCCGAGCTCCGAATCTCCGCGCGGCGCGATCGAATCTCCGAGGCGGAGATCGGGGCAGATCGGATCGCCGAGGCGGAAGACGGGGTGCAAGAGTCCGAGCCGTGCGAGCAGCATGCTCTCGTCGCCGAGCCCGCACGCTAGCGACGGTACGGTCGACGGTACCGGTACGCTCCCGCTCTTGTCGCCCTCTTCTCGTGCACACCTCCCTGGTGGCGCCCACGGCGGCGCGTCGATGGGCGCGGCGGGGGCGGCGGTCGGCAGTGACGCGAGTCGACTGTCGTCAAACTACCCGGTCTGCCTGCCGCTGCTACAGCTGAGCAGCCCAACACGTCGCGTTGGTGCGACCGAGCCCGCTCGCTCCCTTGGCGGGCTCGCGATGCCGATGCCTCCACGCGAGGCGGGCCGTGCGCATGGCGCGCCTGCGCCGTCGACCGTTAGACCGGAGGCTCCGGGGACGACGGCGTCGCCCTCATCGCCCTCGTCGCCCTCGTTGCCCTCGTTGGCGGATGGGAGGCACGGCGCGATGTTCGTGTTCGAGGAGGTCTTGCCACCGCCCATAGAGTTCTCTCTCAACGCACCGAGCCCACCCGACCTCAGCAAGAGCCTCGCCACCTCGCCGCGTTCGAAGCGCAAGGCCGCGCCAGCACCTGCGCCAGTGCTCGAACTACCACGGCCCAGCGATGGCGATGCGAGCGACGTGGCAGGAAGTAAGCTGGCGGTGCGGACGCACGTCAAGAAGGACAAGCAGCTGTCGCGCCCCTTCTTGATCAGTGCAGCCGCCGCCCCCCCCGTGCGGATGACAGTGCCTCCTCCTGCCGCGCCTCCCGCGGTGATGGTCCCGTCCGATTCATAGGCACAAGGATGGCTCGACTATAAGGAGAGGCCGACACGTTGGATACGAGGCTTGTCGTGTGTTCCACGAACGCTCGGCGACGAAACACCGAGATCCTTCCGAGATCCGGAGATGCCACCGGAGATGTCGGTATGCGGTGAACAATCGCCCGGTATTAAGCGCGATGAGCCGGCCCGGGACGGCTGCTGGACGGATGGACGGCTGCTGTGACGTGGCGGCCACGGCGGGCGCACCGCGGGCGGTAGCGGTCGCGCCCCGCCGGGTGCGCGCCGGCGCGCGCGGCCGGTGAGCGGGGTGTGGCTCCGCGGTCGGGTGTCGCGCGCCTCGCCCGACTGGGTGCGCGGCCGGGCTCGTCTCGTCCCTGCATTACGTATTCGCAGTCCAGTCAAAAGGTGTCTAAACTCACGCCTAACAGACAAACACGCGTGCATGATAGAAGGAGTCGGCAACTCGAGCCCCAGCTCTCGACTCCAAGTCGTCGTCACGATTATCTTCATCTGACATCTCTCGCGCCTTCGCTCCGGCCCGGCGCTTTCTCCTCACCTGCCGCCCTTCTTGACCGCTCCGGTGCCCTTCTTCGCCTCCTTTCGCTTCTCCTTGTTCTCCCGCTTGTGCAGCCCGCGCATGGTCTTCGCTTTGAGTTCGTCACGGCTGTACGGGCGGTCGTCGTCGTCCTCATCTGAATCCTCTTCGGAGTCGTACGCCTCGTCAGTGGTCGTGGGCGCCTGGATACTGATGGCGTTGCGGCCGGCCGGCACCTGCGGGCCCTGGCCGAGGATCGAGGAGACGGGCGGCACCGGGTTCCCCTGCGCGTCGAGCACGCCTTCGCGTGCCTGCGTGGCCGCATACAGCTGCAAGATCTCGTTGGTACGCTGCTCGATGATGCCCAGGTACTGCATCATGTTCGCTTCCGTGACGCCTTCGTTGCCGAGCATTTCCAGGTTGGCGGGCGTGTTGCAGCCGATCTTGTTGAAGATCGACTGGATGCCCACCTTGAGCGCGTTCACCGTCTTCATCGCCGCCTCGTACTTCTTCTCATACTGCTCCGCCTTGGCCTCCGTGCGCTGGAGACGGTCCTCGAGATCCTTGAGGATCTTCTTGCGCTGGTTATCCGTGTTGAGGCCCTGCCCCTTGTACTTCTCGATCTCGGCCTTGATGTCCGCGATCTGCTCCTCGAGCTTCTCGCACTCGCCGTTGAGCTCGTTCACGTAGTTGAAGAGCGCAAAGTTCTGATCCTCGGCGTTGATGAAGGTGGTGACGAGCTCGTCAATGTCCTCGATGCCGGTGGCCGCCTGGATCTTGGCGAAGGCCTCCTCGTACGACTGCACCTTCTCCATCGAGGCGTGGATGGACGCCTTGTCCTTCGCGATGCCCCAGTTGCCGCGCAGCACCTTCTTCTTGAGCGACTGCTCTTGCTCGACGGTCATGTCGCCGCGGTGCTCCTGCTGAGAGAGCTTCTCGCGCTCCTTCTTCATGAAGTCCTTCATCTTGCGGTCCTGCTCGATCATCTTGCCAAGCTCTTTCCACTCCGCCTCGAAGTCACTCTGTTCCTTATCCGCCTGCGCCTTGAGGGCCTGCATCTCCGACTGCGCCGCGTCGCGTGCCTCGTACGCCTTGTTCGAGATCTCGATGATGCGCGCCATCTCCTTCTTCTTCTCGGCGAGCTCCTTCTCGAGCTTCTTGTAGATCTGATCGTACACGAGCCGCTCGCGCCGCAGATTGTCGATGTTCTCGCGCAGCCGCTTGTTGTTCGCGAGCGCCTCGTTGTACCGCTTCAGCGCCTTGTCAAGCCTGTTCTCAAGGATCTGGATCTGCTTGGCGATCGCCTGGTTGTTCTCGCGCGAGGCATTGATGCCGCCCATCTTCTGCCGCTGGTCCCAAATCTTCTTGTGCATCACCTCCATCTGCTTGTCCAGCTCCTGGATGCGCCGCTTCTCGAGCTCGATTTTGCGCGTATACATGTCGCCGGTGTCCTGGAGCTTGGCGATCTGCGCCTGCGCCGAGACGCTGTCGTACACCTTTGCATGGCGTCGCTCGAGGGAGAGCTCCTCCTTCAGCTGCTCATTGTCATCCTTGAGCTTATCGATCGTCGCCCTGCGAGGTCGGGACGCGCGGCAGCGGTGAGCATGCCGGGCACGCTTTGACAAAGGCGCCTCGGAGGAGCACAACGTGTGTGGGAAATCAGTGCGGCCGTGTGTGGGCCATTAGTGCGGCCGAGTGGTGCGCGCAAAGCGCGCACCGTTCGTTGGCGAGCAGCTGCTGGCTCTCTGCGGAAAGCCTCACGCCCCCTTTGCTCGCCTGCGACGCACGGCTGAGCTCGCCTTCGACTCCTGACATGGAGAGTCGGTTCACTCTGGGACAAACAACTGGACTGCCAGACCATTCACATTCATACTGCAAAAAAGCGAACATGAATGAACAAGGGCGACGCGGATCTAGCTTTCCTTACTTGTAGGCGCGGCCCTGTACCATTCTGAGAAGTTTTGGTGGCGCGCGCTCTGCAGCCCTGACAGGTAGGAAGGCAGCCATGTTCAGCCCGACGCTTGAGCCCGACTGGTCAGAGCAAGATGGCCGCCCGGCCTCGGTCCCAGGCTGGATCCCCTCGATCCAGTCGCTCAAGGCGCCGTTCCCAGCCTCGATCATCAACATGAAGGCGAACATCACGGGGAGCAAGAGCACAAGAGATAAGGTGATTGAGGGCGCCTTCGTCGTCACGGAGGGCATCGCCTTCCTAATGGTCATCCTCGGCCTCGTGCCGGGCTACCTGCCCTACAACCTGACTCGATTCTTGGGCTTTGCTCTCATGGTCCTGGGTGCCTTCTACTTCCTGGCCGCGGTGGCCTTGGTCGGCGCGAGGCTGTCGTTTCTGCCCTCTCCGCTCAAGTACCAGGACGTCGTGGGCAATGACGGCGCTCAGTCGACGCGCCTCGTAAAAAATGGCGTTTATGGCCACTGCCGGTGCGCGCGAGCTCTGCGCACCTGCCGCAAATAGCCCACAAAAGCCTGCAAGCCACCCGTCACTGGCTCGTTAATACCGTCTGGCATCGGTCGGTCTCTCTGCCCCGCAGGCACCCTATGTACTTTGGTGTCTTGGGCTTCTGCTTGGGCTGGTCGATGGTCCTGATCAGTGTCGAGCGGCTCTTCTGGTTCGCAGTGCTCTACATTGTGCTCGATGCCAAGGCGGACATCGAGGAGTCCCTCCTTCTCAAGGGCGAGTTCGCCGCCGACTACGAGCCTTACGTTCGCAGCAAGCCCAAGTTCATCCCGGGCCTGTATCTGCTCCTGACCGGCAACACTGACTACGCCGCTCCTGGGCCGGATGCGCCCGACGCGGTGTTCGATAAGATCGCCGAGTAAATTGGCTCTGCAACTGACCAACTGTGAGCCAGCCAGAGGGACGTGGTCGCGGCGCTGACCTCCACGTAGGTGCCACGAGCGGAGTGGGTGCATGGGCAGTGCTCGCATGTGGTGACAGGTTCGCCAGCGCGACGACGGATTCAACACGGTACACGTGAGAGCCGGCTATCGCCAGGATGCTTCTCGGTAGAGCTAGAGGCGACAGTTTGATTGGACACTGAGTGTAAAATATTTTTGAGCTTTAAGCTCAATTTTTGGATTTTGCCGGATGAGGAGGTTCACGAACCGACCTTCCTTCCTCCCTGTCCCGGCCTAATTTTACTTTGATCTTTGTTACTTTGAAACTTTACTATTGCGCGTGTTAGGTGTTTCCGTTTTACTGTGAGGTGACCCCTCTGGAACCCCACTAGAGCTACGGAGAACAGCCCCCAGCTCTTCCAGCAGGGGTAGCAGGGTGACTGACTGACTGCTGAGTGCTGTCTGCGTCTCATCAAACTTTCCGTTCTCGGCAACTTCTATCAGTCCGGATTCAAACATCCCCGTCAATCCGGCATCGGGATCGATATGTCCAATGTTGAGCGTGAGCCCGACTGGTCAGAGCACGACGGCCGCCCGGCCGAGGTACCGGGCTGGGTCCCCTCGATGAAGTCGCTCGAGGCGCCGTTCCCAGCCTCGATCATCAACATGAAGGCGAACATCACGGGGAGCAAGAGCACAAGAGATAAGGTGATTGAGGGTGCCTTCGTCGTCACGGAGGGCATCGCCTTCCTAATGGTCATCCTTGGCCTCGTGCCGGGCTACCTGCCCTACAACCTGTCTCGATGGCTGGGTTTGGGCGTCATGGTCCTGGGTGCCTTCTACTTCCTGGCCGCGGTGGCCGTGGTCGGCGCGAGGCTGTCGTTTCTGCCCTCTCCGCTCAAGTACCAGGACATCGTGGGCAATGACGGAGCGCAGTCGACGCGCCTCGTCAAAAATGGCGTCTATGGTCATTGCAGGCACCCTATGTACTTTGGTGTCTTGGGCTTCTGCTTGGGCTGGTCGATGGTCCTGATCAGTGTCGAGCGGCTCTTCTGGTTCGCAGTGCTCTACATTGTGCTCGATGCCAAGGCGGACATCGAGGAGTCCCTCCTTCTCAAGGGCGAGTTCGCCGCCGACTACGAGCCTTACGTTCTGAGCAAGCCCAAGTTCATCCCGGGCCTGTATCTGCTCCTGACCGGCAACACTGACGGGGACGTTCCTCTCGATGGCGAAGATCCTTCGAACGTCAGCAAGATCGCGGAGTAGAGCCGCCGACGCACAATGAAGGGATGCAGGCTCGACCTTATGGCATGGATGTAGTCGCGCCATCAGGCCGCCTTGGGAACGCATGCGATCGAGGTGCATCACAAGACCGCAGACGCGACGGACCGCGCCACTCGTATGGCGCGACCGGACGTGGTCTACCACAGTATTGTAAGGGCAACTAGTATTCATAAGGAGCCATGCGGCCATCTCGCGTGCACGGCTGTTGACGGCCGGCCACGTCGGAATGTGACTATTCTGAGTACTGTAAGCATATAAGGTATGTGCGTGCGAGGAAAGCATGAGATCAGGTCAGGTAGGATGTTGAGCCATTCACAGCCCTGGGCTGCCGCTTCGTTTCGTTTCTTACAAGTTTGGCAGGTCAACAGTGCGCGGCGCAGACGGAACGCTATTCCGTCCGGGCGCGGCGCGCGCGCCGTCTACGCGATGGGTAAGGAAGAGAGAGGCTACACACCCCGTTCTGGAGAGAAGGGCGCGACTCCGAACGTGCACATCGCCGGGTCCTGGAATCCGCTCGCAGGCAATCAGTGGACCGGGCAGCAAATGACCCTCAACGAGTTGAGCTCCCGGCCGGCCTCGTCGACCCAGCGCTACAGGGATGGTACCATCCGGCCGAATCGCGCCGAAAAGCTGCTGGTCAACGAGCCGCATGGCCTGAATGCGAAGCGCGGCCTGAAACAGCACGAGACGAAGCAGAAAGATGGCAGCCCATGGGAGAAAACACCGGCTTGCTTTGACCTAGGCTTTGGCGCGGACTGGATTACAACGACCGGCGGCCAGCACTCTGGCCCGCCCGATGACGCGTATGCACGGCCCAGCCGCCATGCGGACGCCCTGGCGCGCCGCTGCACGCCGCACATGTACCAGTGCATCCAACAGACCAAGGCTGTGCCGTCGTATGCATACGTGGCCAAGGCTGGCGCCGCTGTTGGCCCCTCGACGGGGCCGACGGCGCCGGACTGGGCGATGAACCCAGCGACCGTGGTGGGCACATCACGCGCGACTACGCGGCTCAACCCTCCGACGCAGTCGCCGCGCCTCCTCAAAGCAGAGAACGACTTAAGGATGCAACTGCTCGAGTTGCGCATCCGCTCAGAACAGCGCGCGAGGCAGGCTGCGCTTGCCCTCGCCACCGACATCGAGAAGCAACCTCTCTGCGACCCGGGGTATACGCCCCTTCCTTCGCCACGCATGGTCCTTAGCCCGCGTCTCGTGCTCGCCAGTGGGAGACCGCACACCTCTGCTGTCTAATCCGCCGCCCGCGTCCGGTGGCTCGTGCACGCGACGCTGCGCGTCGTGCGACGGGCGGCGGGGCGGGAGGCTCGGTCGACCCGACGACAGGAGTCGAGGGCGTTTTTTAGAGCGTTTTGTACATGTCTGATCATGCGATTAGATGAGATCCTCTGTTTGAATACGTAGTCAGGAAACTGTCTACTGTGGATCACAATGACGATCTACTTCAATGTCGAATGATGTCGTGTGGTCCATACATTTTTAGATCTCCCCCAGCATCCAGGGGAGGCGGTAATTTACGTGACTCGTGTGTCGTGAGTCGGTGACGCGACCTCCGTGCTTGAGCTCCGTCGAATCCGCGAGATCCATGCGAGATCCGTGCCTCGTTGCCGTTCTCGTCCGGGTGTGTCGCCACTCGCTCTCTGAGACAGCCGCGCTGAAGACTGCTGTGCTGGTTGCTGATCACACAAACCCGGCGCTGCCACCCACCAAGCGCCGCTGCCCACAGCAGTGGCACCCTCGCGAGCGCCGTCGCGGGCACCATTGCGAGCGCCTTCTGCTTCGGGAGCTCCCTCAAGACGAGGGGGTCGGCAGAGACCTGAGCAGCCTCATGACGAGGGGGTCGGCAGAGACCTGAGCAGCCTCATGACGAGGGGGTCGGCAGAGACCTGAGCAGCCGAATCAGCTCGCCCATCTCGCCGCTCATACCTCCCATCGCGCCCATGCGCGCCGGCGGCGCGCCGCACTTCCAGAGCGAGCTCGGGTGCTCGGGCAACAGCCGCTCGCGCATGGGTGCGAGCTGCTCGCTCACCTCGGCCCACCGGGGATCGGCTTGGAGCAGCGTCTTCGCCTGCTTGTCCGTGGCAGCGGCCTTGTCAATTGCGCACGCCATCTCGAGCCACAGGGGGCGCGAAGCAAGAGGCACGCCGCCCGGCGCGCCCTCATCCGAACAGAGCGCCGCACTCAGCAGCGCGGGCAGCGACGATGTAGTCTCGCTCGCGCCGCTCGCGCCGCCGCCGCCGCTCAGCAGGGCGATGCGCAGCGGCTTGGCGAGGAGGGCGGAGCGCACGAGACGGAGAACGGCGGCGCCGAACACGCCGCTCGCCGGGTGGCGGTAGAGCACATGGATGGCTGCGCTCAGCACGGGCGGGCTGGGCTCCGCGAGCGCCGTCGTGAGCACCGGCCGTTTCGCATTCACGAGCTTCTCGAGGATCTCGACGACGAGCAGCCGGCGCGCGCCGAGCCGGCGAGCCCATGCATCGGCCACGGGTCCCTCGCCGTAGCTCACTCGCGGGCGCGGAGGGGGCAGCAGCAGCGCATGGAGCACGCGCAAGTGCTGTGAACACCACTTGAGCCCACGCGGAAGCAACTTCGTGTTCGCCACCGGTGCATCGCTCTCAGCCTCCACGTGGCTTAGCACGACACGCAGTGCGTCGACCAACTCGGCGGCGTCACCGTCATGGCTGGGCACGCCCGTCGCGCCGAAGCTCGCGAGCAGCGCGATCGCCTTGTCAAAGTCCGGCGGTTGCATGCTCGCGAGGACGGGTGTGCCCACCTCGACGCGTCCATCCGCACCTGTGGATAAGGGAGCAAGGCGCCGTGGTGAGCACGTGCATGCTCAGCCTCTCCGTCCGGTGAGGGGGGCACTCAGACGCGTCCATCCGCACCTTGCGCAGGCGGGCCTTGCCAAGCTGGCGGCACATCGCCCGCTGAGCGACATGCAAAGTAGGTGTCGACGGCTCGAGCGGTTCGAGCATTCTCCCCAGCGCCGCCCGTGCTGCCGGCGGGCGGCTGGGAGAGCTCGGGGAGGACGAGCGCCACCTCGGGCCGCTCCTCGAGCATCTTCGCGCACAGCTCGGCGCCAACGTCCCCGAGAGGATTACCCACCAGAGAGAGGAGGGTCAGTCGTGGCGCGAGGCGCCCTTCGGCGGTCAGTGCAGCGCACAGCTGCGCGGCACCCGCGTCCGACACGACGTTGTGAGCCAGGTCGAGCGTCTGGATGGCGCACTGGGCGCCGCGTGTGCGCACGGCACTTGCGAGCATGCGCAGCTTCTTGTCCCCCAGCCCGCAACGTGCGAGTTGAGCCACGGGCGCCTCGCGCCCCTCCTTGAGCGCATCGAGGAGCGCCTGGAAACGAGCGTGGGCATCCTCCGTCGGACCGGAGGGCGCCGCCGCAGCGGTCGTACCGCCGCTGCCGCTGCCGCCGTCTGCGATCGAATCGGTACCGCCACCGGCGGCCTTCTTGCGAGCGGCTGCCGCCTTCGCCTTCTCCCGTTTCTTCTTTGAGGCGCTCATCCCCTCATCAGGATCCTCGTTGCCTTCACCCGTGTCAGCTGGCTCCGGTGCTGCAGCTGGCGCTGCCTGCAAGGGTTCCGATTCCGCCAGAGGCATTGGTTCTGGTTCTGGTGCTGGCGGCGCTGGCGGCGCTGGCGGCGCTGGCGGCGCTGGTGGCGCTGCTGGCTTGGCCTCATTTGCAGGTGATTCGTCGTGCAGATCATTTCCATCGGCTGCGCCCTCACCCGCCTTCTTCTTCTTCTTCTTCTTCTTCTTCTTCTTGGCAGCGGCATCGGCAGCATCTCCGACTTCGTCCTCCTCGTTCTCCACCTCTTCGTCCTCCATGGCCGTCGACTTCCACGTGGACATTCACACTTCTTTCACAACGTTCAAGATCGGCTCCTCGCCCCCCAGCCACTCTCGTTCAACAACAAAGAGACACAAGAGACAGGATGGACACGCATTTGCTCTCGGACGCAGTTGTCAGAGCCACGTGCAAATTGCAAGCATCACCTCGCGACCGTTTATCTGAAACAGTTACACAGGCGTGCACTCGCGGCCGCTTTCAAAGGAGGGCTAGTAATTGCCCCAGAATGATAGGTATCCGCTAATAGACGGTATCAGTATACTCATCGTCAGGACTCACCATGTGGGACTCACTAACTTAATCGCCGCGAGAACCCCGTAACTCGACGCTCTGCTCTCGCCTCTGCCATCTGCGAACTCCGCAATCCGGTCTCCGGGCTCAGAGAACGCGTACGCGGACATACCATTGCGGTTGCGGTGGCTGACCAAAGTAACCGAACCTCGAGGGCCTCAAAACATCTATCTGCTCCTTCCATGGGCGCGACGTCGCCAAATTTATGAGGCGCATTCGCGAGGCTCGCCATTCTTGAACCAGGGCGTCGCACGCTGCAGCCATGTTGGGGATGGGCATGAAGGTGGTGGTGCTGGTGGGGCCCAACCGAGCCACTGTACCATTGCTTCCTTGGCTGCTGCGACTGAGCCGTACCGCTGGCGGCTCCAGGTGAGCACAAACACAAGTAGCAGCTGTCCAATGAGGACTTTCGACGGCAATGCCACCCGTGTAGTCTCACGCGCAATGCGGGCGCGCTCGTAGCGTTCAGTAAATTGCGCCTCAAAATCCTTCGCGCGACGTTCAGCCTCGGCCTTCGCACTCTCGGATGGCTTCCCGAGCGGCCATACTTCGCGCATGTCCTCATCGCTGAGCGCAGTGATACCATTCTCAGCCGCAAACTCCTGCAGTTCTTCACGGGATGCGCCCCATATCTGAGCACTGTCTGTGAGCTTCGTCAGCAACAGCATCGAAAGTTCTTGCGTTGTCAAGTCCTCCACCGTTGGGCGTTTGGATGATGTTGCTGCAGCCGAGTCATCACTTGTACACACCGCGGCTGCATCAGTCAGTTGGGCAGCCATCGAAGCCCCGATCACGGATCAACCACACGCACTGGCCACGGAACAAAAGTGTGTTGCGACTACAGTAGGAATCCTTGGACGCACGCACGCACAGGCCGTCCTCGCGGAAAGACTCGTCTTCGAAGACTTTCTAAGTTTGGGACTAGCTTTAGCTACCGGTACTTCTGACGCTGCGCTTTTTAGTGCTCGGGCGCCGCGCGGCAAAAACGCCGAACCCTGCCACAATAGAGAATCCAAGGTTGGATAACAGTACTCACACTTGTACTACAGAGTACAGTCACTAGGTGTGTATGTCTCTGTGTCATGGATACAAGCGTCAGTCGAGACACATACGCCCACGCGTCATCAGGTCCGACGAGAGAGGTTGTCCACAGCGCCTCGCCGCGCGCCGGGTCTCGCCCTTTGCGTCATCAGCTGCATCCGAATCTCCCACACGCACGTGTCAGCGCTGACCGCCTCGGAGCTCAGTGGCCTTTGGTTGGAAGCACGCGGCAGATCGGTGCGCGCATCAAGGGCCGGCGGCCAGAATCACTGTGGCTCCTCCCGCCGCTCCTGCAGCCTGGCGAGTTGCACGACTAGCTGCTGCGCCTCCACTGGTGCCATCAGTACCTCATCCTCCGAGCCAGCCGACCCCACCGCGTCTGAAGCTGTCGAGGCGAGCGCACAGTAGCGTGCTGAGAGCGCGTGCAGGTTGAGCCGCGACAGGAAGGCGGCGTACTCGAGGACCACTCGCGCTGCACCACGAAACGCAAATCCGTTGGGCGTTCCACGGCGCGCCGGGTGAGGCTCCCGCAGTGCACACAGGAGGAGCGCCGCCTTGTCGAAAGCGCTTTGCTCGAGCAGCCGCTCAGCGACCTCCTGCACTCGCCCGAGGGAGAGAAGTACCTCGATGCCGCGCTGGTGCTCGCCTGAAGCGAGCAGGTGCTCAGCCCACTTTCCTAGGACCGTATCCCGCTCCGACGCAGGCAGCGATGCCTTTGCGAGGGTTGCGGCATGCTCCCAACGGCCAGCTCGCTGTAAACGCTCGCATGCCTCAGCTCCTCTGCCAATCAGGAAGAGCAACGGCACGGCCAGCGGCAGCTTGCCTGCGGCGCACAGTCGGTCGGCACTGGAGGTGATCGCGGCGACCTGATGAGGGAGGCAATTCGAGTTCATTAGAAGCCATTCGAGGCCATCAGAGGCAATCAGAGTGCCATCAGAGGTGATCGCAGCGACCTGCATCTGCGGCGACACAAAGCCGGCCACAAGGCACGCGAGGAGAAGGTCGCGCTCCGTCTCCATGCTCGCCTCTGAGGCGTCCGAGCCACCGCCCGCCGTGAGGAGCAGCGAGATGGCAGGCAGCTTGGCGTCGAGTGAGATCGCATGGAAAGCCCCGCGGCGACACCCGTCGGCGGGAGGTGCGCGCGACGGAGCCATGCGTTCCTCGAGACGGTCAAGCTCGGCCGTGCGCACCTCCGCCGGCTCGCGGAGTGCGCCGTATATGGGGGGTAGATGAGGCGGTTCGAAGCCGCGGTCGTCGGATGGCGCGGCGCCAGCGGCGACCCCTGCGCCTTGCCCACCCTCAGAGGGTTCCGACGCCGTGGAGAGGTCACCGCAACCGATCGGCAGCGCGGGCGTGTCCGGGAGGTGTTGCCCCGGGGATGGTCCCGGGGATGGCAGCGGCGGCGGCGCGCTGGCGCGCCAGAGCAATGCCTCCGCGACCGACCAGAAGCGCGCGTCTTGCTCGCACCCGAGGAGCTCTGCGGCGAGCCGGCAGCGCGTCGGCAACGTCGGCGCACCCCGCAGCTGAGCGACTCTCTCGCTCGGAAGGTCCGGGAGTGGCACGTCTGCCTTCGGTTCGAGTGAACCCCAGATATCGAGGTGGACCAAGTACGTCTGGTGGAGCAGTCGTTCGCGCCGCGAGGCGAGAGGTAGGCACTGACTCGCCGCTATCAAGCTCGTGCTTTCAGTGAACGTGAGCACCGGAGTGTTGCCTCGCGAGAGGTCTGCACGGAGCAGCCGGATGCAGCCATCGTCACACGCGATGAGCGGCTGGCCGGCCGTCGTGAAGCCGATCGCGATGGCGCGCGAGGGTGGCTGGGGCATCGCGCCGCTGATGATGCCCCGAAGAGAAGAGGACGGCTGGGGCAGCGTCCACGGTGGCGCGTGTGGCAACGTCCAGAGAGCCTGGTCCCCATCGGCAAAGAGGACGAGGAGGAGCCACGCCGCCTTGGTGGGGCTGGGCGCATGCAGCGCGATCGACTTGACCATGCCGCGGTGCGTTGCGAGTGAGTGCCGGCACGCTGGCTCGGTGGCATGCCAAACCGAGAGCATCCCCTCGAGCGTGCCGCTGATGACCCACGGGCCACCGAGGGCGAGGGCCGTCACCACGCCATCCGCCAACTCGAGCTGCTCCGTCGAGCGATCTCCCGAGCGAGACGAGAGCAACTTGATCCCTCGCACCTGTATGTGGAAGAGCGAGCCATCCGGCACTGCGAACACCAGCTCCTCCGAGTCAATCAGCTGCGGGTCGGAGGCGGCGGGGTCGTCTGTCTTTGGGGCGGGCACGCTGCTCGCCGCGCTCAAACGCGAGGCGTCCGGCAGCCCGGGGCGCCAATCGAGCGCCGCGCCGCTCGGGAAGGCCACAAAGTGCGTCGCGAGAGGCGTGCGGGAAGGCAAGTCCCAGATCTGCAGCGGAGCGTCCTTGAAAATCAACACGAGCCGACGACCAGAGGGGGAGAGGCGCGCCCCGATTAGGCTGACGGACGCGCCGCGCCCGAGTGGGCACGCCTCCTCGCACCGCCCTGACGGCAGCCGCAGCCACTGCACCGAGTTCTTCCACTGATCGCGCCCCTCCTGCACCGAGCTATAAGAGAGGACAGAGCGCCGGCCCAGCCATTGAAGCCCCTTGGCCGCTGACGCATGCACGTCGAACGCGCCGACGACCTCGGGCTTGCAGGCTGTGCGTCTTGCCGCGCCGCTGCTCGTCTCATCGCCCGCCCGCCCGAGGTCGATGAGCAAAATATGGCCGCTCTCCACACCGACGGCAAGGCAGCGCGAGGCTGTGTCCGTCGCGGACGATGGCAATCGAGTGTCGGCAGCAGGCTGTACTGCAAGCGAGGTGATGGGAGATCCGATGCTTGCAAGCAGGCCGCATTGCTCTAGCTGCCACCCCTCGCCCTTAGCGCGGCCACCGGGCGCCGTAGCGGGCGGCTGATCGTACGGGAGGCGCCACAGCCAGATGCGTCCATCCGCCGAGAGGCCTCCGAAGCGCTCGCCGTCCGGCAGGCTCGGCCGGAAGCCCAGCAGGGAGCAGCCGCCCCCCTTGAGCAGCGGCACCATGGCGCGGAAGCCAAAGACCACGCGCACGTCGGGCGGTGCGGCTGGCAGTCGACCGCCTGGTGGTGGACCGCCCTCGCACGCGGCATCGACTCCGAGAGTCACCGCTCCTTCCTCCCTCCGTCCCTCCTCCCTCCGTCCCTCTGCCCCTGAAGGCCGACCCTGGGCACACCGTTCCCAGCGAGAGAGGCATCCATCGTGGTGGGTGCCAAGCACCGTGGACGGTAGCGCGAGCGACTGCGCCATCGAGGTGAAGTCGTGGTCCGTGCGGTCGAGCCACACGTTGCCTAGGACGGTGCCTGCACTCAAATCCCACAGGATCAGCTCGCGCGGGAGCAGCAGGTAAAGTTGCGAGCTCTCATGCAACGAGTACTCGAGCTGCAGCAGACGCCCCTTGTCGGCAGGCTGCTGCCGACCGCGAGCGCCGCTGCTGCTGCCGCTGCTGCCCGCGTCCTTCTCGACGCCCGCAGCGTGACCAGGCACGAGGTGCGCAACCGACTGCATGGTCAGCCTCTGGGGCGGCTGACGAACCTCGAGAGGCCCGAACTGCATGAGGATGCCCTTGCCGCAAAACGCCGCCACGCGGCCCCCATCATGAGCGTCGAAGGCAGCGTCGTAAATGCTTTCCGGAAGGTCGACACGCCAAATGAGCGAGGCCGGGCCGACAAGTTTTCCGTCTACCAGGTGGCCAACCATCTGGCCGACCTGGTAGGCGGCGATCACGTTCGGCGAGTGCACGCAGACCAACACGTCGTGCCGACGCGGCAGCCAGTGCATTCGCAGCGTAGCTCGAGCGGGGGAGCCGCCAACGTCCGAGAGCCAGCAAAGAGGCACGCCGCGCCGCACGTCCCATATGGCACACTGGCCAGACGCGTCAGCGGAGGCGAGGAGCACCGTGTCGGCATATCGCTCGTTGTCAAGCATCGTACATCGGGCCGTTGGCCGGGGCGCCCATCGTACCTCGCACACGTGCGCTTTGTGGCCGTCGAGGGATTGCACAATTTCTGCCGTCTCAGGGTCAACAATATTGATGACATGCTGCACGCCCACTGCCAGTAGCCCGTTGCGCCAATCGAGTGCATTGCGATTACGCTCGTGCGCGAGACCGGTGATCGTGCATGGCGAGGGCGGCATAGCGCCTTTCCGGGTGCGGCTGTCTTCGCACAAGACTTCGTTCGAAGACTTCGTGTGTGGGGGAAGGGCCGCCCAGCCCCTTGGTGGGGGGCGCGTCTTCCCTCGCCTCATTCATTATTAGGAAAACACACCACGCATAAAACAGCATTCACAGCAGGAGAGAGATGCTGCGAAGGACCCTCGAAATGAGACACATCATGCAGACGGAGTCGGAGAGCGGATCACGACTGACGACTGCACGTGCACCCTCACATGAACGAAGATGAAGCGAATTGCCATGCGAATTCCACACATGCACCGTGATATCGATTAGATATCGAAAGGATTAGAGTTGTCTGTTCGAAACGGTCAAACAACTGCGCTTTATCCGGATATGTCATGCTTGACCTTGTTCCGAGCATCCGAGGTGAGAGAGTCTGTCTTTCAGAGTACACTTCATACTAACATTTGACTCTTCACTCTAGTATACAACGAACTCCGGAACACGACACACTAGGACGAGGAGAGCGCACAGATACCCGTCTAGCGTCTTCTCACAGCTCATCACGCGGCGCGCAGCGGCGGCGGCGGCGGCGGAGGCGGCGGCACCTTCCTCGCGGGCCAGCGGTACGTGCGGTCCCGAAAGTAGTCGCTCGAGCGTCTGCAAGGGCGTATTGTCTCGCATCGTCGCGCCAGTTGGCGGCGAGTTTGGGGAGCCGACGATTGACGATCGCGACATGCCGAAGTGAATGGATGTTTGTCCTAGTTGGCACTCGCAGCATGCTCCTCCAGCAGCGCTAGCGCCTTGAGCAATCGCCAGGTCGGCGCGTCTTGAAGCGCTTGTCGAATTTCACTCAGCAGCGCGGTCCTGTTGTGCCCATCCTGTGTCGCATGATGGGATGCCGATGCACTTGTACTGCTGCTGCCGCGTCCACCTTGCTGTACCCGCCTCAAAATAGCAAGCTCCTCGAGGTTGAGCTTTGTGCCGTTCGCGTACGACATCCACAGTGTGGCCGTTTGAGATTCGTAAGTTTCCGCAAGCCAAAGTTTGATCGAATTTAACGTCTGATTACTAGCAAGATCATGTACACTTAGCCTCCTTCGCCCCTGTTTCGTCGAAAGTTGAACATGTACTTCCTCGACGCTTATGTTGTCACGTGCGGACGGCTCCGAAGGATGCTCGACGTTTGTGAGAATCGACGAGACGCGCGGCGGCGGCTCCGCGGGCATGCACGACGACACTAGCATGCACGACGACACCAACGACCTCCTCAGCTACTGGGCTGAGGCAAAGCGCGCCAAGGACTTTGTCAAGTCCGACGCGCTGCGCGAACAGCTGCGTGCTCGCGGTGTCGAGCCTGAGCGCAGCGCGGCGGCCCCGAAGACAAGGTTGAAACTCGACGATCGATCCACAGTTGACGGGCCAGTGTTGGAATACATCACCGCTGCCGGCTACCAATCTGCACTGCCGCTCACGTATGTCAAAGCCTCCGATGTGCTGGCAGCGGCGAGAGCAGCGACCGGCATCACGGATGCCTGCGACAGCTTCATCCTCGCCTCACTGCTACGCCTGCTCGAGCAGGCCACTTCTTGCAAGGTGGTGCGGACCAAGGCATCGCATGCCAACCCGTGGACGGGCATCGCGGATGTGTATTGGGGCGTGACATGCTCGTCGCTCCCAGCCGCGCCGCTTGCGACGCCAGAGTGCTACGAGTGCAAGGACAACAAAGAGGAGAAGAAGGCTCAGCGAGCCGCGTGGCTGCGCGCGCGTGGCAAGCCGGAGCCAGACCCTCTGCGCAGCCGCATCGTCGGTAAGAATGCCGACGCGCACTATTCAATGTATACCAACGAGCTTCTCAGCTTGACGTGCGCGCCCAAGCTGCTTGAGCTCAAGCTGTTTCCATCTGCGAAGGAGCTCACGGAGAGTTTTTCATGCTTCGCCGCGGTGCGCGCTCACCTGAGCAACGAGTTCCGGCCCGACGACCCGAGCGTGCTGCTCGTGTGCGTGGGCGATGGACTCACGCCGCGTACCGCGGGCCTCTTTTGCTTTCGGACCAAGTGGAAGTGCATCTCGGTCGACCCTCTGATGCGCGGGCCGCTCGGATTCCACAGTGACGAAACCCGCTGGTCGGAGCACATTGAGCGGCTCACAGCGCGTCGCGTACGGCTACAGGACGCGGCGCCAGTGCCGGCTGGCAAGTTTGTGGGCGAGCGCGTGCTGCTCGTGCTCCCGCATGCACACATAGGCCTAGACGAGTGCCTCCAGTGCGTGCGAGGGTCCGCCCAGCTCGGCGCGGTGCTGATAGCCATCTGATTGCCTCCCTGATGGCTACCTGATGGCCTCGCTCATCAGGTACGTGCGATGGTCCGCCCAGCTCGGCGCGGTGGTGATGCCGTGCTGCAACTGGTACCTGGGCGCGAAAGGGTGCGGGCCACCGCTGCATGAGGACGATGATCTCGGCGTGATCTCGCCCCACCGGCAGGTCAGCATCTGGAGGTGGGCCCCGGGCGATGCACTGCCCCCTGCCGTCCCGCCACCCGATGCGGCGCCTCCGCCACCCGATGTGGCGCCTCCGCCACCTCTGGACGAGACGCGGTTCACATGAGGGTGATTCCATGTAGGAAACCCCTTGGCCCAGGTGGGAAGGAACGAGGACGTTCCACAGGACCGCGGGGCGTTAAGGGGCGGATTGCCAACTTGCATCATTGGCGTTGCCGGATCCATCCGCGGATGGCGCGCTTGAAATCACGCCGCGGTTCGGGGTTCGCCCTGCGTGGCGGCGTGGCCGTGCACAGCGCGGATCGTGTTACGACGCCGATAGTCGGCGCGTGGCGCATGCGCTTCCGCAGTCGCGGACCGTCGGCGCGTTCCCACCTGCGTTCGGGCCCGTTGTTTCCGGCGTTCGCTGGGTTTGAATCGCGTGCGGTCGCGGATCGTCTGACTAATCTAAAATACGTAATAGCGCGGCTAGATTGCTAGATAAATACCTATGACGCCTAAACATACCCGATCTATTGGGCGGGGTCAGCCCACAGCAGTGGGGCCATTGCCTGTTGAATTGCCTGTACCCATTTCAGAAAGTTCAAGCGAGCAGCAGCGGCACGCCCGCATGCTTATCGCCTCGCCAGCCGCCATCGACCGTCGAGACGATCCGACGTGGCCGAAGGGTTTGCACACAGTCGCGCAGCTCGTCAAAGGACGAGTGCTCCGAGTAGGCGACCTCGCAGATGGTGACGTCTTGGCTCAGCCGGACGGTGCGGCCCGCGGCGCCCGCGGAGGCGCCGCCGCGGCCGAAGCACCAGCCCGTCGGCCGGAAGGCGACGCAGCCTGTGAAGCGGCCGCCGCTCGCCCTGAGTAATGCCTTGAGTCGATCAGCCTTGAGGTGGCACATGGGCACAACTCTCCAGCGAGTCGAGGCGACATCGCTCGTGAGGACCGCCGCATACTCCGGCGCGAGCGCGCAGCACTCGAGCAGACGCTCCTTGGCACGTTCGACGCCGATGCGCACGCCGCACTGCTTGCCCACCTCGAGGAAGACACGCTCCTTGCCGATGGAGTAACTGCCAAAGAGAATCAGCGTGCGCGGCGCATCGAGCAGCAGCTTGCACCGGTCGACCACAGCTTGCACCACCGCCGCCTGCGTAGGGAACCTGTGCTTCGGGTCGCAGTAGGTCGTGTCCAGGTACAACATGTCGATCGGGCGGCGCAACGCACGCAGCGCTGGGTTGGCGAGCATGCTCGGAGTGTACCGAAAGTCACCAGTATGTAGCACGATACGCCCGCCGGACAGCTCGAAGAGAAGAAGCACCGCTCCCGGGCAATGGTTGGCGTCGATCGGCGTCACGCGCGCGCCGCACACTTCAGACGGCACGTCCATTGGCAGCACGATCATCTGCGAGGGCGCCACCCCCAGCCGACGAACAACGAGGGCCGCGGTCACAGCTGAGGCGTAGATGGGCGCGCCCCACCGTTTGGTGATGCCCTTATAGTGATCGGCGTGGAAGTGGGTGAGGAAGTGCACGTCCGATGACTGCGCGCCCCACGCGAACCCGTCCACAACGAAGGGCGTGCCCTCGATGCGCTTGAACGGAGGCACGATGCGGGCTCGGCCCCCGCCCCCGCCCCCGCCTTGCCAGCCAGCGCCACGCCCACGGCTCCCGCGGCCACGGCTACAGCCGGCCTCGGCACTGGCAGACGCCGCAACGGAGGCCTTGTTCGCGGAACCCGCAGCAGCCGCAGCCTGCATCAGGACCTGCAACGCGTCACGAGGAGGAGGTGGCGGTGGCGGAGGTGGAGGCTCGGTCCGACGGGCCCACATCGTGCGGGCGGACTGCATGAGCACTCGGAAACAGTCCTCATCAGAAGCAGCCACCATATGGCTCGCTGGGCCTGGAGTGGCAACTGCTCGTGATGGGAGCGTGTCTGCTTGCGTCTTTGGCACGACTGCGAGTGGCGTCTCTGGCATGACGGCGAGTGGGATGGGAGCGGCAACTAAGTGAGCCGGTGGGGCTGAAGCCGAGCTTAATCGCTTTCCGCAAACCATGATGTGCCTGATGCGGCACACCTTGGTGTCCAGGCCGCTGAGATCTTCAAGGCAATGGGTACACATGAATTTTATGCGGTGCGCGTGCTCACTTGTGTCGTGTCGTGGCTCTGACGTGTTGAGCGCCAACAACTTTGCTCGTTTAGGCGCGGGGCACCCTTCAGGAGTGGCTTGATGCTTTCTCGAGGGGTTTATTTGCGTTTGCAGATCGTCAGCGTCAGCAGCATCAGTAAGCCAACCGAGCATGGCAAAGTTCAATTTCTCAGAGAAGGTGCTTTGAGTATGAAGGATAATCCATCGAGTGTGAAGCTTTAAGCGGCCCGGCCCGGCGGCTTATCGAGTATGGCTGTGATAATAGGGGGTCCAGGGGTCCCCGAGCTAATGGTAACCGCATCCATATGTACGCCGGTCCGGTGTCTTGGGTGTCGAATTATAATTTATAAACATTGGCTGTGAAGTGTCTTAAGTGTCGACAGTCGAAGTTGAGAGGAAACACACATTGCGCTCGAGCGGCGTGCAGGCGCAATTGCATCCCTCATCAAGGGACGCCACCCAGGCCGCCCCCCGCTCTGTGGGGAAACGTACTGTACCGGTAAAAAGACACCGGTGGGGCGGGAGTCGGCCAAAGGGCGACGGCCTAGGCGCTGCACGCGGTTCAGGGCGCAGTCGGCTGCCGTGTTTGCGTTCACAATCTGCGGTCACGCCCAGAACTTAATCGCTTGGCAGGCACAGTCACCTCAGTTGACGAGGCTAAAGGCCGCCTTGGTGTGCGTCTCGATGGCCAGGGCGCCCCCATCTCTGTGTCATGTCAGCACCTCAAGAGAGAGGACAGCCCACCGTGGGACAAGTGCCGCCATGGTGGGCCACTGCCCGACCCTGCGATGATGCAAGAGTTCTTTGCACTGTTTACAGCTGCCAACCAACTCACGGCGCCCTGCCTGGAACACGTTCAACTTCTCGAGCCACATATACGGCGCTACTCTCCACCGCCCATCCTCTTCGCATCGACGGGCATCGATGCGTACATCGAAATGGACTACTCAAACTGCCGGGGCTTTGCTGTGTGCGCGATCGTGCTCCAAGGCGTACGCGAAGAAGGCCACCGGCGCTTCTTTGCCAGCGTCGCCGCGCGATTGGGAGGCGGGGTGAGCTCTCCAGTATTGGCGACAGTAGAAGCTCAGCTGGCCAGGTGCAAAACAGCCACGGGCCTCCTCGAGGTGCTCGATTCATTTGCGAAGTGCCCCAAGGCAGTAGCAGGAGGCAGGGAATGGAGCTGCTTGCAGATCGCCGCGCACAGAGGTGTCGGGCTGAGTCAGAGCCACATCGACCCGGCACCCAGTCCCGTGGATGCCATCTATGATCGAGGTGCACATCCGCCGCCGCAGAGGACAGCTTGTTCGGCCGCGGCGCTCGCCGGAGAGAACCTCGCCCGTCTAGCGTTGCAATCTCTCGAATCTGGTCACTCGAGCAGTACGAGCACGCGCGAGAAGGCCCTGACCATCCGTGCTGCTGCCGGCGCATTGCTGGGGTTGCGTTCGGATGCGACGCACAGCGGAGAGAGGCGCGCTGAAGTGCGCGAGCTCATGCTCAGGTATTACGAGGCTGCAGAAGTGGCGGGCGGCTTCTTCATTGACGGCGGAGGCATGCCGCGGCTCGAGGCGTCGGTTACGCGATGCCTGACTGTGGGCGGCCGGCAGCTGCGCGCAGACACGCCGCTTGGTGACGAGGCGCTCCTCGCGTTTGAGATCATCAAAGAGGTGCAGAGCACGGCGGTCGCGTCTGCACTGCTGCGTGGGGGCATCGCCGCGCGCCTATGCCACTTCATGTCCACCGAACACGATTTGGTGCTCGACCATAATGCCCTGAGCGCCTTGTGCAGTATTCTCGGGGCGGCGGAGACGACGGAGTTCGTCTCGGCACTTGGGCATGCGGCGTTGGCGCCCGTGGTGAGGCTCGCGGCCATTCTCATGCATGACTTGCTCACGGAGGACGTGCTCGACTTTAGCATGCTCGACGTGTTGCTCCGGGTTGCGACCCTCATTGCCGGAGGCTCCGCCGAGCTTGCGCACTTGGTCGCCTCTACGAGCGTGCGTGGCATTCCATACTGCATCCCCACCTCGCTCCTTCTCATCCTCGTCCAGCACGCGCATGAGCAGCGGGCAGGCCGCACCGACGGCCCAAAGGCGGGAGCTTGCTTGAATGGGCTGGCCCATCTCCCACCGATCTCGATGGCCCTGACCGGGCTGTACACCATCTCCCTCCACTTTGACCTTCGTGTGGTCGCGCTGTCGAACAGTGGTTCGTTTGTGGACGCTCTGGGCGAGTACGCGAGCTTTCTGCATGGGTTCGTGCATCACCAAGCAGTCGATCCGATCGCGCAGGAGTGCCTCGCGCGGCTTCGTCAATTCACGGCTTCGAGCGCCCCCCCTATGAATCCGTGTCCACTGCCGGTGGAGACGGAGGTGGAGCAGACGCGCCGGCTGAGGCAGTACGCTCGATCGCTGCACGAGGTGCGTGGGCGTGTGCGCGAGCAGCGACATGAGCAGCGCACGCGCGGTGTTGGCCCCGCCGTCGAGCGCGCGGACGACGCTCGTCAGCGCGGTAACCGTCTCATTGAATCGAGCCGTTGGCACGAGGCGGCGGATGCGTACAGCGAGGCGGTGGCGGCACTCACAGGTCTGTTCGAAGGTCTGGAAATGGATGCCCACGCGGCGTGGTCGCTCGTGCTTGCGCTCTCGAACCGCGCCGAGGCGTTTCTTAAAATGGGGCGGCACGAAGCGGTCTTAGACGACTGCACGAACGCTTGGGTGCTACTGGAGCGGCACGAAGGAGGCTTCGATGCAGCGAAGGCCGAGGCGATCGGCGTGAAGCTCGCACGGCGCGAGGCCGCAGCGGAGGCACAGCAGCGTGGTGCAGCACGTGCAGATGCGGCTCGACAGGCGGCGGCCGAACGCGGCCAGGCACGCACCGAGAGACGGCGCCGAGCTCGAGAGGCCCGAGTGCTGCGGCGGGCGCTCGAGACGGCGCCGATCTCGAGAGGTTCGAGCGCTGCGGCGGGCGCGCGGGACGGCGCCGAGGCAGAATCAGCGAGTGCGGAGGCTACTTCAGAGGCACGCGCGGTTGGTGTGGGGACAACGTCAGAGGTGGAGGGGGCAGCAGACGAGCCCTACACGGTGTTGAGGGCCCTGCAGGCTGCTAAGACATCGTCGGAACTGCGCACGGCACTCATTGCAGCCATGACGGCCGAGCGCGAGGCGCCCCTCGCCTCCGAGGCGTCCGAGATCGCCGAAGCCCTGCCGCGCGCCCGCCAACGGCTCAAGGAGCTCAAGCTTAAGGAGGATGCGGAGGCCAAGGCTGCTGCTGCTGAGGCTGCAGTGGTGGCGGCAGCTCCGGCGATGTCCGTGGCGGAACTTTCGGAGCCTGAATGCCGCATCTGCCTCGAGGGACGCGACGAAGGGGCTCTCGAGGACGTCTGCGGCCATGGGCACCTGTTGCACTTGGGCTGTGCTGCGGTGTGGCGAGAGAGGTGTCTCAAGCAGCAGCGAGAAGCGATGGAGCGTGGAGTCGCCGATCATCTGGGCCCGCACTGCCCAACATGTAGGCGAAGCATCTGAAGTTCGATAGACTGAGTGGAACGGCCCTAGACCCCTAACGGGCTAGATTCTAGAAGGAAAAGGCCCGCCTTCCCGGCCTCGAGTTTCGTCCTGCGGAATTGCGGAAGAATTTTCCTGGAAGCGGCTAGGAAATCGAGCGCACTTGCGTTCGCGGTCGCAGTCGCTGCCGTCGCTGCGCCGTCGTTGCCGGACGTTTCGATTTACGACGAATTTTCTCAGCGCGACCTGTCGCGCGCACCTGATCATCGGAGCAGCCATGGTGTTCACACTCCTTGTCGCCAGTCTCTTCTCAACCATCACTGTCGACGATCTTCATTCTCATTATGCTGACATCTTCCGAACGGGTAATCGCAACGCCGCATCACATCTGTGGGCAAGTTGGATTCTGGCGCAAGCGCATCAGCTTAGCAGCGCAGACCTGGAGAGGCTTTTTTCCGGATTCTGCCCTGTGAGCGGTTCACCCGTCAACCCATCCGAATACAATTCGTTCCACTACAAGCTCCGCAGCCTCGTTCCGGGCGCGGAGCATGCCTCTGGGATCATGCACCACTGCTGCGCCCCATGCGTCTGCGACACACACGATATGATCTGGGCTGATACAAAAACGGTGTCTCTCGCGAGCGGGTCAGCCGCACTCACGTTCGCGGTAATCGGCGATCCATGCAAACACGCCTCCGCCCTCGAGCGCACCTTTACGGACCCTTTCTCCGGCTCTGAGACGACTCTCGGCGCGACGGCGCCAGAGGTGCAATGCAACGCCAACGGCAAGCTCAAGGGCGCAACATACAGTGATCACTCGGCCGTCATAATTGGCCTCCTCGGCGCGGCACCGGCGCTGAACACGCCACGACCCTCCGAGCCCACACCCGGCCGTGTCACCACTGTGGGGAGTCAGAGCTTTCAGGACTCACGCGAGTATGCAGGCTTCTGCGCGTCGCGCGCCTCGCAAGGTTACAACTCAGGCATGGGCATGATCTTCCGGCAGGTTGCGCAAATTTCACCGCTCGAGGCGCCGGGCATCGCCAGCACCATCGGCGGGAGCGCCACGAGCACGAAGATCAGCGAGAGCTCAAGGTACGGATCGCCGAAGAGAGATAGGAAGGGGACCGTTGGGGAGGAGGGGCTCTAATGGGGCGGCTGGCGGCCTGAAAGTGCACACGCGCGCGCAGGACGGAGCACGCAGCCTGCCGACGCCCGACCCCCCTCTCGCACTGGTGTGGCAGGTGTCGCACATTGCTGCCTGGCGCGCGGATCGCAAAGATCGACGATCTCGTCAAGTCGGAGCCTGTGATGATCTTCGGCATGCGGCACTCGCGCTGCCTCGCGGCCGCGTCGGAGCGGCTCGAGGGCGCGGGCGCTTGCTTTCAGCTCGAGGGCTGGGACCGGCACGACGATCCCCTTTGGCTCTACATGCAATGTCTGCACCCGAACGAATTCGTCAATGGGATGATGATGCACTCGTATGTGTACATCGGCGGCCAGTACGTGGGTAACGGCTTCGCGCTCCTGGAGTCGGCAATGAGCTCAGCCGAGCTCACGACTAAGCTGACGGCCGCCTCAGTACGCCTCACCTGCGGGCGCGACTGCGACGCACTCGCGACTCCGCAAGACCTCACGCAGCTCGCCGCCATGAAGCGTGAGCCACTCGCGCTGCTCGGATGGTCGGGCTGTCCGTGCACCAACATCGTGCGCTCGCGCTTTGAGTCCGTCGGCGCCTGCTATGTGCAGAAGGTGTGGGCGGACGACACCGCGCCGCTGTACAAGTACCTCCAGTGCGTGCATGGGCAGCACCATCACTCCTTCGTCTTCGTGGGCGGCAACTTCGTCGGTGACGGATTCGAATTCGAGGAGGGGCGGCTGCCCGAGCGTCCGTTTGGCCAGATGCTCGATCGTGCTGGTGCGCAGCGCATGTGCCAGCGCCGCGGCGACGAGAACCTGTTTCGGCAGCCCCTAAAGTCCTGCACGCAGTCCAACGACGGCTCGACCACCGGCTGGACACGTACTGGCTCGTGCAATTGGGATCCGAGTGACTCGGGCTATCACGAGGTGTGTGTCGCGATGAGCGACGAGTTCCTCAAGCAGTCAGCGCGGCACGATGCGAACGACCTGTCGAGTGTAGTGCAAAGCGGTGGCCACTGGTGCATCTGCGCATGGGCATGGGCATCTGCTGTTCAGCGCGATCCCCAGGCCTACGAGGGCATCACGCTTGAGTGTGAACGCACCAACCACAAGCTTCGCGACGTGTATGAGGAGCACATCTCGACAGGTGCCGACCTTCGATCGCCTTCGGGGGCATCGTATAAGGCCAAGGCGGCCCTCGATGCAGTCGACCGCCTATGCCCACCACGGAACGCGAGCACTTCCGCTGCTGCCGTAGGTGACGGAAAACTAGGCGAGGGGACAGCCGCGCCCGTGGTGACACCCACGCGGCAGCACATGCCGGCCCTCATTTTCTTGGCGATGCTCGTAGTGGCCGTATGGATGGGCTTGGGGTCGGGGCGCGCCCACTGCTTTGTGGTTGAGCAAACCAATTCTCACGAGCGGCTCGCGAGCGAGCGAGGCGTCGAGGAAGACAAGCTCGGGTACTACGATTCGGGCGGCGAGAGTGGTGCCGAGTGCACACATGACTCGCGTGCCAAAGCCAAGTGCCGCGCGCAGATTCGTGCTGTGCCTGCGACCCCCGAGACCAAGGCGGTGGCGTTTTGAGAGGGCGGACCCGTCATGCGGGTTTTCCGGGAAGGGAGAGGGCGCACAGCGCAGCGCGAGCCCCGCCGCGTGGCTGGCTTGCTGGCGTGCGCGTGCGTAGCGCGTGCGGACGAGCGCGAAGGGCCCCTAAGACCATCACGTGACGACGTATGACTCTGAGTGAGCAGTGCGAGTATGATGCCTCTGGTGCGCTCCGCGTCGCCTCTGCTGCGCTCCGCGTCGATCGCGCCTCGCGCGCGGTCCGGTCCCGCGATCGTCGGTGTGATCCCCGCGCCGCGGCCCGCCGCGTGTGGACCGTTAAAATCAACGATGCGTCGTCGCGGCGCGGGGGTCGCCCGACCATTGAACACGGGCGTGCCGACTCTCTCTCGTCTCGACCCTCGTCCGTGCGCGGGCCCCTCGGCCACGCCACGCCGGCGTGGCACGCTTCCACCGTCCGCCCGCACTTGAACGTCTCGGCTCCGTATCGTATTGGCGTTTGAGCTGCAAAAACGAATAACCTCTTATTAGACTGCGCCGCATCCCCTTTGCATACCCGCAATTTATCGATATGTTATCCACCGCACAGTGCCATATGCACTGCAGTGAGCCGCAACGTCCGACATGCCGCGTCTCGCCGCACGACGATGCCACGATCAACATGAATGTATCTCGAGGCCGGCGCGCGGGCTTGGAAATTGGTTGTGTGAAAGTGCATTCGCTCGATGCACCGCACCTCATCACGTCCGCGCCCTGCACACGATACGTCAAATCTTCTTCTTCAACTTGCCTTTCGCGTTCTCGGCGTCCGAGGGCATCACCAGATTCCACGCGTACCAGTGATAAATGATGGCCTCGTACACTGCCGGCGGAAGGTGACGCAACGCGTTCAGCCCGAAGAGCGCGTCGCCTCCGATCGTAAGCTCAGCCGGCGGGGCGCGCACTTGCGTGACCGCACGGGCGAGAGCCTCGCTGACACGTTCAGGGTCCCACGCCCAGTCGTCCATCATGCCCCTGGCGATCTCGAAACAGCTCTGCGCACACGCATCGCCATACATCGCCTTGACAGCCGGTGCGAGCCCACCCCACTTGCGGCTCACGGTCGAGACGCCGCCCTGTGTAAGGGGGGTGCGATGGAAGCTCGGGAGTACGGTGCACACGTGCACATTCCATAGGTTCTCCACCTCCATCCGCAGGCAGGCAGCGAAGGCAGCGGCCGCGTGCTTAGATGCCGAGTACGACGACAGGAGCGGCACGGGGAGCTTGCCCGACATGGACGAGACGATGAGGATGCGAGGGCGTGCAACGGCCGGGCCCAAGGCGGTTGCAGCATCCGCACTCTGACGGAGGAGCGGCAGGAATGCCTTGCACACGCGCACCACGCCCATGAAATTGACCGCCAGATCGCGTTCATAGTCCTGGAGTGAGAGCCAATCAACGAAGCCGCCCGTGCCCACACCGGCGTTATTCACGACCGCGAGCACGCGGCGCGGGTCCGAGGCGTGTGCCTCTGCGATCCACGCACGCACGTCTGCGGCCACGGTCTCAACATCCGCATCTGACGTCACGTCCATCTTACAAGAGCGTGCCTTGCCCATGTTTCCCGCGGCTCCGTGATTGAGGCAACATGCAAACACAGTTAGGCCGCGCTCGGCGAGATCGATGGCGAGCGCACGTCCAAACCCTGTGTCGCACCCGGTGACGATGACTGCCATGGCTGACCGATCTTCAACCGCAAGCTCCGTCGCAATTGCATCCGACCAAGCCTTGAGAAGGCCGTCAAGGAACACGAGTGGTGTAAGCGCTACAGCAAGCAAGCAAGTCAAGCACCAGTAAATCGCGAGCAGCAAGGGCGCCACAATTGGTTTGTGCAAAACGGCGTTGATGGTGTTGAGCACGTAGCCCGGAGGCGAGACGCAGCGATAGGCGAAACGGAGCAGCATCACACACACCACGTTTTCATTCACAACACACCTGCCAGTAGTCATGTAAGCGCGCCCCCCCCGGGACGCGCCTGCATGAGCGCCGCTGTACTGTGTGGTCCTGTTTCTAATTCACACCTACACGCACAAACCAAATTCAAAAGCGTGAAGGGCAACACCTCGCACACGTCACAGCCGCTTCATTCTCATGCTCGCGACATGCAATGCGTGCCGCGCTCACAGACACGGTTTCATGAATACACGCAACCATAAACGGTGCGGCCGTGAACAGCAATACAGGACTCACAAAATGAGTCACATGCAGACGGAGAGCTGAGAAACAGCCACGTTTCACAGGGGACCAGGACAAGGACCAGGAGGAAATAACCACACCACTGGCTCTACTATTCGCTGCCCGTCTCTACGCACGCCTGCAGCATCTCCCAGACGCGCCCATGACGATTGGGGTTGCGAAAAGGTCAGCTCTGAGAACGACGATACTTGTACATGATGTAGATTGCCTCACCCCGAGACGAAAGGTAACGCGAACGCGCGAGCCACGCACCGCTGTGGTCACCGTTGCCCAGTATGACCACAAGATGTGAGGTGATCTCACGCCGTAGCTCGCTGTTTTTCCATCAGTTTCTTTTTGTGGACTTTTCCAAATTTGGGAAGGCGCCGCTCCTTCCGACGGAGGCGCCGTCCCAGAAAAGTTCCGTAAAAGTGCCGGCAACTCTGAGGCGCGACCTGGACCGACCTCCACCTCCAGCACCTCAGGTCACCGCCAACCAGCGGAGCAAGGGCGGTAATGCCGGCGGTTCAACAGGTGGCTGCGATGCAGAGTCGCGAGCCGCGGGGGCATTTCACGCTCGAGCCGATTGCGAAAGCGCGAAGGTCGCTGAGGAAAGCTGCGCCGAAGCAGCGCAGTCCACTTGTAATTAACTCATTCCCACCCTCGCATCTGAGCTCAATGGAGCAGAAAGGAGTGCCGTCGAACCGAGGAGCTTGCGAGACGTGCGGCGCGGAGCTCCCGTCCTCGATGAGCCAGTGCCCGCGCTGCTGGTTCGAGAAGTGGGAGGCGACAGTCCAGCTATCGCGGTTCTGCAGAAAACAGCGGAAGGATAGCGAGGAGGGTAGCGAGGAGCTTGTCGACGTCTTCCCGTCGTCGAAAGAGTGAGCGGAGCAACGGCCTATCCATGCCTACTACCCATCATCGCATGTGTGCTCATCGTTGCATGTCTGCGTTGCGCATGGCATCCATATAATTCCAATCGTGTGCATAGCAGCCATCATGCCGAACGGCCGGCGCGCTCAGAGGATGGGCGCGCGGCGACTGGAGCGGGAGGAATCTTTGTGTTGTGTGCGGTTGGTAGCGTGTGGCGTGGTGGCGTGTGGGACTGTAGGACTGTGACCTGTAGGGTACGACCTGCGAGGGAGGGGCCTGAGGCCACTACCCGCCGACGAGGGTGTAGGGTGGCGATCGTGGAACGAACGGCGCGGCGTGCGGCGTCCGGGCCGCGTGGTAGCCGCGTGGTGTCCTGTGTGAAGTTAGACGCAACGCGTCGGGTCGACACAATAGTGTGTAAGTAAGTAAAACACGCCAGGCGGACGGCAGGAGGTCCGCTGCAGCGGATTCGGGGCCCGCTGCCGCGCTCGCAGGCCGCCCTAAGGTAATTCCGAATTCGCAATTGCGAATTGGAATTGCAGGCGCCCCGGCGGCACCGCGAGCCGCGGCCGCGCGCGCGCGGCGGGCCCCGGGGGCGCGCGGACGTCTCGAACGGCGGTCGATCACCGACGGCTACGCTCATCAATCTCCGAACGTCATCACACGTGTGTCTCCGACCGGCGCTAACTTGATTTGCGGATACGCGTCACCGGGTCGGAGCGTGGGAGGGGGAGGGAGGGGGGTAAATCCGTAAATCCGTAATTACCTAACGGAACGCCCAAAACGGCGCCCATTGCCCCCCCTGGGGTGGGGCATGGTCGCCCGAATGCTTCTGCCCCCCCCCGGTGCAAGGGAGACCGCATTCTTTTGCTAAACTTGCGTTTTCGGCATTCGCGCATCCGTCGTCGGTCGTGACGCTCGGAGCACCTTCCATGGACCCAGTAAATGCTTCGAAGCGACAGCACCTCTGGTGGCGCTGCAACGCAGTCAATCGCCCGCCGACGCGCGCCCCAGCCGGCCGGGCCCACCGACGCACGCCATAGCCGGCGCGCGCGCTCGCGCAGTCACCGTGGCCACCGTGCGGCCACCGTAACACCTCAATCACTCCAGTGGCTGATGTCTACGGAGAAGGAAGATCAGCCTAGGTCTGCGCGGCGCGCCGAGGACGAGGCGCG
>Ga0210247_100307_pt1 | contig 45187 bp, 24 predicted proteins | sample ChrtobMetP3_16mM_FD_155449 | JGI IMG/M metagenome (GOLD analysis project Ga0210247, IMG submission 155449) | Chrysochromulina tobin associated microbial communities from unialgal haptophyte culture, Seattle, Washington, United States - P3_16mM | ecosystem: Host-associated > Algae > Haptophytes >... | reverse complement strand
GCGGCTGATTCGGAAGGGCACCGAGCGCATTGGCGAAGGATTCGAAGTCGGTGTACTGGGTGGCGAGCATCGCGACGAGGAGCAGGCGGACGGAGCAGCAGCGCATGCAAAATGCGTGCGATTGCGCCAACGAATGACGTGCGAGATCCGGACGTGCGCAGCTCAGAGTAAACGATTGGTGTTTCCTTTTTTATCGAGTAACAACGGCCGACACTCTGGAATTTGGTCACATACTAGCTAGCAGCTGTCAATCCCCCTCCGCCATCTCCGCCCGCTCCCGTCCTCCCCTGCTGGCTTCCGGAGCACATTCGATAGGCTTCCGTATGGTTGTCTGTTGTTTATGTATGGACTTGACTTGACTTGACACAGACCACTTCTGGAAAGGCCCATACATGTAGCCCATAGCCCCATACACACTTGGAAATCGCCATCGCCTCTTGAACAATAGCGATCATCTCACGTTTTAAATAGGAATCCTACAGGAGGCCTCGTGGCTGGAGTACGCAATGCTACGAGACTGTCTTTTGAAGTTAAGATTCCACTTTTGGTAAAGGATGGATCCACTTTTCGTCGACGGGCAGCGATATTAGCTGCGACGGGCTGCGGCGTTTTCTCATCAGTCCGGCCCGCCGTGGACGCACGAGCTTGCCGCTGTGGCCTTCCTCGGCGATGAGCTTTGCACCCAGGGCGCACCATCCGTCCAGATTTGACTCTGGTCGGACCGACTCCGGAGGAGTTGCGCCCACCGGGGCCGAGCCCTTGAACGGCTCTCGCTCCGCGTCGGGAGACCCTCTGTCGAGAACAGGCTCCTCCTCCCGCGCACAGGATGGCTCGGACGGCCAGCACTGCCAGACCAGCTTCAAGAACCTTCGCGCGCGTCCGAAGCCGCCACAGCAGTGCGTGCTCGACTCCAAGTACCAGCTTGGGGAGGAGCTGGGACGTGGCTCCTCTGGCAAGGTTTACCGTGCTCTCAACCGGGAGACGGGCGACTTCCGGGCGATCAAGCAGATCCCGGCGTGCAACATGCCCATCGGGCACCTTGAGGCGGTGCAATCGGAGATCGACCTGCTGCACAATTTACAGCACCCGCAGATTGTGCGCTACTTCGAGACGATCCGCACCGAGGAGCACCTGTACCTGGTGCTCGAGTACGTGGAGAATGGCTCGCTCGCGACGCTCGTCAAGCACTTTGGCGCCCTCCCCGAGCACCTGGTGTGCGTGTACGTGCACCAGGTGCTCATCGGGCTCGAGTGGCTGCACGAGCAGGGCGTGTGCCATCGCGATATCAAGGGTGCCAACCTGTTGATCACCAAGGACGGGCAGGTCAAGCTTGCGGATTTTGGGGTCGCCAAAAAGGAAGACTCGCGCCCGACGGCGAAGAATTCGGTGGTGGGCACGCCGTACTGGATGGCGCCCGAGATCATCCAGATGTCGGCCTTCACCACCGCCTCGGATATCTGGTCCCTCGGATGTACCATCCTGGAGCTGCTCACAGGCGAGCCTCCCTATTTTGAGCTCAAGCCCATTACGGCACTCTACCGCATCGTGCAGGACGAGCACCCGCCGCTGCCGTCGGACCTCTCTCCCGCGCTGCTCTCCTTTGTGACCATGTGCTTCACGCGCGACCCGGCCGCACGCCCGACGGCCTCGCAGCTTCGTCGGCACGCGTGGCTCGAGGGTGCCCGCGACGCCGCCGCCGCGCGCGCCTCCGCGCTGCTGGCCTTGGACTCCGTTCGCGCGCCGCCGAAGCGCATCGGTCAACTCGAGGTGCAGACGGTGACGACGATCCGTTCGGGCAGCAGCCACCGCGGGCTGCTGTCCCCAAGCGACGGTTACGATTCCGATCCGCAGGGCTACTACGCACACGCATCGGCGCCCGGCACGGCGCCGGAGCACCGCCGGTGTAGCGAATCCTCGCGGGGCGCCGTCGTGGGCGAATCCTCGCGGGGCGCCGTCGTGGGCGGATCCTCGCGGGGCGCCGTCGTGGGCGAATCCTCGCGGGGCGCCGTCGTGGGCGAATCCTCGCGGGGCGCCGTCGTGGGCGAATCCTCGCGGGGCGCCGTCGTGGGCGAATCCTCGCGGGGCGGCTCTCGACAGGAGCAGGGCGGCAGCAGCCAATACGGCAGCGGCGGCTCGCGGCAGCACTCGGACAAGGACGCCATGGGCCATCGCTCGCGCCACAACTCGGGTGAGAGAACGGGGGCTTTGGCGGCCAGTTCTTCACAGCACAGTTCTTCACAGCACACCCCAACGAGCTCAACGAGCTCGCCTCAGATCGAGCCCCAGATCGGGCGGCCCGTCCTGAGGCGTGCTCAGACGGACCCGTCGCACTGCCCCCCCGACCAAGACCTCTACCCTACCCGCGCGGCCGGCGGCAGCGCCCGGGGCAGCGCCCGTGCAGGGGGAAGCTACCGGAGCGCCCGGGGCAGCGCCCGGCTCTCCGGGACGGACGCGGCAGAGGAGCAGTCCGAGCTCGCCCGCACCACGAGCTCGCCCGCGAGCTCACAGGGACGGGCCCGAGCGTCCGCCCGCGACGGCGCTCTGGTCTCCAGTACCTCCGCGGAGCAGCTGCCCGAAATACCGGTCGGTGCACGGCAAGGTGGGCGACTCGACCCTGCCTCTGGGCCAAAGGAAGAGAACGGCACGCGCGAGCAGCTTGGGCACTCGCTGAGCCGCGAGGAGGCACGATTGCAGCGGCTGCCAGGCGTTCCTAATAAGGAAGCCCATCCCTGTCGCGCGAGTGCCCCCAGCACCGACAGCGACGGGCCGCATCAAATGCACCAGGCCTACAGATGGATGGTGACGGAGGAAGAGCGCGCGGAGAGTCGACCTCCCTCCGATCTCGATGGCGGCCCCTCGCCTACCAGGGGCCCACGGGCTGCGGAGGCGTGGGCGCCATCGTGGGCGCCATCGGCCGCCGACAGGTCGCCGATGGCGCCGCCATTAAGGATGATCAACGGGCTGGCTCCGCCGCTGCCGCTGCCGCCTCCTCTAGTGCCAGCGCAATACGCCTACTCACAGCACCCCCAAGGACAGCTGACTTCACAGCTGACGCCATACCGGTGCGAGGTCCTCGCGGCACTCGCGCAGCCGCCGGCGCAGGCGCCGCCCTACCAGCAGCAGCACTTACAGCAGCAGCACTTGCAGCAGCAGCAGCAGCAGATGCCCCTTGTAGGCTTCCTGTGGAAGCGAAGCCGTTCCTGGATGCCGTTCATTTACCGTTGCCGCTTCTTCTACCTCGTCGACGATGCCCTGTGCTACCGCACCAAGCGGCCTTCGCTCGACACGGACGAGATTCCCCCCGTCATTGATAAGGACGAGAAGCGCATCCCCCTCGCGACCGTCACGTGTGTGCGCATGTATTCGAAGCTCAAATATGAGTTCGAGGTCGTGTGCAAGCACCGCTCGTACCGCTTGCGTGCGCCGTCGGCGCAGGCGCTGGCGCTGTGGGTGGCCGCTATCTCGAGCGAGTGGATGGCGCTGCAGCACTCCTCCCCACAGCAGCAGCAGTCCATGCAGCAGTCCATGCATCATCAGCATGCGGCGCGTAACGGGCAAGGGCCTGCCGTGGCGAACCCTTATGGGCCGATTGGACATGCACCAGCAGCAAACCTGTCCGTAATGTGAGCGGGCACGCCGTGCGCCTATGGGTGGATAGCCCAAGCGCCTGCGGCGACCGTCTCCGTCATGTGAGCGGGCACTGCGCACGCTCTCGTCGATCCACGTGCGTCCTTGGCGGGCATGTGGGATGCGACGCCGGGCGTCTGCTCAGCCTCACAGCTCGAGAGCGCGCTGAGATGTAATAAATCTGGCTGCCGCCGACGTGGCCGCCGCCGATGGCGCGGCGGCCGTCGACGTGGCGGCCTGCAATCGATGTTCGTTTGAACGAGATCTACTTCTAAGATCGTTACCGGTAACCGGTCGAGGCGAGCTTTCGGCGCGCGCCCCGGCGGCCTGCCTGTGGCTGTGCGGCCTGCCGCCCGACGCGGGTGGGGCGACGTAGGGGCTAGGGGCGACGTCGAGCGTCCCGGTCGCGATCCTTCGCGTTCCGTGAAAGTGGCAACAAAATAAACATTTATCCGATTTCAACGATTCAACCGTTCCTGTTAGGCAAGGTTTTTTCTCCATCCTCTCGACCGTCCCCCGCCCACCGCCCCCCTCGCCCATAATCGTGCTGCGGTTTGCGCCTCACGATCACGTGCAACATTCAACTGCTCGCCATTCATTCATTCCGCGCGGATCTGCTGTGCGCCCGCCTCGCCGCTCCTTCGCGCGCTCGCTCGCATGTGGCCCCTGCACGCTATGTGATGTTCATGACGCGCGCAACGAGCTTCAGCAGCTCCTCGAGCAGCACAAGCGGGCCGGCGAAGGCCGCGACCGTGAGCCAGTCTGCCTTGCTCAGCGGCGCCATCTGGAAGATCCTCGCGAGTGGCTTCGTGTACAGCACGCCCAGATGCAGGAGCACCGGCATCGTGACGCCGCCCAGCAGCCAGCGGTTGGCCCAAAAGGGCTTTTGGAGCAGTGACTGCGTGTCCGAAACCGAGCACAGGGCGCGAAGCATCTCCATCGCGACAAGCGTCGAGAGAGCGACGCTCGAGGGGAGCAACTTGCCCTTGTGCGCGTCGAAGGCATCGCACGCGACTGCTGCGACCTCGCCAACAGCGGCCAGACCCACGTCGGCGCCCTCCCACTGGGTGCATTGCGTCCAGCTGCGCAGCTTGGCCAAGGGCACTCCCATCTGGCGGTACTTGTACATGAAGGCGCCCACCGTCGCGGCGCCCACGTACGTGCCACAGAGCGCATAGCGCAGCACGGTGAAACGGCTGATCAGCGGGTCGTTTCGGCCACGTGGCGGGCGGCGCATATTGTTCGGATCGGGCGGGTTGAAGCCGAGCGCCGTCGCGGGCGGACCGTCGGTGACCAGGTTGACCCAGAGCAAGTGGAGCGGGCCAAGCACCTCTGGCAGCCCGAGCAGCGTCGACAGGAAGACGGCCATCACCTCGCCGATGTTGCACGTGATCAAAAAGTTGATGAAGGCCTTCATGTTCGCGTAAATCGAGCGACCCTCCTCGATCGCCGCCACGATGGTTGCAAAGTTGTCGTCGGCGAGCACCATGTCGGCCGCCTGCTTGGACACCTCGGTGCCCGCGATGCCCATCGCGACGCCGATGGACGCCTGCTGCAGGGCGGGGGCGTCGTTGACGCCGTCGCCCGTCATCGCCGCGACCTCCCCCAGCACCTGCAACTGCTTGAGCAGCCGCTGCTTGTCCTGCGGCTCGGCGCGGCAGAAGACGAGATTGGAGCTCGTGAGCAGCTTGTCCTGCTGAGATTGCGGCAGATCGAAGAACTCGCCGCCCACGAAGACGCGCCCTTCGGGCGCCTCGTCCTGACCAAAGATGTGCACGTCGCGTGCGATGGCCGTGGCGGTCTGTGCCGAGTCTCCAGTGATCATCACGACGCGCACGCCCGCTAGGCCGCACGTTCGGATGGCGTCGGCCACCTCGGGGCGCGCCGGGTCCTTGATGCCCACCATGCCGACGAAGGTGAGCCCGCTCTCGAGGTTCGCGAAGCCCGACGCGTCCGCCAGCAGCGGCGCCGCGCGCGCCGGCATGACGCCCGGTGCGGAGATCTCGCCGAGCTCGCCAAGCTCGTCGTCCTTGACGGCAAGCACCAGGCAGCGCAGCGGGCGGCGCGCCATCTCGTCGAATTGGGTCTGCAATTTGCGACGCCACTCGTCGGTCATGCGCACCGTCGTGCCGTCGACGAGGCGCACAAAGTCGCACCGAGGGAGCAGCCCCTCTGGTGCACCTTTAACAAAGAGACTGTTCAGGTTGGTGCGACGGTGCCTGCAGAGCACCGACATCGACTTGCGCTCGCGTGAGAACTCGAGGGTTGCGACGCGCGTCCACTCGGATGCACGGAGGGAGGAGTAGTGGCTCGCGGACGCCTCGACGGTCGTCGGGCTCGGCGTGTTCGGCAGGCCAATCTTTTCGACGAGTACCTTGAGCGCTGCCTCGGTCGGCTCGCCCACGCGCGTAAACTGGCCATCGGTGTACCCGATCTCGGCGTCGTTGCACAACGTGCACACGGCGGCGAGGTCAGCGAAGCCACTGCCGAGGATGGTGCTCGGCTGCAGGCCGAGAACGGCGCCGGCTGGCGAGTACGAGACCCCCTCGACTTCATACTCGCGCACGCGCTGCTGGACGCCGTCGCTCTGCACGGTCACCAGGCTGGTCACCGTCATCTGGTTGGTCGTGAGAGTACCGGTCTTGTCGGTGCAGATGACGGTGGTGCAGCCGAGGGTCTCGACGGATGGGAGCTTGCGCACGATGACGCGGCGCGCTGCCATTCGACGGGTGCCGAGCGAGAGGCACAGCGTGATCACCGCCGGTAAGCCCTCGGGGATCGCAGCCACCCCGAGGGCCACGGCGACCTTAAGGTAGTACAGCGCGCCGCGCCAGGGCGAACCGAAGGCAGGCTGCCAAAAATTGCGGAAGTTGATGGCCCACACGGCGACACAGATGCCGCTGATGGCGAGCGTCAGCTTCTCGCCGAAGGCATCGAGCTTCTGTGCGAGAGGTGTGCGCTCCTCGTCGCCCTTGGCCGCCTGGACGCCTTGTTGGATCTTGCCCATTTCAGTCGCGCCGCCCGTGGCAGTGACGACGGCAAGTCCGCGCCCGTTGGTGATGACGGTGCCCGCGAAGAGCAGGTTGGCCTTATCCTGGATGCGTGCGTCCGCGGGCACCGCGGCCAGCGTCTTGCTCACCGTCATCGACTCTCCTGTGAGGGAGCCCTCGTCGGCCGAGAGGGTCGTGGTAGAGAGCGAGAGCAGACGCGCGTCGGCGGGCACGCGGTCGCCCACTCGCAGCTCGATGATGTCGCCCGGCACTAGCGCGGCGGCCGCAAAGTCATGCTGCCACTTGCCCTCGCGCAGGCAGCGCGCGCGCTCCGGCTGTAGTTTCTGCAGCGCATCGAGCGCTGAGGCGGCCGAGGCCTCTTGCCAGGTGCCTATGGCAGCGTTGAGCAGGAGGATGCCCAGGATGACGACGGGCTCGACCCAGCCGTTGGCCTCACCCTCGAGGCGCGCGAGCGTGTAAGAGAGCACCGCCACCCCCAGCAGGATCTGCACCAGCCGGTCGTCGAACTGCGCGACGAAGAGCTTCCAGAGCGGCTCGCCCAAGTCGACCTGGAGCTTGTTCGGCCCATGGATTGCAAGGAGCTCTTTGGCGCTCGCCTCGCTCAGGCCAACGTCGGGCGAGACGCCCACACGCAGAAGGTATGCCTCCACCTCGCACGCGTGCGCGGGGAGCGGCGCGGTCGTCAGCTCGCCCGGCGCCGCACCAGGAGGCGCGTTCGTCACAGCGGCCGTGCCGCCACGCAGTTGGTGCAGCGCCGGAAGCGGCCGAAAGCGTCGCTCGCGCGGCGACGCGTGCACGTGCGAGGATGGGGTTGACGTCGGCGACAGCTCCGCCGTTATCGCCGTGCAGCTAAGGAGCAGCAAGACACCCGTGCGGAGCATGATCGATCTGTCGGAGCTCAGCTCGGGTGATGGAGTCCCGCTGTATGAGGGTCGTGACTGGCTGCGACTGCTAAGACAAGTCAAGTCGTGTCAAGTCGAGTCACACTGGAGTCCGGAGCGCATTCGACACAGAAGGCGCATTCTGTTGTTTCTGTATAGATTTGAATTGACTTGCGATGCCACGGTGTGAAGTGTGTCGACGCGGTCGCGGAGTGTGAAGTCGTGTGTTCCTTCCGTGGAGGGGTTGCAAGGGAGCGTGCCTCTTCATGATAGGCGCGTGTTGGAGGTTTCGTCGAAACGGATTAGCTTTGTAGAAGTTGGGAATTTCCCCTTCGCGAGCAGCCAAGACAGCCAACCAGCCTGCCTGGGCGGGCGTGCAGGGCGGGCGCTGCGCGTGCGTCCCGGACGTCATATGGCGTCATCGAATGTCGAGGACCTCTTGAGAGCGCTCGAGGAGCGGGCCTCCACGGCCCGCACGATTTTCATGCTGCTCGACTCGGACGCTGACGGCCTTGTGGCTGTGGAGCAGGTGGGCAGAGCTGCTGCCAAGCCCGAATTTCTGCGGGGCTCTGGGCTTACGGCCTGGGAGCACCGCCAGACACGGGCGCCTGGCCATTCCCGTCCGTCCCTCGGCCCGTGCGCGTCGCTGGCGCTGCTCACCCACGCGCGCGCAACGTGCTGAGTGGCACCACGCTCCCTCCCCCGTGTGGGACCTCGCAGTTGAGCTCAATGCTCACGTCGATGCTGCTCTCTCAATCGCTCAACTATGACGGCGACGTCGAGGAGTTTGTATTGCAGATGACGCGCTATCGCCGCTTGGTGCGCGCTGCTGCGGAGCGCTCGTGCCCACAGCCTTTGAGCCCCCAGGCATGGCCGCGCCCGTGTGTGCCTTCCGCTCACTTCCGCGCGTCTCCTCGCACATCGCCCCCAGACCAAGGTCACGTACAGCGACTTTGTGGACTTTTACAATGCGCTCGTCGACCGCATCAAGCTGCGGCAGTGCATGAGCTCGATGGGCAGCGGCGGCGGCACTGCAGCGTCGTCACATCTCACCAGTTCAGGGGCGGATGCGATGGGCGCATCTGGTGCAAGCAGCAGCGAGAGCGGGCGCGACGTCGCCGCACCCACCGCCTCGGCGTCGGCGTCAATCGCGCAGCTGAAACGCCGAAATTTCTCAGGCTCAGCCTACTTGGTATCGGGGGCCGCCCTGAAGGCGGTCAACGGCGTGTACACCCAAAGTGGTGAGAGCGACGGTGTGCCCAAGTATACGTACAAGGGGGCGGGCGGCGTGCAGTACAGCCTGCTCCGCCGCTCCGTTTCGGGCGGGCGCTTCTGGTACATTGCCGAGAGCTTCGCGCAGCCCGCCCCTGGCCCACCCGCCAAGGAGGCGACTGGCGCTGCCGCGCCGAAGTGCTTCTTCTGTTTGCGCTCGAATGCCGGGACGCCCCCTCTCGAGATGCCTTGGGAGCGCGCCAAGGACGGCGTGCTGCCTGGGCCGTTCCTGACGCCCATCTCGCTCACGCACGCACCGCCGACCTCGGTGCTTGCGCCGCTCACGACCTTTGAGATTGGCGACTTTGTGCGTGCGAATTGGGCTGGACGGGGCGTTATGTACCCGGGGGAAGTGCTCGCCATCAACCACGAGGATGAGACCCTCGATATCCTGTACGACGACGGAGACTTCGAGAGCCACGTGCCGCGGCAACGCGTCCACCCCGTGAGCATCGAGCTCACCGACGCTTTCCATGCATTCGGGGTGGGCGACGTGGTCAAAGCTGACCTCAAGGGGCACGGCTCCTGGTACACGGGGCGCATCATCGCGATCGACACCAAATTTCGCGTCTTCGTGAGCGAGCTTCCCCACACGCCACTCGCGCCTGCCTCCCCTCCCCCTTCCGCTGCCACCTCTCCACACGCTTGGCTCAGGCTCACTCGGCGCTCTGCGCACGCATGCGCCGCCCACCGCTGACCCATCGCACCCTCCCTTTTCCTCCCCCTTCCCCCTCAACCTACCCTTTCGTGCCCGCAGACGATCAAGTACGAGAACGGCCATCTTGAGAAGCACGTGCCCCCCTCGCGCGTGCAGCCCATGTCGACGGGCCACATCAAGCAAGACTACGTGCATGGCGAGCGAGTGCGCGCCAACTGGCAGTCGTGCGGCACCTGGTGCCTGGGCCGCATCTGCTCAGTCAACCACTCCGAGGGCACCTTCAATGTGCAGTACGACGATGGCGAGATCGAGCTGCACGTGGCAGCGCACTCGCTGCAGCCCGCCGAGGACGCCGACTTCAAGGCAGCCGAGGCAGAGCCACTCCCGTTTGCATGCACGCTCGTCTCGAAAGCAAGCGGCGGTTTCGGGAGCAGCAGCGGGTTGGGCAGCAGCAGCCTCGGCTACGGCAGCCTCGCCAGGTAAAGCGACAGCAGCAGTGCTCATCCTCAGCTTCTCGCAGGCCTCGCCAACGGGTGCTCAATTGTACAAGTTGCCTCAGCGGAGTCGCCCCGCTCTCTCCCGCTGCCACCGATGTGTTTGCAGCCATGGAGACACCCGAGCATGTTTGCCTTGTGCCGCGATGGGTGGCCGTGTTCAGCTGGCGGGTAGGCGCGGCGGGCAGGCCGTTACCGCCGCTCTCTCCCTGTTCCCATACGCATGTACATGTACAGCGAGGTGGATCCCATGGATCCTGGATGATGGATTAGTAATTGCGATCGGCAGCCGCGGAATTGGCGGCGGCCGGCCATACGGCGTACTTGCGTGCCGGCGCGCGAAGCCGCGCCGAACTACAACACAATCAAGTTTCACTTTGAAGAGTACCGTGTGAACGTGAATGTTTCTGAACATGAACGTTCACACAGGAAAGTTCCGTGTTGTGTCGGCGACCCAGTCCCGCCCGGCTCGCGGGTCGAAGCGCGAGCACGAGTGATAAAGTGGCACTCGAGGCATGCCGCCACCTCTCGGCTCCAAGGACGCAGTCGTGATCAACGAGGGCGACCGCGAGGCTGCGAAGTCGAACTCGCGCTGGGAGTCTCTCAGAACCTTTCACAGGGCTCCATGCCTTGCACCATCTGTTGGCATTGGCGCAGCCGGCGGCTTGGGGATCGGAGGGCTACGCTACATCAGCGGTAGTGGCGGGCGCTCTGCTTTCACATGGGGAAGCGTCGTTGCGGGCTTGCTAGCTGGAACGTCGTGGTTTACGTGCCGTCGAGCGATGTATGCGCAGAAGCAGGATAAAGTCCACTTGCTGCAACGTGTGGCAGCGGGCGACCCTAAAGCGATGGCCGAATATCAGGCCAAACTAGAAGAGCGAAGCTATGCAGCGCGGGGGCCTAAGCAGTGATCGGCCCTCACAGAACGAGGCGAGTATCCAGCAATAGCAATCTATGCAATATTATGCTACATGCAGCGCCGCGCACGGTGGCCCTTGAAAAATAGGAAACACGACTGCCATGGAGGGAGAGGCATCAATGACATGTATTTGTATAATCGAATCAATATCTGGTCAAATCCGGAAAAAGCCGCAATGCGCAAAGCCGAAACGCGAAAGCGACGGGCGACGCCGCTAAGACGCCGCCGCTTGAGCCCACGGCGCCCGCCGCGCGCGCAGCGCGCTCGCACCTCGCCCCTTTAACCCCGCCCCCCTGTGCTCTCTCTCCCTGTGCTCTGACTCGTACCTCTATAGAACGCGGCGCGCAAGGGACGCGGCGGGCGACAATCGGCGGCGAGAATGCCCCCAAAGTGAGGGGCGGTTCGTTGAACGTGGGACCAAGGAAGGGCATGAGATAAATGGAAAACTGATAAATTGGTGCCCATGACGCTTCGGCAACTTTCTAAGTGACGTAATTTGACGGGAGATCCCTCAGATCCATTTTGGAAAACGCGAGACGAGGGACTTCAGCGCAAAGTGGCGTGGCATGATGACGGCTCTGTTGTGCATCCCCCTCGTGGCGGCGTCCGTTGTGACACCACGTGCCTCGTCATGTACGTACGTCCGCCGTCACGTGGCAGGAATGTCACCACGCCGTCACGTACGTGACACGAGGCGCACGTACGTGACACGAGGCGTACGTTCGCCGTCAAGTGCGGGGGCGTACGCCAACAACCTTCTCGCTTGGCTTGGCGGCTGCGAAGTCGTCGGCAAGGAGTCGGCTGACGACGTCTGGGCATGTGCCCCTCCGCCTGTCGCACCTCACGTATATACGTATGTAGACCTCTACCCATCCATGCCATCGACGCACGCCGAGCTCGATGGGTGCGAGCTTCAGGGCGGTATGCTACCTTCACCTTCCTTAGCCATCGAACGGCTTCAATCCCGCAACTCTCTCACTCCCGCCACGCCCGTCTGTCTGTGCTTCCTAACCTGTGCCCTTTTTCGCGCGCGTTTCATTTTCAACCTTGAGCAGATTACAGCGACAGCAAGGAAATCTGGCACTGCCAAGAAAGGAAGGGCATAGCTGCCAGCTGCGAGGAAGAGATCATAAACGGCCAGATGACGTGGGTCTGCTACCTCTAGCGCAGCATCGGCCAAGTGTCGATGTGAGACGACTTGAGTGTGGAGACGAGTTAGGAGACGAGCACTCCGTGGAAGATCCTCTGTGCTGAGGGCTACTCAAGTGGGTTGCAAGAGTGAGTCAGCAGTGAGCAGCATCGCAGCGGACGTGGATCTCAGGTGAACTCCGCGTCAGCCCCTTAGTCAGCCCCTGCGCCAGCCCAGCTCTGGACACGCGTTTCCGTGCGTTTTGTGAACCTTTTAATGTGTGTGAGCGTACCGACGGCACGCGTCTTCGACTTTACTTCGACTTTGTCGTCGCGCCTGTTCGCGCGCGGCCGGGGGCTCGTTTTCCAGTCGAAATCGAAAGCCCGGCACAGTCATCCGTGCAAGCGAAGTCCTTAAGAAGTCCTCACAATTACAGTGGCGCGCTCTATTTTGGGCAGCAGCCAGTTATAAACTGTTACAGGGTACGGGCCTAACACACCCGCCCACATGCGAATCCCCTCCGCGCCTTTCCCCGCGCCTGCGTTACCGCTTACCGGCGATGCATCACCCGATCCCGGACCCGCCCAGCAGTCGTCGGGCGGCAGCAACTAGGAAGCAGCAAGGGCCAAGGCCTTGCAGGTGGTTCCTATGATCCTGCGTGGTCTCGCGGTCTGGTGCTTGCAGCTGCTGGGACCCTAAGGGCGTGTGCCGCAGAGTTTATTTTGGAAAAGCTCTGCGGAGGAAGCAGTAGTGTTACATGATGTAGCAGAAGCTCAGAAAAAGCTGATAAGGGATCTTCGAGCAAAGGCTTGGACAGACACATGTCATGTACACCCATGTACTGGACCCGTGTGTGTCCCGCCCCCCCCCTGTGTTTTTGAACCGTAGTAACTCCTTGTCGATTGACTGCAGGGGGACACTCGGTGTGTTGCATCTCGTGTGGAGGCGGGATCGATCTCGGTCGCGGTCGCTCGGCGGCGAGACGGCGACTGACGGATGAAGGCATCGCTGGCGGTTCTGGTCACGACGCTGCTTGGGTCAAATGAGGCGGTCGGCTTACCCAAACTACCTACCACCAGCTACGACCGTCCACCGTCATCGCGCGAATTGGAGCCCGAGGCCGCAGCCGGCGTGCTCTCGCGGGCAACCTTTGCGTGGCTCAACCCGACCTTGCGACTCGGCAACCAGCGGCCGCTTGAAGAGCATGATTTGCCGCCACTTAGCAAGATGGACTCGTCGCAGACAGCCACGGACAACTTTGATCACCACTTCGAGGCGATGCGAGCCGTCGGCACGGCATCGCAGCCGAACGCAGTGGCCCTAAGCCTATGGCGCAGCTTTGGCCGTGAGTTTGCTGCGGCGGGCGTCGTCAAGCTGCTCTCCGACGTGTGCCAGCTGGCCACGCCCTTGCTGCTGCGCCACATGATCGCTCTGCTCGAGGGCGGCGCGAACGCCGCGCAGGGCGTGCGCGCCACCCTCGCGCTGTTCGCCGTCTCGTGCTTGCAAGCGTTCTCTTTGCGCCACTACTTCGCGCAGCTCTTCCGCACCGGTCTGAGGCTGCGCGCGGCCGTGGTGGGCGCCACGTACCGCAAGCTGCTCCGGGTGGCGCCCACGGCACGTGTCTCCTCCGGAGATGTCACCAACCTCATCGGGCCGGACTCGCAGCGTATCTGCGATCTGGTGCCCTACCTTCACGCGCTCTGGTTCGCGCCACTGCAGGTCCTCGCGGCGCTTGGGCTGATTATCTCTGAGTGCGACTGAGTGCGACTGATTGCGATTATGTGCGACTGACTGCGATTGAGTGCGATTGAGTGCGACTGACTATCGTGTGCGCGACTGCAGGTCCTCGCAGCGCTCGGGCTACTCTATAGCGAGGTGGGCCTCCTGCCGCTGCTGCCTGGTCTCGCAGTGGTGCTTGGCATGCTGCTCGCCAATCGAGCAATAGCCACGGCCACCTACCGGTGCCAGCAGGTGCTTCTAGTCGCCCGGGACCTCTGATGACCTCTGATGACCTCTGATGACCTCTGATGACCTCTGATGACCTCTGATGGCCTCTGATGACCTCTGATGACCTCTGATGACCTCTGATTGCCTCTGCAGGTGCTGCTGGTCGCCCGAGATCTGCGCGTGAGGCGCGCGCGTGAGGCGCTTGGGGCCATCAAAGTCATCAAGCTGCATGCGTGGGAACTTGCCTTTGGCGAGCGCGTGGGACAAGCGCGCGGGCAAGAGGTAGCGGCCTTCACCGCACTCATCAGACTGCGTTCTCTCCTTGCCGCCGTCTTCGCCTCCACGCCTGCGCTCGTCGCAGTGGCCATCTTGGGCACGTACGCGCTCCTGGGACGCACTCTGCGACTCCAGACGGCGATGACGGTACTCTCGGCGGTCAACCTGCTACGCTCGCCGCTGCTTTTTTTGCCTCTCGTGCTGCAGTCGGCTCAGGAGGCGCGTACCTCGCTCGCACGTCTCCAGGTGAGTCTCGTCAATGACCTCTGATGGCCACTGATTGCCACTGATGGAGCCCCCATTGCCCTCGAGCACGTGAGTCTCGTCAATGACCTCTGATGATGACCTCAGATGGCCACTGAGCGCTACCGAGTGCCATTGAGTGCCACTGATTGCGACTGAATGCCCCTTAGTGCCACTCGATCGCCCGTCTTCACTGATCGCCTCTCGGTGCCACTGATTGCCACTGATTGCGACTGATTGCCTCGCTCGCCCGTCCCCAGGCCTTCCTGCACGCTGCCGAGGCCCGTAGCCTTACGCCAGGCCCACTCGCCGACGTCGGCCTGCGCCTCGAGGGTGTCGAGCTCTCGTGGGATGCGGCGGCGGCGGCGGCGGCGGCGGCTTGGGATGCGGCGGCGGCGGCGGCGTGGGAGGAGGAGGAGATGGCGAGAGCGAGGCGGGAGGCCGGCGGGAAGGTGGGGGATCGGGATGCACTGCTGGCGGAAACGAGCGTGCCATCTGTCGCGTCGGGCGGTGCGTCATCAGAGGCCATCAAGCGTCATCAGAGCTTACCACCTGGCGCGTCGGCAGAAACGGCGGCTGCGGCTGCGAGTACGCCGTCGTCGCCGACGCCGTCTGCCGCGTCCGCCACCAATGTCGAGCACCGATCCGAGCGCCGTCCCGAGCGCACGGCGGCGGCGGCGGCGGCGGCGGCGGCGGCAGCGCGTGGCCCTTCGGCAGCGGCGACGGCGGGTGGCTTTCGTCTTCGGGTCGACTTGGAGGCGCGCCGTGGCGAGCTAGTGGGGATCGTCGGCGCGGTGGGCTCGGGCAAGTCCACCCTGCTCGCCGCCCTCACGGGGGCGCTCGCGGCAACGCGCGGATCGGTCCATGTGCGTGGTTCGCTCGCCTACGCCGCGCAGCGCCCCTTCATCCTAAGCGGCTCCGTGCGCGATAACATCCTCTTCGGCCAGCCCTTCGACGAGTCTCGTTACCATCGAGTCCTGGATGCATGCGCGCTCACCTCCGACCTGCTGCAGCTCGCCGAGGGCGATGCGACCGTCATCGGAGAACGTGGCGTGTCTCTGTCGGGCGGGCAACGTGCTCGCATCTCGCTCGCACGGGCGGCCTACTCCGACGCACAGATCGTCCTGCTGGACGACCCGCTGGCTGCGGTCGACGGCAGCGTGGCCACGCACCTGATGGAGCGTTGTATTGGTCCGAACGGCCTCCTTGCCGGCCGGCTCGTCGTGATGGCCACCAACTCGCTCGATCGGCTACGCTCGGTGCAACGCATCCTTGTGCTCGAGGGGGGCGAGGTCATCGAGCAAGGATCCTATGAGCAGCTGACGAGCCGGCAAGGCGCCTTCGCGCGGCTGCTCGCTTTCCAGACGCAGAGCTACGCCCGCGACGGCGCGGACGCCCGCGACGGCGCGGAGGAGGGATCCGTCGAGGTCGCTTCACCCAACGCCGACGAGGCTCCGAGCGGTACGAGCGCCGTCCTGGGCGCGGGCGCGAACGTGGCAGCGAGGCCCGGGCCGCCAATGGGCGCCGTCATGGGCGGCTCGGACGAGGCTGTGCCCGCGCCCAGGACGGCGCCGATGCCCATGACGGCGCCTCGGACTACGCCCAGGACGGCGTCGATGCCCATGACGGCGCCCACCTCCCCGGCACACGCTGACGAGGCGGCTCGAAGCACGGCTGGGGCTGCAGCTCCGTGGGAGAAGGGCGAGAGCGACGCGCCCGCCGCCCCTGCCGCCGCCGCCGCGCTCAACACCTCGGTATCAGGGGCGTCCAACGACTCGGAAGAGCTGGGGGGGGGTGTGAAGGCGCCGGCTACGGGGGAGGAGGAGCTCATAGAGCAGGGGCGCGTGTCCGCCGCCGTCCTCGGCGCCTGGCTGCAGGCGGCGGGTGGCGGCGCGCGCGTGGTGCCACTCATGCTGGTTCCTATGATCCTCGTCGAGGTCCTACAACTCGGCTCTTCGTGGTGGCTCACTCAGTGGGCCAATGCGCCCGCAGAGCGCAACCGCTTCTATTTGGCCGGGTACGCGGGCTGGGCGCTCGCGGCGGCGCTTCTGACGGTGGTCCGCCACATGATCGTGCTCTCGGTGGGCCTCTCGGCCGGCTCGGGGATGCACGACCAGCTGCTGATCAGCCTCCTCCGCGCACCGGTGGCCTTCTTCGATGTGACGCCGATCGGCCGGCTGCTCGCACGCTTCTCGCGCGATCTCCAGACCGTCGACGTGGCGCTGCCCTCGGCCGTTCAGACGCTAGGCTCGACGACCTTCGCCGTCGTCTCCGCCCTTGCGGTCGTGTGTGCCAACTCGCCCACGTTCGCGCTCACGCTGCCGCTGCTCGGCTGGGCCTACGTGTCCTTCTCCTCCTTCTACATGGCGAGCTCGCGCGAGATGAAGCGACTCGAATCGAGCACGCGCGCGCCGATGCTCACGCACGTGTCGGAGACGCTCGACGGGCTGGACACCATCCGCGCGTACAATGCGCAGCCACGCTTTGGTCGCCAGGCCGAGCACAAGATCGATCGCAACGTGCGCGCTGGCCTCGCGTCGGCGATCGCCAATTGCTGGTTGGGGCTACGTTTGGAGCTTCTCGGCGCCACGCTTGCGGCCATCGCTGCCCTTCTTGCCTTCGGCCGGGGTCCCTCGCTGCTGCAAGGGGCGGCTGCTGCTGCCACACAAGCCGTCGAGTCCGCAGTCTGTGCGGCGACCATGGAGGGCCCTTCCATATTTGACAAGTGGGCCGTGGACTCGGCCATATGCGCGGCAACGGAGGCCACAGTGGGCGCAGCGGCGGCGGTGGCAGCGGCGGCGGGCGCGGCGGCCGGGGTGGGCGCGCGCGCGCGCAGCGTAGGGCGCGCGGCTCTCTCCGTGTCATTAGCCATGCAGGTCACCCAAGCACTCAACTGGTCAGTGCGACAGGCGGCGGAGCTCGAGGCACATCTCGTTGCAGTTGAACGGATGCGCACCTACAGCGACGTACCCCCCGAGCCCGGCTACGCAGCCGAAGACGTCCCGAACTTGAGAGGACTCCATGTTCGGCCAATCGGACGCGAGGCCCGACCGGCGCCGGCGTCACGCCAGACGTCCTCCGTGGAGCCTTCAGACCGTTCACACCCTCCAGACCGTTCACACCCTCCAGACAGTTCGTCCACCGCAGCAGCTCCCTTGGCCAGCGGCGCACCCGCGACTTGGGTGTTCAGCGGGGCTCCCCCGCCGCCGTCTCCGTTGGCCGGCTGGTGGCCGAGCCGGTCTTGGTGGGCCGAGCCGGGCTTGGCAGCCGCCGAGAAGGGGTCCGGTGGCCAGCCGAGCCGCGGCGCGCTCGTGCTCGAGAACGTGGGGCTGCGCTACCGCCCGGGGCTGCCCCTCGCACTTGAGGGACTGAGCGTGCGCATCAAGGCGGGCGAGAAGGTGGGTGTGGTCGGGCGGACCGGCTCAGGCAAGAGCAGCCTCCTCGTGGCTCTTACTCGGCTGGTGGCGCCCCCACTTCGATCTGGCTCTATCTGGCTCGATGGATCTGAGCTGAGCTCGCTGCCTTTACTTTCATACCGCTCGAGCGTGTGTGTCATCCCCCAGGAGGCTACGCTCTTTGAAGGCTCCGTTCGGTTCAACCTCGACCCTCTGGGACGTTACACGGAGGATGAGCTGTGGCGCGTGCTCCAGCGCGTGCAGCTCACGCATGCCATTCACACGCTGGAAGACCATGTGCTGGAGGAGGGCGCGAATTTGTCAGCGGGGCAGCGCCAGCTATTGTGCATCGCGCGAGCGCTGCTGACTCGACCCGCGATCGTGATCATGGACGAGGCCACCTCCTCGGTCGACTCCGAGACCGATGCCCTCATCCAGGTGTGTGCACATACTGATGGCCACTGATTGCCTCCGATGGCCTCCGATGGCTTCCGATGGCCACTGACTGCCTTGGCGCTCCACTGCTCCACTGACCGTCGGTGTCCCTTCTCCAGCGCACGGTGCGCGCCGAATTCGCTACGGCGACCGTGCTCACGATTGCGCACCGGCTCAACACGATCCTCGACTCGGATAAGGTGCTCGTGCTTGGGTCCGGCCGGCTGATCGAGTTTGGTACGCCCAAGGCGCTCATGGCCAACCCGACGAGCGTCTTTCGAGAGATGGTGGGCGCCGCGAGGCACTTGGATTGAGCGCCGCACTGAGCACCGAGCGACTCACCCGAGATTGGCTGAGGAATCACTGAGGTATGAAGTTGAAGACGCGAGGGAGACACGGCAGCCGTACGCCGCGTTTTATGTTGAGTCTGCCAAATATTTAGGTTGTACAAAATGTGTGCTCGTCCCCGGTCGCCGGTGCAGAGGCACGGTGTCGGTGGTTTCGAGACTTGTCCGATTTGGAAGACTTCCAAAATCTCCAAATCACAGGTCTACCGTCGGCGCGCGGGGGATAGAGGCGCAGCGATCTGCACACTGGACGCGTGCCTGTGATTGCCGAGCGGGGGGCCATGGAAGACATCGGCACAACGCTGGAGCAGTCTGGGCTAGGCAATATTCCGGGTCTCTTAGACGCCATCCTATCGGTCGCACCGACGGTCAGGGCGCTACAAGCTCTCCCAGAGGAGGATCTCGCAGCGGCGCTCGCCCCTCTCCAGCTTCGCGCTTTCACTCTCAAGAAGGTGCAGGCGGCGCTATCGGAGGTGCGCACGCCGGAGCGCCACGCGATTCATCGCGGCTTCGATTTTGAAGCTGAGAAGATCGACAAGGTGTCGGTCTCGATGACGCCTCGCTCGCACCGAGGCAGTGTTGAGGACTTCTCGACACCTCCACCACCGCCACCAGAGGAATTCGAAGAAGCGGAGGAGGAGGCGCCGCCGCCGCCGCCCCAGGCTGACGAGTTTGAGGCCATGCCGCCGCCGCCGCCACCCGTAGAGACCGAGCTCGACTCGCCCCAGTCACCCGGCTCGCCGACCACGCCGTCCTACGGGAACGGAGGCTTCAAGGTCCAAGTACCTACGCTCTCGATTGCTCCCCCGGGCTCGAAAACCATCCCCACGCCAGGTGGCCCAGCTCTGGCCCAGTTCGGGGATGATGGGCCCATCTTCACGCCTCGAGCCTTGGCCGCTGCCAGCTCTGCCCTCCCTCCTCCTCCGCCCGCGGGCGAGGCCCCCGAGCCGCTATTCACGAGTCGTCAAGAAGCGACGGCCATCAAATTCCAACAGTGGCAGCAGAATGATACGGAGGATATGCCGTTCTTCACGCCGCGCCAGGAGCCCGAGCCCGCCGGCGGGACGGGCGAGCCGCTCTTCACGCCGCGCTCGCTTGCTGCGCAGGCCCCGATGAGCGCGCGTGTCTTGCAGTTACGGCTCGCCCTCCCAGCGGACGGAGCCCAGGACGGCGCGCGTGAGGACGCGGCACCCATCTTCACGCCGCGTACGATGGCGGCGCAACAGGGGCTCAAAGCGGGCTCTTTGGGGATGCCGTTGAAGCTCACGATGCCGGCGCCCCCTCAGGTGATCGCCGTTGATGACGAGGATGGCGAAATCTTCTTCACGCCGCGGTCTGTCGCGTCTCACAAAGCGGCGGCTGCTGAGGCGGCGCTGGATGAGGAGCCGGCGGGCACACCAGCAGGGGATGCAGCAACTGGTGCCGATGCGGCCGAAGAGGCGGTCGCGAATGGCGCTGACACGATGCGCTCCGAAAAGGGCGGCAAGGGCAAGAAGACGCCCGCGAAGAAGGGTAGCAAGGAGAAGAAGGGGGCCAAGGCTAAGAAGGGAGCTGCTGAGGGAGCTGCTGACGAGGAGAGCGGGGAGGGCACGCCGGCGAAGAGGGAAAAGGGCAAAAAGGTCGCCAAAAAGGGAGAGAAGTCGCCTAAAAAGGGGGCCAAGGGGGAGAGCACAGGTGCAGGGTCCGGCCCGAGCCGCTTTGAAGTACGCATCCTGGATGCCGCCGGGGAGATCCTCAAAGCACTCTCGACGGAGCTTGGGGAGAAGCAGTTGAAGGGCGTGCTCGGAAAGGACTTGATCACCCCGGCGCTCGATTCTTTCAACGTCAAGAGCTCGGCCATCGGCCAGTACCGAGTCAACGGTGCGCCCGCCGACCTGAAGGCGAAGCTTTCCGAGGTTGTGGGCAGCGCTGAGGAGACGACGTTGGTCGACATCGTCCTCATTGACGACCCCAAGGCCAAGCCCAAGCAATTCCTTATCTCGATAGTGACGCACAGGGATGGCGATGCGCCGCTCTACAAAATGTCAGTGCCCATCCCGGATATGTCGAGCTCTTGGTTCGCCGCCCTCGCTCCTGCGGGGACTGCCTGGATGCACCGGCCGTTCAGCACAGCGATCGTCTACCCGGCGCTCGAGGCGGCCGACATGGCCAAGGCCAAGGTCAAAGCGATCTCAATCAACGGCCAGAACATCGGCTCGGCGGAGCTCGACTGCCACAAGTACGTCCAAAAGTTTGAGGAGCAGGGGCACGACATCAACGTGGAGATCAAGCTGGACAAGTCCTCGGAGCCCAAGTCGTTCACCATCGACATCGTGATGCGCAACGGAGAGGTGCTCTCCTCGTTCCAGACAGTGCTCTCGCAATCGCTCCTCAAGAAGCCGCTGCTCTCCGGCTTGATCGAGCCGGCGCTCAAGCATCTGAACGTCGTCTTCCCCAGCCAACCGCCTCAGCTCAGCATCAAGGTGGATGGGCAAGAGATGGACCATCGGAGGGTGGTGCACGCCGAAACGCTCCAGTTCATCGCGCCCGTCGTCGATGGCATCAAGTACGTCAACGGCTTGCCAGTGGGGAATAAGGGCGACCCCGTCGTGACGCACGTCGAGGTGCTCCTGCCTGCGGGCGCCTATGCGGCGGAGAAGGCGAGCAAGTTCACCGTCTCCTTCCACCACGGGTCGACGAGCACCAACGCCATGGACCAGCTAACGAGCGAGGTGGTCGGAAAATGGATGACGAACTCGCTAGGTGTGTCCGTCATCGAGCCGGCGGTGAAGGCCTTCGTCAAGGCGCACCCCACCCTCACGATCAACACGAAGAACATGTCGGTGCAGATCAATGGGCTCGACGTGGACACCCACGCGATCACGTCCATGTACGCCAAAGCAGGCACCCACGAAGTCTTCGTCAAGTGCATACTGCCGGAGAGGGCCATCATCGACCACGCGCCCAAATTCATCATCGACATCGTCGACTCGAACGGGGTGCTAATCACAGCTGTGGAGGCACAGCTCAACGCGCGCTGGCTGCAGAAGTCGCTCGGCAAGTCGCTCGTTGAGCCCGTGCTCCGAGCGGAGCAGCTTACCGATGTAGGCTGGGCGTCGGTGACTGTCGACGGCGACGAGGTGGCCGACATCTTCGCGGGCAAGGTGGCGGACCGGGCGTCGAAGACGGTGGGGATGCCTGCGCGGGTGGTCGTGCATCTCAAGCCTACCGAGCGAGAGCTCAAGCCGAAGGCGCTCTCGTCTGCGGTCAATGACCCGAGTCTCGCGCCGTGCGACTTCATTGTCCAGATCTCGCTGGACGGCGAGGCTGTGGTGGCCAGCCAGACGCGCCCCACGCTGAAATGGCTCAAGGGCAAGTCGTTGCTTGCGGCGCTCATCCACCCCGCGCTCAAGGCGAACAAGATACACCACGCCGCGGTCGTCGCGGTGCTCGTTGGAAGCGTCGGGGGACCTTTAGGCGAGGTGGACGCGACGAAGCCCGCGACTAACTTCATGCATGACGACGGCTCACCGGTCGAGATCGACATCAAGCTCAACCACAAGGACCCGATGATCCAGAAGATGATGGAGGGCGCGAGCCGGCTTGGGCACTCTGTGGGCCACGGCCTCAGTCACGGGGTGGGCTCTGTGGCACACGGACTCTCCCACGGGCTTGGTTCCATGGCCCACGGGCTTGCCCACGTATTGTCGAGCGGGCCTGTCGGCCATTTCGTCATCCACATCGCGGGGGCCGATGGCTCCCGCCTAACGGAGATGGAGACTTCGCTCAACTCCTTCTGGCTGGGCAAGTCACTGGCCGAGGGTCTCATCAAGCCGGCGCTCGAGGCGATCGGCAAAAAGAAGGAGCGTTGGAGTACTGTCACCATCAACGGCGAGAAGATTGACGAGACCCTCAAGGCGTCCGTGTATGTGGACAAGGATGGGACGCCAGTGGATGTGCTGGTGATGCTCGAGGGTGCGGACGCACCTCCAGCGGACGTGCCGCACTTCATCATCGAGCTATGGAGGGGTGATGAGCTGCTGAGTGCATCTGAGACCAAGCTCAATCCGAAATGGCTCACCAGCCCTCTCAAGAAGATTGTGGAGGCAGCAGTCAAGGCCCACAAGAGCGCTGTGCCCGGCAAGAGCGCTGTGGGCTCGGTAAAAGTGGATGGCGAAGTGGTGGACTTCAACGAGCCGGCGAGCACCTTCGTGCGCGAAGGCTTCTCTGCGGCGCTCGCCATCCACCTTGCATGAGAGCGCTGGGGCTCACTTCGCATTGAGCGCCATGATGAGCGCGTACGCCGCATCGGGACCTTTCCAGGAGCGGCTTAGCGTGCGTGCCGAACAAGGGCTCCTCCTTCATACCTCCTTCAATGAGAATGTGAGGGCGTACGCTCGAGAACTTGTCTTTCCGCTCGCGCCCACCGCCCCCTCTGAGATACTTCATGGCGCGGAAAGGATGCACCGGCGCCGGTTTGGGTTGTATGCGATCGAGGGATCGGGCACCGGCGCCGGCATTTGGGTAATCACAAAGGGCTGTATCGGGACACTGAGCTGCATGCACATGAGAGTCGAACGAGGGAGCGTGAGGGCGTGTGGGGCCGTTTCATAAAACCCGTCTACATTGTATTCCAATGTCAAAGCGCCGTTGCGGATCAGCGCCGGCGCGGGCGTTTGCGGGCTTTTGCGATGCCGCACTTGGCGAGCTTTTTCCAATTCGTGGTTCCTTAGTTAGGACCATCGCGATGGGCTGCGCAGGATCGAGGCAGGAGGGTGGTCTCGATGCGACGCGCGCGAGCGGCGGCACGCGGAGGCTCAAGAGATCGAAGAGCTCCAAGGTCATCGAGCAGCTCTTCATTGATCAGGGCAAGGAGCGCCACCTGGTGGACGGAGAGACCTTCATCTGGCAGGGTCAGGTGTCGGAGTCAGCCTTCTACATCAGGACGGGCTATGTCAAGCTCATGCTGAAATCAGAAACGGGCCACGAGAGCCATCTGGCCACCCGTGGACCGGGTGACGTGCTTGGCGAGCTTGCGCTGCTGCTGGGCCACGAGTCCACAGTGTCAGCCGTGGCTGATGGGCCGGTGGTATGCGTCGAGGTGCTGCAGACGCAGCTGATCGCGCAACTCAAGGCTGACCCCGGCCAGTCGGGTCGGCTCTTCAAGGCGATGGCCATCGCGCTCGCTGAGCGCATTTCGGAGCTCTCCGGCAAGCTGCGCGCGCAGGTGACCAGCGACTCGACGTCGGCGCAGGGCAAGGGGCAAACGTCGCAGCAGCTGCTGCCTGCGGCGGAGATCTCGAAGACGCGCGTGCAGTTCGGTCTCCTCGCGGACGAGAAGCTCATGTCGTACTATCAGTGCTCGGTGCGCGCCGAGAACAAAGGAGTCCTCGAGTCGCAAGCGAACGTAGGTGACATGTTCCTTTTCGCGAAACACCTGTGCTTCGATATCAAAGTGTTCGCTTTCCACAAGCAGTTCGTCATCGAGTGCAAGGACATTGCCGGGCTGCTGCGGCATGATGCCATGCACAACACGGTCCATGTGCAACTCAAAGGCTCCTCGTATGAGGTGACCATCGACCACGGGATCGAGGAGGCGATGCTCGTGCTCGAGGCGGCGCGGATCCAAGCCCTGGCGGCGGAGATCTCCAAGGATGCGACCCACGGCGCGGCGGCGTCGGGCTCCGCGGCGCTTGACGAGTTCGACGAGATGTTTGAGCCCATGGTGCTGCAAGAGGCCAGGGCGCAGAATCATCGCGCCATCGACTTCTCGCTCACCGAAGACGATTGGGTCCACTTCCTCGCCGGTGCCAAGCAGCGCTCGTATAAAAAGGGTGAGTACGTCTTGAGGGAGGGGCAGCCGACGGCGGCGCTCTTCCAGATCATCAAGGGCTCCGTGCGTGTCGAGCTGCAGATCAAGGACACGGCGCAGGCCGTCATGGTAGGCCTTCGGCGCGCAGGCGACATGTTCGGCGAAACCTCCCTCCTCAAATCCGGGATCGCCACCGCATCGATCGCCGCGGATGAGGACACGCTCCTCGTGTGCCTCGAGGGACAGTACCTGGAGGAGCTCTTCCAGTCGTCGCCCGGGCTGCCGGGCCGCTTCTTCTGCTTCATCGCCGCCTACCAGGCGGAGCGCCTCTATCAGCTGACTCAGGCTGCGGCCGAGTCCAAAGCGCCGACGGTCACGACGTCCGCAATCCGCGTGCCTGTCCAGCAAATCTTCGAAAGCAAGGCGTTCAACGGGCTGCTGCGCAAGTACCTGCTCTCGGTGCAAGAGGACGTGGCACGAGGCAATGTGACCCACGACGAGGCCGATCATCCGATCAACGTGGCGCTCGGCTCGTTCGATCTCGTGGTGCGCGAGATTGAGTTCCGCAAGTTACCCGACGCGCACGTTCTGATCAAGGAGGCGAAACTCATCGCGGATAAACATGTCTGGGACACGACGGCGCCGCTCTACCTGCCCTACCTGCCGCAGCGGATGCGCGAGGAGCTCGCCCATCAGATTGCGGCGCTCAAGGCGGGCACGATCATGAACGCGCAGGCGCGTCGCATGTTTGGCGAGATGGCGACCTTGGCGGCTGCGTACATTGAGAGTCATTGGTAAGCTGATGGCCGCTGATTGGCACTGATGGCCACTTATGGCTACGTATGACCTCTGAGTGCCACTGATGACCATCGCAGGTACGCGAGGTTCCTTGGCTCGGAGCACTATAACTACATCGTCGCGATGAAGGCGAAGGAGGGGATCGTGCCCAAGCTGGAGCAGTTTCAGGTGATCCGCGTCCTTGGCGAGGGCGGCTTCGGCCAGGTGATCGAGGTGATCAAGCGCGACTGCGGCGTGCGCTACGCGATGAAGGTGATGAAGAAGGAGTCGATGAAGCAAGCCCTCGGCCAATCATGGCGCAAGAAGATCGCGATGGAGGCAAACCTTCTCTCCGCGATGCAGCATCCGTTCCTGGTCAATCTCCGATACGCCTTCCAGAACCCCGAGTTCTTGTGTCTCGTGATGGACCTCGTCCCCTCTGGCGACTTGTCCGAGTTTGTACTCACACCGCGCCGGCTCACGGCGGACCAAGCACGCTGGGTCATCATGGAGACGGTCGAGGTGTTCTGCTACATGCACTCACAAAAGATCCTGTACCGCGATCTCAAGCCCGAGAATCTGCTCGTCGATGAAGCGGGCCATGTGCGCTTGATTGACATGGGCCTCGCCGTGCGCTGGACAGGCGACCGGCCGCGGCGCACCTCGCGCGTGGGCACAGACTGCTACATGGCCCCCGAGGTGCGCTGGGCTCGCAAGAACCGTGAGGCGTACGGCACTTCCGTCGACTGGTACACGGTGGGGGTGTTGCTGTACGAGTTCCTCAACGGCGCGCTCCCCTTCTCAAATCGAGATCAGTCCAGGCCGACCTACCGGCCGGGCAACTTTCCGTCCTATGAGTGCCAGGACTTTTGCGAAAAGCTGCTTACTCAGGACTGGCACAGTCGCCTCGGCTGCGGCTCGGCGGGCCCCGACGAGATCAAGCGGCACCCGTACTTTAAGGGCATCGACTGGGATATCGTCCCATCATGTACCCTCCCCTCCCCGCTCAAAGGTGTGAAGGGCGTCCCGAAGCGTAAGAAGGACAAGGAGCTGCTCGCGCTGCGGACCGCCCAGACCATGCACGATGCGGACTTGAAGCAGAATGCGGATTCGGACGAGGACGTGGTGCACACGTGGGACTTTGTGTCGCCCACGGCCATCGAAGAGGAGTACCTGGAGTCCATGTACCGCTGCGTGTCCACCATCTGACATATGTGTATACTGGAGCCCATGTCCATGCCCATGTCCATGGACCCACCCCTGTCCGTATGCCTTGCCCTGGTCTATACATGATGGTCTTGTCACATGGCCCAGACGCCGTTCCACGTTCCATTGTGCGACTTCACAGTAAAGCTGTCCGCGCGCCCGGCTTCCGGTCGTGCGCGGTTACGAGCTTGCGCTTTTATTCTACGACACCCGCCGCGGGTTAAGGCTTAATGCCGCGCGGGGCCCGGGGGCGCGAAAATTCGGTCTCCGAGTCCACGACGTCGTCGACCTATCCCTCGCCCACTACACGACGGTCACGATGCTTGCGGAGGCTCGCGACACGCGAGCGCGCGGGCATCCTACTTCCCACCTCACCGCCGCCGGAACGCCCCGCCCGCGCCACCCCCCCCCCCCCCCCCCCCGGCCGGGGCGGCGGGGCGCGGCGGCCGGGGCAGACCGCGCATCACCGGCGGGTTGGAGCCACGCGTGTCGGCACCCGCAAGCCGAACGCTTTCAACATCCTTGTCTGGTATACCCCCGTCATCGCAGCAACGCTCTCAGGACTCGTTCCGCGCGACCTGGTGCTTCGCTGCCACCTCTACGCCTACTCGATTACATTTATTTACTTTTTGGCCTCTTAAGCTCAGCTCTCCAGCTCGGCTGCGCGGTACCGAGCGCTGTTCGGTTCGTGTGTGAACGACGATCGTGTTAACGCCGCAAACAACAAACTAGGCAACCACGTACCCAGAGCCTTTGATATTTGCCGCCCGCGCGCGCCCGTCCGCTCGGCTCGGCTGTCGGCCTCTGCTACCCCGCGGCCCGCCGTTTCAACTGATCCTCGTTCTAGTACAACCTGAACGCCATGCCGGCCCCAAGCCTCGGCGTGACCACGCGTCAGCGTATGTCCTTCCCTCGGCCGGGCTGTCACTCGGCTTCAGCGTCCTTTTGGGCCCTCTCCAATCTGCGCTCGAGTGAGCGCCACACTACGTCGCGCAGCTTCACCTCGTCGGGCACCGGCTCGTCGCTGGGGTACTCCGCGTGGGCGGCCCGCCAATCGGCCTCACGCCGCTCCAGCCGCTCATGCAGCTCCTCGGCAAGCTCCGCCGCGCTCATCGCGCTCAATTCTTGTCCCACGCCGCCGATGGGTACGGGCCGTGGGGCAGCCGCGGCGCTGAGCGGAGCACTCGTTGACGCCGTCTTGGCGCGCTTGCTGGCCACGCCCTCGGCTGTCGACGAGGCATCTGCACCACTGCTGCTGCTGCTCGCACCAGCGCCACTCGCGCCCTTCCAGATGATGTGCTTCCAGCGGCACGCGGCCCCCCGATGGCAGCTGCCTAACTGGTACTTGCGGCAGACGTCGTCCGGGATCTCGCTCAGCACGTCGGAGGCCGGCACGTCATCACCGGCGAGCGGACGCTTCTTCTGCCACTCCGGCCGCCGAGAACTTTCGCCGTCCTTGGGTGGCGCAATGTGCGCCCACTTGCAGGCGGCGCCGCGTGCGCACTTGCCAGTGCGCCCAAAGTCGTAGCAAGGTCGGCCCTTGGCGCCTGAGTGCGGCATTGCTGCGGCTGCGCTGTGAGTGCCGCCGCGATCAGCGGGCGCGCGATCCTCCACGGCTCGCACGTTGAGGGTGCGGCCGGCGAGCGCCATCTTGTCGAGCGCGGCGATGGCCGCCTGCTGTGTCACCGCATCTGCAAACTGCACAAAGCCAAAGCCCCGCTCGCGGCCGTCGGCATCAACGGCCATAGATGCGTTGAGCGGATTGCCATATGGTTTCACGAGCTTCTGTAAGTCGGCCGACGTGGAGCCGGGCGGCAGACCCACGACCAGAATCTTGTGCTTCTCGCGCTCACGCCCCATTACGTCCGGCACGTCGCCGCGTGAAGAGGTCGAAGAGGGTTTGAGCTGTGTGAACAAAGTCACAAATATGGTATTCCTGGTGAGTTCGACATCCCAAGGTGGAAGGAACCAGCCCAACGGCACTCATGCACGACGAGGACTCGCTGTTTCGGTTTTCTCGCAGTTCGTTGCGGAATCGTGCTCGTGGACGACACTTCCGTTCTGTTTTGCTCGTTGGGTCCCGGCGACGGCTCCACAACAGAATGATTCAAGGGTTCAACAGCATGGACTTGGTCGCGGGGCTCCAAGGGCTAGTCACAGCTGAGCTGCCGCAGCCAACCCCTGGTGCCACGAGCGCAATCGATTTAGCTGTGGAGCCAGACATACCACTCCAGTATCAGATGGAGCCCGACTTGCCTGTGCCCTACCCGCCAACTCGGCGGACATCATTCTGCCCGCCGCCCAAGCATCACCATCGCCCAGACTCACACTACATCGCTATCACACGGCCGCAATCGGCTCGCCCAGACAGCTACCCCAAGCCATGGCTGCCGTCCGCCACAGAGCGGCCGCAGACTGCACGTGACCGGCTCGACAGATTCCCGTTGAAGACGCATCTGACTGCGGTCGCACAGTCTGATGCGAGCCGAGCGGCGTCTCCACGCGAAGCCAGTGCCTTGTGGCAGCCGGCGACAGCGGCATGGACGGGCTGGAGCATGACGAACGCTGCGTACCCGGCTCTTGCGCCGCCACCGGGCCTTGCTGCTCGCATCGAGCAGGCGCAGCGTTTAACGCAGCCAGGCGCGTCGACACCTCGGGCATCGGCTCGGCGGCGGTACTCTTACCAGGCCCCTTCGGCTGGCAGCGAACCGCGTGCGCACCTTGCCGTTCCGCTTGTGCGCCTCAAGCAGCCATGGCTCACCGCTGGAGGTACCGGTAGCGACTCCAAATGGAGGCAGCCCGAGCCGATTGCATGCGCAGGCGAGGGGCCGGCAGCCGCGCCTGTGCCCGCTGACGCCAAAGGTCCCGCTGAAGGAGGCGCGCCTGCCAGCGGCGCCGGCAGCGGCGTCGCCACTGTGCCAGCCGCCGGCGCCGGCGCCGGCCTCGGTGGCCTCGTTGGTCTCTTCAAGAAGAAAAAGATGAGCTTGCACATGGCCGCGCGGTTAGCACGAGGCCTGAGCTCTGCGCAAGCCCGCGCGCGTGCCTGGGAGGCGCAGCGCATTGCTGCCGAGAGGGAGGCGCATCTGCAGTCGCTACGTGCCGCCCTGGGAGCGGACGCGGACCCCGTGGCCTGTCAGCTGAGCGTTGCAGCGGCGATTGAACATTCGATGGAGGATGCGTTGTTGCGCGCCATCCCGCCTCCACGCGAGCATTCGCCGAGCGTGGTGCGTCGTAACATTGAGAAGCTGGAGCGCGAGAAGCTGGCAATGCTCCAGAGGATCCAGAAAGAGTCTGCACCGCGTAGCCGCCGCCCGCCACTGAAGCACCGAGACAGCGGCTCCAAGTTTACCCCGCGCCCCATGCCGGTGTTCACAGAGGGTGGCAGCGATGCCGACGGCCACGATGAGGCGACGGATCTCAAGACGGGTCTGACGGAACTCAAGACGAGTCTGACGGAACTCAAGACGCCTCGACCGCCGTCGACGCCGAAGCTCGCCTCACGGCCTGGGCATGTCGCGTCGGCAGCGCCCAAGCCGTCGCCTCCACGCAAGGGTGGCTACCCTGCCGGCGCCGCCTGTCTTCCGGCGAGGATCTTAGCCGATTATGACAGCGTGAGCCACGACGCGCTCCCGATGCCGCTGCCGCGCTCGTTCTCGAGGCGGCGCCGGGCGGGCGCCGCGGAGCCCGCGCCCGAGCGCGTTCCGCAGTCGCACACCATTGCCCTGCAGGAGGTGCTCATGCGTACCGGCCATCTGCTGCACCGGCCATCCCTGCTGACGCTGGTTGCGCGCATCCTCGAGGACGAGTCCCTGTTGCCGGTGGGTGAGGACGATGCCGCGGAGCTTGAGCTGCTTGCAGAGGAATCACCGTAATCGATTCAGCATGACTTTGTAGTAACAGCAATCAAGCGAAGAAGTTCTGAGATTGTTACCACATCTTCCCAGATCTTTCTCTCGCGAGGCCGCCGTCACGGTGGAGTCGGCCATGCGTGCGACATCAGCGTTTGCGCTGCTATTAGCGCTGCCCACGCCATCTGCTTCACTCGCCGTCGGCGCCGGCGCAGTGTCGGCGCCACGTGCGCCAGTGCACGCGCCGATCCGCGCAGCCGCCACGTTCGCGCCGGGCATCCTGGTAAGTGGCCGCAGCCGGGTGCGCTCTGCACGGATGGAGGCCTTCTCCTTCGACCCCTTTGATCGCAGCGTCTTCCGCATCCTCATGGACGCGCAGAGCGAGGCGCGCGGCCTCGGAGCGGGCGCGGTCGGGACACAGCACCTGCTGCTCGCGGCGACGCTGCAGAAGGACGATGTGCAGGCGGCCTTGGACCGCATCGGCATCTCGTCTGAGAAGGTGCGCACCAAGCTGCGCGGAGGCAAGGGTGGGAACATGCCGTCCATCGACCGCCTGTTCGCCGCAGGCTCGAAGGACGAGCTGCTGCCCTTTGCGCGCGACACCGAGCGCGCGCTCAAGGCGAGCGTCGCGCAGTCCAAGGTAGACGGCGCCCTGAGCCGCAACGAGCTCGTGAGCTGGCGCGAGCTAATGCTCTCGGTGCTACGGGACGAGCAGACGGACACGGAAGCGGTGCGCACGCTCCAAGAGCTCGATGTGACCCGCGAGCAGGCGTACACGGCGGTGCTGAAGGGCGAGCGCGAGCTCGTCGGCGCGGGCAGTGACAAGAAGCGAGCGAATACGACGCTCTCGCAGTGCTCCGTCGACCTGACCGAGAAGGCGCGTAAAGGCGAGCTCGACCCGCTTGTGGGGCGCGAGAACGAGGTACGCCGATGCATGCAGATCCTCGTGCGCCGGCGCAAGAACAATCCGGTGCTCATCGGCGACCCCGGCGTGGGCAAGACGGCGATCGCCGAGGGGATCGCCCAGTGCATCGTCGACGGCCGCGTACCGCCGAGCCTCAAGAATATGCGCGTGGTCTCGCTCGAGCTGGGCTTGCTCGTGGCGAACACCAAGTACCGCGGCGAATTCGAGCAGCGGCTGCGGGAGGTCATCGACGAGGTGACCAAGAGCGATGATACCATCCTCTTCATTGACGAGCTGCACACACTCGTCGGCGCGGGCGCGGCAGAGGGCGCCATTGATGCGGCCAATCTGCTCAAGCCGGCGCTCGCGCGCGGCGAGCTCCAGTGCATTGGCGCCACCACCGTCACTGAGTACCGGCGCTACATTGAGAAGGACGCCGCCCTCGAGCGTCGCTTCCAACCGGTCTCGGTGCCGGAGCCGACCATCCCGGAGACAGTGCAGATCCTAACCACGCTCTCCAAAAAGTACGCGGCGCACCACAACGTCACATATGAGCCCGAGGCGCTCGAGGCGGCGGCCAAGCTCTCGGAGCGTTACCTGCCCGACCGCTTCCTGCCCGACAAGGCCATCGACCTGATGGACGAGGCTGGAGCGATCCTGCAGATCGAGAACTTTGACCTCGGCCAGGGAGGTGACGTGCCCGAGAAGACGCCTAAAAAGGGCAGCAGCAAGGAGGCGCTGCCCGTAGTCGACAAGTCGCATGTCGCCAAGGTCGTCTCGTCTTGGACGGGCATCCCGCTCAGCAAGCTCACTGAGGACGAGGCCGCCTCGATGCTCGATTTCGAGAGCTCGCTGCACGAGCGTGTCGTCGGGCAGAGCGGCGCCGTCTCGGCCATCTCACGTGCGCTCCGCCGGGCGCGCGTCGGCTTGCGCTCGCCACGGCGCCCGGTCGCATCGATGATCTTCTGCGGACCCACGGGCGTGGGCAAGACGGAGCTCGCCAAGGCGGTCGCCGAGCTCTACTACGGTCAGGAGAAGGCAATGGTGCGTCTCGACATGAGTGAGTACATGGAGGCCCATTCGGTCTCGCGGCTCACTGGTCCGCCACCCGGCTACGTGGGCTACGAGGCGGGCGGCCAGCTCACCGAGGCGGTGCGGAGGACGCCCCACACGGTGGTGCTCATGGACGAGGTCGAGAAGGCGCATCCGGACGTGTTCAACATCCTCCTCCAGGTGCTCGAGGACGGCCGGCTCACCGACAACAAGGGACGTGTCGTCGACTTTTCGAATGCGATGCTCGTCCTCACCTCGAACGTGGGCTCGCGCAAGATCCTCCAGATGGCGACTAGCAACAGCCCAGGCGGTGATCCAGCCGAGGCGTACTCGAAGATGCGCGCCGCTGTCAAGGCCGAGCTGGGCACCGCCTTCCGCCCCGAGTTCCTCAACCGCCTCGATGAGGTGATTGTCTTCGAGGCACTCAAGCCGTCAGAGGTCGAGACGGTCGCTGGGCTGATGCTCAAGGACCTCACGGACCGGTGCGAGGAGGAGGGCTATGGCGTCAAGTGGACACCGGCGCTCCGTCAGCTCGTCGTGAGAGGCGGCTTCTCGAGCACCTTTGGAGCGCGCCCCCTGCGTCGAGCTGTGCAGCGCTTCTGTGAAGACGCTGTGGCCGAGGCGGTCTTGGGCGGCTTCGTGGGCGAGGGCGAGACTATGGAACTCGATGTGGATGCTAAGAGTGGCGACGTGCTGGTGCGCAACGCCAAGGGCAAGACGCAGCGGCATGTGGCGAAGGATGGAGGAGGTATCGAAGAAGAGGAGGCCGCGAAGCTCGCGTACGATGCGGCCTCGGCGGCGGAGAAGCGCTCACCGATTGATGCGGTCACGCGACCCAACGCCGTGGTCCCCTAGCCGCAGGAGGGAGGGCGAGGCTGCTTCGTGGTGGCCGCCACAGCGCGCGCGGCGCGCGCGTGCGAGAGAGCGAGAGAGAGCCAGAAAGCGACGCGACGAATGCACGAATCGACGTGATGTGCTTTGTGTGTATACATGGTCTCTGAGCATCGTCAGAGGCACACATGTGCGTCCGGTCGAATGGTGTACGGGATGCGGACGAGCGCAGTTTGGGTCCAGCGATCAGCGAAATAAGGGGGCTATTTACAGTCGACAGTGGGTGGGGTGGTTGCTGGTTCGTTTATCCCGCCACGCCCCTGCTGCCGGTTTTTACCCGGTTTACCGTACCGATTACCCGACCGCGGACCGGGCGGGGGCGTTTATTCTTTATAGCCGAGCCGCCCTGTCCCTGGGCCCTCCGCTCTGCGGCCCTGTGGTGTAGTGGGGGCCAGCCTGGCGGGGCGCTCGTTAAACGCGCTGCGGGGCCGGTTCGATCCGGCGCCCGCACCCGGGCGCGGGCGGGTGGTGCAATTCGACCCGTGGGAGCCACCCGCGACCCGGGATCACGTGCACGCTCGGGATGCGTTTTGGGATGCGTTTACCGTTTTAGCGTTTTTCGTTCCCGACACCGCGACACCGGACGGCGCACGCGCCGGTCTTACCTTTTGGGGGGGTCCAGGAACAACGAGCGTACGTTGGAACATCATGCTCAACCGGGGGACTCCCCCGGCCCCCTCGCTCACTGGTTCCTCTATGGCGTCCCCGGCTCACTGGCTCCGCTGTGGGAAACGCCACAGCCCTTCACGCTTTAGACGCATGCTTGTCATCACCCTCAGTCCCCATCCCTACCCAATCCCGCCAGGCCAAGAATATCACGTCACCTCTCCAACGAGCGACCAGCCCAGCAGTGGAATGCCCATTGCAAACGCATTCACTTATTCTGGCAACGGCAGCTTTTGTCCTATTGCGATTGCGAGGAAAGGCAAGCAAATGTGACCCACCAGGCGTCAAACGCGGGCCTAAAGGTTCCGATGATGCAACAACTTTCAATCGCATCGGCGCTCCCACCCTCTGCCATTCATCATTCCAACATGGACGTTGATTGCGCATGGACAGTGAGAGCCCGTACGCTGATGGGTGTGCCTCCCTTGCTCTCACAGCATCGCCTCGAGGTGGTACAGCTCCCCTGACTGTGCGCCGGCTGCAATCCTCGGCCAACTCACAGCCAAACACGAGATCGGGCTCGGCGCATAGAATGCGCCGCCCCCGTCCTTCATGCGAATTGTCTCACCATCACGCACCACACCCTCCGCCTCTTCGCTGAAGGCCATGGCCTCGCCTGGACGCGTTTCGAGCAGGTTGAACGAATCTGCATCCCAGACTTTGATCGTGTTGTCGTCCGATCCAGAGACGATCTTGGTCCCGTCTGGGGAAAACGCCACCGATGTGATCCATTCGCTGTGGGCATTTGTCTTCTCGCTTATCAGCTCCAGTTTGCCTGCCACAGGCAAGCCATCAGGCGTCAGGTTTGGCCAAGGAGGGGCGATTTGAGGGCAAAAGCGCACTTGAATCCCAGACTTTGATCGTCAGGTCGTCCGATCCGGACACGATCTTGGTCCCGTCCGGGGAAAACGCCACCGACCTGACCCAGGCGCTGTGGGCGCTTGTCTTCTTGCTCAGCAGCTCCAGTTTGCCTGCCAGACAAGCCAACAGGCATCAGTTTTGGCCAAAGAGGGGCGATTTGAGGGCAAAAGCGCACTTGAATCCCAGACTTTGATTTTCTTGTTGTCCGATCCGGACACGATCTTGGTCCCGTCCGGGGAGAACGCCACCGACATGATCCAGTCACTGTGGGCGTTTGTCTTCTCGCTCAGCAGCTCCAGTTTGCCTGCCAGACAAGCCAGCAGGCATCAGTTTTGGCCAAGGAGGGGCGATTTTGAGGGCACAGAGCACACCCAAATTCCAGACTTTGATCGTCTGGTCGTCCGATCCGGACACGATCTTGGTCCCGTCCGGGGAGAACGCCACCGACCTGATGTAGTCGCTGTGGGCGATCGTCTTCTCGCTTATCAGCTCCAGTTTGCCTGCCACAGGCAAGCCATCAGGCGTCAGGTTTGGCCAGTGAGGGGCGATTTTGAGCTCGCAGCGCACCAGAATCCCAGACTTTGATCGTCTGGTCGTCCGATCCAGACACGATCTTGGTCCCGTCCGGGGAAAACACCACCGACCTGACCCAGTTGCTGTGTGCATTCGTCTTCTCACTCAGCATCTCCAGCTTGCCTGCCAGACAAGCCAACAAGCGTTAGTTTGGGCCAAGGAGGGGCGATTTTGAGCTCGCCGCGCACCCGAATCCCAGACTTTGATCGTCTTGTCGTCCGATCCCGACACAATTTTGGTCCCGTCCGGGGAGAACGCAACCGACCTGATGTAGTTGCTGTGGGCGTTCGTCTTTTCGCTCAACAGCCCCAGCGTACCTGCTGGGCAAGCCAACAGGCATCAGTTTCGGCCAAGGAGGGGCGATTTTGAGCTCGTGGCGCACCCGAATCCAAGACTTTGATCATCTTGGGTTCCAGGGCAAGCGCTTGCTTTTCGAATGTCTCCCACTCAGATTCACCATGTGGACGGAAATGGACTGCATCCCAGACTTTGATCGTCTTGTCGTCCGATCCGGATACAATCTTGGTCCCGTCCAGGGAAAACGCCACCGACCTGATCCAATCGCTGTGGGCGTTTGTCCTCTTGCTCATCAGCTCCAGCGTGCCTGCGAGACAAGCAAACAGGCATCAATTTTGGCCGAGGGGCAATTTTGAGCTCGTGGCTCACTTGAATCCCAGACTTGGATCGTCCCGTCTTGAATCCCAGACTTGAATCCCAGACTCTGAAAGCCTGCCACGATGAGCGACTTGGACTGGTTAGTGTCCCTTCCACCATCCTTGCCACCGTCCCAGATGGTGACGCTCATAACCCTACTTGTGCCCCGGAGCTCCTTGATCAGCTCCTGGCTCTCGGCGTCGTACACGAAGATGGAGTTGCCTGAGCCGCTGACGATGCGTGTGGCGCCGACCGCCACAGAGCTGACGGCCTCCTTGTGCGGCAGTGTGCCGATGCACGCGTCCTTCTCTTGAGATTTGTTACGCCACATGAGTGCACGTGCCGGCTGCATTGACAATAGTTGCCTTCCTGCACAAAACACCGCACTTGCATCTGGCTGCTGTAGGGCGAGCTGCATCACTGCCGCGCCCTTGTCCCGCTGCAGCACGTCCATGTACTTGCCCACAAAGTGGAGCATCTCGGTCACGTCTGTCAGGTCCACACCCACACCTTGCAGCTCGAGGTAGTCCTCATACACGCTTGAGAGAAGGCCTCTATCAACGCGTTCACGGAGTAGTGCAAGGTCGATCGCATAGTGGGCAGCTTGGGCAGTGAAGGCAGCTTTCGCACCCTGGCCATTGGCACGACAGAGGTGTGAAATGCCATATTGCAGCCAATAGTACGTTGCCCATTCGTCCAGGGCACGGCCTTCGGGTGGTGTCGCGGTGCGCGACGCGATGAACCCCTCGGCGAGCATGGCGTGCCCGTCGTTGCGCTGCACCTTGAACTCCGCCGATGGCTCTCTGATCGAGCTGCCTTCGGTGATCTCGCCCGTCAGCCAGTCGACGATGGTCTTGTGAAAGACATGAACCTTGTCATCGCGCACCGGAAAGAGGAGCGCCGTCGTCTCAAGCACGCGCCCCTGCTGCCCATCGTCCCATCCGAGGAGCGCCGCCGCCATTGCCACCGTGATCGGTTCGCGTGCTGCCGCAATCAGCTGCACGAAGGGCTTCGCCTCGGTCCACGCGGGGTCGACCTGACCCTTGGGAAAGGTGCGCTTGAAGCTGACGGCGTACACCTCGCCCAGGCCCTTTAACGAGTCAAGATTCTTCTCGCTCAATAGCTCCAGTGCGCCTGCCAGACAAGCCAACAGGCATCAGTTTCGGCCAAGGAGGGGTGATCTTGAGGGCTCCGACGCACCTGAATCCCATAAATTCATCGTCCTCAAAGCCTGCCACAATGAGCGACTTGGACGTGGGTCAAGCCAGGCGGCAAGGTTCTTCACATAGCGCGCGGAGCCCGCGGCATCCCAAGAATGGTAAAGACGGGTAAAGGCGCCATCAAAGATGGCACGGCGCTTGCCATCGTCAAAGACGGTAGCGACGAGATTGCCTGCCGACCCGTAGATAAGAGGCGTCAAGCTCTTGTGGCCGTTATGCGTGATGGTCGCAATTGTATTGCCCTCGTAGAGATTCTCGATTCCAGTCGTGACGAGATGCTGTGGGAAGCCCGGACCGGAGCCAGTCGAGTTCGGCTGAACCTGCTTGCCGCCTCGCACATTGCCGTGCATCACCGTAAAGGTACCTGGCAGCATGGCCTGCATGATCGCGTTGGCGTCCGCGTAATAAGGCTCGTTGTCGCCCCAGATGGCAACCCCCTTGCCACTGTCCCAGAAGGCTTTCACCCCGGCAAGCTGCTCAGCGTTGAACTGCACTACAGAGGTGGAGATCACCCACAGCTGCGTGCAGTCAGCCAAGAATGCCTTCATGTCACGCGGAACAGATCTCTCGAGTTTGATCCGGAACCCCTTCTCCTCCAGCGCTGTACGAGGCAGGCTGAAATCGAATTTAGCACTGGAGTACAGCTGGATCACACCAATAACTGAGCCCTCAAAGGCGCCGTCGCGGCCGAGATCGTTGTGGTTGCCTTTTACATTGCCGAAACGATCGCGGTCACCAGCGACCCTGCACTGGCCAGCGACCACATTGAAATGACGCGACATGAGTGCACGCACCGTCACTAGTTGCGAATAGGCTGCACGTATTCCTGCACGAAACACCGCACTTGCATCTGGCTGCTGTAGGGCGAGCTGCATCACTGCCGCGCCCTTGTCACGCTGCAGCACGTCCCTGGACTTGCACACAAATTGCCACATCTCGATCGCGTCTGTCAGGTCCACACCTTCCACACTTTTCAGCTCAAGGTAGTCCTTAGCCACGCACGGGAGAAGGCCTCTATCAACGCGTTCACGGAGTAGTGCAAGGTCGGTCGCAAACACGCGGGCAGCTTTCGCGCCCTGGCCATTGGCACGACAGAGGTGTGAAATGCCATATTGCAGCCAATAGTACGTTGCCCATTCGTCCAGGGCACGGCCTTCGGGTGGTGTCGCGGTGCGCGACGCGATGAACCCCTCGGCGAGCATGGCGTGCCCGTCGTTGCGCTGCACCTTGAACTCCGCCGATGGCTCTCTGATCGAGCTGCCTTCGGTGATCTCGCCCGTCAGCCAGTCGACGATGGTCTTGTGAAAGACATGAACCTTGTCATCGCGCACCGGAAAGAGGAGCGCCGTCGTCTCAAGCACGCGCCCCTGCTGCCCATCGTCCCATCCGAGGAGCGCCGCCGCCATTGCCACCGTGATCGGTTCGCGTGCTGCCGCAATCAGCTGCACGAAGGGCTTCGCCTCGGTCCACGCGGGGTCGACCTGACCCTTGGGAAAGGCGCGCTTGAAGTTGACGGCGTACACCTCGCCCATCAGGCCGGCCGGGAGCGAGTCGAGGTTCTTGAAGTGAATCGAGTGGCCTTGTTTCTTGGCCTCGCTCTCGAGGTGCTGGCCGAGCATGTAGGCGTACAAGAAGAGGCCCTCCGCCTCGGCCGAGAGTGCCTCGACAGCAGCGTCCAAGGACGACGTGCTCAGGCGGCCAACGATAAAATCCGTGAGCTCCCCGTCATTGACCATTCTGCCCTGGCACAGGGCTGGCAGCTCCTTGCGGACCGCCTCGTAATAGACGTGCGCCTCATCCTTTGCCTTGAGCATGGCTATGTGGTTGAGCTGGATCTCGCACACATACCTCGTGCCATCCGAAAGCACGACGCCGGCACACAAGTTGAAGTCGGAGTAGCCCATCGGCGTCGGCGAGGCGTACTTATTCTTGAGCGTGAGCACTTCGATGTCCGCCCCCTGGAGCCCCTCGGCAATCGCGTGTGCCATGCGCGAGCAGGAGCTGAAGCGCAGGGTGAGCCGCGCGAGGTCCTTGAGCTTGTTGGCATGGCCACCGTAGTCGTTCTTCATCTTTTCAGACACCCGTGGCTCTTTTTTGATACCCGGCGAGTCAGCAAACTCGACCCACGCTCTTGCCGTCCCCTGGACTGGATGGCGGAGCGTTGCCTTGTTTGGGTCCGCCTCCCATTTGTCCGCGATGAGCAACTCGAGCTTTTTCTGCGCCTCGGGCGCCTGCTTCACATGGACGGTGTCCAAATCGTCCGACACTTGCACGAGGTTGTCGTTGCGCTTCTCCGGCTCTGCGATGAGCTTCTCGTAGCCCTCCTCCGTCCTCAACTTCTCACGCACCTTGGCGTAGACGGCCTTGGACAAATCCATGGGCGTCTGCAGGCCTGCAAGCTTACCTTTCATGTCAATGCCATACTTGAGCTTGACAGCAGCCTCAATATTGGCGATGTTCGCCTCGCCTTTGATGTGCTGGCGCGCGATCGTGCGCAGGTACACCTCGACGTCGGCCCTGTTCTTGGCCTCATCGGCGCGCAGCTCTTTGACCTCGACGTCGGCCCTGTTCTTGGCCTCATCGGCGCGCAGCTCTTTGGGTTTGAAGCTGCTGAGCGCCCTCTTGATCTGGGGCTCCTCACGCGACGTCACGAAGAGCTTGAGCCACGGCGGCAGCCGAGAGAGCTGGATGGCGATGACATCAAGCAGCGGCTTCTGCGACTCCTTGGGCAGCTCGTCGAGCGCGTCGATGATGACAAGCAGCGGCCTCTCGGGCGCCTGGACCTCCGAGACGAGCAGCGGCCTCTCCAAGAGCGCCTTGAAGAGCTCCGCGGGGTCGTCCACCGCTTCCCCTGGTAACCCCGTGGCCTCAAGCTTCTCCCTGTAGCCCGGGAGCCGGTGTGCGAGCATGGCGGCCAGGCTGCGGAGCAGCGAGCCAGGCGCCGACTGCGCCGGGTTGTCATGGCGGCAAAAGTGCCAGGCGACGGTACGTTCGATGACACGTTCTAGGAGCTCAGCCGTGAGCACCGTCTTGCCGGTGCCACCGCCACCCATCAGCCAGAAGAGTTGCGGCGACGCCGGGTCGTCGAGCCACTTGAGGATCTCGGCAAAGGCCCACTCGCGCGTGCCTTGGAGGTGCGCGCTCTTCTTCTCGCGCCACAGCTCGCGAAAGTCATGAGGCTTCAGATCGAGCGTCGGCGGCAAGCTCAGCTGGCCTAGCATCTGGCTCTCACAGATGAAGCACCCATGCCGCTGTACATGGTACCTGATAATGTTCTGAACTTGTCTGGATTTTTTTCAAAAAAGTTCCGTCATTAATAGGCGTTTTGTCGTTGAGTTCGGGTAAAGGCACAAACGACCCGAAAAAGGTCCACTCTGGATTTACCCGCGGTCTGTGTGGTTCCACAGGATACAGGGGCTTCGCCCCGCAGCCTCACATCTCTAAGGCGGTTACGGTAGCCTCTCCGGTGAGTGGTAGAGGCTCCGCTTCGAGCCTGTGCCACTCGGGCATGCCCACGAGAACTTGATTGCGGCTCGAGAACTTGGCCTCGAACTCGACCAGCTCAACTCGCAGCTGAGAGGTGCGACGGCGGAGTCTCGAATCGAGTGTCTGAGCACCAGCCACGGTCGGCACGCTCGTCCATCGTTCCGCCCAGGCGTGCGCCGCGGCGCGCGCTCGCATCGCATTGACGCTGTGCGCTGCCGCTCGAGCCTCGAGCGCAGCGCCTTCAAGCTCCGCGGTGCGCCTCAGAGTCTGCACCTGCGCCTCGGTCACCGCTCCGGCCGAGCAGCGCGCTAGCCACACGTCGCGCGAGAGCGCGTGCGGCAGCGCGTGTGGCAACGCGAGGCCGCTGTTCGAGCAGAAGCAGCACGTGCAGACGGCAAAGGCGGCGCCTTGCTGCACCGCATGGCTCATGATGACGTCAGCGAGGCCGCCACATGCGTGGAGCCCACATACGAGGTCGATGGCGTCGAGGCATCCGCTCGCGGCGAGCTGTGCAGCGTCGCCCTGGATCAAGGCCAGATTAGATGGTAGTGGGGTGCCGCGCCCGTCAAGCCGCGCGCGCACCTGCGCAAGCGCTCGCTCGTTGAGCTCCACCAGCGTCACCTCGACGGCCTGCGATCCAAAATGGCGCGCGAGATGCTCAGCAAGGAGCCCCTTGCCCCCACCGACGTCGACCACGCTGAGCGGCCGGCGGCCCCAGTCGGGGTGGGCGCTGAGTAGCTCGGCGATCACGTCGGTCATCAGGAGCAGCTGCGGCCGCTTCTTGATGCTGAAGAAGGAACCGTCACGACCAGAGCGCACGGGCACAGCTCCGCCTACGAAGGCGCCGCCCTTGCCGCAGTTGTCGCCAGCACCGCCATCGTCTGCACCGTTGACAGCTCGGCGATCTAGTTGCCTAAATGGGGGGGACGGCTCTAGGAGAGGGGGGACGGCCGACGCTCGGCGAGGCTGGAGCTGCCCCTCGTGCGCTTGCACGGGTTGCAGGGCTCGGCGCCGGAGTGGGTGCTGTCGGCGCAGCTCCTCGCACGCATCCACAGCTGCACGCTGTGCGTCGCTCAGAGTGCTCGTCCCAAGCTGCACCGTGGGATGGCGGATCTGCAAGCGTTGGGCGAGCTCCGCAGCACGCCACGCGCGCTGCGCCATCGTCTCAGAGGCTACGAGGCGTCGCGTCAGTGGATGTGCATGTGTGCCGCCCGCCGCAGCCCCGTCGTCGTCGTCGTCGTCGTCGTTGCCATCGTTGCCGCCGCCGTCGTCGTCGTGCGCACACAGCGCCCGCGCCGCTTCATCGTCTGCGAGCCGTCCGTCAGCAAGCGCGTCGAGCACCGCACGCACCGTCCGCGGCGCCGACGACGATCGCTGCAGACGCATCGCGAACACGATGAGCACCAGGCTTGACACCGCGCCCGGCACGGCGCCCGGAACGGCGCCCGGCACCGCGCCCGGCACCGCGCCAGCCACCGCGCTCGCAGCAGGTGGGGATGCGGGTGCCCACCGACCGACGAGGGTCACCCTCGCCCCCGGCGAAGCGAGCGACTCCATGGTCCGTCGGCGCACGCAGTCCAGGAGGCCTGTAGGTTGGACGAGGTCCTTGGGCTCGAGGATGGGCTGGAGGATGGGCTGGAGGATGGGCTCGAGGATGGGCTCGAGGATGGGCTGGAGGTGCTCATGGGGCAGCCGCTCGTCGGTGGCGCGGCAGTTGGCTTCGTCAACCAGCTTGCGAGCGTCCGGAGCAGGCGAGGGCGGCGCCGTTGTGGACAGCGCCATCGCGGGATGCAGCAAGCAGCGGAGCAGCGGAGATGCGGGCGCTGACAGCCCGTCCCCTATGCTGATCATCACCAACCGCTCCGGCGCCACGCTCTGGTCTTCAAGTCGCTGCCGTCGCTGGACTTCAGCCTCGACGGTGACCCAGCCGTCGCCGCCCTCGAAGGGGCCGCTGGCCTTGCTCATGGCGGCCAGCGCTGTGAGCGGGGTGCGATCATCCAGCGCGGCGAGCGCGCGGCTGCCTCCCCCGGCTTCCTCTGCTACGTTCAGGAGCGCCGCGGCCACGCCTGGTTGTGCGTAGAGGAAGGCGAGGCAGGGGAGCTCACGGGCTGAGGGGAGACCGTGCGCATGGCCGCCGCCGCTTCGCGCAATCGCCACCACGCTGCTCGGAGTGCTCTCCGCCAGATGATTTACGAGTAGTGCCACGAGCCGCTGCTGCTGTGCTTTCGGCGGCGGCGTCGAATCTAGCAGCGCTACGGCGGCGTCTACCGCCGTGGCATGCTGACCTTGGTCAGATCCCGCAAGCGCTGCCTGAGCGTCCGCCACGCTTGTCACGCCGGCGCGCACGGCTGAAGCTAGCGTTGTGACTGCATGCTCGGAGGCTGCGGCCCTCACCAGGCGAAGCCCCTGCACAACCAGCGTAGGCTGGCCCGTCTCGACATCTTGGCGCATCGTGCCGAGCACAGCGACCCGTGAGCCCGGAATCAGTGCATGGCGCTGCGTTGCAGCCTCGCTATCTCGCAGCATCGCTTGGAGTGTGCTGATGCCATCGTCAGACTGCAAGTCAAAGAAAACTAGCTTGCGACTCAATGCGCGCCTTCGTAGCACTGTCGCTTCCAAGTGCACGCTGCTACCACCCGCTGCTGGCACATTTGGAAGCTCGGATAGCTTACGCACAGCTGGCCAAGGTGAGAGCGCGGCTGCGAAAAGGAAGACTACAGTGGGTCGCATTCATTCTGAGAGGGGGGGGGGGGGGGGGGGGGAGGGTCTCTGTGTTTTGTGTGTTATGTGTGTTTTGTGTGTTTTGTGCATCTTCCGTGAAATGGAGGGAACGCTCCGCGCGGCTTCACGTAGCCGAGCGGCGCACGAGAGTCACAAAAGGCACCCCGGCGGCGGCCGCCGCTGCCGAGGAGGTGGTGGATCACGACGACGACTTGCCCGATTCCCTCGACGACTTGCCCGAGCGCGGCGAGGTGTGTTTCGGACGGTAACATCAGCGACGAGTCCACGGGCCATGTGCGACGCTTCCATGGGCCATGTGCGACGCTTCCTTGTGCCACAGGCGGCTGGCTCCATGAGCCACAGGCGGCTGGCAAGCTGACGTGCGCCACGACACTGTCGTTACTCGACACCGTCGTCGTCACGCGACGGCGGCGTCGAGTGACTTCTTTTGCGTTCCCTTCGGGGGGGCGCGCCAACGGGCGCGTCTGCCGACAGTGCAGAAAACGCCGGTGGCTCGGTTCGACCTTCATCGGTCGGTCGTGTCATTGTCACAGGTACGCACGCCTCGCTGTCTCGGTCCCACCCCGCCCGAGTGCCTTGCCCACCTTACTGACACTTGCTCGATCACCCAGACCACCACCTCCCACCCCGCCTACACCCCGCCGCCACAGCCGCCACCGCCACCGCTGCTACCGCCGCCACCGCTGTTGCCGCCGGGGCCGTCACCGCCGCCCCATACATCGCGCAGGGGCATCGCGCGTTCGCGCCGTCTCGGGCAGTGGCAGCGGTGGCCTCCACGTGCACTGCCACGCCGCCGCACCACCGCCGCGCCCACTCCTGCTGCCGCCGTCCGGACCGGGCGATAACCGGACGAGAGCAGTGTCTAGTGATGAGAGCAGCGATGAAGAGTAGCTGAGTAGTAACAACTGGCGAGACTCCGTCCTGGATCATTGTTCATGTTTTTCATATAAGGTGCGACGCGAAATAATCGACTTACAGAGAGAGATTTGTAACTGACCAAGCTACCTACTAATCGACTTACAACGAATAATACTGTAACTAGCATCCTACCGGAAGGCGGCGGCACAGCGGCGGCATGCGACGCCGGGAGGGGGCGGCGCGGCACATGCGCGGGCCGCAGTCCGTGCATTCGGAGCCGTAGGGGCAATCAGCCTGTTGGAACTCCGAGCCGGGGCCGCCGTCGTCGCAATCAGCGTCGGACCTCGGATGCCCATTTGCACGTCTCGGCGCAGATGGGCGCCTATGGGCGGGAACCGACTGCGGACCGCGCTGTCAACCCAGGTACTCGGCGCCAGGGCCGCCACCGTCGCAATCGCCGCCCGAGGCGTACGAGTGCGTTGCAATGCAGTCCTTGGTGCAGATCGATATCGGGGGCGGCCGCCGCGGCACGCACGCACGCGCGGGCTGCTGTCCGCGCAGTCGGAGCCGTAGGTGCAGTCTGCGTACTCGCGCCGGGGCCGCCGTCGTCGCAGAGGGAGTCGGAGGGGTAGAGACGCGCCCGTTGGCGCGCCCCCCCGAAGGGAACGCAAAAAAGTCACTCGACGCCGCCGTCGCGTGACGACGGCGGCGTCGAGAGACGACAGCGTCGTGGCACACGGCAGCTTGCCAGCCGCCTGTGGCCCATGGAGCCGTCGCACATAGCCCATGGAGCCGTCGCACATGGCTCATGGAGCCAGCCGCCTGTGGCCCATGGAAGCGTCGCACATGGCACATGGAAGCGTCGCACATGGCCCATGGAAGCGTCGCACATGGCCCATGGACTCGTCGCTGATGTTACCGTCCGAAACACACCTCGCCGCGCTCGGGCAAGTCGTCGAGGGAATCGGGCAAGTCGTCGTCGTGATCCACCACCTCCTCGGCAGCGGCGGCCGCCGCCGGGGT